>Ga0247837_1000610_pt1 | contig 76595 bp, 62 predicted proteins | sample LaCtaG_2_FD_187115 | JGI IMG/M metagenome (GOLD analysis project Ga0247837, IMG submission 187115) | Freshwater microbial communities from meromictic Lake La Cruz, Castile-La Mancha, Spain - LaCruzMarch2015_14.5m | ecosystem: Environmental > Aquatic > Freshwater > Lake | place: Spain: Castile-La... | reverse complement strand
GCGGCCAGCCGCTTGCGACCTCGCGCCTTGATCTCTTGGATATCCAAGGGGGTTGCCTCGCCGCTGTCGATGCCTTTCTGGATGTCGCGCCTTAATTCCTCAAGCCGTAAGTCGCGCAACTGGTCGCGTTCTTCTAGGAGGCGCAAGGCATCCCGCATCACCTCGCTCACGGAGTTGTAAAGTCCGCTCTCGACCTTCCCTTTCACCAGTTCCTCAAGGTGCGGAGTCAGGGAGATGTTCATGGGCGTGGGTTCTCCAGCTCGGCCGTCAGTAACAAAGATTAGCAAAGATTGCTATTTGTAGCGCGAACCACTGAAAGAATCCAGCAAAAGCAGGGGCGACTTGGTTTGAGGAATCCGGGCCAACGGTGGGCAGGGCTCCCAACAGTCGTGTCACCAAGGGCCATTTGGGGCCGCTCCAGAAAGCGGAACATAAAGCACGGTAAGGGGCTCGACAATCTTTGGTACGAAAACTTACGCTAACGCCGTTCGCAGGTGTCGGGCGGCGGCGGCTTTCAGGTCCGGCTTCATGCGCAGACAGGACGCCAGCAGGTCCTTGACCGTCACCGGCGAGACCCCGGCCCCGTCGCGGTTGAAGAAGATGCGGGCGGTGTTGGCGTGGGGGAAGGCCAACTCCTTGGCGTCCTCGATGGCGATCAGGCTCTGGACCCGTTCGCCGGTGGGCAGGTGGCCGCTCAGGATCGGCGCCCGTTCGCTGACAGATGATACCAATCGGGTCCCTTGGTTCTTGTTCAGGGTCGGCTTGATCTTGGCTAACTCGCCCAGTACCCCGGACCGGGTGACGTCGGTGGTTGGCTGGACGAAGTGGCCCTGCGGAGGCCGCTCCCACGGTTGACATCATTCAGTTTTGTTGCGCGGCTTCGCCGAGCGACCGCCAGTCGAATACCTCGATGCCTTCGCGGCTGTAGGCCTCGTCCCCGCCGTAGATCAGCCAACCCGGCAGCGCCTGCTCGCCGGCCAGGGTCTGCCATTTGGCGAGACCTTTGAGCCATTCGCGCACCAAGGTCGCGCCCGACTTGATCTCGATGCCCTGTAAGCGTTCGCCCATCTCGAAGAGCAGATCGATCTCATGACCGGTATTGTCGCGCCAGAAATACAACCCGGCGGGCCGGCCGTTGTTGAACCGCTGCTTGACGAACTCGCCGACCGCCAGGGTCTCGAACAGCGCCCCGCGCTGCGGGTGGATGTTCAGCGCTGCGCTGTCCTTGATGCCGAGGAGCGCCGCGGCGAGACCGGTATCCAGAAAGTAGAGCTTTGGTGTCTTGACCAGCCGCTTGCCGAAGTTGCGGTGATAGGGCGGTAAGAGCAGGATGAGGTAACTCGCCTCCAGCACACTGAGCCATTCGCGCGCGGTGGTGTGCGAGACGCCGCAGTCGTTGGCCAGTGCCGACAAGTTGAGTAACTGACCGGTGCGCGCCGCGCACAACCGCACGAACCGCTGGAACAGCGCCAGGTCCCGCACCGCCAACAGTTGGCGGACGTCGCGCTCCAGGTAGGTTGCGATGTAATTCGCAAACCAGTCGTTGGGCAGCAGCGGACGGTCGTATAACGGCGGGAAACCGCCGCGCCACAGCAGGGTGTCCAGGTGCGACGGGAGCAGATCGGCGCCGGCCAGCTCAGCGATCGAAAACGGCAACAGTTCGATCCGCCCCACGCGGCCCGCCAGTGATTGGCTGATGCGCGACATCAGCCCGAACTGCTGTGAGCCAGTCAGCACGAAATCGCCCATGCGTCCCCGGTGGTCGACCAGCCCCTGCAAATAGGACATCAGCTCCGGGCCGTGCTGCGCCTCGTCGATGATGGCGCCGTCCGGGAAGCGGGCGAGGAAGCCCCGCGGGTCGGCGAGGGCGAGTTCGCGCTGGTCAGGGTCTTCCAGGGTGACATAGGGGCGGTCGGCAAAGATCGCCCGGGCCAGGGTGGTCTTCCCGGATTGGCGCGGCCCGGTGATGGCGAGGATCGGGAATCCGCGTGCCAGGCGCAACGCGGTCTCTTTGGCATGGCGTGGGATCATCCGCCGATCTTACAGATTGCAGGTTGTACCTGCAATCTGTAAGGATCTGTCGGGCTAGTTCCATAAACCTTCTGGATTCAGCGGCTTGATATCGGCTGTCGGCGCTGGCATTCACTTATAGCCGTCCGACCTGATATCCGGACAGACCCTTGGTGTAGGGGTGGGTTTGAAACCCGCCCCTACGTCCGGTTATCACGTCCGAAGGCCACATTTATGAACGAGTGCAGCACAAGTTAACAACAGTCGTTGGTTAACAGTTCCTTAGCGAGCAACCTACATGACAGAAGAACTCCGCATCGGCGTGTCCGGTATGACCTGTGCCTCCTGCGTGGCGCGGGTGGAGCGGGCCATCGCGCGGCAGCCGGGGGTCGAGTCGGCGCTGGTCAACCTGGCGGCGGAGACCGCGGTCGTGCGGTTCGCCGGAACCGCGGTTCCGCTGCTCCTGGATGCCGTCCGCGCTGCCGGCTATGAGCCGGTGTTGGCGTCCGCGACCATCGGGATTGGGGGCATGACCTGTGCCTCCTGCGTGGCGCGGGTCGAGCGGGCCATCAAGGCCCTGCCGGGGGTGCTCTCGGCCGCGGTCAACCTGAGCACCGAGGCCGCGACGGTCGAGTTCCTGGCCGCGAGCGTCAGCCGCGAGCGGATCAGCCAGGTGATTCGCGAGGCCGGCTACGCGCCGCTCGCGGCGGAGCAGGCGCCGGATGAGGCCGGGGTCCGGCAGGCTAAGGCCCAGGCTGAGCTGCGTCGGGATCTGCTGACGGCCGCGGCCCTGACCCTGCCCCTGGTGTTCGTGAGCATGGGGCGGATGCTCTGGTTCGGCCACGCCGACCCGTCGCACGGTGAGGTGTCGGCGCCGCTCTGGGGTTGGCTGGAACTGCTACTGGCCACGCCGGTGCTGCTGTGGGCCGGCCGCCGCTTTCTGGTCTCCGGTTGGCAGGAACTGCGTCACCTGAGCCCAGGGATGAACAGCCTGGTCATGCTGGGGAGCGGCGCCGCCTACCTCTATTCGGTCGCCGCGCTGACCCTGCCGGGCCGCTTCCCTCCCGGCACCGCCAACCTCTATTTCGAGGCGTCGGCGGTCATCGTAACCTTCATCCTGCTCGGGCGCTATCTGGAAGCCCTGGCCAAGGGCCGGACTTCCGCGGCGATCCGGCGCCTGGTCCAGCACCAGCCGCAAACGGCCCGTGTGGTGCGCGCGGAAGGGGAGACCGCGATCCCGGCCGCTGCCGTGGTGCCGGGCGACTTGATCGCGGTGCGGCCCGGCGAGCGCATCCCGGTCGACGGCACCCTGACCGAGGGCGGCAGCCATGTCGACGAATCCATGATCAGCGGCGAGTCGCTGCCGGTCCGCAAGGGACCGGGCGACCCGGTGGTCGGTGCCACCGTCAACGGCACCGGCGCCTTCCGTTATCGCGCCACCCGGGTTGGCGCCGACATGGTGCTGGCGCAGATCGTGCGGCTGGTCGAGGATGCGCAAGCCGACAAGCTGCCCATCCAGCGGACGGCCGACCGGATTGCCGCGGTCTTTGTGCCGGCCGTCATGGCCGTGTCACTCCTGACGTTCCTCACCTGGCTGTGGGTCGGCCCGGCGCCCGCGCTGGCGCATGCCTTCGTGGCCGCGGTCAGTGTGCTGTTGATTGCTTGCCCCTGTGCCATGGGGCTCGCCACGCCCACCGCGATCATGGTCGGTACCGGCCGCGGGGCGGCCCTAGGGATTCTCTTTCGCCGCGGGGACGCGCTGGAGACCCTGGCGCGGGTGGATCAGGTCGTGCTTGATAAGACCGGAACCCTCACCGAGGGGCGGCCGGCAGTCACCGATCTCGCGGCGTTCGGGATGACCGAGGATGCGGCTCTGGCCCTCGCCGCTGCCGTCGAGCAGCACAGTGAGCACCCGATCGGCACCGCCCTGGTGCAGGCCGCGCGGGGGCGGGGGCTGGTGCTCGCGGTGGCGACCGAGGTCGAGGCCGTTCCCGGTTTCGGTATCCGCGCCCGGCTGGATGGCATCCTGGTCGCCGTTGGCGCCGCCCGCTACATGGATCGTCTGGGCGTCGCGCTCGCGGCGGGTGCCGCGTCGGCGGCGCGTTTGGCCGACGCGGGGAAGTCGCCCCTGTATCTGGCGGCTGACGGCCAACTGGCGGCTGTCCTGGCGGTGGCCGATCCGGTCAAGACGGGTAGCCGGGCGGCTGTCGCCCGCTTGCACGATCTGGGGCTCTCGGTCACCCTGCTGACCGGCGACGGCGGCCGCACCGCGGCGGCCGTCGCGCGGCAGTTGAACATCGAACAGGTCGTCGCCGGGGCGCTGCCGGCGGACAAGATCGCGGAGATCAAACGGTTGCAGGCCGCCGGGCACCGCGTGGTCTTTGTCGGTGACGGCATCAACGACGCCCCGGCATTGGTTCAGGCCGACGCGGGCATCGCCATGGGGTCGGGCACAGAAATCGCCGTCGAGGCCGGTGACGTCGTCCTGATGCGTGCTGATCCGGCGGCCATTGCCGACGCCATCGCATTGGCGCGGCGCACCCTGGGCACCATCCGCGGCAATTTCTTTTGGGCCTATGTCTATAACGTCGCTCTGATCCCACTGGCGGCCGGCGTCTTCTACCCGCTGACCGGATGGCTGCTCAACCCGATGACAGCCGCGGCGGCGATGAGCGTTTCGAGCCTGTTTGTGGTGGGCAACAGCCTGCGGCTGCGGCGCTTCAGGTCGCCCTAGACCATCCGGGGGCCGGCGTACCGACTGAACGATGTGTCTGGGCGATGAGGTGAAAGTGTTCGCCAAGCTGTCGGCTTGGTTCAGGTCGACATGCCGCTTGGCAGCGATAACCCGGATTGGCCGGTGGTGATGGAGATAGACGGGCGGCAGCGGCTGTTCTTCGTCGATCAGTCGCGCTCGTCATTTCGCCCGCCTTGCGCGTCGCGCCGACCGCCACATAGCCCGGCTAGCTTTAAGTCGACGCTCCTTGAAGGCAGACGAAAATCGGTCGCGATCGGGTAGAGGATGTTACGGCAATCGCCTAATCCGAACGCCTCACAGCGAGGCGTTCAGCTTGGTTGCCTATGGAACCCCGACCACGGTCTCGCAGGCCGTCGCGGTGTCGGTGCCTGGTCCACCAGAGCAGGTATCTGTTCCGGCAGCGCCAATGAGGGTGTCATTACCGCCGCCACCGCCCAGATCGTCGTTCCCGTTGCCTCCGCAGATCACGTCATTGCCGTCGTTGCCCCGAATAAAATCGTCGCCATTCAGGCCGTGAATCACGTCAGGTCCGGTGGTGCCGTTGATGATGTCGTTGCCCGCGGTACCGAGGATCGTGACCGGGAGTCCGTTACATTGCGCAGTGGTGGCAAGCGTCGTCGCCGATCCCAGATTCACCCAGGCGGTTTCAACACCGTCCTGGTTTCGTGCCTTGACGCGATAGCTGTAAGTGGTGCTGGGTGTCAATCCGACGTTGGTCCAAGCGGCGTTGGTGGTCCAGCCCGAGTTGGTCCCCGCTGTGACATTTTCGGCGAAAAATTGCGTGCCTGCCGGATTCCCATTGATCGTCCAGCGCGCACCAATGGCAGAAATGGTAATCGCCGTGAACGTGTTGGTCCCCGGCGCCTTGGCCGCCGAGTACCGACAACTGGTCCCGGAATAGCTCGTCACGTTGTTGTTACCGTCACGTGCTCCGACCCTGTAACAGTAACTCTGGTTGGCGCTCAGTCCGCCATCCGTATAACTCGCGGACGATTGCCAGGCCGAATCGGTACCGCCGGCAGCACCGGTCGGACTCGAGGTGAAGTCGAAGTAGTAGGCAATCGGGGCTACAGGGTCGGTCGCGGTTGTTGCCGTCATCGCGATCTGGCTCGAACTCAATGCGTAGGGCAGTACCGACCAAGTCATCGGGTTCGGGTTTGGTGGAGTCGTCTCCACCGTGACCGTGATCTGCTGAGCATCCCAGTACGACGACGCGTTGTTACCACTGTTGCCGTCCGTCGCCGTCTCGTATAGTGTACCAAGCCAGTAGGTTCCCGGCGGCGTATTCTCTGGGATGGTGACCGGGACCATGTTGACGCGCACTGAACCGATACCGCTGAAGTTCCAGCCGTAGAATTGGGTGCTCAGTAGGGTGTCGGCGGTGGAGATGAGGTTGTTGGTCGAGAGACGCACGTCATAGGTGAAGGTGGCGTTCTTCGAACCATCGGTCGCGTTGGCCGCAAGGTGGTTGAGTGTCGTGGTCGAGGTCCCCGCCCGGATCGGCGTCGGTGCCGCATTCATATCGAGGGCCTGGAGGTCGAAAGTGACACCGCGGGCATAGGTCGGAATGAAGGTAAGGTTCAGATAGTCCACCCACGATTGGCTTGTCTGAACGTACCGGCCAATGGTAGACCGGTTCGATGTGGACGCGATACCGCGAGTGTAACGGCTAGTTCCGACGATTTCGTAAAGATTGCTGCCGCTCTCACCGCCCCACAACGCGGTGAAACAACCTGCTGTGGTATTGATCTGAAGCTGGTTGCCGGGACAGGAATCGATTGACCCGAACCAGTAGTACATGTCGCGTCCGTTGTGCAGTCCGGATAGGCCGCAGCCTTCCGCCGGATAGGCGCCAACATTGTAGCTTGCGGTCGGGCAACCTCCGTACTGCCATCCGTACCAACCGGTCAGCGCGCCGACCGCCCGATCCAGAGCGACCACGCCCCAGTCGAAGTCCAGGTTACCGTTCACCGTCCACGACGTCCATGAGCCGAACTGGACGCCTCGCGCTGCGCCGAAGGTCTCAGCGGCGTTGTTGATCGGAATGAAGCTGCCATTGCCGTCCCAGCCGGGGTAGACCAAGATCTCATCCGCCCAGTTTCCTCCGGGGCCCTGATGGACGCAGTGTCCGGCCAACTGAACGGTCCGCATATCACGCATCGCGCCGGAGCAAACGAACCAGCTCGTACCAAACCGCATGGCGACCTTCACGTTCATCCGCCAAGGATGGTCCCCGACGTTAGTGATTAGCGTCTTTGTTCCGAAAGACGCTGGTTGGAGTGTTTCGTCGACATTAGGGCCTCCGTCCGCGCCGCCGTAATAACCTCCCTGCTTCTCGGTACCACTCATCGCCTCAGGGATCATCGCCTGCGGGACAAGGCTGCCGTTCAAGGGGCCGATCAGCGTTTCACCGGTCGCCGGATCGAAGACCGCAGCTTCACCCGGACCGGCGTCCGCGGGCTGTGAAGCCTCTTCCGACGGGAAAGGCATCGGCATGGGGGGGATGTCGGCGAGCGGAGGCGGCGCGGAGGCGGGAGCGAGCGGCTCGTCCATGGCCGGTTTGAAAAGAGCGTCGCCGCCGCTGGTTTCGACTGCTTGGATCTGAGGCGCCGGCCCAGTCGGCACCGGCAGTTCGTCAGCGACGCTACTCGCGGCCGTCAGTACCGCCACGGATGCGCAGATGAAGGAAAGTGGAAATTTTAAACATTTCATTTAATAACCCTCAAGTAGTGGTCTAATAGGGTACCGGATGGTGCATGCTGCGGATGCGGAATGATTTTTTAACTCACCATTTCGCTAAGGAAAAGGTAGCACGTGCGGACTATAATACAAGAGCGTTTTGTTAGGGTATTCGCGCTGTGAATGCTTCCATGGGTGGCCGCGGGTCGGCGTCGGAGTCAGCTTGGTGTGACGCGCAGCATTTCCTCGCGGGCGCCGACGAAATCGGGTCGCTGCGACGTCATGATGGGAACACTTCGCAACAACGCTTACCAACCGACAGCCGCGTCGGGGGTCGACGCGTGGGCGTTCCGGCCGCAGGTCGTGGAAAAAGGCTTTCGCCAAGCTGCCGCGCTGGTTCTAATCGACCAGGGCGGTGCAGCCCCCGGACACCGCCGGTATCGACAGTCTTGACGGGGCGTCCCGCGTCAGTGACCTCTGCGACAAGCGCCGGGTCGTGCCTTTGTCGTAAAACCGCCAAAGTTGATGAGCGCCGCGGCAAGATTCCAACTGCCGCGATTGATGTGATCGATGGCACGTAAACTGCTTTGCTCCGAATTACGACGAACAGGAAGCAAGCCTATGTCAGCCAAGCCGATGACCGTGACCATCAACGATACCACCCTGCGCGACGGAGAGCAGTCCGCCGGGGTGGCCTTTTCTCTGGAAGAAAAACTGGCCATCGCCCGCGGACTCGCGGACCTGGGAGTGCCGGAGCTGGAAGTCGGCATCCCGGCCATGGGCGAGGAGGAACGTCATTCGATCCGTGTCCTGGCGCAGTTGGGCCTGCCGTCGCGACTGATGGTCTGGGCGCGCATGTTGCCCGGTGATATTGCCCACTGCCGGGGGTTAGGGGTGCAGTTGGTGGATCTCTCGATCCCGGTGTCCGATCAGCAGATCGCCGGCAAACTGGGGCGTGATCGGGACTGGGTGTTGGGTCAGGTCCAGGCGCAGGTGACCGCGGCCCGCGACCTGGGGTTGGAGATTTGTGTGGGTGCCGAGGACGCCTCGCGCGCCGACCCGGAATTTCTGTGGCGGGTGGCGGAGGCGGCCCAGGAGGCGGGTGCCGGCCGCATCCGCTATGCCGATACCCTGGGTCTGCTGGAGCCCTTCGGTACCTTCGAGCGCATTCGCGATCTGCGCGCCATTATCGATCTCGAGATCGAGATGCACGCCCACGACGATCTAGGTCTGGCCACCGCCAACACCTTGGCCGCCGTGCGCGCCGGGGCGACCCATGTCAACACCACCGTGCACGGGTTGGGCGAGCGGGCGGGCAATGCCGCGCTGGAGGAAGTGGTGATGGCACTCAAGCATACCCATGGCGTCATCACCGGCGTGGACCTGTCGGAGTTCGGCACGCTCTCCCGGCTGGTGGCCCGGGCGTCGGGTAAACCGGTGGCCTGGCATAAGAGCCTGGTCGGTCAGGGCGCCTTTACTCACGAGGCCGGCATTCATGTCGACGGGCTGCTCAAAGACCCGCTGAATTATCAGGGCGTCGATCCCGCCGAGATGGGGCGCGCCCACTGTCTGGTGCTCGGCAAACACTCGGGACGGCACGCGGTGTGCCAGGTTTACGCCGACCAATTGCGTCTGGACCTGGGACCCGAGGAGGCGGATCAGGTGCTGCCGCTGGTGCGCCGTTTCGTCACCCAGACCAAACGCTCGCCATGCACCGCGGATTTGCGCCGCTTCCTGGTGGAGATCGGCCACTGCGGCGCCGTTCTTCAGTGAACTGAATCAAGGAGCTGACCCGGTGGACCTACTCGATTTCAGCGGCGAGGAGATGTACTTCGATGAGCCGGTGACCCCGGAGGTCGAGGCCCTGCTGTTGGCCGCGGCGCAGCAGTATGGGGACGATGCGGCCGAACACAGTCTGATGCGCGCGTATTTCCTCGAGCCGGAGCACCTGACCGTCCTGGTCGGGTTGTATCGGTACTTTTTTTATCGCCACCGGTTCCGCGAGGCCCTGACCACGGCCGATCGGGCGATCGCCGTGGCGGCCCGGCGGCTGGAACTGCCGACCCGCTGGGAGCAGCTCACCCCGGCCCATCTGGGCGGGTCGGTGCTGGTCTCCATGAGCATGACGCGGTTCCTGTTGCTGGCGCTCAAAGGCTCCGCCTACCTGCTGATGCGCCTGGGTGACCCGGCGGCGGCACTGCAGCGTTTCGACAAGATCGCCGAGATCGACACCAGCGACCGACTCGGGGTCAAAGACCTGCGCGCCATGGCGCAATCGTCGATCACCGAGGCCGCGGTGGAGCGCATGGGCGGCAATGTGAGCTTTATCGGACGTTAGTTTTTAACCACTTCCCCAACCGGAGATCGCCATGACCGACGATGACTTTGAATCCGATCTGGAAGAACTCTCCAGCGCGGAGGATTTCCTTGAGTATTTCAAGATCGAGTACGACCCCAAGGTCGTGCAGGTCAATCGACTGCATATCCTGCAGCGCTTCCATGACTATCTCGCCGAGGTCGATGAACAGCCGGATGGGGCGGACGCACGCTGGGCCTTGCACGCCGACCTGCTGGGTGCCGCCTACCTGGACTTCGTGACCTCCGACGCCAAGACCGAGAAGGTCTTTCGGGTGTTTCATATGCACGAGCCAAAAGTCGCCAGTGTTCCCCTGAGCGACCTGTTGGGTCAGATTCCCCATGCGGCCGGCGTTTGACTTCGGCACCGAGGTGCGAGTCGTGCGCAATGTGCGCAACGACGGCACCTTCCCCGGACAGGCCACCGGCAGCCTGCTCGTTAGGCGCGGCAGCACCGGCGTGGTGCGCGACGTGGGAACCTTCCTGCAGGACCAGATCATCTACTCGGTCCATTTTCTCGATGCGGACCGGCTGGTCGGCTGTCGGGAGGAGGAGTTGCAACTGGCGACCGACCCCTGGGTTCCCAGCCGCTTCGAGTTCCGCGACCGCGTCCGGCCGCGTATTCCATTAGGGATTCAAGGGCGGGTCCTGGTGGAGCGGGGGGTCGAGGGCGAGGTAATGAAGGTGGTCCGCGATGCCCCCTGCGGCGTCGCCTACCATGTGCATTTCAGCGGCGCCGGTACGCTTCAGGTGCCGGAGTCGGCGTTGGACGGTCCGGACGGGGACGCTGCTGCATGACTCTGCAGCGGGCGGTCGGTGATCGGCGACCGAGGCGAAGGCTCTGATCGCCGAAGGTGATTAAGCCGCGGACGGTCCGCATAGCGGACCCTACGGTAACACCGTGACCTGTAGGGTCCGCTGTGCAGACCGACGACCGTGCCGATCGCGCGATGGTCGGGTCGATGACCAAGGCCCTCGCGGGGATCGGCAACTCGTTTACGATTACGATTACGACCAGGACGCAAAAGGTGCTCCTTAACGTATTTGTTTAGGCTATTTTTCAACGGTTCCTAACGAGCACACCGATGTCCGCTGAAGCCACAAGTCTCCCGGCCGAGTTTCGCTACCATCTGTTACGCGCCGCTGGTGAGCGTTTCCAGCTTGGCCACTGGGCACTGGACACTGCGCAGCGGGCGGAGGCGATGCGACTGGCCCAGCGGACCTTTGAACTGGAAACCTTAGTCCTCGGGTCAGCGGAAGCCCGCGCGGTGGTGATCCCAATCGACCAGGTTGAAGCCGCGGTGGGCGAGTTGCGCTCGCGCTACACGGATGCGGACGACTTTGTCGCGGACCTCGAACGCAACGCTTTGAATCTGGACACCCTGCGCAGCGCGCTGCGGCGGGAGCTGACCTTTGACGCGGTGATGCGGCGGGTGGGCGATCACCGGCTGAGGGTCGACGCCGTGGATGAACAGCTGTTTTATGAGCTTCATCACGAACGGTTCACCGTTCCGGAGCGGCGTGGCGCCCGACACATCCTGATTACAGTGAACGACGCCTACGCGGAGAACGGCCGGGAGGCGGTGCGGGCCCGGATGGACCGGCTGGTGGCGGACCTGGATCACTCCGGGATTGGCGGTCCGGAGCGGTTCGCGGTCCTGGCGCGCGAGCAATCGGAGTGTCCGACGGCGCTGCAGGACGGGCGTCTGGGTGAGGTCCGTCGCGGGCAGTTATATCCGGCGCTCGACGCGATTCTGTTCGCCATGGCGGCGGGTGAGATCAGCGGCCCGGTCGAATCCGAACTCGGCTTTCACCTGCTGTTGTGCGAGCACATCCTGCCGGCGCACGCGCTTCAGTTTACCGAGGCTCAACCGCAGATCCGCCGGATTCTGGAGGAGCGGCAACGGCGCCGCAGCCAAACGGCCTGGATTGCGGAACTGCGCCTGGCGGCGGCAGGGGCGGCTGGTCCGACCGCGCCCGCTGCTCAGGCCCGGCGCGCGGGGCAGGCCGCATGAATACGCCGCCCTCACACGCCTGTTCCTTCTGCGGTGCCGTCCAAGGCGCCGATACCCCCCTGATCGCCGGGATCGATGGCCATATCTGCGAGGCTTGCGTGGCCTTGGCTCACCAGGTGGTCACGAGTTGGGGGCGCACCCGCGCCTTGACCGGACCACTGAAAGCGCCGCCCAAGCCGAAAGAGATCAAAGACCATCTGGACCGTTATGTGATCGGTCAGGAAACAGCCAAGGAGTGTCTGGCGGTCGCCCTGTATAACCATTACAAACGCCTGGCGGCGGAAGCCAATCACCCCCGCCGCGTCCTGGACGATCCGGATCGGGTGGAAATCGACAAGTCCAATATCCTGATGCTTGGCCCCTCCGGAACGGGCAAGACGCTGCTTGCCAGCACCCTGGCGCGGATCGTCGGCGTCCCCTTCGTGATCGCCGATGCCACCACGCTGACGCAGGCCGGCTATGTCGGTGAGGACGTGGAAAGCATCCTCGCGCGGCTCTTGGACGCGGCCGGCGGTAAACGTGAGCTGGCCGAATGGGGCATCGTCTATATCGATGAGATCGACAAGCTGGCCCGCGTCGGGGAGAGCAGCCACGGCACCCGTGATGTGTCGGGCGAGGGGGTGCAGCAGGCGCTGCTCAAGCTGGTGGAGGGCACCCAGGTCAAGATCAGTCCCAAGGGCCGCAAGGAGGGCAGCGAAATACCGGTCATCGACACCCGCAACATTCTGTTCATGGTCGGCGGGGCCTTCGCCGGTCTGGAGCGGGTGCTGCGGCGTCGGTTGGAGCCGGGCCCATCCAGCATCGGCTTCCACACCGAGCCGAAGACGAAGTCCGATGCGCAGGGCGCCGGGCGCATCTACGCCGAGACGCAACCGGACGATCTGCGCCACTTTGGCTTGATTCCGGAATTCATCGGCCGCTTCCCCGTGGTCGTCGCCCTGCACGATCTGGACGAGGCCGCGCTGGTGCGCATCCTCACCGAGCCCCGCAATGCCCTGGTGCGTCAGTTCCAGCAGTTGTTTCAGTTCGAAGGCGTGGCCCTGGAGTTCGCGCCCGCGGCCCTGGTCGCCATCGCCCGCAAGGCGATCACGCGCGGGACCGGGGCGCGCGGCCTGCGCAGCGTGCTCGAGGGGCTGTTACAGCGGCCCATGTTCGAGCTGCCGTCCATGAGCGGTGTCACCGGTTGTCTGGTCGATGAAGCGGCCGTCAGCGGTGAGGGCGCCATCCGCTGGGAAGGGACGCCGGATGGGGACCAGGTGGACCCGGCGGACCAGGGTGGCAGTCTTGCGCGGGCGGATGTCGGGTGAGGCTGAGGGGACGCGGTCAGCGATCACGCTCCGGCGACAGGTCGCCGTCGACATAACACCAACGTCCTTGATGGCGCGCGAAACGGCTGTGCTCATGCAGCCGGTGCGCGCGCCCGCCGAGCTTGTAGCGGGCAACAAACTCCACCAGACCGCGAACGTCCTCAGGCCCGCCGTCCTGCGTCGCGATGATCTTGAGCCCGAGCCACTGCACCTTGGGGTCGACTTGCAGGTCCGGGGGGCGGGTGCTCGGGTGCCAGGTCGCGCGCACATAGTCCGCGTCGCAGCGCGTGTAGGCGCTGTAGCGCGAGCGCATGAGCTGCTCCGCCGTGTTCGGCAGCGCGGCCCCGGCGATGAAGCGGCCGCAGCAGTCGAGGTAAGCGGCCCCGGATCCGCAGGGGCAGGCGGCAGGTGCTTCAGTCGTTTGCGTTTTCATTCGTTGCGACGATTCCCCTCGGTCCACTGGACCGCGTTGGCGTAAGGCGGCTATTCTCCCAGGATCACCGGCCCGCGGGGTGCATTCATGCGCTGGCTTGCCATCCATCTCCCCGATCTGCCCCTGGAGGTCTTCGCGCGGGCGCGCACCGCCGAGGCCCCGCTCGCGGTCTGCGTCCACCGCCGCGGCGAGCGCATCCTGCGCTGTAACAGCGCCGCGATGCGTGCGGGTATTCGTCCCGGCCAAGGGGTTGGTGCCGCCCGTGCGCTGTGTGCGGACCTGACCGTCATGCCCCGGCGGCCGGCCGCGGAACAGGAAGCCTTGGAGCACCTGGCCGCCTGGTCGATCCGCTTTACGCCGCAGGTCAGTCTGGCGCCGCCCCGCGCGCTGCTGCTCGACGTGGCGGCCAGCCTGAGCCTGTTCGGCGGGGCCGACGCCTTGCTGGCGCAGGTGAGCCGGGGGATCAGTGCACGCGGCTATCAGGGGCGGCTCGCCATGGCGCCGACGCCATTGGGCGCCCTGGTCTGGGCACGGCAGCTCGAGGCCTCGGTCGGTGCCGCCGGCTGGCCCGTGATCCCCGATCCGGCCGCACTGCAGGCCGCACTCGACGGTTTGCCCCTGGCCGCGTTGGGCCTCAGTGCGCGCGAGTGTGAAGACCTGACCGCGCTGGGACTGCGCCGCGTCGCCGATGTGCTGCGGCTGCCCCGTCCGGGGCTGCGCGAGCGGCTGGGTTCCAAGCGGGTGGACTGGCTGGAGCGTCTGCTCGGCGAGACCCCGGACCCGCGCCCGATGTTCGTGCCGCCGCCCCGCTTCAGTGCGCGGATCGAACTGCCCGCGGCGGTCGACCTGGCCGAGTCGTTGGTCTTTCCCTGTCGGCGTCTGCTCGGCGAACTCGCCGGCTTCCTGCGCGGGCGTCAGGCCGGGGTGCCGCGGCTCGACTGGCGTCTTGGCCACGCCGGCCGGGCCGATACCTGCTTCAGCCTGGGCGCGGCCCAGCCATTGGCCGACCCGGAGCGCTGGCTGGAACTGCTGCGCGGACATCTGGAGCGGATGGACCTTCCGGCACCGGTGCGCGAGATCGCACTGGCCGCGACGGCTGTCCTGCCCTTGAGTCCGCGCAACGGCGAACTGTTCCCGGAGTTGGCGCGGCCCGGTTGTCGCCCGGATCCCGCGCTGCTCGACCGCTTACGGGCCCGCCTGGGTCGGGACGCTGTGCGCGGACTCGCACTGGCGGCCGATCACCGTCCGGAGCGTGCCTGGCGCTGGAGCGAGCCCGGCGAGACCGGCGGCGGTAGCGCGCGCCTGGACCGACCGCTCTGGCTGTTGCCCCAGCCCTTGCCGTTGGAGGAACGTGACGGTAAGCCCTGGCTGGACGGCGCGCTCGACCTGGGTGCGGAGCGCGAGCGGATCGATACCGGTTGGTGGGACGACGGTGTCGTGGCGCGCGATTATTTCATCGCTACCAGTGCGCGCGGCGAGCGTCTGTGGGTCTATCGGGAACTCAGGGGGCGTCGTGGCTGGTATCTGCATGGGCTTTTCGATTAGTAGCGAGTCAAGAAGCAGGTCAATCACAATCGTTGTCGTTATAGCCTTCGGACGTGATAGCCGGACGTAGGGGCGGGTTTCAAACCCGCCCCTACACGAAGGTCTGTCTGGATATCAGGTGCGAACGCTATAGTAGTCATCGCAGCCCTGAAGCATGACCGCGCGACCTCAGTTCCCATCGCCATCGACGGCTCCCGGAAGTTCAACCGTGACACCGCTGCCGGACGGGGATGCGTCGGCGGGCCTTGATCATCGTTGCGGCCGGCCGCGGACGGTCCGCACAGCGGACCCTACGGTAACACCTTGATCTGTAGGGTCCGCTGTGCGGACCGACGACCGTGCAGATCGCGCGGTGGCCGGGTACATGACCAAGGCCCGCCGACGCAACCCGCACCGCCGTTCCAGTTCGATCAGCGCATGTCCGGGTCAGCACCGCCACGGGACCGACATCGCCGGGACGGCGGCGCACGACCCCGGTCGCGCCGATCCCGTGCGCCCCACTGCCGCTCGTCACGCGCCACCCCGCCGCCGAGCGCGACCAGGACCGTGTTTCGCCGGATGGGTTGGCGGGGCATCATGAGTCCCGGGAAGCAGAGCTTCCAAGGCCGGAGTCACGAGGCTGGAGTTTCGTGACCAGATCAACCAGGCCCCAAATACCAGCGAGCAGGATCGTTGCACGGGCGATCTGGTCGGCGAAGGGGACCCGAATTGAGTAAACTGTCTCCGTAGCGGAAATAGGGGACGTACCGGAAATAGGGGACAGCGGAAATAGGGGACGTACCACGAATTCTGTCGCATCAAGCCCCCTGTTTCGAGGCCCGGCTCGAAGGCCCTGTCTGCGCAGCTTCGTCGAGCACCAGAACCGGGTGGTCCTGCTGCGCGTCGGCGCCAGGCCCCCGGCGGAGCCGCGCGACCCGGACCGGGCGTGCTGCTTCGCCTTGAGGCGCGACCTTCCCCACGAGGCTCGGCGCGGCCATCATTCCCCCCACATCCACCAAGCCGGAGGTCATTTGCCGTGTCCCCGACCGCCGAGGCATTGCGCCGGTCCTTCGTCGAGGGCCGGGAGCCCGACAGCGACGAACCCGAGATGGAAAGTTCCCTGCACTACGACCAACTGGCCCTGCTGGTCAGCACCCTGGAGTGGCACTGGCGCGGTCGGGACGACTTTTTCGTCGGCGCCAACCTGAGCGTCTACTTCCGTCGTGACCAGTCCAGTCGTCGCGAACTGCGCGGCCCGGACTTTTTCGTGGTGCGCGACGTGGAGCGGCGTCCGCGCCGTTCCTGGACCGTCTGGCTGGAGGGCGGGCGCTACCCGGACCTCATCATCGAACTGCTCTCCGATGAGACGGCCCGCACCGACCGGACCTTAAAGAAAACCCTCTACGAGACGGTCTTTCGGACCCCGGAATATTTCTGGTTTTCGCCTGAGACCGGAGAGCTGAGCGGCTTTAGCCTGGCGGACGGCCACTATCGGCCGATCGCTGCGGGTGCCCGGGGCCACCTGCCGAGCGGCGTCCTGGGGCTGGCACTGGGGGTGCTGGATGGACTGCTGCGCTTCTACGATGACACCGGCGCCCTGGTTCCGACACTCCCGGAGGCGGTGTTGCAGGAGCGGGCACTATTCGAGCAAGAGCGGGCCTTGGTCGCGAAGGAACGGGCGTTGGTCGAGCAGGAGCGGGCGCGGGTCGCGCAGGAGCGGGCGCGGGTCGCGCAGGAACAGGCACGCGGCGATCGGCTCGCGGCGCAGCTGCGGGCCCTGGGCGTAGACCCGGATCAATGACCCGAGACCCGGTCATCCGGGAAGAGGTCGTTGTTTCACGCGAAGATGCAAATTTATTCAATGCGTCATGCTGTCGTACGGCTCAGTTGCCGGGGACGGGCGCAGCGTCCCACCGCCATTGAGCTAAGGCGCACTCGCGCACCGCGTCGCCTCTGCCTGGAGTCCAAGGCTTCAGCCTTGGCGGGCTCCAAGGCTGAAGCCCGACTTCGACTATTCGACCCAAGATTCCGCCATTTTGGCTCCTGATGGCAGGGTAAGTGCTTGAGCAAGGGAGACCAGGGCGCGCGACAACGGCTGTAGTGCCGACTTTGGTCCTTGATCCGGGCGGCGGTAAGCGTTCCGATTGCGTCCAGGCGGTCATCGCCCTGATCGTTACCCCCGACGGCTTTCTGCTCAAGACAAGCAACGGGCCATGCGCCGTCGGCGTCTGAAGCGGTTATGGAAACGGTTACAGGGTGGACAAGCGCTAGCGCAGTCCACCGAACCCCGCGCCGCCGCTGGTGGACTGCGCTGCGCTTGTCCACCCTACGATGTCCCATGGCCGGAACCGTGATCAAGGCCCAACTCTGGACCTGGTCTATTCAACTCACCGATATGGTTAAAGCTAAACAATGGCTTATGTCAAAAATGGGCGCGAATGGTCGAAGACGGGCTAGCTTCGGCAGGGGTGAAGGGCAAGGATCGTCCTCATGTTTCTCGCTCCCACACTCCGGCGTGGGAGTGTCGTCGTGTGTTGCAAACGTTAAGATCTGACTCCTTCCGCCTGGGCCTTAGGGGCGGAGATCCGCGACCTCGCGAGGCCATCGAGGAAATGGAAGAGGCCCGCAAGCGGCTGCACGCGGACCTGGATGCCATCGACACCGCCACCCAGAAGCGCGAGGTCCTGGCCGAGCGGTGCACCCGCTTGCGCGAGGCATTGGCCGCGGAGCGCCCCGCCGAGCAGGGTGAGCGCGGTCTGGGTCCAGGGCTGACCGTAAGCTGCGAGTCCCGCCGCGCCTCGCGTACGGCCACCGAACGCGATCTTGAGCGGGCCCGCGACCAACAGGCCCAGGCCGCAGAGCGCCACGAGGAGCTAGTGGCGGCATCAAGGAGGTTCTGGAACCGCTGGCGGAGCGCCAGGAGCTACTCGCGCAACAACTTGAACTGCGCATCAAGGGTCAGCGGCTCGACATCCTGATTTCGGTTGATCCTGCTCGGGGAGATCGCCGCGCATCCACGTAACGCCCCCCGGGAGGTCTTCAGCGCCCGGCTGGAGCGGGTGCGGCACGGGTTGCGCAACTACCACCCGCGCAATCCGCGCAGCCGTGGTCTGCTGGGGCAACTGTATTTCGATTCGACCAGCTCGGCCGCCGCATCGTCCGTGCCGCCGGCTGCGAATCACGGGGACCCTAGGCGTTGTACTCAAGGCCAAGCGGGTCGGGCTGCTGCCCAGCATCGCCGCGACCGTCGCCGATCTGCGTGCTGCGGGACTGTGGATCGGCGAAGATCTGGCCGCCAACGTCATTGCGGAGGCGGGAGTAAGGCCGGTGCCTTGATTGCGTTAGGGCGCGAGCCAGGGCGGGATGACGGAAGACTAGCGCGAAGCACCGGGCATCGGCGGCTCGGCGGTACGCCCGATTGTCACGACCCGATGGCGGGCGTGGTTCTCCGCGGTACGTGGGAATCGGCGATGAAGGGGGCGCGTCGTGGGGATTAGGCATCCTGTCTCAGAAACTCGACATCCCAGCGTCTATGCTTACCCCAACCGCTACAACGCCATCGGAGACCGGACATGGGCCGCAGCCGTTACCAGGTCCTGGAACAGGACGTCCCGCACTTCGTCATCCTGACGGTCCTGAACTGGATCCCGCCCTTCACCCGCCCGGCGACGGTCGAGAGCCTCTGCGACAGCGCAGACGGCACTCTTGACCGGCGCCTTCCGCGCGACTGGGATCGCGGCCAGGAACGGTCTCGGAACTCGAAGTCGAATGGCCTATCCCTCCCCAAAGCTCGCACACCCGAAGAGACACCCGAAGAGACACCCGAAGAGATAGCAGGAGAGACACCGTGAGTGACACTGCCTTTACAGCGTCCGCGATCGGCCAACCGGCGTGCCGGTGCCGGCTGTGGTTATTGCTCGTTTCCAGTTTCGCGTTTGCCACTGCCGCCCAGGCGGCCGATTTGACGATCTACGAGGATGCGCTGGCGAGCGGTTGGCACGACTGGTCGTGGAGTATGCGCTCGGCCACCGATACCACGTGCAAGGCGACCGGCGCGTCCTCGCTGGCGGTCACCTATACCGCGGGCTGGGCCGGGCTCTCGTTTCGTCGCGCTCCGGCCGTCAATACCGCTGGGTACTCCGCGATCCGCTTTGCGGTCTTTGGCCGCACCGGCAGCGGTCGGTTGTCGCTCGTTATCCAGTCGACCGACGGCGGGCCGGGCAGCCAAAGGGTCGAATTCACACCCACTCCGAATGTCTGGAGCGAGATCAATGTGCCCTTGAGCGCCTTGGGTAACCCGACTCAGATCGCCCGAATCAACATCCAGGACGGGACCGGCGCCGTGATGCCGACGTTCAACTTGGACACCCTGCGACTGGTCGGGCCGCCCCCGCCGACATTGGCCCTGAGCGTCGATGCCACGGCGGCGCGCAAGCCCATCAGCCCGCTGATCTACGGTGTCTGCGGCGACACCGCAACCGCCGCCGACGCGGCGTTCTTTCGGAAGCTGGGGATTACGGTGCGCCGCTGGGGCGGCAACAACAAGACCCGTTACAACTGGCGGATCGACGCCAGCAACACCGCCAGCAACTGGTACTTCGAGAATTTCCGATTGGGCAACGGGACCGCGCTGCCGGCCGACTCCGCCACCAACCGACTGATCGCACAGAACCGTCAACTGGGCATGGATACGGTACTGACCGTGCCGATGATCGGCTATGTCGCGAACAACGGCAGCCCCACGACCTGTGGATTCAGCGTGGCGAAATACGGGGCGCAACAGCAAGTCAATATCTGGCAACCCAACTGCGGCAACGGCGTCCGGGCCGACGGCAGCCTGGTGACCGGCAACAACCCGACCGACGCCAGTGTTGCGGTTGGCCCCGAGTTCGTTCAGGATTGGACGACTTATCTGGTCAACCGCTATGGTCGGGCCGACGCCGGCGGTGTGCGTTTTTACAATCTGGATAACGAGCCTGACTACTGGTTTGTAATCCATCGCGACGTGGCGCCGCTCGGGCTGACCTACAATCAGCTGCGCGACCTGACTTATCAATACGCTGCCGCCATCAAGACCGCCGACCCATCGGCCCAGACCTTAGGCCCCGCGCCGATGGGCTGGACCTATTATTGGCATTCCCCCTATGACGGGCAGCGGCAAGATTGGTCGAGCCCAGACGACCGCAACGCCCACGGCGGTACGCCGCTGGTGCCTTGGTATCTGCAGCAGATGCAAGCCTACCAGCAGTCCCATGGCACGCGCATCTTGGATTACCTGGACCTGCACTATTATCCGCAAGCCCCCGGGGTGACATTGAGCGCGGCTGGTAATGCCGCCACCCAGGCACTGCGTCTGAACAGCACCCGCTCGCTCTGGGACCCGAGCTATGTGGATGAGAGCTGGCTCGCGAGTGCCAGGCCGGACGGCGGCGGCATCATCAAGCTGATCCCGCGCATGCGCGAGTGGGTGCAAGCCAACTATCCGGGCACCAAGCTCGCGGTCGGCGAGTATAACTGGGGCGCGCCCGAGCACATCAACGGTGCGCTGGCCCAGGCTGACGTATTGGGCATCTTCGGTCGCGAGGGACTGGATATGGCGCTGCTCTGGTCCCCGCCTCAGTCCACTCAACCGGCGGCCTATGCCTTCCGTATGTTCCGCAACTATAACGGGGCCGGCGGCCGCTTCGGCGAGACCAGCGTCTCGGCGGTCAGCAACGACCAGGACCGATTGGCGCTCTATGCCGCCGAGGAGACCGCCACCGGAGCACTGACCCTGATCGCGATCAACAAAACCGCGGGCAGCCTGTCGGCCCCCGTGACCCTGAACCACTTCACCCCCACCGGGGTCGTGCAGATCTGGCGCTATAGCCCAGCCCTCTTGACCGCAGTCGTGCATCCGGGCGACCAGATCGTGAACAGAGGCAGGTTCACGGCCAATTGTCCGCCCAATTCGATCACCCTTTACCGGGTGCCCGGCAGGCGGCTTTGATCCGTCGTTACTCAGAGGTGTGTACCCATGAACCGGAATAGAACCCTGACCAGCCTGCTGCTCACGACCCTGCTCACTGCCGGGTGCACCCAGGAGACCCAGAATACGATTGGCCGTTCGATCCAGAACTGGACCGGGGTCGATGGCGTGCTGGAGGTCTACGCGGGGGAGAAGCTCGTGCGGCGTTTCATCAAGGTGGATAAACTCACCACGGCCAGCGCCACCCAGGGCAGCGGTGCCCGGCCTTACCGCTTCGGCTACGGCGTGCTGGATCTCAATCAGAACGGCCAACAGGACCCGGGCGAGCGCAAGGTCTATTTCGAGATCAGCGACTACTCGACCAATTACGTGTTCTACGGTGATCCAGGGAGCTGACAATCACGCGAGCCGATAACGGTCCTTCATTTCCAGATAGACCAGATTGGACACGGCACGAATGGCATTGCTGCGTTTGGTTATCCAGGTGCCGTAGTTCTTGGCGCTGCTCGAGCGCTCGATGATCCCGACGAAGGCGTAGGGGACGCGTCGGCCAAACAGGGTCTGGGCCTCGATGATTCCCATGTTGCCGCAGAGTTGCGAGGTCGAACCGGTCTTGTCGTAGACGCGTACCGAAGAGGGCATGGACGCGACGCCCTGGCAGATGCGGTCGTGATTCGGCAGCGCCATCAGCGCCCGGAGTTCCTGACTGTAGGGGAGGCGGTCCTCCCAGAGTGCAATCAGGAACCGGCTATAGTCGTGGGCCGAGGCGAGGTTGCGATAGGTCTTGCCGCCGGCGGGGATCTTCTCGACGACTCGGGTCTGTACGAAAACCTTCGGCGCATTGGTCTTGAGCACGGTCTCCACGTCTTTGGGTCCACGTTGGGTCTGATTGCGGCTGACCAGTTCGATGAGTTCGTTAGTGGCAGGGTTGCTGCTGCGCCGGATCGAACGCTCCATGGTGTCGCGAATGTCCTCGGTGTAGCGTACGCGTCCGCGCGAGTTTTTCACCTGGAAGAAAAACGCCTGGGCGACGAATGGCTTGATCATGCTCGCCGCCTGGCGCGGGGCGTCCTCATTGATCGCCACCAGTTTCTTGCCGGAGGAGAAGTCGTAGACCGACCAGGCGGTTTTTTCGTTCTCGCTGATCTGACCCTGAGCCTTGAGCCGCTGCACCAAGTCCGCGACCTGCCGCTGGAGCGCGTCCTGGCGCTGGGGCGTGTCCTGACCAAAGAAGCCGGCCTTTGCGAAGCTCGGGGTTCCGCACAGCAGGCCGGCCGAGAGCGCGGCCAATCCCTCCAGGAACCCGCGCCGATTGACAAAGAAGTGCTGGTTGAACAGGTCCGGATGATCGCTGTCGCGCGGTTGGTCGTACATCCTCAGATTCTCCCGGTATTGATTCGGTTGTCGGTGCCTATTCGGTCGGCACCGCAGGTTCACACGCGCGGGATCGACGGCCTGTCTGCCGACCCAGGCACCGATCCCGGCGGGGCATTTCCCTGAAAGCATAGGCGGATGTGGTGCTGAAAACAAGGGGGCGCGAGAAGGGAAAATTTAAGTAAGTCAGCGGTATCTGGTTTTTAGTTCAAGTCGCTTTGTATGAAGTTCCGGGCCTTGGTCATAAACTCGGTCACCGCGCGATCGGCACGGTCGGCACGGTCGGCGGTCCGCACAGCGGACCCTACAGGTCACGGTGTGCGGACCGTCCTACTGTGCGGACCGTCCGCGGCGATTATTGAACGCTGCCGAATGACTGGTCCGTCGCGCCGGCCGGGGCCGTTAAGCCGGCGAAACGGCAGCCCTGGGCCACCGGGCCGCCCGGTAGCAGCCTGTAGAGATATTTGAGACCGCCGTTAGCGTGGAATGCCTCGTCCAAGGCGTCGTGCAGTTCGCGCACGTTCGGGCGCTCATGGGCGGCGAAATAGCCTTGCAGCGCCTTGATCGCGCGCCAGTGGTCTTCGCTCAGGGTGATCCCGTCGGTCTGGGCCGCGGCCACGGCACCGGCACGGGTCCAGTCCGATGGTGCCTGCGGGAACTCCGGGTCCGGGGTGGTCGCACCTGGATTCATGAATTCGCTCATGCTCTGAAACATGTTCGTTACCTCCGACTGGTTGAATGGACGTCGGCAGCTGTCGCGCCGACTCGCTGCATGCGCCGCACGGCTCAGCGCACGATGACGTACACCAGCAATGCGGCCAAGACTCCGAGCAGTGCCGCTCCCAGGATGGTCAGGTAGAGCAGACCATGGGCGGCTCGCACCCGTTGCTCCAGGCCGTCGCTCAGCTGTTGGCACCGCTCCAGCGTCGCTATCGCTGTCGCATTGGCCTCGCGCCTGGCGATCTCTTGGATGCGGGCCGGCATCTCGTCATCGAGCGGGGCGGAGTGACCGGCGGTGCCCGGTGCGACCGGGGTCGTGGGGGAGAATTCCCGCACGTATTGATCGACCAGGTTCATGATCGCGCCGCGCTCGCTTTCGATCTCGACTTTGACCAGATCGGGCAGGGTCTGTGCGACCAGTCGGCCGGCGGCGGACTCCAACTCGCCGGTGATCGCCTCGAACCTTGCCCGAGTGGCCTCCCGGTCGGTCGCCAGCGGTGCCTCGATCGCCGCGCGGGTCTCGGCGATCTGCACCGCGATCAGTTGTTGCGCCTCGGCCAGCAGGCGTTCACGCAGGCCCCGATTCAGATCCGCAAGCAGCGGTGCGATCAGGTTTGACAGTCGGGCCTCGAGGCGCTCATCGACCAGCCCCGCGATGCGCAGTTCGATCTGCCGCTGCCAGTCGGGCGCCGCGGTTGGGGTGGGCGTGCTCGCCGGGATCGACCTGGGTCCGTCCTGGGGCTGGGTCGGGGACCGATCCAATACGGTTTTCAACTGCGCCAAGACCGCGGGGAGTTTCTCCGGGGCGACCGACTTGGGTAGAATCGCCACGACGCCCTTGCGGTGGGCGGCGGCGGCGAATTCCGGGTCCTCGTGTGAAGTACAGATCACGACCGGCAGGTGCGCGGTGCGCGCATCCGCGCGGATGATCTCGAGTGCCTCGAAGCCGCTGAGCCCAGGCATCATGTGATCCATCAGGACGGCGTCGGGCAGATCGCCCTTCAGGATCTCCAGCGCGGCCTCCGCGGACTCCGCGGTGTCGACCTCGACGCCGTGACGTTGCAGTTGGAGCCGCAACGCGTAGCGCGCGGACTTGGAGTCGTCGACCAACAGGATTTTCATTGGGTCCATGATCGCCAGTAGCGGGTCAGGCAGGAAATGCCCCGGAAGTGTAATGAAGGTCGGAGAAAATCGCCATGCCAGCAGGATCTGTATGTTTTCAGTCGCTCGCCACCAGCGAGGACGTGGCCGCGGCGACCGCCGAGCGCATTCTGGCCGCGGCCGCGCACGCGGTTGCCGAGCGTGGGCGGTTTCTCCTGGTCCTGGCGGGCGGGCGTACGCCCATCATGGCGTACACCTTGCTCGTTGGCAAACCCGCGCAATGGGACCGCTGGTCCATCTTTTTCGGTGATGAGCGGTGTCTGCCGCCTGATCATCCGGAGCGCAACAGCGTGGCCGCGGCGCACGCCTTCCTGGATCAGGTGCCGATCCCGCCGACGAACATCCACCCGATGCCGGCGGAGCAGGGGCCCGTCGCCGCCGCCTTGCACTATCAGCGCATACTAACCGAATCCGCACCCAGGCAACCGACGGCGCAGCGGATCCTGTTCGATCTTGTGTTGTCGGGGATGGGGGAGGATGGGCACACCGCGAGCTTGTTTCCCGGACATGCGGTTCCCGATGGTCCACTCGTGATCCCGGTGCTGGATTCGCCCAAGCCCCCGCCAAAACGGGTGTCGCTGACCCCGAAGGCGCTGTCCGCGACGCGTTCGATGTTGATCCTGGTGACTGGTGCCGACAAGGCCGCAGCACTCACGGCCTGGCGCGCCGGGGCCGATTTGCCGGTGGCACGCGTCGCCGCATCGGGTGCGGCGCTGGTCCTGATGGACCGTGCCGCGGAGGGCGCCGCGCCGTCTTGAGACCCCGTATCCCGTGACATGACGGTGTCCCCCCGTGGGAGCGGTCTGCGGCCGCGATGGGCGCCGTCGATGAGCTTCCGTGCCGCGGGATCCCGCGGGTCATCGCGGCCGGAGGCCGCTCCCACGGGGCCGTCGGCCCCTCAGGTCACCTTGATCTCCAGTCGCTCCCCGGTTTGCGGATCCGACAGGTGGACCGCGCAGGCGATGCAGGGGTCGAAGGAGTGGATGGTGCGCAGAATCTCCACCGGCTGCTTCACATCCGCCAATTGGTGGTTGTCTTGGAGTGCCGCCTCATAGGCTCCCGCCTGATCAGCCGGGTCTCGCGGTCCCGCGTTCCAGGTGGAGGGCACCACCGCCTGATAGTTGGCGATGCGCCCGTCCTTGATCACGATCCAGTGCCCGAGCGCCCCCCGCGGGGCTTCCATGAAGCCGGCACCGCGGGCCTCGCTGGGCCAGGTGGACGGGTCCCAGCGCGACGCGTTGAAGGTGCTGATGTCGCCGGATCGGATGTTGGCGATCAGTTGGTCATACCAGCCCTGCATCTGATCGACCACGATCTTGGTTTCCAGGGTCCGCGCGGCCGTGCGTCCCAGGGTGGAGAACAGGGCGCTGACCGGTAGGTCGAGCTTGGACAAGGTCGAATCGACCAGTTCCCTGGTCTGGGCATGGTTCTTGGCGTAAAGGAGCAGCACCCGCGCCAGCGGGCCGACCTCGACCGCATGGCCCTGCCAGCGGGGGGCCTTGAGCCAGGAGTAGCCGTCGTCCACCGCCAGTTGCGTGTAGGGCGGTTTGACTCCGCCGCGCCCGTCGTAGTCCAGGGTGGTCTGGCCGGCGTAGGGGTGTAATCCGGTCTGCTTGCCGCCGCTATAGTCGTACCAGGAGTGCGAAACGAACTCCTGAATCTGGGCGGCGTCGTGCAAATCCACGTCATGGATGGTGGTCAGGTCGCGGTTGAGGATGACTCCGCGCGGGAACAGGTAGGTCGCCGGGTCCATGGACCCGGTGGCCGGCAGATCGCCGTAGCACATGAAATTGCCGAGACCTTCGCCGCGCTGGAACCAGTCCTTGTAAAAACCGGCGATGGCCAGGGTGTCCGGCACATAGACCTGGTCGACGAATTGCTGCATCGCTGCGATGACGCGCTGCACCTCGGCGAGCTTCTTGGCATTGAGTGCCGAGTCCGATTCCAGGTCGATGGGCGATGCGACACCGCCCACCACCACGTTCGGATGAGGGTTCTTGCCGCCGAAGATGGCGTGCAGGCGGGCCGCGTCGCGCTGCCAGGCCAGGGCCTCCAGGTAGTGCGCCACGGCCATCAGGTTGGCCTCGGGCGGCAGCTGGTAGGCCGGGTGGCCCCAGTAGCCGTTGGCGAAGATGCCGAGTTGCCCGGACTCCACGAAGCCTTTGAGGCGCTTCTGGGTATCCGCGAAGTAACCCGGCGACGACTTGGACCAACTGCTCAAGGATTGCGCCAATGCCGCGGTGGCCTTGGGGTCGGCGCTCAGCGCGCTGACGACATCCACCCAATCCAGCGCGTGCAGGTGATAGAAATGCATCACATGATCGTGCACATACTGGGCGCCGATCATCAGATTGCGGATCAGTTGCGCATTGGGAGGCAGCGGGATGCCCAGTGCGTCCTCCACCGAGCGGGCCGACGCCAGACCATGCACCAGGGTGCAGACCCCGCAGATGCGCTGGGCGAAGGCCCAGGCGTCGCGCGGGTCGCGCCCCAGCAGGATGGTCTCGATGCCGCGCACCATGGTCCCGGACGAGTAGGCCCGGGCGACGCGGTCGCCATCCATCTCGGCCTCGATACGCAGATGGCCTTCGATGCGGGTAATCGGGTCGACGACGACGCGTTCGCTCATGCCGGTTCCTCTTAATCGACCAGATGGTCGGCGATCAGCTCGGTGAGGCCCACCACCGGGATATCCATGTTGAAGTGCTCCAGACCTTCTTCGAGCTGGGTGCGGCAGGTGGCGCACATGGTCACCATGCGCTCGGGTTCCACCGCCTCGATCTGGGCCTTTTTGCGCTTGAAGGCGGCCAGCTTGAGGGGCTCCGCGCGTTCACTGGAACTCACCCCGCCGCCCGCGCCGCAGCACCACTGGAAGCGCCCGTGCTCCGGCAGTTCGACGAACTGCTCGGCTACCAACTCCATCAGGTTGCGCTGCTGTTGAATGACGCCGCTCTTGCGCGCCAGGTTGCAGGGATCGTGCAGGGACAGCCGGTCCAGTTCCTTGCCTTCGGTGGTGATCCGGCCCTGCGCGCGCAGTTGGTCCAGGACTTCGATGATGTGGAACGCACGGAACGGATAGCGCCGACCGATCAGGTTCGGACCCTCCCAGCGGATGGCGGTATAGGCGTGACCACATTCCGGGCTGATGACGTTCTTGACCCCGAGTTTGACCGCCGCATCCACCACCCGCTCGACCAGCAGGGCCGCGATGTCCTTGTTGCCGATCTGAATGCCGGCGTTGGTCGCCTCGAAGCACTGGGTGCTCAGGGTCCAGGTGACGCCGGCGTGATCGAAGATTTTGGTGATCGCCTCCAGGTATTCGGGGAAGTTGATGACCTCCATCGACGAGAGCATCACCAGATAGTCGACTCCGGCCTGGTCCACCGGGACGGTGAGACCCGAGCTGGTCTGGACATGCTTGATCTGGACCTGCAGGGTCTTCCACTGTAACCCCATGGGGCTGCCGGTCTTGACCGCCCGGACCGCGGCACCGGCCAGCCCCTCGGGTGCATGGCCGGCGGCGACCATGCCCTCGCGTGACTTGCGCACCATCGCCTGGATGTCGTTGCCGACCGGGCACACCATGGAGCAGCGCCCGCACAGCGAGCAGGAGTCGTAGATCAGTTCCTCCCACTCGGCCAGCATCGCGTCCGTGACCTTGCGTTGCAGGCCGAGAGCGCCCTTGATCTTGCCCCACAGGGTGAATTCGGATTCCCAGACCAGGCGCAGCGGTTCCAGCTTGAGGATCGGCGTGTACTTGGGATCACCGGTCTCCAGGTAGAAGGGGCAGGATTGGGCGCAGATCCCGCAGTGCACACAACTCGAAAAGAAGGCCGCGACTGGTCCGTCAACCTCGGCGCGGAAGGCGGCCAGGCCGCGTTCGAGGTTGAACGCAGTCACCTCAGGGTTTGCGGCCGGATTGACGATGGGGCTCATGACTGGACTCCCCGGCGGCCAAAGCTGGCCCCGTTGTACCAACGCGCGATAAACGCGGTGAAGATGTGGGTGAGCTTGGTGAAGGGCAGGAGGATCAGGAACAGCTCGGCGCTCAGGATATGCAGCCCCAGCGCCAGCGGATAAGGGTTGATCAGCCGGTTATACGCCAGATAACCGGTCAGGACGACCAGAAAAGTGACCGCCCAGACCAGATAATCCTCGACCGTGCTGAGGCGCTGCTTCACCGGATGGTTCAGCCGATGCACGAGCGTCGCCGCCAGCGCGACCAGGGTCACGGCGGTCACCAGATCCACGAAGGGGTTGGGCAGTCCCGGCCAGGAGACGCCGAACAGACCCTTGATCAGTTCAATGTGGGGGATGAAGAGCAGCAGGGCGACGAGAAAGCCGAGGTGCCAGATCAGCCCCGTGACCACGTTGAATGGCGCACGCTTGAAGGTGCCGGGGTCCGGCAGGGTGCGGGTGAAGACCGTCCGCAGACCCGGCAGCCATTCACCGGCGCGCGGTTCCGCGAAATTGGGCCGCCGACCGAGGAGCAGGATCTCGGCGAGGCGCGCGCCCAGACCGAGCGCGAAGATGGCGATGGCGATGTTGAACAGTGGGCCCTTGGTGAACAGCAGAAAGCCCATGGGGTCGGTGAGGGCGGTCATAGCGTCTGCTCCAGTTCGGCGGCGGTGACGGGCTGACGGCTGGCCGCCGCGGTCTCGACCGTGCGCCGCGCCAGGGTCGCGACCGTACCGCCGATCAGGGCACCGGCCGCGCCGACGGTCAGGATCCGGGTGCTGGAAAGACCCGTGGGGACGGACAGCGGCGCATAGAAACTCCCGGCGTCCCAAAATCGCGGTTCCGAACAGCCCAGGCAGGGGTGTCCGGCCTCGATCGGCCAACTGGTACCCGAGTTCCAGCGCATGGTGGCGCAGGCATTGTAGGTGCTGGGTCCTTTGCAGCCGAGCCGGTACAGACACCAGCCGGCGCGCGCGCCCTCATCGTCGAAGGTCTCGGCGAACAGCCCTTTGTCGTAGAACGGCCGACGGTAGCAGCGATCGTGGATCGACTGGCCGAAGAAGGCGAGCGGACGATGGTATTCGTCGAGTTCGGGCAGTCGCCCGAAGGCGAGATAATGGGCGAGCACACCGGTGATGACCATCGGCACCGGCGGGCAGCCGGAGACATTCACCAAGGGCTTATCCTTGATCAGATCCATGACCGCGACCGCACCCGTGGGGTTGGGGGCCGCCTCGGGCAAACCGCCGAAGGCGGCGCAGGTGCCGACCGCGATCACCGCCGCCGCCCCCTTCAGCGCTTCCATCAGCATCGCGTAGTTGCTGACTCCGGCGATGGTCGAATAGCCGGGATTGGCATCCGGCCCCGGCAGTGAACCGTCGACGATCAGCAGGTACCGGCCGAAGTTGTCCTTCATGGCCTGTTCGCGGGCCGCCTCGGCAGCCTCCCCCGCGGCGGCCTGGAGGGTGTGGTGATAGTCGAGTGAGATCATCTCCAGGATCAGGTCCTCGAGCGTCGGTGCATGACTGCGCGTCAGTGACTCGGTGCAGCCGGTGCACTCCTGGAACGACAGCCAGATCACGCTTGGCCGCTGGGCTTGCTCCAGCGCGGCGGCCAGGGCCGGGATCAGGCCGGGCGACAGGGCCAGCAGGGATGCGGACGCGGTGCAGAACTTCAGGAATGTACGGCGGGAGACACCCTGGTCACGCAGGTGCTCGCCGACACTGTGTTTCTTGGCGGTCATGGGCCTTTCTCAAGCGGGTATCAGTACTCGAAATGCGCTCTTTCCTGGGCGCTGGTGAGGCGGGCGTCCAGCGTGGTCAGGGCGGTGTCGAGGTCTTGGCGCTGGGTGCGCAGGATTTCGGGGATGTCGCCGATATCCAGATGCAGGGCCAGCCGTTGATCCTCGGTAATCCGGTAATCGATGAGCCAGACCCCGGGGATTGCGGTCTCTTGAACATGGGTCGGACCCAGGGCGTCGATCGTCGCCCGCACCTCGCCCACGCCAAGAACGGCGAGCAGGTGCGCCTCGTCCTCCGGGCCGAAGGGGATGGCGTTGAGATCGATCTGAGTGCCTTCGCCGGTGGCGATCAGGCGCTCCAGGGCATGGCGGACCTCATGCAGGATGGGGACGGCATTGCCGCAGTCTGCGGTGCCGGGGGACAGCGACTGAACTCGGACTGGGATGCTGGATAAAGCGGACATGATGCGTCCTCGGCAGGGCGTGAGGAGGTTCTGGATGCGACCCGCCGGCGGCGGGTTGCGACAGAACGGAAGTTTAGCATTTTAGCGATAACCGAAATACTAACCAAGATTATAGATCCCCCACGGAATCTCGCAGGGACCGCGACGACGATTCCGGCAAGACCTGCGTGCGCACCGACCGCCCGCCGCGATCCGCGATACCTGATCGCCAGGCTCAGGCCGTCGCGCCGTCGGCGGCGTCCCAGCGCGCGAGCAACTCCCGCACCCGCTCCAGCGCGACCGGCACCGCCGCCGCGACCGCCGGGGTCAACGCATCACTCCAGTCGATTACCGCTGGTTCGATGCCGATCAGGGCACGCCGGGTAGGCAGGCTGTCGGTCAGGCGCGCGATATCCAGCAGGTCGGCCAGGCTGACCTCGTGGACGCTTTTGGCATGACGGCGCAACTGCCGGTCCATCGCCTCACCTTCAAAGACCCGCACGCTGCCCGCGGTATCGCCCATGGCCGCGGCGTCGATCACGATCAGCCGCGGGCACTCCGCGATGGGAACCGCCAGCGTGAAGCTCAGGGTCCCGCCGTCGAGGAAGCGCAGCGGCGCGGCCGGGTCCGCTTCGGACTCCAGGCGCCTGATGACGGCGGCACCCACCGCCTCGTCGGCCAGCAGGACGTTGCCGAGTCCAAGGATCAAAGTTTGCGTGCTCACGGGGCGGTCCTGTGTGGAAAGCGATCAGTGGCCGACAGCATACCTTGCTTGGCCCGGCGCCGGCGTTTAGCCTGTGATCTGCGCCAACGATCAGGAGTGATAACGACCGTGTGTCTCGGCATCCCGATGCAGATTGTGTCGATCAACGGCTTTCTGGCCCGCTGCACCGCCAAGGGCGTGGAGCGGGAGGCCAGTCTGTTCATGCTGCAACATGAGTTGCCGTCCGTCGGTGACCATGTTGTCGTCCACCTGGGGTATGCGACGGAGCGCGTCAGTGCGCAGGACGCCGCCGCGGCCTGGGAGGTCTACGATCAAATGCTGAGCATGGAAGGGGCGGCCTAGCGCCCCCGCACGCCGCCCCGACCGTGCTGTGGCGGGAGCCGGAGCCCCCCAGGCTGATGGCCGCGGGTGAGCGTGCAGTCATTCAGCCGCGGTCAAGAAACGCGTCGGCAATGGCGTACTGGCGTTGCGCCTCAGTCACGTCGTCCAACGCGTCCGCAGACTCCAACATGGCGCAGTTGACCGCCATGCGGGCCTGGACCGCGGCCTTCCAGGCACGGCTCTGCCGTTCGTTCACCAGCGTCTCGGGGGCCAGGGCGGCGGCGACGGCGGCGGCGGCGAAGTGGTCGGCCTGGGCCAGCCAATCGGTCTCTTTGCCGCAATCGGTGTAGGAGTGGGTCACATGGGCCTTGGCGGCCCGGTAGGCGTCGTCCAGTTCCTCCGGGGTACAATCCTCACGCAAGGCGGTGGCGATCGCGCGGTGCACGCGCTCGGCGGTGACGAGGCGCTCGACACTCTTGGCAAAGTGACCGCCCAGCCGCCGCTGCTGATCGGGGTTGAGCCCGTTGAGTGCATCGCGCAGATCGTGATCGCTGATAATCCTCGCCACGGTAGTAACGCCTCCGCGAAGGTGGATAATGATGCCCGTCGGCAGCGCCGGACCACTGCTCTGGATCAATCATTTAAGTATAAAATCAAAATATAAGCAAATTCCGATGCGATCGGCATTGACCGGCGTCACCTGGTTGCCACCGGACACCGGTGAACGGATAATACTGAGCATTGTCGCCTACGGGCGGCGCGCCGTTGTGAGGAGAGTGAGAGAATAATGCGAATCGGTATCCCAGCGGAGACACGGCTCGGGGAGGCGCGGGTCGCGTCCACTCCCGAGATCGTCAAGAAACTGAAGAGCAAAGGATTCGAACTGATGGTGGAGGTCGGCGCGGGGGTGCGCGCCGGCTATCCGGACGCTGACTATGCGGCGGCGGGCGCGGTCTTGACGAACCGCGCCGGGGCCTACGACGTCGATCTGCTGCTCAAGGTCCGCCGGCCGGACGGCGACGATGTGGCCGCCATGCGCCCCGGCGGCCTGTTCATCGGCCTGCTGGAAAGCTGCGGCGAGGATGCCGTCGTGGCCGCGATGCTGGCCAAGGGCGTGCGGGTACTCGGCATGGAGCGGATGCCCCGGACCTCCCGTGCCCAGTCGATGGACGCCTTGTCCTCGCAGGCCAACATCGCCGGCTATCGGGCCGTGATCGAAGCGGCGGCGCGTTTCGGCCGCTTCTTCCCCATGATGATGACCTCCGCCGGTTCGGCCAAGCCCGCCCGCCTGGTAGTGCTGGGTGCCGGGGTGGCCGGGTTGCAGGCAATCGCCACCGCCCGGCGTCTGGGGGCCGAGGTGCTGGCCTACGACGTGCGGCCGGAGACCCGAGAGCAGATTCAGTCGCTCGGCGCCAAGCCGATCGATCTGGATCTGGGCGAGAGCGGGGCCGGGGAGGGCGGCTACGCCAAGGAACTCTCCGCCGAGGCCAAGGCGCGTCAGCAGGCGGCCTTGGCCGACCAGCTCGCCAAGGCCCATGTCATCATCACCACCGCGCTCATTCCCTGCCGTCCGGCCCCGGTGCTGGTGACTGAAGACCTGGTTCAGCGGCTGCGCCCGGGGTCGGTGATCGTGGATCTGGCGGCGGCGAACGGCGGCAACTGTCCGCTGACCGTCCCGGATGAGGTGGTCGAGCGCCATGGGGTGCTCATCGTGGGGTACACCAACTACCCCTCGATGGTCGCGTCCGACGCCAGCGCCTTCTACGCCAGGAACCTCGCGAACCTGATCGAGATCATGGTCGAGCGGTCGGATCAAGGGCCGGTCCTCAAGGACCTCATGGCGGATGACATCACCAAAGCCATGCTCGTGTCATAGAAAAATACGCCAACGGCCAAATCATTGCCATCAACGGCGCGCCCGCGCGCCCTACGGAAATCCGCCTATGTCAGACCCGATCGTCGCGCTTTATGTTTTTGTCCTTGCCTGCTTCATCGGCTACTACGTGATCTGGGGCGTCACGCCCTCGCTGCACACCCCGTTGATGGCCCTTACCAACGCCATCTCCGGCATCGTGATCGTCGGGGCGCTGCTGGTCGCCGGCGCCGAGCGGGCGGGGCTGGCCGCCGAGCTGCTCGGGTTCCTGGCGGTCCTCCTGGCGTCCATCAACGTCTTCGGAGGCTTCCTGGTGACGCACCGTATGCTCTCCATGTTTCAAAAGAAAAAGAAGTAAGGAGAGCGATCAGTCATGCTGCACTTTAGTCTGTCTGCACACGGGCAGGCCCTGGCCTATCTGGTCTCGGCCATCCTCTTTATTTTCGCCCTCAAGAGTCTGACGCATCCCGCCTCGGCGCGCCGCGGCAATTTCTACGGCATGGTCGGCATGGTCATCGCGGTTGTCGCGACCCTGCTCGGGCAGGAGGTGACCTCCTACGGGTTCATCATCGCGGGGGTGGCGGGAGGTGCGGTGATCGGCACCATCCTCGCCATGCGCATCCAGATGGCGGCCATGCCCCAACTGGTGGCCGCGCTCCATAGCTTCGTCGGTCTGGCGGCGGTGCTGGTCGCCATCGGCACCTTCATCATCACCGCGCATCCGGATGCGGTCATGATGGGTGAACTCTCGGCCGGCATCGTGATCGGCGCCATCACCTTCACCGGCTCCGTGATCGCCTTCGGCAAGCTGCAAGGGCTGATCAGCGGCAGTCCCGTGAAATTCACCGGGCAGCACGCCCTGAACGCCGTCATGGCCCTTGCCGTCATCGGTTTCGCGGTGCACTTCGCCATGACCGGCAGTGTGCTCGCGCTGAGCCTGATGACGCTGATTGCCTTCATCCTGGGGGTCACGCTGATCATCCCGATCGGCGGCGCCGACATGCCGGTGGTCATCTCCATGCTCAACAGCTACTCGGGCTGGGCCGCGGCGGCGACCGGCTTCACCCTGCACAACAACCTGCTGATCATCGTCGGTGCCCTGGTTGGTTTCTCCGGTGCCATCCTCTCCTACATCATGTGCAAGGGGATGAATCGCTCGATCATCAATGTGGTGTTCGGCGGCTTTGGCTCAGGGGATGAAGCGGATACCGGCGCCGGGGCCCTGGCGGCGCAGCGCGGCGTCAAGTCGGCGTCGGTCGAGGACGTCGTCTACTGGATGGAGGACGCGGCCAAGGTCATCATCATCCCCGGCTACGGCATGGCCGCCGCTCAGGCCCAGCATGCCCTGAAGGAACTCATGGAACTGCTGGTGGCGCGCGGCGTCGACGTCAAGTTCGCCATCCACCCGGTCGCCGGGCGCATGCCGGGCCACATGAACGTCCTGCTGGCCGAGGCCGACATTCCGTACGAGCGGGTGCTTGAAATGGATGAGATCAACTCGGAGTTCCCCACCGCGGACGTGGCCCTGGTGGTCGGCGCCAACGACGTGGTGAACCCCGCGGCCGAGGAAGACAAGTCGAGCCCTATCTACGGCATGCCGATCCTGCAGGCCGGGAAGGCGCGACAGGTTTACTTCCTCAAGCGTTCCATGCGTCCAGGGTATTCCGGCGTCGATAACCTGCTCTTCTACAAAGATAATACCTCGTTGGTCTTCGGCGATGCCAAAGACACGATCGAGGGGATGGCCAGTGCGCTCAAGGGATCCGGCCATTGACCGCACGGTGACCCGCGCGGTTAGGCGGCCGGAGCCCGCGCGTGACCCGGTGCGACCACTGCTCGTCGGGCTCCTGGCCGGCGCCGTCCTGGGTGGCGTCGGCGGCTTTGGCGCGGGCTATTTCGCCTTCCCCTATGGGTCCGCGGGAGAGCGGGGCGGCCAGGTCATCATCAGCGGCGGTGGTGAGATCAAGGCCGCCGGCCGCTTTGCTCACGCGGACCCGGCGGATCGGCTGCATTACGGCAGCGGGGGCGTGCAGGTTTATGCGAATCGGGTGCAACTGGAAGACGACTTCGCGGTTGGCCCAGGACCGAAATATCACGTTTATTTGGTGCCCCAACGGGGCATCGACCCGGATACGCGGGTCGAAGAAACCATGTTCGTGGATCTTGGCCCGCTCGCCGCATTCAGCGGCCGGCAGAGCTACCCGGTGCCGGTCGGGGTGGACGTCGCGGATTATGGGTCGGTCGTGATCTGGTGCGAGCAGTTCAATAGCCTGATCTCACCGGCGGAGTTGAACCCGGGGTCCTGATCCTTCGGTTCGGCCGGCTGCTGTCGAGGCTTTGGGGGAGAAGATTTGATCCACAGATGTCACAGATGTCACAGATGAACACAGATGTTTTTCTTCGTCGGTGACATCTGTTGATAAAGCCATCGGACGTGATAACCGGACGTAGGGGCGGGTTTCAAACCCGCCCCTACGCCAAGGCTCTGTCCGGATATCAGGTACGAAGGCTATAAAGCCTGCTGATCTCATTACTCACAGCGACGCCTCCGCAATGCGCGCCTCGGCCTCCTTGTCCCGTTCGATCAGCGCATAGGCGGAGTGGTTGTGAATCGACTCGAAGTTCTCCGCCTCCACCACATAGGCCGCGATCCGGTCGTCCTCGTTGAGTCGGGTGGCGACATCACGCACCATGTCCTCAACAAACTTTGGGTTATTGTAGGCGCGCTCGGTCACGAACTTCTCGTCCGGCCGCTTGAGCAGACCGTACAGCTCCGCGGAGGCCTCGCGCTCGACCAAGTCGATGATCTCCTCGATCCAGATGAACCCCTGGGTGCGCACCTGCACTGTGACATGAGAGCGCTGGTTGTGGGCGCCGTAGGCCGCAATCTCCTTGGAGCAGGGGCAGAGGCTGGTCACCGGTACCAGCACCTTGATCGCCAGGCTGGGATCGCCGTCGCGAACCTCGCCGATAAAGGTCACCTCATAGTCCAGCAGGCTTTCCACCCCGCTGACCGGGGCGCGCTTGTTGACGAAGAAGGGGAAGCGCATCTCGATATGCCCGGCCGCGGACTCCAGCCGGCAGGACATATCCTTGAGCATGACCTTGAAAGAGTCGACGCTCAGTTCCCGCTCCTGGCTGTTCAACACCTGCACGAAACGCGACATGTGCGTGCCTTTGAAGTTGTGCGGCAGGTACACGTACATGTTGAAGGTGGCCACCGTGTGCTGTTCCACCCCGCTGCGATCCTTGACACGGACCGGGTGGCGGATATCCTTGATGCCAACCTTATCGATGGCGATGCGGCGGGTGTCCGCGCTCCCCTGGACGTCGGCGATGGTGCAGTTGGCACCCGTGGGTTCGGTCGATTGCTGCATGCAAACTTTCTCGGCGTATGATGAGGGCTGGCCGTTGCGTTAACTGGGTGTCTCGGGGCCGTAAGACAACCGGGGGTCGCCCGATGATGCGGCTGGGGTTGCGTCACGCCACCCGATTGGCAACCATTGATTATCGGGGCGCGGCTTGGGCGACGCAAACTTGGCCGGGCGATGCCGGCCGCAAGCGACTGGTCGGTTAGGCGCAGCGAGCCGCGCGTCGCGCCGACTGGTCACCGAAGGGTGTGTCAGGTATTTTTACACTCAGGATGGCTCCGGCGTTCATCGCTTGGCCTGGAAGCAACTTACTATATTGAAAAAATTGCGAATCTTTTTGTCTGCCTGAATCTTGCATAGCTTGCCGGCAAATCCTGCCTCGACCCGCATCGCAATCGCTGTTCATCTTGACGCACTCGGGAGTCAAATCATGTCCGTGCCTGAAGCCACTCATCGTCGCACCGACCACAGCGGCGCCCTGCGACTCTCCGCCAGTGTCGCGGCCCTGTGGCTGGGTTTGGGTGCCGGACCCGCGGCGGCGGCGTTGATCGGCAGCTTTACCTGGAGTTCCGACACGGATGCTTACAGCAGCTTTGCCGAGACTTGTCCAAATGTTTATGGCGGTGGTTCAGTTTGCACGGGCACTCCGCCATCGCCCCAGCTCCCGACGACCGTCACGCGCTCGCAGGGACAGGGCGGGGCGCCCGTCGATGGTGGAATCCTCTTCAGTTGGGGTACGCAGAGCGACCCCTCAAAGAACAGCACGCTGACCTGGACCAACGACGGGGCGGCCTTTACCCTCGATCGCATCGTGCTGAGCTCCACCCTGCCGGTGGGGCCAGCGCTTGCCAACACCACTGGCTTCGTCCCCGGTGCAGGCCAAGGCGCCCGCCCGGCCTGGGAGTGGGTCGACTTACCCAGCCCTACGCAGATCGAAGAGGCCATGGTCGAGATCAGCACGTCCCACTTCACTGGTGTCGGCCGTCTGTTAGCCGGGTCGGGCGGTTGGTTCCCGCCTCCGGACTACTTGACGAAACCCACCCCGGTGGCGTTTTCGGCCGACTATGCGCTGAGGATCGATGTCGATGAAGCCATCGATATCCGGCTCTTCGAGACCATCTGGCAAGGCGGCGTGGGGGCGGGATCAGGTGAAGGTCGGCCCGATTTGCTATTCGCGTCCATCACTGTCCAAATCTTCGGTACGCCGATCGGCAACGTACCGCTTCCAGGAACGCTTGCCCTCTTGGGCCTTGGTCTCGCGACGCTCCGGCTGCGTTCGGGGCAGCCATTGCGCGCGACCCGCGGCTTATAGCCTGCGGACGTGATAACCGGACGTAGGGGCGGGTTTCAAACCCGCCCCTACACGAAGGTCTGTCTGGATATCAGGTGCGAACGCGATACTCGCCTAGCGCAGTTGCTGCCAGACGCGCCAGGCCTGGATATCGGCGGCATTGATCAGCACCAGATCGCCCTCTGAGGTCGACACCACCGTGGTGATCCGGCCGGCCCCGTCCCCAAAGCTGGAGGGGGAGGAGTAGATGCCGGTGCTCTCGCCGCCGGGCGTCAGGCGTACGCTGCTGCCCACCACCTGTTCTCCACTGATCGTCAGCAGATCCGCCTCACCGATGGACCCATCGAGGTTGAAGTCAAAGGGAGTCAGCCCGAGGCGACCACCATTGCGCAGATCTAAAGCGTTGATCCAGCTATAGCCGCCGCCGACGCAAGGGTTGCTTTCCGGAACCAGGCTGACAAAGATGACGCGTCCGCCCTGCACCTCGGGTTCGGTCGCCACCCGCTCGCCTTTGTTGATCGTGCTGCCGGTTTCCTTGAAGTCAATGTACCAACCTAGGTGAGTGCGCCAGTCGATCCGGTTCGTGGAACTGGTTCGGCCGCGAGTGACCTCCGCGCCGTCACCATCATTCACGACGATCTCGGTTGTGCTAAACGACTGCTCCAGCAGTGTGCTGCGTTGCACTTTGGCTTGGTCGTCCGAGCCGAGATCCCAGATCGCGTAGAAGCTTTGGATTTGCCGGTCGCCGGCATCGGCGACCTCGAGGTATTTCCCGGTCCCGAACAGCACGAGTGTCCCCAGGCCGAGTGGATGGCGGGCCACGGCGACCGGGGAGGTGATTGGCTGGGCGCTCCCGGCGGTTGTTCCGGCCGCAGGCCCGACAGCGGAAAAGAGCGTGCGGATTGGTTTGGTACTCGTACCCGTCAGGTCGAACCGGTAGATATTGCCGAACAGGTCGGCCGCGTAGGCATAGTCGGCGAGTAAGTCGCCATCCGTATGCACCGATTCGGCAACCACGGTCGGCTGCCCCAAGGCGTTTGACCGCCGCTTATCGGCGTCTGCCGCGGCCGGGTACAGGGGGTCATCCTTGCGCCCGACACCCGTCGAGAACTTCTTGATCACTTGGCCGGTTTCGATCTCGATCACGTAAAGCACGGCTTGACCGCAGGCCGTGTTGCCCGTATCCACCGCGGCGTTATCGCATCCGGTGTTGCGGCTACCGTCGTCTTCGGAGCTGTTGTAGCCGTTGCCGGTGATGGCGACCCAGACGGGGGCGCCGCCTGTGCCGCGCATGCGAACAATCGCGGGCCGCCCGAAAACATAGCCGAGGTCCGCCGGGTCGAGGGTCTCCATCGTGTTCGGGGTGGCGTCCCGGTCGGTGAACTGCCAGTGATACAGCGATTCGGCAAGCTGCGGGGTGGTGTGCCCAAGCTGGGGGTCGGTTACATCCAGCGCATACAGTGCCTGGGCACCCAGTCCCAGCGCGCCGATGAGTACGGTGTGCCAATCACCCTGATCGGCGGATCCAAACCGGACATCGCCGGTCACGATGGGACCATCGACGAAATTCCGGTGCTTAGCGTTGCCTCCATAGGCCGGGTCGCTCAACACATGCAACCCCGGCCGCTGGACCTGGGTGCCGGAGACCCCGGTCAGTCCCATGAGCACCGGCGGGATGAAGGCAAAGGTCTCCTGCAGGGTGCCGGCATCGAAGGCGTGCAGCATACCGTCGTTGGCGCCGGCATAGACCAGCGGGGTGCGATTTTGGTGCCTCTGCTTGAAGCCGGTTGTATGCGTGCCCGCGGCGCTTTGATAACCCGGTGCATTGTAGTAAAAGGCCGGGGCTCCGACGAGCACCGGTGCTGAATTGATGAAATCACCAAGCAGGTTTGTACAGGGAGGCTCGGTGCAGGGGGTCAGCAGGGGACGCGTCCGAAACCGGTATTTTTCCCCAACCTCCTCGTAGGTCCGGTCGCCCGTCACGTAAGCCAGGCGCGCTTGCGCCTCGTCGCTCTGCGCCGGGCTTGGCGCCGAGCTTGGCGTGGTGAGATCGGTGCCGGTGAATCCGGCACCCCTGAGGAAATCGAGTTTCTGGATGTCGCTCAAATTGTTCCAAATGAACTCTTTGCCGACAGCCGCGACCGCGGTGAAAATACGGCGATCGCTCGGCGTGATCTCCCGCATTGCGTCGGCGGCTGACTTGAAATACTCGCCCTTTGATGGGTCTTGGCACAGTTGCCCGGCCAAGACATTCAGACCGGGGCAGGGTGCCTTCCCCTTGCCGGCAGACACTTGGTAAGCGCGCACATCGCCGCTCCAACCCGCGGAGTTGAGTCGGGCCTGATAGACGACATCCTGGCTCGCGGTGGACCCGGTGTTGACGGCCGCCGCGGCGGCTGAACTGTCTTTCGCGAGTGTGCCGATCGCATCCAGTACATCGCTGAATGCCTTGATCAAAGCTGCCGGGTCACCCGCGCTCAGATAGCCGCCCCGGCCATTGATCCCGGCGTGCCAACTGTCGTCGATCTTGACGGCACTGGGAACCAGGGTTGCGCTGGCTGACGACCCCGTCATGCCGATGGTATTCCAATTCCCAGGAAATCCGTTTGCTTGCAGTGTGCGGGTGGAGCCGTTATCGGTCCATGTTCCGTCAGGATAGTTCACATTGCCGGCGACTCCGAGACCGATGGTGTAGGTGGTGACGTGCTGCCAATCGGCCGGATCATGGGTGTGATCCCAAAAAACTTGCTCCGCTGACTTAGAACTGTCTTTCGTGTGGAGGGGCAGTACCTGGTTCGCCGCTGCCGGGTCAGTGCTGTCGGGGCGCAAATCCGTAATCCATGACGCGAAGACCACGTCAGCCAACATGCCGGTGTTCTCGTCGGCGAAGATCCTGGCATAGGGCTTGGTTGGGTCATATTCCTCTTCCTCGAGGCCGGCGGTGGTCACAGCAGCGGAGTTCAAGGGCAGCGCTGTCGAACTGCCGTCATTATTTCCCAACCAGAGTTGCGCGTCGCCCGTGGGTGCGGTTGGGGTCACAAGACCTGCGAGGCCGCCAAAATTTCCCGGTACGCGAATGAAATCTTCCCAGAAGCCATCAGTAAACATCACGTGATGGTTGTTGCGGCATCCCAACAGCGGATTCGTCGTCGCATCGAGCGCTAAGCGCGGGTTCTTGAGGTAAGCCTGGTCACTGCGGCAAAATTCATGAACGCGCGCGGCGGCGCTCACCAAATTGGTTTTGGAGTTCGCACGCTGTGCAAACAGCCACGTGAAGAAATTGCCCTGATTATCGCCATAGGGCTGAAACCGGTCTTGCAGATCCTTGAATGCCGGGGTGCCGGCCGTATACTGACCGGGCCCCGGCAGGCCCTGATAACTGAACCGGACAGTGTTTGGAAAACCATTGAGAACCCGGCTCAGCACTGTTTTCAGCGTGAGAAAGCGCGTTCTGTAATAGCTGAACCAATTGGCGAAATTTCGCTCGGCGAGGGCCGCGGGGCCGGGTACGGTCCCGTTGGGATCCTTGAGTAGTCGTGCACGCTCGGCAAGGACCGTCGCGGTGACCGCTTCTAAGTCATCTGCAGTGCCAACCTCGACCCGCTCCAGACAGTCGATCGGAAAATTGACCGCTTTCGTGGTTGCCAGGTCGAGGGCCTTACAGGTGTTGTCTTGTTTCAGCCGATAATAGACTGCCTTGCAGTCCTCGGCAGTGGAGACCATGCAGCGCCAAGCCCATTCCTGGCCGTGCAGGACCTTGTTCTTGCCCGCGGAAGGTCCTACATATTGCGGGTGCCCTACATCCGCAGCGTATGCGTTCGGGATGGCGGCGGCGCTCGCGGCCCTCAGGTCGGCACAGGCGAGACTTCCGTCGCTCCACAGATTCCATGTCGGGGCAAAGCGTTTCGACAGGTCGAGCGTGCAGGTGCTCGGATACGGAGAATGAAACGCATCGACCAGGGCCTCATCGAACTTGGCGTGGTCGCGCGGTCTGCCGTCCGCGTTCAAGGGCGGCACATAGGTCTGTGCCGGATCGTAGTACTGCCGATTCGTCAAAGAGGAGATGTCGCGCGCATCGAGTTGCGGGTCGTCGCCGCCTCCCGGCCCCCAGATCCCTTCCGGCAGTGAGGCCTGATTCATGCTGTTTGAATTATCAATCGTCAAAATCAGATTCGGCGGCGCGCCCGACAACAAGAACACCGGTGCGCTGGCGATATTGATCAGATCGTTCGGCACGGCGGACGCCGTCCAGGCAGCGATGATGGCGGCTAGCACGGCGCTCCGCCCGTTCAGTACGCGACGGTTCACGCGTGGTGCGAGGTGCGCCTCTGAACTGCATAGGCACTGATTACACATGGCTTGATTCTCCGAAGCGGTTATCGCGCGTCACGGAAAGAGTTTGGCGATGGTGGACTGCATCACCGCCCCGGAGTTGGTGCCGGGGTCTAACCCCACCGCCGCGACGGTGAAAAAGTGATAGCCCTTGCGTTTGGCCGCATCCTCGAACTCCAGCGGTTGGGCATAGCGGGACTCGATGACGAAATGCGGCGCGAATTTCGTTGGATTCATGCTCCACTCGACGGGATTCGAAGCGGTATTCAATGCGCTCATTGCGCTGCCCCGCAGTTGTGCATTTGGCGCGTCGGGATCGAAGTCCTTCCACGACCCAATGATGTCTGGAATGGTCGAAGCGCAACGGGTATCCGTTACCTGGCACCCCGGCCAGATGTGCGTACTCCCGTTCGGGTTGACCGCGGGGGGCGTTCGCAGCGCAGCCAGGTGACTCAGCGCGGCTTGCATGCCGGCTTCCGCCGCGTGGAAGGCGGTATTCTGCTGTTTCGATTGGCCGGCCATCAGTTCTTCGAGAACGGAGGTCTGCATGCTGTTCAACCCCAACAACATCATCACGACCAGGATCAGCAGGCCGACCACCAACACGGTGCCCTGATCCCGTGAGGCCGTTAACGAGAGGTTAGCGTGCCGACCGGCTGAAGCCTCGGCTGCCGGTTCGCTGCCGGATGTGGCGTCGTTGCCGCAATGATGACCAACGCCCGACGCGGCGGTTTGCCGCAGCTTATCGGCCGAAGGTCGCGTTTCATGATTGGGCCAGAACATCAGGTTCGCTCTTCAGGGTGACGGATACCAGGGGGCACGCGATCGGATCGCTACCGTCGCATTGAATGCCTCATATAAACGCCGGTCGGCGTCCAGCCCCACGCCCAACTCGCGCGGGCTGGCCGGGGCGGCCAGCGACGGGAGTGCGCTCTCCCTGCGGACCGCTTCACCGCTGGTCACCAGCAGTTCGATCCGTGCGCTCGAGACCCGATCCCAGCGCTGTTCGGCAGTCACCGTCGCGGGGGGCTCGCTGAAAAAGGTCGCGCCGTTTTGGCCATCGTAGGTAACGCGCAGGTCGGCCACGTCCATGGTCAGCGATTGGGTTTCCGCCGCTGCGGTAGACCAGCGACACAAGGATGGTCGGTAGTTGACGGGGTCCCTAGTGCAGTTGGCGACGTTGCCGCCATCCTGGAGACTACCGTCTTGTTTTACGCAGCAGATAAAGTAAACTTTGAAATCAAAAGGAAATAGCCGCGCGCGGATCGTCTTGCTGACCCCCAGCGTGCTCCCCTGCAAGGTGTTCAAGGCCATGTTCCGGGTCCGATGCAGACGAAGCGGGAGCCTCGGTAGACCCTCCTCATCCTTGCGGTTTGCCAAGACAAAGAGGTCGCTGGATTCGCAGTCGGTGATCACGGCCAAGCCCTCGGCCTCGATACCGGCTGCTTTGATGGCTGCGGCGGTGGTCCCCTCAATGAGTGCGATGGGTTGTTTGAGGGTATTCTGAAGGGCCGCGGGGGTGTTTTGCGCAGCCGTCCGGGGCTTGGTGTAGAATCCTTCGCCGAATGTTCCCCAGGAGACCAGCACATCACCGCGCAGCCAGCGCGCTCCCACATTGTTGCGTGCCGCCACCGGAAGATCGGCGAGCGCGGTGGCGGCCGGGGCCGTTGGACTGTAACCGAGCGGGACCTTGGTGCCGATCTTTGCCTTGCCGGTGCAGTGGGTGACATCAGCCAGTAGGGAACAGGCCAGGACGTTGAGCGTCCCGTCGATCTCCTCGTGGGCGATGTTGCGGCACGCGCCGCTGCGGCTGGGGCGCAGCTCGCGTGCCAGGTACTGCATGGCAAAGCGGCCGTTTTCCTGGGTCCGTGCCTGGGCCTCGGCCAGCCGATAGGCGGCACGGGCGGAGGCGAGCACCTGAATGATTCCGGCGAGCAGAAACAGACCGAGAACCAGCGCGATCAGGATTTCGATCAGCGATAACCCGCTTGACGGCCGTGCCGACCGACGGGTCCTCGCTGCCTGGTGTCCGCGGCGACCCGTTGGCAATGCGTGGAACGGATCAATCATCCGTAAGCCTCCGAGATGCAGAGCAAGTCGCGCCATTTCACTTCGGCCTCGTTAGGGGATCGGCTGGGAGATCGGCAGGAGGGTGCAGACACTGAACGCGGTGTTGGTCGTCGGTTGGTCCTGATCGGTGGCGCGGGTGGCGCGTGAGTCATCCCAAAAAACGGTGATTTTGCAGTTGCCTCTGCCGCAGCCGTTGCCGGGTTGGGTGCAATCAATCGTCATCGGCGATTGGCTACCGAGGGGTGGCGGCAAACCGACGGCGCAGAAGTCACGGTACCAACGGGTCAGCGGGGTCAGCGGCGTCGTCGCGGGGGGGGTGGACGCGCATTGCCCGACGGGGATGGTTGTCGTTTCCTCCAACTCGACGGTCATAGCGGTCGGATCGGCGCGAATCCGATCGATCACGTCGTACGTGGCGACGGTCGCAAAACTGCGGAGCATGGCGCTGTCGTTAGCTTTTAAAACAGAAACTTGCAGGGCGGCGATGCCGAGCAGTCCGACCGCGAGCACAATGACCGCGACCAGCACCTCCACGAGTGAGAACCCCTGGTTGTAAAAGGCCGGTTCCGGCGGCTGTCGGCACGGACGCGCCGGCCGCTGTTTCCTCCAAGATGACGGGCGTGACGAGGCGGCAACGGGCAGGCTGCCGACGTCGTCGCGTGCTAAGGTCGCTGGGCTGTTCGACATCACCATCGTCCGTTTTGGATCTGGATAAAGTCCGAGAATAGCTTCCTTAATCAGAAGTCTACATCAATCCGTCAGGCCGTGGCTCCCATTTCCGACAGGCTTTCACGAAATTCGGACGGACGGATAGAGTGGATGCCTCAAACCTCGATTCAGCCAGCGGCGGCTGCGTCGACCCAGGGGAGCGGCATATTCTCGTGTTCTTCTTGAGGGAGTATACAGCGCCGGGCGCTGCTCTGGTGTGAACCAGGACGCACCCGGTCGTTTCAACGTCGGGCGGCAACAACCAGCATGGGGCCGTCGGCGGGACTGGTGGTGGATGCGCTACGCTTATCGACGTCAGTTTTCACTGCGCCGTCGACCTGCATTCCCGGCACAAGCGTCGCGGCCGGCGTCCGGCGCAGGAGGGGGTGCGGCTGGGGAGGGGGCGCAGTCCCATCAAAAATGGCGGAGAGAGAGGGATTCGAACCCTCGATGGGCTTTTGACCCATACTCCCTTAGCAGGGGAGCGCCTTCAGCCGCTCGGCCATCTCTCCAAAAAATCTTCAGAACCAACGCTGTATAGGCTGTCCTTGCGGCCAGCGGCGACGGTGCGTTCTGCCGTCTCCTGGTCGGAGAGCGTCGCTGCGATCCGTGGTGGATTACCGTTGATCGGTATCAGCCTCAACCGGACGAATCGGACTCGCAAGGTACGAGTCCGATATTCTAGCGCGGTTAGAGTTCGCTTACCAGTTAATCTGGCGCGGCGGCCTCATCGCCGGTGCCGGGCGCGGGCCCGTGACCGGCTTCCGCTTGCTCACGTTTGATGCGTTCGTAGATCTCCTCGCGATGCACGGCGACGTCCCGCGGGGCGTTGACGCCGATGCGGACTTGGTTACCTTTTACGCCAAGGACTGTCACGGTGACTTCGTCACCAATCATAAGGGTTTCGCCGACCCGGCGAGTTAAGATCAACATCGTTGCTTTCTCCCTTCGTTCCTTTATCCGACATACGTGGTGCGCCCAAACGTAACCGCGGCAATCATCCGCGCCCGGTTGCGCGGGCACTAACCACACCCAGACCAAGCAGGGGGCGCACAACCCCCACTTGAGATTCTAACAATAGCTTAGGCTGAGCCCAAGCGTTTGCTGCAATTCCATGACATCTCTCAGCCAAATAAGTTATTTTAGGCCGTCAAAGCGTGACGCGTTTCCCGCACCGCCCGCGCCAATGGATCAGCCCGCCTGATTCGGGCGGTCGAGTTCGAAGGCGTCGTGCAGGCAGCGCACCCCGAGTTCCAGATATTTTTCATCGACGACGACCGAAATCTTGATCTCGGAGGTGGAGATCATGCGGATGTTGATCCCCTCGCGCGCCAGGGCGCCGAACATGGTGCTGGCGATGCCGGCATGGTTGCGCATCCCGACGCCGACCAGCGAGATCTTGACGATGCGCTTGTCGCCGAGTACCTGGCGGGCGGCCAGCGTGGCGGCCGTCTTGTTGAGGCACTCCAAGGCGCGGTCGAAGTCGTTGCGGTGCACGGTGAAGGTGAAGTCGGTGGTGGTCTCATCCGGCGCGATATTCTGGACGATCATGTCGACTTCAATGTTGGCAGCGGCAATCGGCCCGAGAATTTTGTGGGCGACGCCAGGCTGATCCGGCACGCCCAGGACGGTCAATTTGGCCTCGTCTCGGCTGAAGGCGATGCCGGCGATCTTGGCGTCTTCCACGGTGTCTTCCTCGAATGTGATCAGCGTGCCCGCGCCCTCGTCGAAACTGGAGAGCACGCGTAATGGGACCCGATATTTCCCGGCGAATTCCACCGAACGGATTTGCAGGACTTTGGAGCCGAGGCTCGCCATCTCCAGCATTTCCTCGAAGGTGATGCGATCGAGCTTGCGCGCCTTGGGTTCGACACGCGGGTCGGTGGTGTAGACGCCGTCCACATCGGTGTAGATCTGGCACTCATCGGCCTTGATGGCGGCGGCGATGGCGACCGCTGAGGTATCCGAGCCGCCGCGCCCCAGTGTCGTGATATTGCCCTGCGCATCGATGCCCTGGAACCCGGCGATGACGACCACCCGGCCGGCATCCAGGTCGGCGCGCACGCGAGCGGCGTCGATGTCGCGGATGCGCGCCTTGTTGTGGGTGCTGTCGGTCAGGATGTGGACCTGCGCGCCGGTATAGGAGCGCGCCGGGCAGCCCTGGGTATCCAGTGCCATCGTCAGCAGGGCGATGGTGACCTGTTCGCCGGTGGCGAGCAGGACGTCCAGTTCGCGCGGGAGCGGTTGCTCCTGGACCTGCTTCGCCAGCCCGATCAGCCGATCGGTCTCCCCGGACATGGCGGAGACCACCACCACGATCTGGTTGCCCTGGTCGCGCCAGCGCTTGACGCGGTCAGCGACGGCGCGGATGCGCTCGCTGTTGGCGACCGAGGTGCCGCCGTATTTCTGTACGATCAAAGCCATCAAAATCTCTGCTGCAATGGAAAATGAGTCATCATTTCAGACGCTGGCGGACTGCGCTGCGCTTGTCCACCCGACGATGCCTGGCCGGAACCCTGATCAAGGCCGGTCAGGCCAGCCGCCGGCGGACCCAATCCTCCACCAGCCCCAAGGCGGCCGGCAGACCCGCGGGGTCGGTCCCGCCGGCCTGCGCCATGTCGGGTCGACCGCCGCCCTTGCCGCCGACTTTGGCGGCCACCTCGCGGATCAGGTCGCCGGCCTTGAGCCGGTCGGTCAGGTCCTTGGTGACGCCGGCCGCCAGGCTCACTTTGCCGTCCGCCGCGCTGGCCAGGACGACGACGGCGGAGCCGAGTTGATCTTTGAGTTGATCCAGGGTGTCGCGCAGGGCCTTGGGATCGACGCCGTCGAGCCGCGCGGCCAGGACTTTGATCCCGCCGACCGCCACCGCCTGGGAGGCGAGATCCTTGCCGGCCGAACTCGCCAGCCGCGACTTGATCTGATCCAGCTCCTTTTCCAGGGTCCGGCCGCGCTCGATGAGAGTCGCGACCCGATCGTCCAGGTCGTCGCGTCCGCCCTTGAGCAGTCCGGCCAGGCGCAGCACCCGGTCCTCGTCCGCCTCGACCCAGTCGAGCGCGCCCGCGCCGGTCATGGCCTCGATACGCCGCACGCCGGAGGCGATGCCGCCCTCGCCGACGATCTTGAACAAACCGATATCGCCCACGGCTTTGACATGGGTGCCGCCGCAGAGTTCGGTGGAGAAATCGCCCATACGCAGCACCCGCACCTGATCGCCATATTTCTCGCCGAACAGGGCCGCGGCGCCGGTCGCCTTGGCGTCCTCCAGATCCATGATCCGGGTCTCGACCACATGATTCTTGCGGATCTCGCGATTGACCAGACGCTCGATCTCGAGCAATTGCGCGCGGGTGACCGGCTCGAAGTGCGAGAAGTCGAAACGCAGCCGCTCCGGACCGACCAGCGAGCCCTTTTGCTGCACATGATCACCCAAGGTCTGACGCAGGGCGGCATGTAACAGATGGGTGGCCGAGTGGTTGAGCGCCGTGGCATGACGCCGCGCGGCATCCACCCGCGCGGCGACGCTGTCGCCGACCCGGAGCTGGCCGATGACGACCCGCCCCAGATGGTAGATGACGCCCTCGGCCTTTTTCTGGGTATCGGCCACCTCGAAGCGCCCGCTCTCGCCGGTGAGCCAGCCGCGGTCGCCGACCTGACCGCCGGACTCGCCGTAGAAGGGGGTGAGATCGAGGATGACCAGACCGTCCTGGCCCTCCTCCAGGGCATCACAGGAGTGGCCGTCCCGGTACAGGGCGACCACGGTGGCGGTCTCATGCAGGTAGTCGTAACCGCAGAATTCGGTCTGGCCCTGGATGTCGATGGCGACGTCCTGGCCCGCTCCGAACTGACTGGCGGCGCGGGCGCGGTCCTTCTGCGCATCCATGGCGCGCTCGAAGCCCTCCAGGTCGAGTGTCAGGCCGCGCTCGCGGGCGATATCGCCGGTCAGATCGGTGGGGAAGCCGTAGGTGTCGTAGAGCTTGAAGACCGTCTCACCGGGGATACGGGCGTCGGCCAGCCCGGCGATGGCTGTCTTGAGGATGCCCATGCCATTGGCCAGGGTCTCGGCGAAGCGCTCCTCCTCCAGTCGCACCAACCGCTCCACCTGGGCCTGGGCGGCGCGCAGTTCGGGATAGGCCTCGCCCATCTCGGCGACCAGGGGTGCGACCAGCCGATAGAAGAAGGGCGCGGTGCAGCCGAGACGATACCCGTGGCGGATGGCGCGGCGCATGATGCGGCGCAGCACATAGCCGCGACCCTCGTTACCGGGGGTGACGCCGTCGGTGATCAGGAAGGCGGTGGAGCGGATGTGATCGGCGATGACGCGCAAGGATTGGTCGGCCTGGTTCGCGCACCCGGTGATGGCGGCGGCGGCGGCGATCAGCTTTACGAACAGATCGATGTCGTAGTTGCTGTGCACCCCCTGCATGACCGCCGCCAGGCGTTCCAGGCCCATGCCGGTGTCGACCGAGGGCCGGGGCAGGGGCGTCAGGGTGCCGTCGGCGGCGCGGTTGAACTGCATGAAGACCAGGTTCCAGATCTCCACGTAACGGTCACCGTCGGCGTCCGGCGCGCCGGGCGGTCCGCCGGCAATCGCCGGGCCGTGGTCATAAAAGATCTCGGAGCAGGGGCCGCAGGGACCGGTGTCGCCCATGGACCAGAAGTTGTCCGCGGCGCCGCAGCGGGAGAAACGTTGCGGGTCGACCTTGATCTCGTCGAGCCAGATGGCGGCGGCCTCGTCATCCTCAGTATAGACGGTGAACCACAGCCGCTCGGGCGGCAGGTGCAGCACCCGGGTCAGATAATCCCAGGCGTAGTGGATGGCCTCGCGCTTAAAGTAGTCACCGAAGCTGAAGTTACCCAGCATCTCGAAGAAGGTGTGGTGGCGGGCGGTGTAGCCCACGTTCTCCAGATCGTTGTGCTTGCCGCCGGCGCGGACACAGCGCTGTGAGGTCACGGCACGGGTATAGGGACGGCGCTCGCGGCCAAGGAAAGCGTCCTTGAACTGGACCATGCCGGCGTTGGTGAACAGCAGCGTTGCGTCATTGGCTGGAATCAGCGGGCTGGAGGCGACCGGCTGATGGCCCTGTTGCGCAAAATAGTCGATAAAGCTGGCGCGCAGGTCGGAACTGGTGGTCATGAAAGCTACTCGAATGGACCGCGGAAGCGGATCGGTCAGTCGTGCCGACGCAGGAGGCGGTGGATCAGCTCGGCGGGAAATCCGCGGCTTTCCAGAAAGCGCCCGCGCCGACCCTGGTCGGCATGATCGGTCGGTGGGGCCGGCCCAAAGCGCCGGTCGTGGGCCTGTGTCAGCAAGGCTGGCCATGCGTCATTCATGGCGTGTAAATGGGGGTCGATGGCCGTGTCCGAAAGGCCCTTGTCGCGCAGTTCGGCGCGGATGCGCAGCGGTCCGAAACCCTTGCGCGCCCGCTCGGCCACATAGACCTCGGCCAGTCGGGCCTCGTCGAGTGCACCTTGCGACGCCAGCCGGTCCAATGCCGCGGCGATGACGTCGGTCTGGTATCCGCGGGCCGCCAGTTTGCGTTCCAGCTCCAGCCGCGAGTGCTCACGGGTGGCAAGCAGTTTGAGCGCGCGGGATTCGACCTCGATCGTTGCCGCGGGCGTCGGCGCGTCATCCGACGCGGTCAGGGCGCGCGCGCTCAGGGCTCGAGCTCCGCGGCCGCGAGCGGGTCGGCGGGTGCATCGTCGGCGGGGCGCGGGAGCATCTGCTCGCGGATCCGAGCCTCGATCGTCTTGGCCAGATCCGGGTTCTCACGCAGGAAGATCCGCGCATTGTCCTTGCCCTGACCGATGCGGTTGCCCTGATAGCTGTACCAGGCGCCGGATTTGTCGACGATGCCGGCGGCCACGCCGAGGTCGACGATCTCACCCTCGCGCGAGATGCCCTCGCCGTAGAGGATGTCGAACTCGGCCTGCTTGAAGGGCGGCGCGACTTTATTCTTGACCACCTTGACCTTGGTCTCGTTGCCGATGACCTCATCGCCCTTCTTGATGCTGCCGGTGCGGCGGATGTCGAGGCGCACCGAGGCGTAGAACTTGAGGGCATTGCCGCCGGTGGTGGTTTCCGGGGAGTTGTGAACGGCAACGTGATCGACGAAGTAGCTGTGATTGCCTTCGATCTCGAGGTCGAAGCGGGTGCGGTGGCGCGGCTTGGCCGGACGCAACAGCTTGCTGGTGATCTGCATGGGTGCCGCGGCCAGCCGCGTCCGCGCGGCTAAACGATGGCCGTTCAGGTGGGCGTCGGACTGGTCCGGCTGCCATTGGAAACGCCCGCGCAGGCCGGGGTGTAACTTGTAGTCCAGCGAGGGATGCAGGAAGGGCGCAATCTGTTCCTGAAGTTTGTGGGTACGCTCGCCGCTGAACAGCAGCGCGCGTGCCTGCACCGTTGGGCGTCCCATTCCAAGCTGATCGAGACGCTCGGCAAGACGTTCTTTGTCTTCCATCGACAGACTGACGCAACCGATCTCGGCCTTGCCGTGGCCCCATTTCTCGAAGCTACCCGAGAAGGTCCCATCGTCGCCATACCAGACGGCGACGGCGCGGGCATCCAGCGCGGCCAGCATCGAGTCGCTGACGCGGCGGCCCCGCTCGCCGTAGGCTTGGCGGTGCAGGACGGCGAATTGCGCCATTGGTATCGTGTCGAATCCGATCCCGTTACCCGTGGGGCCGATGTCGTGTGAGAATGGGGCCAACATGTCGCGCTTCCATTCGCAATAGTCGCGTTGGCGGTCGCCGTGACCAACGCGAAAGGCCACATTGTGTTCCGAGGCGAACCGCAGCGAGCCGTCACCCAGCACGCCGCCAAGGATCAGCTGATGCTGGTCCTGCGTCAGGTCATAGTGCCGGATCGCCGTCATGACCTCATCGCCGACTTGGAGTTCACCGGCCGCGCGCTCACCTCGCGGGGTGAAGATTTTGTGGTTGGCGGTACAGGTGAACTTGCGTCGACCGGACCCGCCTCCGGCGGCCACTTCGAACGACAGCCATTCTTCGGTTTCGCCGTTGCGGAACCAATTGATGACCCGTTTGGGTGAAATTAGACCGGTCTGCTGGTCCATGGACAGGACCTCGACCGCGCGCCGCTGGTTGACGATTTTTCCGATTTTCTCGGTCGAGCCGTCGGCCAGGACGACGCGCGCGTGATAGTCGAAGCAGCCAAACATCACCCCGATTTTCATCCTGATTTGATTGATGAAAATCACCAGGCAGTTCGAGCGATTGATGTTGCCGGTGAGCTTGCGCAGCGCCTGGGACATCAGGCGCGCATGCAGCCCGACATGGGAGTCGCCCATCTCGCCTTCGATCTCGGCCTTGGGCGTCAGGGCCGCCACCGAGTCGACCACCACGAGGTCCACCGCCCCGGAGCGCACCAGCATGTCGGTGATCTCCAGCCCCTGTTCGCCGGTATCGGGCTGCGAGACCAGCAACTCGTCGATGTTCACACCGAGCTTCTGGGCATAGCCGGGATCCAGCGCGTGCTCGGCATCCACGAAAGCGGCGGTGCCGCCGAGCTTCTGGATCTCGGCGACCACATGCAGGGTGAGGGTGGTCTTGCCCGAGGATTCCGGTCCGTAGATCTCGACGACCCGGCCGCGCGGGAGTCCGCCGATGCCGAGCGCGAGATCCAGGCCGAGTGAGCCGGTGGAGACCACCTCGACGTTGCGCACGGCGCCCACGTCGCCCATGCGCATCACCGAGCCCTTGCCGAACTGCTTTTCGATTTGGGTCAGGGCCGCGGCCAAAGCCTTTTTGCGATTCTCGTCCATCGGGTCTCCGTTGGTCCGGTCCGGTCGCCGGGTGCGCCCATCACGCCGGGGGAAAATGTCCAGGGCCTGGAAAGTCGGGGATTATCGCACAGCGCATTCACGTCCGACAGAACTTGAACCCTGAGCGTTCAGCCATCCGCGCGGCTCTGACCCGCAAGCCGCTCGATCAGGCCTTCCAGGGCGAAGCGCACCGCCTGATGGCGTACCTCGTTGCGATCACCGGCGAATTGCAGGCGCCGTGTCCAGGGCGGACCATCCGGAATCGACCAGGCGAACCAGACCGTCCCCACGGGTTTGTCTTCACTGCCGCCGCCGGGTCCGGCGATGCCGCTGACCGCCACCGCCACCTGGGCCTGGCTGCGTTCGAGAGCCCCGGCCACCAGTTCCAGGACCACGGGTTCGCTGACCGAGCCGCTGGCCTCCAAGGTCGGGGCACGGACTCCCAGCATGGCCTCCTTGGCGGCGTTGCTGTAAGTGACGAAGCCGCGATCGAACCAGGCGCTGCTGCCGGCGACGTCGGTTACCACCTTGGCGACCCAACCCCCGGTGCAGGACTCAGCCGTGACCAGGCGCAGTCCGCGGGCCATGAGCAGTGTCCCGAGGCGGGTTGCGAGAGCATCGAGTCGTTCAGTCATCATGTTCAGTGTCCTTCAGCGGTCGCAACTGCACAAGAACCGAGTTGAATTGGGGCCGCCGGCCCGGCGCCGGTGCCGGTGTCGCGCGACCGCAAGGAGGCGGTCGACGGTTGGCCCGATGGTCAGCGCCACATCCCGCGTCCCGGGCGCTTCGGCAATCGCCCAAGGTGCAGGTTCCCCTTGCGGCATCGGTGGGGTGCCGTCTAACCTGCCGGGCAAGCCGGCCGCGGCAGTGTCCCGCGTCCTATTCTACACATCGCGCGGCGGTCAGTGCCGCACCTGCTCTCGGAGTGCACCATCATGAACGACCTTGATATTCTGGTGGAACACAAACCATCCCCCGCCAAGCTCGACGTGCTGGGCGTGGAGGGCTGGCCCCTGTGGCGTCGGGAGCCGGCGTTCTTTCCCTGGCGTTACACCCAGCAGGAGACCTGTTACGTCCTGCGCGGCCGCTTTTTGGTGACCCCCGAGGGCGGCGTGCCCCAGGAGTTCCGCCGCGGCGATCTGATCCGCTTCCCGGCCGGCCTTGCTTGCACCTGGGAGGTGCTGGAGGCGGTGGAGAAGCACTACCGGCTCGAGCAACCCTGAGGAGGACCCGACCGATGAATCCCCTGTCGCATTTCGACCCCGATGACCCTTACCCGGAGAGCGACGGCGAACCGATGGCGGAAAACACCGAGCAGTATGCATGGTTGGTGAAGATCAAGGAGAATCTGGACATTCTCTTCGCCGCCGATCCCGCCGTCTTCGTCGCCGGTAACCTCTTCTGGTACCCGGTCCCCGACCGCCGTGTCACCGGTCCGCTCGCCCCGGACGTGATGGTTGCGATCGGCCGACCCAAGGGGTTTCGCCGCTGCTACAAGCAATGGGAAGAGGGCGGGATCGCTCCCCAGGTGGTTTTTGAAATCCTTTCACCGGCAAACAGTGTCAAGGAGATGGCGGATAAGCTGGCCTTTTGCGATGCCTACGGGGTCGAGGAGTATTATGTCTACGACCCGCCTCCCAACACGCTGGAGGTCTGGCTGCGCCAGAGCGGGCGGTTACACCGCATGTCGCACATCAAGGGCTGGACCAGCCCGCGGCTTGGCATCCGTTTCGCTCTGAGCGGCGCATCCCTGGACATCTTCGACCCGCAGGGACGTCCGTTCCGGACGTCGGTGGAGCTGGCTGCGCAGGCGCGCCAGGAGCGTGCACGTGCCGATCAAGAAGCAGCGCACGCCGCGCGGGAGGCTGCGCGCGCCTTGTGGGAGGCCGCACGCGCTGACCAGGAGGCCACGCAATCGCAGCAGGAGCGCAGCCGCGCCGACCAGGCCGACGCTCGGGCCGAGCAGGCCGACGCTCGGGCCGAACAGGCCGCCGCACAGGCGCGGCAGGAGCGGGAGCGCGCGCAGCAGGAGCACGATCGGGCCGAGCGTCTGGCCGCGCGGCTGCGCGCCATGGGCATCGAGCCCTAGGCGATTGCCGTCACTCGCCGTCGTCTCACGGTGTCGTCCCACATCGTCCGCGACCAACGGACTGTATCAACCGGAGAGCGCTTCATGCCGACACTTGGCACCCCATTTTCCCCCACCGCCACCAAGGTCTTGCTGTGTGGTGCCGGCGAGCTTGGCAAGGAAGTCGTGATCGAACTCAAACGCCTGGGCGTGGAAGTCATTGCCTGCGATCGCTACGCCAATGCGCCGGCGATGCAGGTCGCCGACCGTGCCTACAGCTTTTCCATGCTGGATGGCGCAGCACTGCGGCGCGTGATCGAACGGGAGCGGCCGGATTACATCGTCCCGGAGATCGAGGCCATCGCCACCGAGACGCTGGTGGCCTTGGAGGCCGAGGGATTCACGGTCATTCCGACCGCCCGGGCGGCGCGGCTGACCATGAATCGCGAGGGGATTCGTCGGTTGGTAGCGGAGGAGTTGGGCCTCCCCACCTCGACCTATCGGTTCGCCGACACCCCGGACGACTTCGCCGCCGCGGTCGAGGTGATCGGTCTGCCCTGCGTGGTCAAACCCATCATGTCCTCGTCCGGTAAGGGTCAGAGTCTAGTGCGTACTCGCGATGCGATCGGCCCGGCCTGGGACTATGCGCAAGGCGGCGGGCGCAGCGGCGCCGGACGCGTCATCGTGGAGGGCTTCGTCCCCTTCGACTATGAGATTACCCTGCTCACCGTGCGCCATCGTAACGGCACCCGTTTCTGCGAACCCATCGGCCACCGTCAGGAGGACGGCGACTACCGCGAGTCCTGGCAACCGCAGCCGATGCGCCCGGACGCACTGGTACGGGCGCGGGAGATTGCCGGCCGGGTCACGGAGGCCCTGGGCGGGCGCGGGATCTTCGGAGTGGAACTGTTCGTGCGCGGCGATGAGGTCATCTTCAGCGAAGTCTCACCGCGCCCGCATGATACCGGTCTGGTGACGCTGATCTCCCAGGATCTGTCCGAGTTCGCCCTGCACGTCCGCGCTATCCTGGGGCTGCCGATTCCGGAGATCCGCCAGCTCGGCCCGGCCGCTTCAGTCGCGCTCCTGGTCGAGGGCGACTCCGACCGGCCGCGTTTCGGTAATCTGGCGGCCGCTCTGGCGGAGCCGGGCACCGATCTGCGCCTCTTCGGTAAGCCCGAAGTGCGCGGGCGCCGCCGCATGGGTGTCGCCCTGGCGCGCGGTCAGGACATCGCCGAGGCCAAGGCCAAGGCGCTGGCGGTGGTGGCCCAGGTGCGGGTGAGTCTGAACTGAATGAGGGCGAGCGATGAGCAGGCGTTATTTCCATCGGTTCGGTGTCGTCGCGCTGGTTGCCCTGCTGGTGAGTTGTGTCCCGGTCCAGGTGCGCAAGGATGCGGCCGGCGGTTGGGCCGCGATTCCGCCGGGCAGTACCCTGACCCTGAACCGGCCGGTGCAGGTGCCTCAGGACCGTGCCCGGATCTTCTTCCTGAGCGGCCGGGTCCGGCCGGCCGGGGCGAACGCGGGGCCGAGTTGCGGGCTGGAGGTCCGCACCATGTCACGGGAGGGCGCCCAGACCATCGCGCCCCAGACCTTCAGGATCGTCCGCGTCCAAAGCCTGTGGACCCAGGTCGCGCGCCTCCAGCGGCCGGGGGCGGTCCGCTTTCAACTCGCCCAATCGACCGACGGGGGCGGCGGCACACCGCTGATTCAGGAGGGCTATCATCTCTGGCTGCGCGGTCCGGACACCAACGTCATGCGTCTCACCTGCCTCGGTATGCTCGACGACATGTGGCGGGCACGCGCGATCACACTGGAGGAAATTCGCGCTGCCTTGGGAACGGTTGCGACCCTGGAGATCGCCGGGGGGCCGTGATGCGGTCGGTGTCGGCCAGGATCGCCGTCTCGACTAAAGCGATCGTCCGGATTTATCCACAGATGGCACAGATGTTCACAGATGAAGAAAAATATCTGCGTTTATCTGCGTTTATCTGTGGATCAAAGTTTCGCCCCGCCGTCCCGGCGCAAGCTGTCCGGAACGATGACCAAAGCTGATCCCAGGGTGGAACTCAGCGGCGGGTTCAGATGATGCGTGACCAGGACAATGCCGCGATCATCGACACCATCCTGTCGGGCTTGCGTTGGGCGGCGCTGCTGCGCATGATCGCCCAGACCATCAGTTGGATCGCGACCATCGTCGTTGTGCGTTTCATCAGCACCAGCGATTACGGCCTCAACGCCATGTTGGAAACGCCGTTGGAGTTTCTTTTTCTGCTCAGCACCTTTGGTCTGGAACGGGCGCTGGTGCACACCAAGATGCTCGGGCGGGACGCGGTGCGCAGTGCATTCGGCTGGCTGTTACTCGTTAATGGGCTGCTGTTCCTCGCCTACTTTTTCGGTAGCCCACTGATCGCCGACTATTTCAAAGAACCCCGTCTCGAACCCCTGGCGCAGGTGCTGGCTTTCGTTTTCCTGCTGTTTCCCTTCCGGGTGATTCCGGACGCCTTGCTCGACCGTGAACTCAAATTCAAGCTCAAGGCCTTCGCGGAACTGGCCGCCGGCATCGCGTTCGCCATGACGACCTTGCTCCTCGCCGTCTATGGTGCCGGGGTCTGGGCGCTGATCATCGGCGTCCTGACCCACCGTGTGCTCCTGGCGGTCATCCTGATGGTCATGCAGCCCTGGTTCGTGGTGCCGTCATTGCGCTTCCACCCGGTGCGCGGGATGATCGCTTTCGGCGGGACCATGGCGCTGGCCGGCGCGGTCAGCATCACTGCCAACCTGCTTCCGGTGCTGATCGCCGGGCCCCGGCTCGGGCCACAAGCGATGGGTCTCTTTGTCGTCTCGATGCAATTTGCGCTGCTGCCGCTGGCCAAGATCTCAGCCGTCATCAACCCGATCGTTTTCCCCGCGTTTGCCAAGTTTCAGGGCCAGCATGCGGCGGTCGCGCATTACCTGGAGAAAGCAATCGGTATCGCCGCGCTGGCCCTGCTGCCGATCATGATCGGACTGGCCTGCGTCGCCGAGGCGTTCGTGTTGACGCTGTTCGGTGAGTCATGGGCGCCGGCCATCGTGCCGCTGACGCTGTTGTCGCTGAGTGTGCCGTTCAGGGGGCTTACGATCTTCATGTGGCAGGTGCTGGGCGGCATCGGGTACCCAGGTCTGGTGTTACGATCGGCCTTGGTCAGTTGGATTCTGCTCTTCACCCTGATCCTCATCGGGGCCAATGCTGGGGTGATCGGCTTGGTGCTGGCCGTGCTGATTGCCGAGCCCATCGTCACCATCGTCACGATCCAGTTGGGTAAGCGTGCGATCGACACGTCATTTTCCCGCATTGCCCACGGCTTGCGTCCGGCGGTGCTCGGCGTGGCCGGTATGGCCGTCGGGGTTCTCGCCGTCAAATTGCTGGTTGCCGACGCACCGGCAGCGGTCCGGCTTGTTGCCGAGGTCGGCGCTGGTTTGATGATCTATCTCGCCATTCTCCGCGTCTTCTTTGCGGAGCAATGGATGAGTACCTTGGCTTTCCTGAAGCGTTAAACAACGGTTCCCGCTCATGATCCGCGGCGACCAACCTACGGCCATCCTGCTCGGCGCCTTCGACCGTTTCAATTATGGCGATCCGCTGTTCCCGATGGTCGTCGGGAATGCACTGGCGGCGCATAGTCCGCGGACGATCACCGCGGTTCATGCGCTCATCGGCAGCGACTTCAGACGTTATGGGGCGATGGCGACGCGCTCACTCAAAGCGCTCCCTGAACCGGCTGGGACAGGCGGCCTATCTGTCGGTCAGGGATGCAGAGACGAAGCGCCTGTTTGCGCCACTCGAAAGCCGCCGGCCCGTTGCGCTCGCCCCGGATAGCGCCATCCTGATGTCGGAGCAGTACCCGATCCCCCGGCTGGAGACGCGGGTCTCGAGCGCACCGCGCGTTCTGCACGACGCCGGACCTTACCTGTGTTTCCAGTCCAACCAGCGCTATGCGCGCAAGCACCTCCTGTTCCGTGAGCTTTCGCTCATGTTCGGTATTCAAACCTTCTCGCTCAGCCAAAGCGCTGGCGATGGATACCGAATCCGGACTAAGATCGAACGCATAAACATCGGCACCTAATTTCGCAAGACGCAGCGCGTCCTCACCATACCTGCAGCCGACCACCAGTGTGCGTTTTCCCGTCAGGTTCAGCGTCACCAGGTAAGCGTACATTTGCCAATAGGCGTTCCACCACCTCCGGGATGGATGATGAATAACGTCCCAAGAGAACGGCTGGTTCAGTATGTTTGTCTGGGTGCGGGCGCGTTCCCGATGATATGCGAGCTCGCTTGCTTGGCGTTCTGTAAGTGCCATTTCGTCTTTTTCCGACTGACATTCACTCATTCCGTGGAACTGGATCGCTTTTCTCTGCCGGCCTCCTTGCTTGCGAGGTCTCCCAATAGACCCAATGCTCTGTTTACCGACGCAGAATCGGGAAATACGCAAGCCAGGTCCGAGTCAAGTAGAATGACGTTCATACCTTCACGATACGCTTCATGATGTTTACCGCGCACGGCCTCCGAAAAATCACACTCGGCTCTCAATAAGGTGGCAATCGCCCGCAGCAGGTTGGAGGTGCGCGAGGCGGTGATCGGCACCAGAATCGCCGACAGAGTCCGCATTCACCGATAATATGTCATTCGTGTACGCTCATCGCGTCGCATACTGTGTATTTTTCATTCTGTAACCAAATCAAGAGTAGGAATCTTCAGCATTTTTTGTTTCTAGAGAAAAATTGCTGTATAATAATTTCTACTGAAAAGAGGTCGATATGGTCGTAACTGCAAACAACGCGCTCAGCAACCCTGATGCGGCCACCGTCCTGAGCAAGGCCGTGGCCCGCGCCGCCGAGCGGCTTGACATCACGCGTGGCCAGTTGGGCAAGATTTTGGGGGTCAGCGCGCCCACCGTGACCCGGCTCTACAGCGGCGAGTACAAGCTCGACGAGCGGCGCAATGAGTGGGAGTTCGCCTTGCTATTTGTACGCGCTTTCCGTTCCCTGGACTTGATCGTTGGTGACGAGCACACGGCGCGCAAGTGGCTCACTCGAGAAAACCGGGGGCTCAACGCGCGCCCCATCGACTTGATGCGTCAAACGGAAGGATTAGTTCGTGTCGTTCAGTACCTGGACGCCTCCCGCGGTCTCGTCTGAGGGCTTCCTCTGGCAGCTGTCGATCTCGAGCGATTGGAGCCGGTGGCACATACCGCGTTCAGGGCCGATATCGCCACCACCGTGGTTGATCTGCGCAAAGCGCCGTTCGATGTTGCCCAAGACCTCTGGCTGCATCCCACCGACTATACGGCCACTCAGGCGTTCGCCCGCGTGGCCCGTGATGCTAAGGTAGGCGGCATTGTTTACCGCTCGGTCCGTGATCCACAGCCAGCTTGGTGCCTGGCGCTGCTGACGGCAGCCGGCTTTTCCAAACCCAAGCCCAGCCCGCAATTACAGACTTGGTTTCTGGCTGTCTCAAAGCATGAAGTCACTTGGCGTCGCGATCATGAATCGATGCAGTTTTCTGCGATCGAATGGTAGGAAACGCTGGTAGGCCAATCCGTTCGCTGCGGACGGAACACCAAGGTCTCCGGCATCACGCCATGCTGACCGCCCCGGTCTCCTCCTCCAGCAAGGCCGCCAGAGCCGGCAGCAGCCGTCCGATCTCGGCGTCCAGTGCGGCGAACAGTTCGGGGGCGCCACCAGGGGACTCACTGGGGTCGCCGGACCGACTCAGGGTTTCCAGCGCCTGCGCCAGTCGGGCGGCCTCCTGCGCTCCCAGATTGCCGCAGGCACCCGCCAGGGCGTGGGTCTCGGCGCGGATGCTGTCCTGCGCGGCGTCAGTCACGGCGCGGCCAAGGATTGCCAGCCGCTGCGGCAGGTCAGCCAGCGCGGCCTCAATGACCGGTGTGATGTCACCGATAGCCTCGCGCAGGTCGGCGATGACCAGGCGGTCGAGGGTCGGTGTAGCGCTCGTCGGGATCAGGGATGCCGCGGTCGCGGCTGCTTCGGTCGGCGCGGCCCGCGTCCACCAGCGGTCCAGGGTGGCGAGCAAGTCCGGGGCGCGAATCGGTTTTGGCAGATAGTCGTCCATGCCGGCGGCCAGGCAGCGGTCGCGCTCCGCCGGAAACGCATGGGCGGTGAGTGCGACCACCACCTGATGGGGCCCACCCACACCCTGCGCACGCTCGCGTTCACGCAATGCGCGGGTTGCGGAGAGCCCGTCGAGGACCGGCATCTCGCAATCCATCAGCACGATATCGAACGACTGATCCGCCAAGATGTCGAGTGCCTCCGCGCCGTGGTTGGCGATCCGCACCTGGCAGCCGGACCGCTCCAGGATTCCGCGCAGCACCATCTGGTTGACGTGATTGTCCTCGACCGCCAGCACCCGGCAGCCGTCCAGGCGGATGCGCGCCGGGGTGCGCGCGACCTCGGCCGGGTCGGCATGACCGCCGCCGAACAGGTGGGACAGGGTCTCCAGGAGGAGGCGGCGGCGCACCGGCTTCACCAGTGTGTCATCGGCACCGAGTTCGCGGGCGCGCCGCGCCTCGCCCGCCTCGTCCATGGACGTCTGCAAGACCACCCGGACCCCGAGACCGCCGGGGTCCGCGCGCAGCCAGGTGAGGACTTCCAGTCCGTCCATACCGGGCATCCGGCGGTCCAGGAGCACCAGGTCGAACGGCGGGCCGGCGCCGGGGGCGGCAATCAGCAGTTCCAGTGCCTGAGGCCCGTCCGCCGCCTCGGTGCAGATCATGGACCAGGCGCGACACATACAATGCAGATAGAGCCGGTTGGTGGCATTGTCGTCGACGATCAGCACGCGCCGTCCGGCGAGCGCCTTGACATCGGCCATCCGCCAGGGCGGCGCCGCCGCGTCCGGGGATGCCTGTTCCAGGGGGATGACGAAACTGAAGGTGCTGCCCTGACCAGGGGTGCTCTCCAGGTCCAGGGTGCCGCCCATCATCTGGACGAGCTGGTTGCTGATGGCCAGCCCCAGACCGGTGCCGCCGAAGCGCCGGGTGGTGCTGTTGTCGGCCTGCCGGAAGGCTTCGAAGATGTGTGCCCGCGCCGCCGCGTCGACACCGATCCCGGTATCGCACACGGCGAAGCCGATCCGCGGCGCCAGCGGGTCCGGATCGTCCAGCCAGACCCGCAAGCCCACCTCGCCGTATTCGGTGAACTTGATGGCATTGCCGATCAGGTTGATCAGCACCTGGCGCAACCGGGTGGGGTCCCCCACCACCGAGGTCGGCACCTCCGGCTCGACGTGACAGATCGCCTCCAGACCCTGGCCCATGGCCTTGCCGGCCAGCATCTGCATCACTTCCTCCGCCAGTTCCGGGAGGTTGAAGGCGGTGCGCTCCAGTTCCAGGCGCCCGGCATCGATCTTGGAGAAGTCCAGGATGTCGCCGATCACCCCGAGCAGCCCCTCGGCCGAATTGATGCCGGTGTCTACGTAATGTTCCTGCTCGCTGCTCATGGCGGTCCCCTTGAGCAGCTCCAGCATGCCCAGGACGCCGTTCAGCGGGGTGCGGATCTCGTGACTCATGCTGGCCAGGAACTGGCTCTTGGCATTGGCCAGTTCCACCGCCCGGTCGCGCGCCTGCTCCAGCACCTCGGCCTGATCGGCGCTCACCGTCACGTCCTGCACCAGCACCACCCGGCCGCCGCTCTCACCGGCGACGTTCTGGATGTTGAATGCGCGGCGGCGGCCGTCCCGGTCGGTGCAGCGATGGGGCAGGGCAGCGACACCCTGGGGGTCGAAGCGGTCGAGCCCGCCGCACTCGCGGGCGAACCGGTCCATGGTCGCATTGAACGCCTTGAAGCCCTCCGGGGTCGCCGACATCACCCCGATATCCAGGGCCTGGGTGGCGGCGAACAGGATGTCCAGGTCCTTGGCCTGCCGGTTGGCCCGCAGGGTGCGCATGATGGAGGCGATGCGCATCAGGAAGATGTTGATCGGGTCGTCTTTCCAGATCAGATCGATGGCGCCGGCATCCAGGGCGTCTTCGATGACCTCTTTGCGCTGGGAGTGCATCACCACCGTGATGTCGCGCGTGCGGTCATCCTCCAGCAGCGCGCGGCACAGGGCATCGCCGTTGCCGCCGGGCATGAAATAATCCACCACCGCGAGCTGCGGCTTGTGGCGGCGTGCCAATTCCAGGGCGGCGGCCATGGAGTCGGCGATCAGGACCGCGTAACCGTTGTTGCGCAGCAGGTCGCCGTATTTGGCGCAGACCGTCGGTGAGTCGTCCACGAACAGGATGGAGCCGCCCAGCGGTTCGCGGCTCTTTAGGAGCTGGCGGGCGCGCCAGTCGCCCATGCCGCCGGCCTCGCTGTAGGTGGTCAGGAACTTGCGCATCCGATAGGGCAGAAGCGTCAGGTCTTCCTTGAGCTGGATGTCGTTGTTCGGCCGCAGACTCGCGAGCTGGTAGGCCCGGTCGTCGGGCTGTTCGGTGAAGATCATCACCGCGAGTGCGTCCAGGCGGCGTTCCCCGGCGATGCGCTCCAGGAGCTCCCAGCCGTTCATCCCCGGCATCAACCAGTCGAGCAGCAGTCCGTCGAAGGGTTGACCCGCTGCCAGCGCCTCACCGAGCAGCCGGTAGCCCTCTTCGGCGCCGTCGGCCGCGGTGCAGCGAAAGCCGGCCTGCGTCAGCGACTGGGTACAGACGGCCCGCATGGTCGGTGAATCATCGACGATCAGGACGCGGAACGGGGTCTGCAAAGGCGTTTCCTCAGGCATCCGCGTCTCCTGGTCGATGCGGTCGCAGCAGTCCCAGGCTGGGGTGATGCGGGTCGTGCCGTTTGACTTCGCGCAGATAGCCCTGGGCCAGGTCCTTCAGTCCTTTTTTATGCAGCAAGAGACCCATCAGGACCAGTGCCTCCACCTGATCGGCCGGGGCCAGCTTCAAGCCGCCGGCCGCGGCGCCATGGAGCAGTGATTCAGCGATCTCCAGTGCCTCGAAGTCCTCACCACAGTCCGCCAGCACCCGCGCCTTGCCGAGCCGGGCGAGCGGGTGGCCGGGATCGGCGGTCAGGACGGCGTCGAAGGCGCTCAAGGCTTCGGCAAAACGCTTGGCGCGGTAATGGACTTGGGCCGCGGCCAGGTGGGTGGTCAGCGCCGATCCCCGTAACGGCGCCGCCGGGACGGCCCGGGCCGGCCGCGGCAGCGGCACCGGGGACGCCGCGGGTCCACTGGCCTTGCTTGGCAAGGGGGGGGCCGGGATCCGGGTTGGCGACGGGGTCGACGCGCCGCGGGACGGGGCATCGGCGACCCGGCCGGTCCGCGGCCCGGCCGCGGATTCGCCCGCGGCCGGCGCACCCGGGGGACGGAAGCCGACGCAGCCGTCGAACTCCTGCATCCGAAAAGCGCCCCGCGGGATATTCCATTCGGCATGATCGACGAACAGCCAGCCGTCCGGGACCAGCAGCCGGCCCAGCACGGCCAGGGCATCGACGGTGGTCGCGGGGTCGAAGTAGATCAGCAGGTTCTCACAGAAGACGATGTCGAAGCGGCGGGCCAGCACCACTTCGGCATCCGCCAGCAGATTGAGTCGGCGCAGCTCCACCCGCGGCAGCAGGGCCGGTTCCAGTTGCCAGGCGCGGGACCCCGCCGGTGTGAACCAGCGCCGGGCCAACTCCGGGTCGGTGCGCCGCAGGGCCAGCGGACTGTAGCGTCCGCGGCCGGCGTCGGCCACACAGGTCGCCGAGATATCGCCGCCGACGAGCTGGACGGACTGCGGCGGGATGCGGTGTTCTTCGCACAGGATCGCGAGGCTATAGGGCTCCTCGCCGCGGGCGCAGGGCAGGGAGAGGATGCGCACCGGCTGCCCCGGCCGCCGCGCCAGCCGCTGCGGGATCAGCCGGGTCACCACCACCCGCATCTGCTCCAGTGAGCGAAAAAAGTAGGACTCGTTGGTGGCGACGGCGTCGATGAAAGCCTGGGGCGGGAGTCCGCCGCTCAAGAGCCGTTGCAGATACCGGGCCGGGTCCAGCCCATGGCGCTCGGCCTCGAGGCGCACCGCCAGTTCGACCGGGGCCTGATTCTGGTCGGTGATGCTGATCCCCGTGCGGGTCCGGATCCAATCGCGCAACGGCTCGGCGACGTATCCTGACAAAGACTCCGGACGCGCATCCGCGGCCGGTGGCGGCGTGGCTTCGCGGCTCATCGTCCGTCCTCGATCCAGTGGGCAATCAGGCGAGCCAGCTCCGGCAGGGCCTGACCATGGGTGACGATCCCGCGGCGGATCGGTGCACCCGGCATCCCGTCCACCACGGCGGTGGCCGGGTCCTGCACCAGCACCCGACCGCCGGCGGCCTTGATGAGGGCCAGACCCTCGGCCCCGTCGTCACCCAGTCCGGTCAGCACCACCCCGCAGATCGGTGCTCGACCCGCGGCCGGGGGTACTGTCGGCGGACCGGCCACCGCGGCCGCGAGCGATGCGAACATCCGGTTGATGTTGGGACAGTAGACCGCGTCGCCCGCGGATTCGTATTGGAGTCGTCCGCCCGGTGACAGGATCAGGTTGCGGCGTCCCCCACACGCCAGGTAGACATGACCAGGGATCGGGATCTCACCTGCCCGGGCCACCGTCGCCGGGTGCCCGGTCTCCTCGCTCAGCCAGAGCGCGAGCCCTTCGGTGAACTCCGGGTCGATGTGCTGTGAGACCAGATAGACCGCGGGGAGCCCGCGCGGCAGGGCGCCGAACAAGGTCGCCAGTGCACTCGGCCCCCCGGTGGAGCTGCCGACCGCGACGACCCGCACCTCGGCATGGTGTGTTGCGTTCCCGGCCGGCGCCGCCGCCGTGCCCGACCGGGTCGCGCTGCCGGCCGACGGCGGCACCGCGACCGCGCCGGCGCCGGACCGCAGACTCAGTACCGTGCGCATCTTGCGCAACAGGCCGGTGCCCGCCGTGAGCAAGTCGGCGCGGGTCACGCTCTCACCCGGCCGCGCCTTGAGGCTCGGGGTGTGGGTGTAGTCCAGCGCGCCCTGTTTCAGGGCGTTGAAAAGATAAGCGGTATTGCTGCGAATGGTTGCGCTGGAGATCAGAATACGCGTCGGGCAGGTGGCCATGATGCGGCGGGTGACCTCCACCCCGTCGATATCGGGCATGTGCAGATCGAGTAACACCAACTGTGGCCGTAGTCGGCAGACCAGTTCCACGCCGGCCAGGCCGCCGGTCGCCTGCCCGAGCAGCCGAAAGCCGCCGTCGGCGGCGATCACGGCCGCGGTGACCGCCCGCGCGACCGGTGAGTCGTTGACGATGACCACCCCGGCCGGCGGCGCGCCGGCATCCGTGGTACGCGTGGTCGTGGGACTCATGGTGCGCGACCGGGGGTCCAGACGGGCCGCGGCGCCGGCGGGTCGGCGCCGCCGCCGGCACCGTCCGCCGCGAGCAGTTGGGCGACCAGCGCCAACATGGCATCGGTGTCGAACTCGGACTTGGTGACATAACGATCCGCACCCGCCTCCAGGGCGCGGTCGCGGTCTTCGGTGCGGTCCTTATAGGAAACGACGATGATCGGCAGCCGGCGGAAGCGGTCGATGCCGCGCAGGGTGCGGATCAGTTCCAGTCCGTTCATGCGCGGCATGTCGATGTCGGTGATGAGGATGCGATGATCCCCCGCCTTGGCCTTATTGAGACCGTCCACACCGTTCACCGCCGTGGTCACCTGATAGCCGGCCTGCTCCAAGAAGTGCCGCTCCACCTCCCGCACCGTCACCGAGTCTTCCACCACCAAAACCTGGGCTGGGGTCCTGTCCGCCGGCGCCTCCGTTCGGCCGGGACCCGGCGTCAACTCCGGCAAGGGTACCGTCAGCGCCGTGCGCGCCGCCGCCGGATGCAGGTGCCCGACGCCTTCGTGCAGGTGTTGCAGCAGGTCCGGGACATCCAGGATCAGGGCCAGACCGCCGTCCTCCAGCAGGGTGAGCCCGGACACCTCCGCGACTTTGCCCAGGCGCTCGTCCAGCGGCCGGGACACCATGTCCTGCTCGTCCACCACGGCCTCGACCAGGAGTGCGCAACGGCTATCCCCCTCGCCCAGCACCAGCAGGTGTTTGCGCTCCAGGTCGGCGTGGACCGGCGCCAGTCCGAGGATCGCATGGAGCTGGACCAGGGGCAGGGTTTCCTCCTCCAGATGCACCGCCAGTCGTCCGGCGATTTCGCGCAGGTCGACGGCGGCCAGGCGGCGCACCCGCGCCACCTCGCCCATGGGGAAGGCGTAGCGTTGATCGCCGAACAGTGGATGGCGTCCACCCACCACCAGCAGGCAGCGGGTGAGCGACAGGCTCAAGGGGACCAGCAGTTCGAAGCAGGTGCCGCGGCCGGGTTCGCTGCGCACGCCGACGGTGCCGCCGGCGGCCTCGATGCCGGCCTTGACGATATCGAGCCCGAAGCCTCGCCCGGAGGTGGCTGAGACCGTTGCCGCGGTACTCAGCCCCGGCAGGAAGAGGAACTGCATCCGCTCCTCGACCCCCAGGTGCGCCCAGAACGCGGCCGTGGTGTGGCCGGCCGCGATCACGGCTGCCGCGAGTCGCGCCTGATCGATGCCGGCGCCGTCGTCTTCCACCCGGATGCGCATCCGGGACCCGAACTGGCGCGCCTCCACCAAGATGCGCCCGCTTGCCGGTTTACCCTGAGCGGTGCGCGCCGCGACCGGCTCGATGCCGTGATCCAGCGCATTACGCAGCAGGTGCAGCAAGGGGTTGCGCAATTGCTCCAGCACCGCCCGATCGATGCGGTTGTCGATCCCCTCGAGTTGCAGGTCGACCCGCTTGCCCAGTTCCAGGGCCAGATCGCGGGCGAGTCGCGGATAGTCGTCCAGCAGATCCCCGAGCGGCACCAGGCGCGCCTGGGTCACCTGGTCCGCGAGGCCGTCAGCCAGATGCCGCAGCCGGCCCTCCATCCGGTCGTGTGCCGCGGTGAGCACATCCAGTGCGCCGGCGCCGGCCGACAGCCGCTGGGCGCCCTGGCGTAGTGTTTCCTGCAAGGTCTCGCGGTCCAAGTCCTCGCTCAGGGCGGCCGCCACCAGACGTTCGAGCTGGGCCCCGGCGCGGGCCTGGGTTCGTGACAGGACCCGCAATTGGTGCCGCTGTCCGGCCAGGGCCGCGACCGCCACCGTCAGTTCGCCCGACAGCCGGTGCAGCCGGTCGAGTTGTTCATAGTCGAGCCGGGCCTGACGCCGGGCGGCCGGGGCGGGCTCGGCACGCGGTTCGTCGAGTGGGTTCCCGTTGGACTCGGCGGCGGATCCGGTGACCGGCACGGCCGTGACACCGACCGTCGGCGCCGCCGGGACCACGGGTGCCGTGGCGGCGATGGATGCGTCGGCCGAGGCGATCGCGTTCGACCCGGCGGCTGACGGGATGGGGACCGTTGGCGCGGCCTGGTCCGCGGTCGGCTCCGCCGGCGGGCGGCACGGGGGCAGGATGCCGTCGTCCCGGTAGCGGGCGAGTGGTTCCAGGAAACCGGCGAGCGGTGGGGGCTCGGCGCCGCCGGCGAGTCGTTCCAGCACCGTCTCGATCCAGTCCAGGCCGCAGGTGATGAGCGCGCTCAGGTCGGGCGATGCCGGGACCGCGGTGCCGGCCGCCGCCTCGTGCTCCCCGTGGACCAAGTCCTCCAGGGCCCCGGCCAACTCACGCACCGGATCGCAGCCGACGGCGCGGGCGGCGCCCTTGAGGGTATGAAAGACGCGGCGCAGGTGGGTGTCCCACGCCTCGGCGTCGGCCGCCGAGTCGGCGAGGCTGGCGCGCGCCTGCGCCAACTGTTCCTGCACCTCGAGGCGGAAGATGGCCAGCAGGTCGAGGCCGGCGACCCCGGCTGCCGCGTCGGGCGCCTGCGGCATGGCCGGGTCCGGCAGCGGGGCGGCGTCGCCGGGCACGGCCTGGTAGTCGTCCACCCGCGTCAGGAAGGCGGCCAGGTCGGGAAGTTCGAGCGCCGCCAGCCGCGCCTCCAGGGTGGCGCGGGTCAGGTCGATGGCGAGCAGGCACAGATCGACCACCGCCGGGCGGAACGGCGCGGTGCCGTCCAGGATGGCGTGGAACACATCTTCCAGGCGATGGGCGATCTCGCGTTCCTGATCGAGGCGCACCGCCCGGGCGGCCCCCTTCAGGGTGTGAAAGACCCGCATCATGGCCTCGACCTCGGCCCGGCCGGGCGGGGCCTGCTCGCAGGCCAGTGCCAGCCGGGTCGCCTCCTTGAGGTTGGCTTCGGCCTCGGCGCGAAAGATCTCGGTGAGGTCGTTCACGCGCGGCGGTCCACCGCGGTACCCTGCAGCAGGGCGAATTCCGCGGGTTCGAGCAGGCAGGAGAGGCGCAGCTCCTGGGTCAGACGGCCATCCACCGGCCACAGGTCGCCGAGAAAAGCGGGGGCGCCGGCCGCGGTCAAGACCGGTTCGCGGCGCGCGTCGGCCGACAGGGTGCGAATCCCCGTGACCGACTCCACGATCGCCCCCAGGGGCACCCCGGCGGCGGAAAAGCACAGGATGCGGTTGCCGCGCTGCCAGCGCCGCCCCGCCGGACCCGGGTCGGCCGCGGGTGCCGGACCCGGACGTCCCAGGCGTTCCGCCAGATCGAGGACCGGCAGGGTGGCGCCGCGCAGGTCCAGCACCCCGGCCAGGAACACCGGCGCCTGGGCCAGGAGGCGCAGACGCGCCGGCATCAGCACCTCCTCCAGGTCCGACAAGGGGGCCAGATACTGTCCGCCGCCGGCGGTGAAGAGCAGTGCCTCCACGGGGGCACTCAGACGCGGAAGACCGAGACGGCGCTCGCGAGCTGGGTCGCCATGGCGTTCAGCTCGTAGGTCACCGACCGGGTCTGGCCGGCCGCCTTGGAGACCATGTTGGCGGAGGACAGCATCTCGGTGGACGTGGTCTGGACCATCCGCGCGGACTCGGCCTGGGCGCGGACCGATTCCAGGATCATGGTCATCTGCTCCTGAATGCGCTCCATGGCGCTATGGATGGCGGCCAGCGCCTGGCTGGAGTCGCCGACCAGCGCGACCCCGTGATGGATCTCCTCCGACGACTTGTCCATGGCGAGCGCCGAGGACTCGGTCGCCCGCTGGATGTCGCGCACCATGCCGCTGATGTTGCCGGCGGAATCGATGGAACGGTCGGAGAGTCGGCGGATTTCCTGGGCGACGACTGAAAAGCCCTTGCCCATCTCGCCGGCCTTGTTGGCCTCGATGGAGGCATTCAGCGACAGGAGCGTGGTCTGGTCGGCGACCATGGAGATGGTGGAGACCGCCTCGTTGATGTCGTCCATTTTGTCGTTCAGGGCTTTGATCCGCTCGGCGGTCTGCCGGGTGGAGGTGCCGATGGCGTCCATCGAGGCCATCATCTGGGTGGACTTGTGGTTACTGTCGGTGACGATCCCGGCGATCTCATTGACATTGCGGCCGACGGTCTCGGAGGAGGCGACCAGGGTGGCGGCACTCTGGGACATTTCATTCAGCGAGGCGGACAGCTCGTTGACCGCGCTGGCTTGTTCGGCGGAGGAGGCCGCCTGCTCGGTGGCCGCGGCCTGAATCTCGTTGATCGACGACGAGAGCTGCACGCTGGCCCGCTGGATGCGCTGCACCAGGGCGAGCAGGTTCTCGCGCATCTGATTGAAGGAGTCCGCCAGGGCGCCCAGCTCGTCGCGGCTGGTCACTTCGACCGCGTCGCTCAGGTTGCCGCGGGCGATCTGGTGCGAACCGGCCATCAGCGCCTCGATGGCGGCCACGATGGGCCGCGGCACCGTGAGCAGAACCAGCAGGCCCACCGCCAGCCCCACCCCGGCCGCCCCGCCGACCAGCCAGAGCGCGGCTTGTCCGGTGGCCCGCAGGCCCGCGCTCTCCAGGGCGATATCGTGCCAGGCCGAGGCCGTGAGTTCCTCCGCCAGGGCGACGATGCTCTCGGTGGCACCGGTCAGGGTCTCGCGTTCCGCCTTGATCCGCGCGCCCACATCCTGCCCGGCGCCGTCGTTGCCGGTGAGCCGGGCGCCGGTCTCGCGCCATTGGGCGGTGTAGGCCGCCAAGGCTTTACGCAACTGCGCCAGTGGATCGTCCAGGCCCAGGGTTTGGGCCGCCGGGCGTAACTGATCGAGCCGGGCGGCGAATTCCGCCGCCGCCGTGCGGGCGCTGTCCTGCAGCAGCGGATCATGGGAGTCGAAGAAGATCTGGAGTGCCACCCGCTCGTGCAGCAGGTCGGCCGTGAACCGGTCCAGGGCGCGCGCCAGCTCCAACCGTCCACCGCTCTCGGCCGACGCGTTCGGGCCGGTGCCCGATCCCCAGGCCGCCGCGGCCAAGGCCCGGGCCTGGTCGATCACGGCATCCAGGCGCTCGGCCAGGGCCTGCTCGCCCGCCGCCAGGGCCGCGGCGCGCTCGGTCTGACCTTGACGCAGGGCGGCAACGGACTTGACCTGGGCCGTGAAGCGCGCTTCAAACCGCTCCAGCGCCGTGCCGAGCGCGGCCTGCTGGGTGGTCACGTCGGTGCCGGTGGTGGATTCGATCAGCGCGGCCAGGGGTTTGAGCCCGGCAATCTCCTCGCGCACCCGGGCGGCCAGGCGCATGACTTCATCGCGCGCCCCCTCGTCGTCGAGCAGCAGATAATCCGCCTGGGCCAGATTCATGCGATAGACGGCGCCCTTGATCGCCTCGCTGACGCGCGCCAGATCGGCATGATGCCCCAGTTCCGGAATGCCGTCGGAGCTGATGCCGTCGATGGTGCGCACCGCGACCAACCCCAGTAGGAGGATCACCAGGGTCAGGAGCCCGAGCGAGAGATTGAGCTTGCGTTTCAGGCTCATGCCCCGCAGCACGGCCCGCCCGCCGCCCCCGCCGGTCCCCGCGCTGCCCCCGCCACCGGTGTGGCTGCGCCCTCGGCCCTCGTCCGGCTCACGGCGGCCGTGCCCCGCGCCGCCCGCGTAATGGGCCGGCACGGTCCCGGCCAGGTCCCCGAACGGCACCCCGCTGTGCACCCCGTCGGGTTCCGGGACGACGAATTCACCCGGTCGTCCGTCGTGGTGCGTTTCGTCATGTCCTTGTTCACGATGCAGATCCGCGTGGGTGTCGCTCTGATGGTCGGCGCTCATGGTGCGTGCCTTGGCAATCGGTATCAACTGGTTCGCCGGGTCCGGCCGCGTCTTGCCCCTGGCTGCCGTTCCAGGTATGCAGACCAGGCGACCGGGCCATTTGTAAACGAGTCCTTACTTTGCCACAGAGTCCCCGGCGGACAAAGGGCTAAGAAAGGCTAAAAATGGCTGAAGTGACCCGCGCGCAAGGGGATGAGATCGAGCCGGGCGAGGGCGCGTCCACGATGCTCCGCCAAGCCGTTGCGCCGGACCAGAGCCGTGGAGTCGCCGTGCGTCATGGTCTGGAAGAGACCCGGGTCCAGTTCCTCCACCGACTCCACCCCATCCACCGGCAGACCGGCCCGGCGGCCTCGCTGGTCGCGCACGACCAGGGTCCGGTTGGCGGTGCCCAGCCGGTAACCGGCGGCCACGCCGAGGATGGCCGCGGTGTCAAGCAGCGGCAGCAACTCGCCGCGGATATTGGCGAGCCCCAGGATCAGGGGATTCACATGGGGCAGGGCGATGCCGGTCGTCACACAGGCGACCTCGTCGAGGTCATCCAGGGCGACGGCGAAACGCTCGCCGCCGACCCGCACCAGCACGAAGGGGCGCAGGGCCGTTCGGGCGGCCGCGGTGGACTCGGCATAGCGCGCGGTCCAATGCGCGAGGTCCAGGTCGGCCAGGTCGTCGAGCACAGACTCCGGGAGGGGGGCAGGCGTCATGTCGGTTCACTCGGGGCGACTCGGTGCTCCGCGGCTCGCCCGCCAAAAAGCGGAACTGAAGCCAAAAAACGCACACCGAAAAGTGTCTATATAATGTTGGAGGCTGATCGGATCCTGACGACCAGGCATCCGTCTTCCGAGCGGTCGAACGCCCGCCTTGCCGTCGGCGCCTGACCAGCGCGCGGTCGGGCACCGCCGTCGCCGACCAAGGTAACCCCGATGCGCGCCAGGGGCAAGGGTCGTCCGTCGCAGCTGAGACGCCCGCCGCACGCCGCGTAGGAAGGCGCGGGGGCACGCGGGGCAGCCCAGGACGGGAATCACCGGAACACGTCGTCCAAGGTTCGGCAGTGAATCGATCGGACGGCCAGGAGGACGCCATGCACGAACAGCCCGATCACACCGCACCGACGACGCGGACCATTGTCTATCTCGGGACGGACGCCGGGCTGCCGCACCGCATTCGTCCCTTGCTGGAGGCGCGCGGCTTGCGCCTGAGGGCCTGTGCCAGCCTGGATGACCTGCGCGCCCAGTGCGCCGGGTGTGACTGGGAGGCGCTGATCCTAGACAGCGCGCTGCTCGCGGCGGACCAGACAGTCCAGTCGTTTCTGGAGGATCTGGCGGACACCAGATCACCGATCCCCAATCTGTTGGTCATCGCTCATAAGAAGGACATCGTCCTGCGGCTTCAGGCGTTGCGTGCCGGGGCCGCCGCGTTCTTTACGGCACCGGTCGGGAGCGGCGAGTTGGTGGAGCGGCTCGGCGCGCTCTGTCGGCCGCCCCCGCGGGCGTCGGGTCGAGTGCTGGTGGTGGAGGACGATGCGCTGCAAGCGCTTCTGGTGGAGCGCATCCTCAGTGCCGCCGGGTATACGATACGCACCCAGGGCGAGGCGTTGCAGGTGCTGGCGGTGATCGAGGACTTCCAGCCCGAGCTGATCCTGATGGACCTCAATATGCCGGGCGCCAACGGCGCCGAGCTGACCGCGATCATCCGCGAGCACGAGGTCTTCGCGTCCGTCCCCATCCTCTTTCTGTCCAGCGAGCGGGATCCGGTGCGGCAGAGCGACGCGCTCAGCATGGGCGGCGACGCCTTCATCGCCAAGCCGATTTGTCCTGATCTCCTGATCAAGGCCGTCACCCGGCGGCTGGAGACGATGCGCGCGGTCCGCGGCCGGCTGCGGCTGGCCGAGCACCAGGACCCGGTCACCGGGCTGGCGTCGCGCCATTACTTCGTGAGTTGTCTAGAGCGCGCCATCGCCGAGCCGGGCATCGGCGAGGCCGGCAACGGGCTGCTGCTGGTCGCGCTCGACGGGGCGAGCAGCATCGACGAGCGGAGCGGCACCGGCAGCGCCGAACTGGTCCGGGCGCGCCTCGCGGGAATGATTCCGGAACAACTGGAGCCGGGCGAGCTGGCGGTCCGCCTGGACCACCATCGTTATGCCCTGCTGTTGCGCCGCCACGGGGCGGACGCCCTGCTGGCCGCCGCGGACGGGTTGCGCGCGGCGGTTGCCGCGGCGCCGCTGCGGGTCGGCGGCCAGTCACTGACCGTGCGGATCAGCATCGGCATCGGGCTCTTTCACCCCGCCGCGGGTGACGCCATCACGGTGATCTCGCGCGCCGAAAAGGCGTGCGCACAGGCGCAGGGCGCGGGCGGCGACCGCGTGGTCCGGTATCGGCCATTCGTACCCGGTCCGGGGGATTCGGTGCATGAACAGCGGATCGGGGCGCTCATCGATCGCGCGCTGACGGGCCTGGATGCGGACGGCGGTTTCCGGCTGTTTTACCAGCCGATCGTCGCCGTGCAGTCGCCAAGCCGGCACCTGATGGAGGTGCGCCTGCGGCTGCTCGAGCGCGATGCCGAGTTGATTCCGGACGCGGACTATCTGGCCGTTGCGGCGCGCGGCGGGCGGCTGTGCGATATCGACCGGTGGCTGTTGGTGCAGGCGCTCGCGGCCTGTGCCGGCCAGGCGGCGGCCCAGCCGGAGCTGCGCCTCCTGATGCCGCAGCACCTCGATACCCTGGCGAGCGACGGCTGGGTGCTCTGGTTTCGCAACCAGTTGGTCGCCGCCGGACTGACGCGGCAGCGTCCGATCATCGAGGTCTGGCTTGCCGATCTGCTGCGGCGCCCTGATGACAGCGCCATCCTGTTGCGGATGCTGCATAAGCTCGGGATCAAGGTGTGTCTGCTGGATGTGGATCTGACGGCGGCGGCCAGGGATCTGGTCAGCGAACTCCAACCGCCGCTGGTCAAGATCGCGGCCGCCACGCTCCACCAATCCGCACCTGATGCGTTGCTGCGGCTGATCACGCGCCTGCATCAGACTGGGGCTGAGGTGATCGTCGGGGGCGTCGACGACCCGACGCGGGTCGCGTCGATCTGGGCGAGCGGCGCGAACTACGTGCAGGGCGCCCTGATCCAGGAGCCGCTGGCCGACTTGTCATTCGATTGGAGTGAGACTGTGCTCGATGCGGAGGGCGCCGTCTAGCACGGTAGGTTGGGGTAAGGAACGAACCCCAACCTCCACGGACGCAGATCGTTGGGGGTTCCTTCGTCACCCCTACGGCCCTGAGGCCATCGCCAGCCGGGCCTTGGTCATACACCCGGCCGCCGCGCGATCGGCGAGGTCGTCGGTCCGCACAGCGGACCCTACAGGTCACGGTGTTACCGTAGGGTCCGCTTTGCGGAGCGTCCGCGGCTGAGACCAGCGGAAGGATGCCCCGCAAAGGCGATTTCCGAAAACTCGACCTCCGGTCTGTGGTATGGGCTCAAAGTCATCCGGAGTTCACCTTAAGGCCCGCCGCCGCTCGCCCCCCGGGCCGCGCCCGGTTATCCTGGCGCCCGTTCATCAGGGGTGCCGAGCAGGTCCTGGCCGAGGACTGCTTGCCCGAAGACTGAGGTCGCAAGAGGGCCGCAGGCATCGGCCTCATTCCATCGCACCGTGATTCCCGCTAGACTTAGTCCGAGTACTTAGTCCATCAGGAGTCGCCAATGACGCTGACCGTCAACGTCCACGAGGCCAAGACCCACCTCTCCAAGCTTCTGGAGCAGGCCCATGCCGGTCAGGAGATTATCCTGGCCAAGGCCGGCAAGCCCTACGCACGCCTGATGCCCTTGGCACCCGCGCCCGCACGGCGTCAACCGGGGCGCCTCGCGGGTCGGGTGACCGACGCCTTTTTCGAGCCTCTACCCCCGGAAGAACTCGACGCCTGGGAAGGCCGCTGATGCGGCTGCTGCTCGATACCCATGCGCTGCTCTGGTGGTTCACCGCGGACCCGCAACTGTCCGCCAGGGCGGCGGCCGTCATCGCCGATGAGACCAACGCGGTCCACGTCAGCGCGGCGACGGCCTGGGAGATCGCGACCAAGCAGCGGCTGGGCAAGCTCGATGAAGTGCCCCACGCGGCCGAGCGGTTCGCGGAACTGGTCGCCGCCGACGGCTTCCTTCACCTGCCGGTCAGCTACCTCCACGGGCTGCGCGCGGGAGGCTACGTTCTGGCCCATCGCGATCCCTTCGATCGCCTGTTGGCGGCTCAGAGTGAGTTGGAATCCATGGTCCTGGTGACCCGGGACCCGGCGTTCGCCGCGTTTCCGGTCGCGACCCTGTGGTGAGGGGATAGGCACCCGCCAGTCCCGGGCTTGGCGCCACTGTTGGAGCCGTTATCGCTAGGAGAAACAGTATCGACCATTCAGTTCACAACAAAATCGTCGGCTTCATCTGGTCGATCGCCGATGATTGTCTGAGGGATGTCTTCGTGCGCGGCAAGTACCGCGACGTGATCCTGCCGATGTTCGTCCTGCGCCGCCTGGACTGCCTGCTGGAGCCGACCAAG
>Ga0247837_1000609_pt1 | contig 76634 bp, 79 predicted proteins | sample LaCtaG_2_FD_187115 | JGI IMG/M metagenome (GOLD analysis project Ga0247837, IMG submission 187115) | Freshwater microbial communities from meromictic Lake La Cruz, Castile-La Mancha, Spain - LaCruzMarch2015_14.5m | ecosystem: Environmental > Aquatic > Freshwater > Lake | place: Spain: Castile-La... | reverse complement strand
ATATTTTCTTAACGAGTGACTCTTATTAGAAACCGTCACATTTAATTGTGTTGAGACAACAGATCTCCTATGTGCCACTTTGATTCCTAGCCCTTTGCCATGTTTCCCTTGGCTGCTAGATAAGCAATCTCGACCTAGAAATAGAGAAAGTCGCCGACATTGAAACTTGAACCGATGCCTACAGCTCTTGTCAATGCACCTATCCTGCAGTCAGTACTTCGTCCTCGCCCTGGAAATAACATAGATCGCAATAGTGACACTGAGTTAAGTAATGTATGAAACTGTTATAGAAACACTAAAGAATCCACTGCTATTAAGTCCTACACTGCCTTATACTCCACTGCTATTTCCCTCTGCTCGAACCCTGCGCTTCAGCCACTTCCCCCACTGTCTACCTCTTACCTGAGCAAAGGGAACCGCCTCCGCTAGCGCCTGGGCGTACAAGCCAGCAGGCGAAGCCTTGCAAAAAGCCGCACAGTCCGAATTGTTCAATTTGAGCACTTGCAGAGACATGGCGAAGTACTCCTCCCCTGGGTCTTTGCGCACTGGGCGAGGCCTGCTTTTGCGCTTTTGTCCTGTTTCTTCCCTAGTCGAAGGCTCTAATTCCAGGAACAGCTGGAGGTAGTTAAATCCGTGCACTGTGATAATGGGGACGTTGTGAAGGGATAGAGACTGAGTGGGGACAGTGGGAATTACCTGGGAGCAGCAGGTTAGACGGCAGATATCCGGCTCCAAAGGTCTAGGAGGCATAATTGAGCATACAGTAAAGCCGGAAAAGGCTAAATCGTGCTCCACAGGCGGCAAATCACAGACAGAGCAGCTAAAAAGCTCAGGGTCTGCCCTGGTTTCCGGGTAAATCGTGAACAAACTGCAGGTTTCCAGCTCCAAACAGGCTTCTCCCTCGTAGTCACTGCAGGGAATAATGAGAGGACTGAGGACTGATATGCACAGAGACTGATTAGAGGAAGGTAGGGGGAAAGTCTCTGCTTTGAGGCCAGGGATTAGGCCCAAATAAGGACCTTTTTCAAGGGTTAATTTGCCTCTAGGGACTGAAAGTAGTCGCAGCCCAGGCAAACTCTCCACTGTTCTGCAGTCTTTTTTATATTTGCGACTTTCAATTGGCGTTAAATCGTGAGTTTCTTTGCTAATTGCTGCAAAAGCAGGGGCAATTAGCATAGGAGTGAGGACTTCAATAGCGTTTTCTCTCTTTATTGAAGGCGAAATCACCTTTTTCTGTATTTCCACTAGGTGAAAAGTCTCACATTTTAGCGATTTTCTGCTAAAAGTGTCGATTTCGAGCTTTTTCACTGATATAAATTGGCAGTTTTGCAGCTTTTCTATTGCAATATTGCCTTTTCTCAGGGTTCCAAACACAGTAATTGCAGGAATACAGCTAATTTCCTTATAAAACTGAGTCTGGGATTCCTTTTGTGTGACCGATTTTGCCGGAATTGCTGTAAAAACAGCGATTTCAAGGCGCAATTCCCTTACAAGTCTGTGCAAAGCCGCATTCCCCGCCCTTTCCTCCCTCAGTTCCCTCTCCACTGCCTCTCTATCAGCCCTAACTTCCCTCAATTTCTTCTCTAACGCTCGATTTTCCGACTGAATTTCCCCCACTGTCATCTGCTCAGCCACCAGCAGCCTTCCCAACTCCTCAACTGTCCCTAACTGCACACCCAACTGCCTGCCCAGTCTTTCCCCCACAGCCGCCAAGTCCGCACACTGCCTCTCCGCAGTCTCCACATGCTCTATCAGTCCCCTTCTCTGCGTCTCTCCCAAAGACTTCGACACTTTCACTCGTTTGGAGTAGGGCACTGCATAGGACCTGCGTATGTCTTCCAGCGCAGACACTGCTTTTTCGATAGTGTCGCGATTGAGTGGGAAATCCATTGCAGTCCCGAAATGGCGAGTGAAGAGGAAACTAGTAGTGTGTTTCGGTACTTGTTGGACCATTTGACGCCCCAAAGACCCTCAATATGCGAAGCAATGGTCTACACCCTGAGCCACGCCAAGTCCGCAGACACCCTTTCCCTCCTAATCGCCCAGCACCCAGTCTGCAGTCCAGACGGACTCAAGGCGCGCTTGTACCTGGCCTCAGACGTCCTGTATAACAGCAATGCTCAAAATGTGCAGAACGCGTGGGCCTACAGACCTGCCCTAGCCGCAGTCTTGCCAGTGCTATTTGAACTAGCGACGGAGGCGGAGGGTAGGTCTGAGTTGGAGACTTTGTGTGGGATGCTGGTGGAACTGTGGAGAGACTGGGGGAGTGTGGACCTGCGCACGCTGAAAGGACTGGAAAGTGTATGGAAAACTGTCCCTGTGGCTAAAGAGCGGGCTTTAACTGCCTATACAAGTCAATATAAACGAGCTTTAGGCGCTTTACCCATTGAAGATCTTACCCATCTCTGTCGTAAATCCGGCATTTCCTCTATTGGTTCCCAAGCCACACTAATAACAAAGCTGGCGAAACTCCTGTGTCTCGATACAGACCTGCGCCAAGGCACTCCCACCCTACCGCTGGTCAAAGTCGACCTAAGCGACCCTAGTGGCGTGCCTGTGGACAAGGTGTTAGCTGAGTTTGAGAGTGCTGGGGGGAAGGAAGAAGTGGGACAGGCTCTAAGTGCAGAGGAAGTGGAGTTGATAGGGAAACTGGATAGGACGGGAGTGCTGCAGACTTTCACCAGTTCCTACATCATCACTGCTAGTTCCTATCACTAACTCGACTCACACACGCAGTACTCAGGGTTCAAGTCCCGCGCCCTCGCCGCCGCTTCACAAGGGCCCACATACCTGTCCAGCCGCATAGACGTCAGTAGTCTCGCAGACTTCCGATGTCCGTTGTATAGAAGCGGCAGAAAGGGCTGATTTGCGTCTTTGTCCTGCTTGTAGTTGCTGGTAATGAGGAAAGTCACTTCGATGCGGAAGGAGGGACTTTCCGATACGCTTAATTCCAGCTTTAGTTCTTCGGACATGGAGGTGAGACGCACTCCGTAGGCCGCTTCGATGCGGCTTAGGTGCAGTTTCACGCATAAATTGCCCTTAAAAGAGCGTCTGAGGGAGTAGGTTTCCTCATTGAAGAGTGAAATTGCGTGCGAAGCTAGGAAATTGAGTAGTGTTTTCATCTCAGAATCTGTGATTTGGGCTAAATTTATCTCTTTTAGCTCCAGACAAGAGCAATGCCAAGGCGGAATCTTCGCTTCTTCACAAGTCCGATTATCCCTAATTTTCTCCGTCAGCAAATTGACCCCCTCAGAAGCAATAGTCTGCGAGGTCTGTTCATAGGGCCAATTCGCTATATAAAGCATCGTTTTGCGCATATCCAATTTGGAGTTGAGTCGGTAACTATTGTGCTTCAGCGTGTCGTAAGCGCCTGGAATGTCCTCTAGGACGGATTTTCTGCCTATGAGGAACATCACAGGCAGGCGGTTCTCTTGGAAGGCTTCGATGTGGCGGTACCAGTCGCCGTACCGCATGCCGTGGTCTGCTTCTAGCAGCATCAGCACTTCGTGGGTGCTGCCGAAGTCTTCAAGGTAGGAGCGGAGGTAGTCCGTCAGGTCTTCATCCAGCGTTTCTGCATGCTGGCCAGAGGCTTCATGTGCAGCAGACAAGTGAACATAGAGCCACTGATTAGCGTGTAAATAAGCCCTGCTGAACTGCTGTGTGTAGTTGAGTATATAGTGGTGGGACATGTGGGGGCCGATGCAGCGCTGCTTTTGACTCGATTTGGACATGCGGCAGTCGGTGAACTTGTACACAGCGCAGTAGAAGGGGTTAGTGCTGTGGTCGACAGTCGGCATACGTCCAATTTTCCTCGGAAACGAATCATCACAGTCCTCAAACCCAAAATAAGTCATAAACCCCTTAGACTTAAACACACTCCAAAGCGAAGAATTGCCCGTAAAGTCTCGATTCGGGCTGAAATCGTCAATTTGCGGCTTCAAAGCAAGTATCGGCATTTGATTCGCCACTGAATTTCCGCCTATTATATTGTGCAATTTGAAGTCAAACACGCGATATTGCTCGTTTTTATTGAGAAAATTGAGGTAATTTGCAGTTTTCGGCATTTTACGGTAAAAGTGCTTGCGGGAATAACTGTCGATTACGAGTAACATCACAAGAAGAGGCTTTTTCCTGGTGAATTTGAGTTTTTTCATGGTATTTAGCGTCTGTTCGTAGGCGGTTTGGTTGGGTCTGAGCATATAAGTGGCTAAATCGAGAAAATGACTCTGGGAGTCGCACGTTCCGAAGGCGAATTCGTGGTGGGACTGGACCGGAAGAGGGGACTTTGCGCCTTTTCGGACCTCCCAAAGGTCCTCAACTTCTCTCCTCAGCACTAATTTCCGCTGGTCTATAGGCCCGAGGACGAAGCGAAAGGAGCTGTTGGCGGGACAGGCGAAATGGAGCTGGTTTGAGGAGATGTTGAGGGAGATTTCGCCTGAAGTCTGGGAGATTTCGCTGCATCGGGGGTAGCCGTAGTAGGGGAAAGTGGCTTCGCCGCTGCTTTCGGAGTAGCCGAAGTTGCTGGGCAGACAGGCGAGAGGGTGCTGTAGAGGGTACGAAGTCTCAGTGTCGTTGAGGCGGAAAGCAGGTTCGGTGGAGTAGGCAGACAGGTACTCAGCGTTGGAAAGAGTGCTTTGCCAGGAGCAATTCCACTCACAGAGAGGCTTGGCCTGGGCGGAGTGGGCGGAAAGCCAGGGAGAAGTTGTGTCTAAAGGACTAGAATTGGTGTATTTCGGGGATTTCCACAGGTCTGAAAGCCACAGGAAGTACTCCCAGTTGCCTCTGATCCACAACTTCACCGGCGATCTGAGACAAAGGACCACCAGCACAAGCAAAGTGAGCAGTGCAGCAGTCCGCTTGGCCATTTGACTGCACTATGGACTTGCAATGCTAGAGCAGGCGCACATTGCACTAGTCTAACCAGTGAGTGGGGGATATATCAGTGAATTGGCGGCACCGGGCAGAGGTAGTAAAGCAGCATGGCAGGTCTGAGCTTCCAAGAGAAGCTGAAGAACAAGTTGAGCACAGTGGGCAAGCAAGGCGAATTGAGCATGTCGCAGGCCCGGGCGGTGGCAGGGCAGCTGCCCGAGTCCAAGTCGCACTTCAAATACGCAGCTGCAGCGGTGATGCAGACTAATGCAACAGTGCTGCAGACCAATGCACCAGTGCTGCAGAAGGAAGAACTGGTCTTTGCGAAGCCGATTCGGGTGACGAGGAAAGTGATTAGGGATACTTACTCGGAGTGTGCTGCACCTGTCAGATTCAAGGTCGCGGATGTGGCTACCAGTGAAACCGCAGCAGTGAGCAACCGCAAAGTCTCCCACTCCATCGACTTCCAGCACCCTGTCACCTCCTCTCCCCAGTCTGTGCACCCTGCCAGTCCCCAGGCCTTCAACCCCCGCAAACAGACCAAATCCACAGACTTCACTCCCTACACTCTCCAGGACTACCGCAAAATTAAACCCATAAAGTACAGCTTCCTGGGCGGCTTGGGGCCTGCCAACAAGGAAACTCCAGAGTGGAAGCTGCGCTTTAAACTGCACAGGAGAAGACTGGACTATGGCAAAAGACAGCCCAGAAGTGCGAAAGACACTCCCTCTATGCTGCGCTACTCTTGCGAAGAGACTTAATAGGACAGTTGCTTGTAGATGTTAGCTAGGCAAGGTCTTGCAGGTCGCAGGGACGGGAGAGGCGCTTCATGGGCTTGCGGGCGCGGACGGAGAAGGGAGTGAGGGTGAAGGGCTGGATGTCGGGGGAAGCTGGCATTACCACGAGGTAAAAAGCGTCGTTGATGTAGTGGGAACTGACCTCATTCACCACAACATTCGCGAACTGCACCCCTCCCTCACTGTCACTTTCCGCCTCCACAGTCCCCCGCAATATCTTCTTCCCTGCGATATTCTGCAGAATTCGCTTCGGCGGAGTTTCCTGCGAATACAGACTCACTTTGAAGCGAATCCCCGAGGTCCTGCGAGCACTGCCGTCACTGCCCAGCACTTGAAACCGAAGACAGAACCCCCGCTCTTTGAAAACTTGACATACACTTTCCCCCACCACCCCCAATTTCCCTCGATAAACCCTCTCATCCGGCACCCGGAAGTCTAAATCGCAGGCCGAACTCTTACGATATGTAGTCAAGTTGCTTGCTATTTTGTCAAGGTGCTTCTGCACTTCTGTGCTCTGACCCGCCATTGTCAACAGCAGCTGATTAAGCTGCATCATGCCTAGAAGTAGGGCGGAGGAGGCGGCTGGCTCTGGGAACTGAGGCTGGGGAGTGAAGCAACAGACTGGGGATTTGCACTCGGCGTGGTCGCAGGGTGCGGGACTTGTGGTTAGAAGGCACATATTTATTAGAATGCTACCGTAGCAATCGTCGTGCGATCAATGGAACTAGTAGCCTTCAATATCCCATCAAAGCCTACAGTCAGTCTTAAGACCAACTTCCTTTCTTTTGACTATTTAGCACATCCTCACAAAACCTCCTCAGCTAATCTTCCCTCCCTGCCTCCACCTTCCTCAGCCCTGCACAGCTTCCAACGGCCCGATTCAGATCCTCACTTCTTCTTTTCTCAGTCTACGAGGCTTAGCCACTGCCAGCCAGGGCCCTTTTATCTCCATGCAAATGGTGACCTCTGTTGCAAGAAGGATATAGGGGCCTGCACTGGGTTGGTATCAGCAGTGAGTGAAGGGAGTGCGGACGGGATGTCGCGGAATCGAAGGAGGGAGAGAGAACTTCGGAATTGGGGAATGTCTGGAAATGAGAGAAAGGAGGTAGAAAGGAGGGGAAATTTGGTTGAAGACACCGGATAGAAACATTTAAAGTCTGTGAATGAGGAGTTTCCGAGCACAATTCCTCTCAAAAGTGAAGTTAATCTAGAAACTTAATGCCCATTTACACCTACCGCTCCCTGCGATAAGCGTTGTCATGTAGCCAATTGCACTGTATCTAGCTTTCTCTCCTCTGCCCTAACCCCACCTTATCATCCCCAGACTTACTAACATAGACAGCAACTTCCCTTCGTTTCCTGCGTTTTCTCCTGCGGACTCAAAGTATTGAGAAACTTCCTGGTCTGCGCATTCAAGCACGGGCCTCCAGTCTTATTGACGAAGGTAGCAGAGCTAGCGTCGCTCTTGGACGAAGACCCATGCTCGGACAAAGTGGCCTTCCGCAGCAACTCCTTCATATTGGCCTTGCTCAGCATCTCACTTTTGCGTCTGTTTTTGCTGTCTTCGCGAGACTTACTGTGTCGGTGGTTGATGGAAGAGGCGTTGGAGCGGCCTGCCCGACTGCTCGCTTCCACAGGACTGGCAACCTCGCTCCAGTCGAAATTCCGATCGAAGGTGAATCCTTGCTGAATGCCCAGCTCCACGAAAAGGTTGGTCAGGTGAGTGTAGTCGGGCTTTTCTTCGAAACGAAGTCCTTTGCAGTAGTTGAGGTACTGATTGAAGACCTCTGGACAGCCGCGACACAGTACACTGGGCGAAATCGCCATCTTCCGCTCCAGTATTTTGGTGTACTTTTCCTGCTTAGTGTGCCCCCGGGTGCCCTGCCAAGGTAAGCCGCCTTTGAGGAAGTAAACCAACATGTAGCCTACTGACTCCATATCGTCTCTACGACTCAGTTCCAGGCCTAAATGCGAGTTGGTAGACGCATAGCGAGCTGTCCCTGTCAGACTTTTCCCTTCTCTGTAAGGGATGTGCTGGTGCGTCTTCCCGTCTCTGTACTTTTTGGACAGGCCGAAATCGATCATGTGGACAATTGAAGCCTTTTTGCTGAGTCCAACCAGGAAGTTTTCAGGCTTGATATCGCGGTGGACGAAGCTTTGTTCGTGGATGTATTCCAGTCTTTTGACCAGTTGGCCTGCTAGTTGGCACACAGTTTTGAGGGTGAACTTGCGGCCGGTTTGTGTGAACAGGTCTTCTAAAGTCGGACCCAGCATTTCTTCCACAAGGACGTTCCAGTGACTGACGACTCCGCTCCAGTGCAAGATGGGAATGCCGAGACCGCCTTGTAGTTCCTTCAGAATCCGAGCCTCATAGAGCAGCTGCTGTGGCTCGGAGGTATGCGCCTCTACCTTAATAGCGACTTCCTCGCCCGTGCTCTGGTTGTTTCCCAGGTACACAGTACCGAAAGACCCACTGCCCACCTTCTTCTGCAGACGGTACTTGCCCCCGACCAAGACATTGCCTTCCTCCATTGCAGGGTAATTATGCGCAGGAGCTGGACAGTCCGCAGGAACACACTGTCTTCCTCACAGCCAGCGGACCACTCCCTCATTAGTCTGCTGCGTGCTTCTAATCAGCGCTCTGCGCAGGCTATCGTTGCACGTGCTTTCCGCACCCAAACGCCCACATTCCCCACTCGACCCAGTCCAAAGCGCCTTTTCCTCACAGACACGCCCTCTCCGGACAACCTGCTGCCTGCACTTCGCAGACTTTTGAAGGCGAAACACTCCCCGAAAGCCAGGGAAATCGCTGACTTTAGGCAGCCGGAAGTGAAATATGTGACGCTTATGAGCGACTTGGAGGCTGCGAAGCAGGAAATGACCACTAACTTCAAGGACTTGGAGAGCCTAAAGCAGTACGTAGGGGGAGTCAGAGACAGTCTGGAACGCAGAAAGCAGCAAAATCGCCGCTTAGTTCGCAGGATATTCCGCGGAGAGGAGCTTTTAGAGCTGCGGCGGAGGCTGGAAGAATAGCGCAGGCAATAGTAACTATGGAAGTGCTGTTTGAGGGGCAGGTCAGGGTGCGGGATGAGGAGTGCACTCTCGTATTGACGCAAACACAGGCGGAATGGACGTATAAAGGCAAGAAATACGCTTATTTGTATAGCGATGTGTTGGGGGCGGTAAGCAACACGCAAAGTTCTGCCTTTTCTATCCTGATTTACGGGTTTGCAGGTCCAAAAGAGGGGGAAAGGGAGTTTCGGGTAGGAACTAAGCAGCGAATTTCCTTCAAAGCGGACCAAGTTCAGGTCTGGGTGGCCCATATCCAGTCCCTCATACTTGACGGCCACTTGTCCCCTTCCCCAGATGTATCTATCCCTCGCAAGCGATTTCTCGTACTTGTGAACCCCGCAAGTGGCAAAGGCCAAGCAGTGGTGAAGTGGAACACTGCCCACCCTCTGTTCGAAGCCTGCACACTCACAGTGATTTGTACTCCTTACACAGCCACTACGCACCGGGGACATGCGGAAGAGCTAGTCACTGGCACGGACTGGGCTCTGTTCGATGGAGTTGTGGTGGTCAGTGGGGATGGACTGATGCATGAGGTCGTTAATGCACTATGCAAGATGGGGAGAGTGGAAGTGCCAGTAGCGGCCCTGCCTGGAGGCTCGAGCAACGCTATGGCCTGTGTACTCTGCGAAAACAGTGGCTTGCCCTGCACTTTGTTCAACTCTGCCTATGTCACTATTAAGGGCAAAAGCGCGAAATTGGATATTACAAGGATAAATAGGGAAAATGAACCGCCAATTTATAGCTTTTTGTCGGTGTCCTGGGGATTTATAGCGGACACGGATATTGGCTCGGATACACTCAGGTGGCTGGGATCACTTCGCTTCGACTTATACGGCCTTTGGAGACTGATGAGACTACGCAGGTACTCAGGGACTCTGACTATGTGGGAAGACAGTGGAGAAGTCACGGAATCAGGCGGGTTTCTGTCCTTCATTAGCTGCAATTTGCCCTTAATAGGCGTGGGCATGCACGTTGCTCCCCGCGCTGCACTGAATGACGGCTTCAACGACCTGCTTTTCGTGCGTTCGGAACACACTGGGCGCTTTGGCCTGGCGAGAGTGCTGCTCAGACAGGATTCAGGCAGACATTTAGACCTGCAGCAGTTGCACTATGTTAAGGCCAGGAGATGGCGACTTGTGCCTAATGTGCCGGAAGGGATATTTTCCATAGACGGGGAAATGTACCCAGCAGGGCCCATTGAAGCGGAAGTTGTACCAGGGCTGGCGTTGACACTGGCTTTGTAGGTAGCTTTAGCATATAGGACAGGCAAAAACCAGCGGAGAGAAACGGACATAGCTTGTTTAGGTCTCTTGCAGCATCATTGCCTACACATATATCATGGAAGTCGCCCCTCCCGGCTCCGACCACATCCACGTTCACCTCCGCATCCGTCCCTTCCTGCACTCCGAGTCCTCCGAACACACCAGCCTCGAATCTGTCTCCGTGAGTCCTGCTCAAGTGGTGATTCGGAAGGAATTCACCTCCAAGGCTTTCCAGCTCTCCTCTGTGCTGGAGGACAGTTGCAGCCAGGAGGACGTGTACCAAACTGCAGGGAAAGAGGTCGTGCAGGTAAGACCAAAGTAGGCAGTCGCGGCAGGCTTCCACGGAGCGATCATCGCCTACGGCCAAACCGGCAGCGGCAAGACATATACAATGCTGGGAGATCCGCAGGGCGAATTGCAAGGCCTAATTCCCCGTGCCCTGGAAGACCTATTCAACTCATTAAACAGAGCCGCAAACTCCTCCTTCGCCGTCCACCTCGCCTACGTCCAAGTCTACATGGAACTCCTGCAAGACCTCCTCACTCCTGAAAGTCGAGTGAAGCTCAGGGAAGAAAGCACTGAAGGGTGCAACTTAGTCGGATTGACTTGGCGGGCAGTGCACAGCTTGGGGGACTGTTTGCAGGTCTTGGAGACGGGGAAGCATTTGAGGAGCACGGCCTTTACGAGTTTGAATGCGAGTTCGAGCAGGTCGCATGCGGCGGTGCTGGTGAGGGTGGAGAGGTTTGCGGGGGAGCAGGTGCTGGTCAGCACACTGCAGTTGATGGATTTAGCAGGCTCAGAGCGCCTCTCAACCCTCACCTCCCCAGGCACTCGCCTGGACGAAAGCAAGGCAATCAGTCTTTCCCTGCTTTCCCTCGGCAACTGCATCAAATCTCTCGCAGACAAGCGGACCAAACACGTTTCCTACCGCGACTCAGTCCTCACTCGCCTGCTGTCTACGGCGCTAAGCGGAAACGCCAGTGTTTCCTTCGTATTAACTATCAGTCCCTGTGCTGTTTCCAGCGCTGAAACGCTGCAAACGCTTGCTTTCGGCTGCTGTGCACTGAAAGTCCAGACTCGCCCCACTCTTTCTAAGCGGGTTGACTTCAAGTCGCTCTGTTTGAAGCTGCAGGCGGAGTTGGAACAAAGCAGAAATCGATACACGGCTCTGGCAGCGGCCAATGGCAAGCTGGAAGCACTGCTGAAACAGCTAAAGACTGCACTAAATCTGCAACAAAGTGAAGATTTCGAGGAAAAAATCGCAGAAAAGGTCTCTCGAAGCCTAAAAGACCACTATGAGGAGAAATTAAGGGAAAAAGACGCTGTTTATACGAAGTTATTAGTGGATTTCAACCAGTTTATAGCAGCGAAAGACAGGGAAATCGACAAAATCAAACGAGAAAAGACGGAATTGTGTGAAACTTTGAGGAAAATACAGCAGGAAAAGGGGGGAATCTGCACTATTTCACTGTGTTCGCATGAAACGGAGCTGTTTGCACTCACTGAAGAACTAGAAATCTCAAAATCACAGCAAAATTCGCAAAAAGAAGCTATTTCGGAGCTAGAAACGAAGGAAGAAGCCTATAAAATGGAGATTTCTGGGCTCAAAAGACAGCTTGAAGCGGGAGGAAAGACCACAAAACTAGTGAATGAGTCTGAAAAAGGGGCCAAATCGAGGAATTTGGAACGAGAAGTGGAACTGTTAGCCGCCAATTCGACCAGTTTAGCAGCGAAACTGTTCGATTTGGAGACTGTTTACAACGAAAAATGCGAGGAAACGGAGCTGCTGCGGGCAGAACTGATGCGAAGAAACGGGCAGAAGCCCAAATCTCAGCTCAACGAGCTAGAGGCAGAGGTGCAGGCTCGCAAGCGCTTAGAACTGCAAGTGACTGAGCTGCAGTGGGAAGTGACCCGACTCGAGAAAGGAGACCGCACCCATATGAAACTAGCCAAAGCGCTCCTCGCCCCTGTGAAGGACCTGGCTTCTTCCTCCCAGTTGGAAGCCGCCCTGCACCGCATCTTCAAGCAAGCCGGGGAAAACACCTTCGAAAACGTACGCACGTTCGCTGATGAGTTCTACGTAGCAATGCACAGAGAGGTGAAAGGACAAGTCAGCAGTCTGAAAGACGAAGTCGCTTCCTTGAAAGACCAGTTGAAGATCGCCACTCAGCTCTATGAGTCTCAGAGAGACCAGTGTGACCAGTTGGTAGGCGGTATGTAGATTGCGCAGTTGCAGGAGGTGAGGGAACAGTGTCGGGAGCAGGTGACTCACTCGGAGGAGGATTCGCAGAGGTCGAGTGAGAGCAGTAGCAGCTCTGAGGACTCTGAAGAGGAGGAAGATAGAGAAGGACTGTATGACTCTGTGGCTTCCTACGTCGTGGACTCCCTAGTTGCCAAGACCGAAGACGACTTCCAGGCTTCGAACGTCTGCACGTGGCTGAAAGAGTACGGCACGGAGTTAGGCCTTTCCAGCAAAACGAGCGATTTCGTGAAAGCCTGGTGGCAGCCAGGAGCCACCTGTGAGGAAATGTACGACAAGTCCTTCTCCACCCTGTTTAAACTCATTCTCCCTGCAGTCCAGCCTATTGTCGAAGACCTGCTCAAGCGCGAGTTATTGACTCACTCCAGTTTCCTAGGAATCTGCCAACGGTCGCTACAGTTGCTGCCTATACAAATACATGCGCAGTCGCAGGCTCAACTGATAGGAAAAATCACGAGACTAATAGAGAGACATGTGGAAGGCGCAGAGGACGTGCAGGACGCAACGGTGGCAGTCGAGGTCGAACACGACTTGGTGGAGACCATGGACTCGATAGTGAGCAAAAGCAGCAATTTGGACGAGGAAATGGACTGGGTGGAGACTAGGAAGGAGGGGTTGAGTGGGCAATTGGGACTAATGGTGCTCTTGCTGAGTGGCTGGCAGTTGCGTCTTTTCCGGCAATTGTGACTTCTAAGCAGTTTAGCCTTTTTGACGCACTACGCAGGCATGAAGGAATTCCTGATCACTGTGATTGTCTACCTCGCCCGGTCCCAGCGACTGGTAGCGAAGTTGCAGGTAAATGTAGTGTAGAGAGAACTGAGAGAACTCAGGACGCCCCCTAGCAAGGCAGAGCTGCCGCAGGAAGAGCGGGTGATTGCCGCGACTATGGTCATTCAGCGCTTTTGGAGACGGTACAAGTCCATTTACAACAAATACTTGGCTAGAAGGTCACGCAGAGTGCAGTTGATCCGCAAGCCGCGCTCTCAAACGCGCAGTTCGCAGGGAAATTCCAGGCACTCTGGAGCGCCTTATAGGACGGTGATAGGGACAGTGCCGGGCGAAGAGGTGCCTACAGTGTCTGCGACCATGAAGTTGCTGGAAGAGCAGCTGACGACCTTGTCGAAGCGGTGGTTGACGCCGAAGGCAGACTTGGGAGTAGCATAGCGAGTGGTTAGAAAATGTCCTACTCGACGTACGAAGAGGGCGGCATTTGCTACCTAGCCTGCGAGGAGCTCTTCGAGTTCTTCAACGGCAGCCGCTACTACTGCTACCGCGGCTGCGAGTTCGCAGTAGGGCGAGTGAACAACCCGAAAGAGCGGAAAGTGGCGGAATCCATGTGCAAGCGGATGACTGCAGAAACGATGGATACTCCCTTCGACTTAGACACTATCAAGGACCTGCGCGTGCACTCCTTCATGTTCCCTACCTCGCCCGACATTATCTACAAGGCTTGTCTGGCCGGCATCCGGAGACAGCGGTACTAACTAAGTCCCGAGTTTCCTACGTAGACTTTGGATAGGTAGGCGGTTGCACTGCAAATGTAGGAGTAGAGTACAGACTGGCAAAGCATCGGCTCTGTGTGTTAGCAGGCCTTTTCGAGCACTGCTTGAAAGTGGTAAACTTCGCTACCCCGAATTCGCCTTGATAGGTCTCTGAATTGGCCCATGTGCGGGATATGGATATGCGACAAAATCAGCCTTTTCCAGGCGAATATATGGCAAATCTGACACTGTAGGCCATTTCCAGTCCATATAGCCTGACTCTACGCTTATCTAATGTGTTTTACCAGCGTCCACGATAGCCCCGGCCTCTGCTTCTCCGGCCATGGAAGGTCGTATCTCTAAACATGCGTTCGAACCACTCTGGAATGACCTGGTTGGTTTCGCACAGCAGACTGTACAGGTCCTTCACCACTGCCGAGTTCTTGTCGTTCAGGAACGAGTAAGCGCGGCCTTCTTTGCCGATGCGACCTGTGCGGCCTATCCGATGTACATAGTCATCAATGCTATTGGGCAGGTCGTAATTGACGATATTTGCTACATTCGGGATATCCAGTCCTCTCGCAGCCACATCCGTCGCCACCAAAATGGGTCTTTGGCCGGACTTAAAGGCTTTGAGTGCTGCTTCTCGCTCTGGCTGGGACCTGTCTCCGTGAATTGACGTGCAGCTGTACCCTGCTCGGAACAAAAACTCGTCCAAGTAGTCCGCACTGCGCTTCGTTTCCACGAACACTAGCACTAGGCCGCTCAGCTTCTGCAGCAAGTCGTGCAAAGTCGTCTTTTTGGCGTCTTCCTCGACATAGATGAGCTCCTGAGTGATGGATTCAGCTGTCGAGCCCACTCTTCCAACCGCTAGAAAGATGTATTCTCTCAAAAACTGCGTGGCCAACTGCTGTATTTCCCTTGGGAAAGTGGCACTGACCATGATGGTTTCGTGTGGGTGCGTCATATCCTCTGATTCCAGGATGCCTCGCATTTGCGGCTCAAAGCCCATGTCAAGCATGCGATCTGCCTCGTCCAATACCACGTATTTGACCAGCGCCAGGCCGAGTCTGCCTCTGTTTTGGAAGTCCAGCAGTCGGCCGGGAGTTGCCACGAGTATGTCGCAGCCTCGGTCCAGCTCTCGAGCCTGCAACTTGGGGTCTGCGCCACCGTACACTACCACGACTCTGATCCCTGTTCGAGACACCAACTTCCTTGCTTCAACACTTATCTGTATGGCTAGCTCCCGAGTAGGGGACAGCACCAGTGCGACAGGGTGAGCTCTGCGACTGCGAGTGGCTGGAGGGCCTTCTTTCAGCATTTTGGCACAGATAGGGAAGAGATAAGCCGCTGTTTTGCCGGAGCCGGTCTGAGCGCAGGCCATCAAGTCCTTGCGTGCGAAGCCCACTGGAATTGCGTACTTTTGGACGGGAGTGGGCTTGGTGTAGGAGAGTTGTCTGATGTTGGCTAGGAGGGTGGGGTGCAGAGAGCAGTCTTCGAAGCGCTCAATGCCTTGCACGGGTTCGCTAACCTCAACAGGGATTTCCTCGTATCGGTCGAAATTGATGCCTGCGTCGTGACAGTGGGATTTGAACAGCTCTTCGTCTTCTTCTAGAGTCAAGGAGTCCACGTAGTCGTCGCGGCCGTCACGTCGGCCCCAGTCGCTTTCGGCTTTTAGGCGACTAGCAGCTGAGCGGCTGCTTAGAAAAAGTTCAAATTTGGACCCTTCCGCTGGAGCTGTTCCCTCCGCAATGGCCTTCCGCATCGCCGGCGGCATATACTTCCCTTTAGGCTTCTCTTCACCTTCCATTATAAGCTCGAAAGGCACCTTCATATCTAATCCACCGTGCTTCCTTTCCCAACCTCAGTCCACTAGTCTACAGCGGGTGTGCTTGGCAGCGTTTAGCCAAGTTCCCCAGTCTATTGTGTGGGTATTGCCTTCTTTCGGTCAGACGGACTTTGGCTTTGTTCGAGACTTATAGAGATAGGCAAGGACTTATCTGAGTGTCCACTAACGTTCGAGAATTGCAACTCATTAGCAATAACTAATATATCGTGCTGGTGTAAGGCGCTTTGATTAGCGACAGTGGCATTAAGGGATTCAATAATGTGCATTCGTATAAGTAGAAATACAGCCTTTCTGCGGGTTTCACAGGCTTTGTTGTTGAAATAGATGGAAATATGCAGCTTTGTTTGAGTCTAGCGCCAGACGTGACTGAAATACCCTCTAATCAATTTCATTTCCCTGAAACCTCCTCTAAGAAAGCACTGATTTCACCGCTTTTCAGAAAAGCCCTGCTGCAAACTCGGTAAATACCACAATTGAATGGGGGAAAGTGCTAAGGACGAGTTCGAAGCACTGCTAGCAGACGAAGCGCGGCTCCAAGCCCTCGCCCAAGTCGCTTTCAACCAAATCGACGAGTCCGGAAGCACCTTTCTATCTCAAAAGGAGTGGAAAGGACTGATGACCTTGGTGAGTCTGGAGCTGGGCTTCGCTCTGGCAGACACTGAAGTGGAGGAACTGTTCAGGGAAGTGGATGCTAACGGGGACGGCCGAGTCACTTTTGACGAGTTTCTGCCTTTCTTCAGGGCGCTTGTGAAGCAGGTAGCAGAGGAACTGATAAGGTGATTAGATATATACAGCCGTAGACTGCTTCGTGTCCTTACAGGGAAAGTATGGGCGAATTGCCTAAAATCAGTAGTCTTGACAAGCTCGAAACGACTCGATATAGGGAATTCACATCTATTCAAATAGACAAAATAAGCGTCTTTTGGGCATTTCAGACAAATGTAGCTGGGAAGATTGTGCAAAAAGTCAAAAGTTGCCCTGTGGATAAAGATTTGTCTATCAATTGGCAGACAATCAGGCTAAAAAACTACCCATTCTCTTTAGGTCTTTCCATATAGCTATGAGAAAGCCGCGTTTCCTACCTTTTTTTCACCTCACATACATATAATATGGGAACGTGCTGCAATCGCCCTGCTCCTGCTATATATAAGTCACACATGACCATCACAAGCACCAAAAATGACCCGAATTTCTATTACTTGGTTGATTTCGACTTTGGGACTGCGGAGGCAAGCCAGGTGCACGCCCTTTCCAAGCTCAAAGACCAGCTTGTCTACTTGAATCAGCGTAAAAGTGACTTTTCTCTACGACTAAAAGGAGTGCAGCCCAGTACTCCCCAGCTTTTACTAGAAGTCCAAAAGGGCAAAGACCTCTACGTGCCCACTTTCTGTAAGTGTTCAAGCACCCTCAAAGCCTTTATCCAGCTCCTGCCAGACGGCCCTATCTGCACCACAGCGCCCTCCGACCTAGTTATCCCCTACTGGTACACTCTGTTCGCCCTGCACATAGATCCGAAGGTGAGGGTTGTCAGAGTGATTGTGGCACTGTGGAGCTGCGGCAAGGCCAAAGAAGTGGGCAGATGTGACATAAGTCTGCAGACACTAGCAGACCAGGAGGTGTTAGAGGGTTGGTTTCCCCTCAAAATCGACGTAGTTGCAGGCCTGCCCTGCATTCGCCTCCGCCTGCAGCTGATCAATGACGAGCGCAGTATCCTGACTCGCCTCCTATCCCAAATCGAGTGGCAAGTCATCAACATCCAAAGTCTGATCCAAGCCGTCGAGTCGTCTACTGCCCCATAACTCTCTTTTTAGCAATGTTCTGTACGGGCCAATACTTCGAAAAGCCCTGGAATCGGTCTGAACGGCCGACTGTGAAGACGGAGGCTTACTTTCACTCCAAGGACGACCGCTGGAACTCGCTCAGTCACTCTTCGCCCAAGCAGGCGGGGTTCTTTCTGACAGCGCAGAGCGGATCCTTGTACTTGTCTGCTTCGCAACCGCCTGCTGTGCTCAAGGACCCTGCCGTCCCTCACAGGTCTGTAGTCTCGCAGAATCGCCTGACCAGAAGGACGCTAGAGCGAGAAATGCTGCAGCTCAAAAGTAACCAACGAAGGCTTATTTCCGGGCCAACGGACCCTGCAGTGGACCACTGCGACCGCTTCACCGACTACAAAGACCCGAGCCACAGTCCCGTCGCAGACAGAAACGGGCCTTGGAATCGACTCAACGACCAGCCTGTAAACCGTGTAAGAATGACTGTGACTAGGAAGGTGGTGGAGATGGACAGAGAGGCGGTGCAGGCACTGGATGCTGCTGTGGCGAAGGACCGGGAGCAAGAAGAGTGGAAGTTTGCATGGTTGATGCAGAATAGAAGGCGAATGCACTCGACTATGGGGGAAAGGAGAGTCGCCAATCAGGAAATTGAGTCTCGGGCAGGCGTCCGCAAGGAAAAACATCCCAAATCCAACCAATCGCCCATCGTAAGCGACCGAATTCAGCAGCTTTCCCAGCCCAAACAGCCTCGAGAACTGCACCTGCACTCTGACTACCGCGGTTTGGTGCTGCTAGACTATGCAGAGGCCGCGGAAAGTGCGTACCGTAGTGCTCCCCGCCTGCCTACGTCTAAATCCACGCGTAGTAACCTCAAGTTCTTCCCGCTGCCTGAGACTTTGGGGATTGGGGGTCGCTCAGTGCTGGACTCGAGACCTGAAATAGCGCCCAGGCCAGACACTGTAAAGACTGAAAACCGCCTAATAGTACCCAAGCCGAAAGACACGATCGGTGACGAAATGATGACCAGGGCGGAAGTGCTGGAAAGTCTGAAAGAAATCGACGAATTCAATAATAGAGCGCACAAAGAAGAAACTGTGGCCTTTTCGAAAATCCACTTCAGCACCTTCAAAGACGGCCAAAACAAGGCGCGGTAGACCTAAGTCGCCCCTCAGGCCTATAGTGCGGGGGTTAAATTAGAATTAGTTCCTACTTCTCCATCCCCCTCAGTTAGGCACCTACCCTTCGCCATGCTCAGACTTATAATGAAACGTGGTAGTAGACTCAGTCGCAAGCCCGCTCCTTCTCTGTTGTCAGACCTCAAGCCTGGCACTCGCTTTCAAAGCAGAAACAACTCTCTGCCACATTTGAGTCCGGAGGAGACACTGGAGAGCGAGGCAGAGGCTACTTTCACTCTCAACAGAACTGCCACTATCGAGAAACTCGCAGGACAACCGGGCTCTAGGCCGGGGTCTAGACAGGTCGCCAGGGCGCTGTGTGTCGGGAAATTGAGACCAAGGGTGGAAAATATGGGGAAAACAGGCTGTGGAACTATTGGACGGTCAAATAGTCACGCGGATATCTACGCTAGCCAAGTAGTCCCCAAGAAGACTAAACAAGCGGGTATTTCACTGCATCCAGAGGCAGAGCCAGTGTCCAGTCTCAGCAAATCAATCACAGGCCTGCCCCGCAAGTCCCACTTCAGTTCCTCTCCACACAAATGGACTCTCCAGCCCGGCAAGAACCCAGTCCGCAGTGCCACTCCCGACCTGCAGTATAACCGGGGAGACTTGGACACTATGAAGGAAGCGCTGCTCAAGGCGCTGGCAGGTGTGGGGACTGGGGACTTGAGGGCACAGATGAGGGTGTACCATGTCTACTTCGGGGAAATACTGAAGACGAGTGGGGAGTGGCTTGAGGTTTTGGAGATGTTTCAGAGGGGGTATGAGGGGCTGTTTGAGGACATGCAGGAAAAATACACCTCGGAAGTCACGAAACTGCAGGGAGAAATAATCCATTTGCAGAGCGGAATTCTGCGAGAAGCGGACGAGCGGACAAATCTGCTGACAAAGATAGAGAAACTCTCCCAAGAAAATGTAGAACTGAGTGACACTTGCCAATCGTACGAAGAAAAACTGACCGACTACCAAGAAAAGCTGTACGACATAGCCAATGTCCGCATGGACTTCTTCCCTCCCTCCCAGCAAGCCTGGCGAGTCCTCAACTCCGAACTTGAATACTACCACGGGTGGAAACGCAGTGCTGAGCGCGAGGTGAAAATACTGAAAGCCAAGGAGAAGAAACTGGTTCAGCTGATGCATGCGTTGAAGCTAAAAGGCTACCCTGTGGAAGAGGTGTACAAAAATGAGGTGAAGACGTCGCTGTCCAGTGTGCATTCGGAAGAAGTGCAGAGAGATGAAAATGAAAGTCAGAGACTTGTGTCGGGCAGACCCAAATCCATGCCCAAGCCACAGACTGTGCCGAGTTTGAGGCTGGACGTAGTGACGCCTGATGTGAGCTCCGAGGAAGTGTCCGCAGCAGTCCCTTCCGCCGAAATGTCGCTCGGCCGGACTCTTTCCGGCCTCTCCACACACTTTATGACCGACGAATTGTCCCCTATCAAGCTCGACTCGAAAGACCACCGCAAAGCGTTCTAGTGTACCAGTACCTTAGATTAATCTCACACTCAAAAGGCCTTTGAAGCGGAAAATAGAAACTTCACTGTTTTACTAACAGTGCAATGCTAGGTCTGTGATCTAAGTAGGAAGTCGATGTCTTCATCGAAGTACTCAGGACTGAAGTCTTCCACGAAATCCGACTTCGCTCTCTTGGTTGCTTGGTCTTCCGGGGGCTCGCTGTGGTTCTTAAGCATGGGGGTGCATTGGGGAGTGCCGAGGGAGAGCAGTAGGTCGTGAACGTCAATGTCCCCGTCCTTGCGATGTCCGCCCAGGTTCTGTATATAGGTCGCGAACACCATCAACATCCGCTCAATCTTCTGCTCCCTTTCCTTATAGTAACACAACTCCTTGAACAGCGTCTTATTATACTCCAATATCTCCCCATTGCGGTCCTCCAGACCCTGGATCTGCAGCTCCATCTGATGCTGTTTCCTCTGCAGCGCATACAGCTTCTGCAGCATATCGTCACAATCCCCCTTGGATAATAAACATGCAGGAGCGATGTTACTGTGGCTTTCTGATGTCTTTCGCTTGATTTCCTTGAGGAGATCCACTCTGCCTTTCATGAATAGTGGGTGTTTGAAGGCGTTGTCCCAGGTCTCTTCCCGCACCTTGTGGAAGTCGTACATGTTCAGCTGGCGTACGAAACTCGCGTAGTTGTTGTGTTTGAAGTATACTGGAAGGACTTGATCGCAAAAGTCAGTGACATTCTTGACAAGGAATAGAGTACCCGACTCGTTCCAGGCAATGATGGAGTCCAAGTCAGCGTTCTCTAGTATGTCATAGGTCTTCTGGAGGAAGGAAGTGGGCACCTGGCTGGGTTCTCTCTGGCTTCGCATTTTATTATAAGAAAACGCGTACCGATGGGAACTATGAAATTTCAGGTTTTGGAGAGTTTGCAGGGAAGAAAGGAGTAAGGGGGAGAAAGAAGAGACTAGGGGGGACTTGAGGTCAAATTCGGCCACTCACAACTACGAAATGCACATTTTGTCCTCAACTCGATCGCGCTAGGAGCAAATCGCATATATTCCGCAAGCAGCCGACCGAATTCCACTCTACAAGCTCCATCGCCTTGCTTTACTAGCAGTATTTGGACAGAGAAACCGAATCAATTGCCATTTATTTGTTTCCTTCCAGAACAAAAACAATGTGTATTTTTACTATTTGTCCTGTATATAAGTTCCCAAACAGTGCGAGAGCATGAGATAAGGACATACAAGCAATGCAAGCCTTGTGTGCTCTACTCCCCGAGAAATATCAGCCGAATCGGGCTTCCAGGATTTAAAACCGCTTTAACAGTCCTACATGTCTGCTTTTGCCTGTAGTGAAGGCTGGATAGACTTGGAGGCTTGTAAGCGCTAATTCCTGGCAAACAGTCCTATAGTGCTCGAAATTTCCATAAAAGAAAGGAAGAAACAGAGTGAATTACCATACAGCCACTTTTTGCCTTTTTCTCCATCGATTTAAAGGGTGTTTTCAGTCGTTTCGTCCGGAACTAGCAAATACGAAGGGCGCTGAAAGAAGGCAAGCTTACTAACAGCAAGTGGACTGCAGCGGGAAGTCCCCAGCAAAGCAACTAGTCTTCCTCCCACTTAACAACGTAAAAATGGGCTGCTGCACCTCAGACCGACTGGAAAGTGCGGACCTGGAAGTGGCCTTCAGCAGCGGCACTCTAGTGATCCAGGACAAGAAGCCCACCCTGGACTCCGAAGGCTTCGCTGACGTGAGTCTGACCTCCAACCGAGACTCTGAGCTCAAGCCCCCGCACACTCAGGGAGAATTCGACTTGCAGACTTTGGTGACTCCGCGGTTCGGAGGGAAAATCGGGGTACTGGGAGGACTGTTCCCTGAGAGTGAAGGCAAGAAAGGACGTCTAGCGCTAGACTAGCATGTTGGAATTTAGTCAAGTGAGGAGATGAATTGGGTCAATTCGTTTATGCTTTGTTGGGAGAAGCTGCAGTCGGGGTCATTGGGAGGCTCCGTAGGGTCTGGGCAGGGCACAGACTTGGGCGGGGACTCAAGCCCGGGCAGTCCCATGTGGCCTGTGAGTCGTTTGTGCCGGTTGAGACTGTCTCTCGTAGTGTAGACGCGGGAACAGGTGGGGTCTGGACAAGCGAAGGGCCTGTCCTTCTTGGCTATATGTAGGTTGGCAATGTGCACTAAGCACTCCTCTTGCTCTGCAAACAGGTCCTCACAGAGCTTGCATCTGAACTGCACTGCTCCCTGCACTGCTGTGACAGCCTCACACTGCTCCTCGCTTTCCTTCATCGCAGTTTCTCGCAACGTTTCATCAGTGCCTTTCTCATATACAACTGTGACTCCATCATGGCCTTCCCCTCTTTGATGCGCCTTTAGCGCGTCCATTCTGCAGAAGGACCGGGTGCACCTGTCCTGCGCACACCTGTACCTGGGCGTTCCCTTCGGACTATGTCGTTTGCTCAAGTGCTCAGTGACCTTCCCCTTGCTCTGGTACTGCCGGCCGCAGCCAGCGACCGGACAAGCGAAGTTGCGGGGCTCCAGCCAGTCCGCTTCCAAGGCCTTGGACTGCGCGTCTGTGGACATATTATTACCGCCCTAGGGACTTTAGTACCCAAGTCCACCCTAGACTCCCTATAGGACTAGCTGTGAGTCTCCAGCACTGCAGGGGCGGAGACTGTTGTAGGGGAAGATGCGGGCTCCCGGTCCTGTCGAGCGGACTGAATCATCTCACAAGCGAGTTCTCGCAGGCCTACAGCTGTCAGCAGTCGGCCCAGACTGGGCGTTTGCACCTTTTTTAGCAGGTCTTCCAGTCGACAGCGATTATGTCTGTCCACGAGCAGGGCTGAAAGAGCCGCTTCCACCCTGCCGTGCACCTTGCTTAGACTGTCTTTGTATGCTTTCATCAGCGAAGCAGCTTTTTTCTCTATTGACTCTTCGAAAACAAGTGAAAATACACCTTTCAGCGAGATTTCGACCATAAAATGAGCCAAACTGCGAGCTTCCGTTGAGCTGATTTCGAAGGTTACCTGTTCGTCCTTGATATCCAGCAGTACTCTCGCACGGTCCTGATAAGACCCACGGCCATAGAGGACTACCAGAATGAGCAGTAAGGTCCGGTCGTACTCGCCTTGGTAGTACAGGATCGACCTGAAAAAGCAGAGAGCGGCGGTGCTCTGCTGTGGGCTTTTAGCGGCTGTGTTGAGTTTTTCTATCATCACTTGGAACTGGTTCTTGCTGAGATGGCTTTGGCTGCAGATTTTGCGCACGTGCAGGTCCAACTCAGTGCAAAGGAAGGAGCTGAAGCCCAGGTACGCCTCTTGCTCGCGTAGTAGATGTTCCTCTTCTGAGCCCTTCAAGAAGTGATTTGTGCAGCAGCCCATTTACTACTCTATAGTACAAGCCAGCACTCGCAAGTATATAGATCGTGCAGTCTCCGAGATCGTAGCCTAGGCAAAGCACATCTACGCAGGCTTCATACAATGTATAATAATTAGGTATGCGCGCAGTGGTGGTATTCGCACTGGTTCTGCTTCTTTCTGCGGGCTCGGCCGCCCCAGCAACTCAGCAAAGTACTCTCCAGGCCTCCGACTCCTATTTCCTTCCGGAACTCACTTTTATCAGCCTACTTGAGCAGGCCAATGTTCCAATTGAAGTGCCTTACCAAGACATAGATGAATAAGTCCGCAGTTAGTGCGCAGTTTCCTGTCTTTAGCCTTGCTGTAGCAGGCTTGCACCCGCCATCAGTCTTCACCATAGGGAAAATGCAGGGTAAGGGACGACAGCCCTACCATCATTATGGACGAGCTTTCAGACCTTTGTTCCGTGTCCTCCTCCCTGTCCTCCCCCTCACTCTCTCCACCCTCCTCTCCCGGTCCCTCTCCATCCGTCTGTGACGATCACTACCGGGAATATGTGATCGAAGGCCGCAAGGTGCGTCTGCCCAACCTACTGGAAAACCAAGATCTGTCGGAGTTACTGTCTGTAGACGTGTGGACTGACCTGCTGAAGGACAGTGACAAGACGGAACTGATGAGTCTGCTGCCTGCCAATGTGCCGGTTAACATGACCCTGGAGGAGCTGTTCACCAAGCAAATCTTCCACTTCTCCAACCCCATTCAGGAGTTTTCCCTGAAGCTGAAGAGTGGCCAGTACTCGAAGACGCATGCACGCAAGCGGGAACACCTCTACGCGCTGTACCAAGACGATATCCACCGCCACTCCAGCGCCCTGGCCTCTGCCTTCAAAAGAGGCCTCAGTGAACAGCACTTCGCCTACGCCAGAAGCATGTTTCTGCGCAGACAAGTGGGTCTCCAGCAGTTCGAGTCGGACAACTCCAGTCAGGACTCGCTCTTAGACCTGAGTGGACACATGTCAGACCTCAGCGAAGCTACAGTGGTGGAAGATCAGGACCTGGCCCAGCAGAAGAAGGAAACTCCGAAGGAGGACGACAGAGTGAAGGAGTTGAAGTCACAAGGCAACCTGGACTGGGTGAAGCAGTCCACTCGCTTCAAAGACTTGCGGATACATAAGAACCAACTCACCGTCAAGGCGACAGGACAGCGGTGGGTGGAGGAGTACCGTCGGCAGGAGACAGAGCGCTATAGAAACCCCACAGTGCCGTGGGTGTATCGCCTTGAGGAAGCTGTAGAAGCAGTGGTCGCGCCTGTGTGCAAGAAAGTCAGTGCCAGTGGCGCGAAAGCCCGCGAGCACAGCTTCCTCAAGAGCGAGCGGCCGCCCTACCTCACCATCCTCTGCATTGCCAGAGACGCTGCTGCTCGTCTGCCTGACGGCGTGGGCACCCGCGCCGACATCTCCCAGCTCGTCCGCGACAGTCAATACTTGAGCGAGCCAATCTCCGACAGCCAACTGAACAGTCTCATAGGCAACGCCCTGGACCGGCTGCACTACGAAAAAGACCCTTGTGTGCGCTACGACTCGGAACGCAAGTTGTGGGTGTACCTGCATCGAGACAGGTCGGTGGACCATGTGGCCTGGAGAGCAGCGGAAGCGCCAGTGAAGCGGGGCAGACCGCCAGTGAGCGCCTTTGAGAAGCAGAAGGAACTGCTGCCGGAGTACTTAGAAGATGAAGACCTGCTCAAGCGGCGCAAGCTCTAGGTCACACACTAGTAGGCTTACGGAACTGCCCGGTGCTCAGCAGCAGGCCGCACAGAGTGGCTAGGAGCTGCACTCCCAGGGCGAGGAGTGCGTACATACTACCTGCTTGCAGACTCAGGGAGAATGGCTGGTCCTCCGCACATAGGTCTTCGGCCCTGTTCGCAGAGTTGAACGTCGAGTAGTTCATTACGGTCGTGTAAACGATTGCGCCTATGAAGAGGGACAAACTCGGCAATAGCACAAACAACAGGAAATATAAGGAGTAAAAGTTCCTCCACCGCCACTTGATTATATGCAGCACTAAAGCGCCGCTAGCTGCGGCCACTGCTGCCACCATGAAGAACAGCAAAATGCCTCCAGCTCTCTCCATATCTTCCATGTGTTCACAGAAGCCCGGACAGTACTGCTCTACACTCACGTTGTACTCATCTCCGGAACAAAATAGCAGTCTCAGACGGTCGATGTTTACGCGTATAGTCGAGTCGTCCAACTTGATATTTTCCGCACTCAGTAGACCGAAGCGGAACCAGCAGTAGCGCAGCCACTCCTGGTGACCAAAGCTGTAGAACATCAAACCCAGGGCACACACTTGCAGCACAGGGTAGAGCAGCAGGAGCCAGCGCTTGCCTCTGCGAGCACTGCCTTCCAGCAGAGGAGCGGCCTTGGCTTCCTCCATTATACACTTCCTGCCTTAGCTTAGACGCACTCCCTACAATCCCTAGTTGCCTCGCTCTTCATCAAGCCTCATGCGTGGCTCTCGATAGTTTTAATGGCACAGGAAGAAGCCAAGGCTCAGCTGCGACTCGTGACTCAGGACGGCGTCAAGGTGCTTGCAGACGTGCGCCTCGCAGACATGAGCGCTCTGATCAAGAACATCACCGACGATTCCGGCGTCACCGAGGAAATCCCCCTGCCCAGCGTCTCCGCGCCCATCCTGAACAAGCTGCTAGAGTACTGCGAACGGCAGAGCTACGTCCAGCCCCAGCCCATCAAGAAGCCGCTGGCCAGTGACCGCATTGAAGAGGCAGTTACTGAGCCCTGGCATGCGGAGTTCATCAATGGAATGACTGAGGAATTGCTGGTGGACTTGACGATGGCGGCCAACTATATGGACTCGAAGGGGATTTTCGACCTGTGCTGTGCGAAGATTGCGACGCTCTTCAAGGGCAAAACGGTGGAGGAGTTGAAGCAGAGATACAACATCACAGAGGACTTGACGCCGGAGATGGAGGAGAAGATACTGAAGGAGAACCCCTGGATCACAAGTGATAGCGCCACAGCTTAATTAGGTCTATACACTAGGTCGAGACGGCAGGTGTCTCAGGGCTTGACTGGTCTGACTCGGGGTCATTTTCTTCCTCAGCACTCTGTTGTCCGCCTGCAGCTGGTCACAGCTGCGCAGTATTGCTAACAGGGCTCGGGATTTTTCAGGGGCAGGCTTGGCTTCCCGCTTGGCTTGGGTCTGCGTGGACAGGTTTCTGCCAGTCCTGATCATTGGAGTGTTGAGCGCTTTCATAGTGGACACGTCATCAGCCATCCTAGAGTTGAACTTAGCAGACAGCACACTTTCCAAGGCCAGACTTTCCCGCCTGTCCTTGCACTCCATTGTCATAAAAGCCTCAGAGTACCCCATAGACCTGAAGGCGGTTTTGGCGTGGTTGGGACCCCAAAGGTCGAAGCAGGACATTACGAGGTGGTGAGTTGGGCGGCTTTTGAATATATGCAGTTCGGAAGGAACCGCGGCGTCTGATTTCACACCTAAAGTCTGCAGAATCGCCACTTCTTCTCGTATTTGAGCCTCACTTTTGCGAGGAAACAGGCTGTCCTCAGGACGAATTAGGCCTGGAAAAGGGCAATGAGGGAGAAATAAGCTCATTCGCTTCTTTGGATGAGGCTTTGCAGGGTCTTTGCCCTCAAGTGGACTTGCTTGGGGTTCATAGAGGGACATTCGTCTGGGAAAGGCAGTGTGAGTGCTTGTGAAGGACTTGCGAAGGGCTGGAGGGAGGGGTTGCATGTCGGTGGGGTCGGATAAGCGATTTGGCAAAGGAGACACAGGAGGCAGGCTACTTTCTTCCACTTTGGAGACTGAGCGACGGTGATTTGTCGCCATAAGAATTACAAAGGCTTACAAAGGCAATTCCGATTTCCCCAGTTCCCAGGGCAAATGCGAGCTATTTCTGACAAATGTCTACTAACTTATCTAGGACCCGAGGGAGGCTGTGCCCTATGTTGTGCCACCAAGGACGTGTAATTCTCGAAAAGTAAATTGGCAGCCATGGCTTCATTTTTCTCGCAACTCAAGTACGCCTCTAGTGCGTCTTCCTCTGTGAAGCCTAAACTGGCGAGGTTCCTCACAGCGGCTATTTCCTCGTTGGAGAGCTGGACCTGGGCGCCGGGTCTGGGCAGGGAACTGATCAGTGCAGGGTCGAATTGCACTTCGGCCGCCTCTTCACCTGCGCCGCCCTGCAGGTATTCCAGGATTTCCTCTGGATGGTCTTCAAGTAGCTGAGCAATGGCAGGGTTGGAAGTGCGAAGCTGCTGGGCGAGAGTGTGCAGCATTTGTGGGTTGGCTTGGATTTCATCCCGGAGCTGTTGAAGCCGAGGGTCGTTTAGCAGCATAGCCAGCTGGTCCTCTCCCTCCGCCCCTTCCTCCTCCCCTTCCTCCCCCTCCTCCCCTTCCTCCCCCTCATCCATCTCTTCGCCCTCTTCTCCTTCTTGGTCCTCATCCATGGGTATGCCTGTCATTAGGAACTCTGTGGCGATGTCTGGGTTGCCGTGAGCGGCCCGAACTGCAACCTCCACTTGGTCACGAGGGAAGCCGAGTTCCATGACTCTCTGCACTGCAGACTCAAAGTCAGGGCCAGTGGGAACGGAGGGAGCAGTAGGGTCGATGGGCGACTGTATAGGCGCTGTTTGAGCCCGGGGCAGAGGTTTGGGCTTGGAAAGCATAATTACCAGACTGTCGTTTTCCTTTAGGCCGTAATAAGTGATTTGCCGGTCATCTTCCAGGATGCGCCCGGCGAAGATGAGTTTCTGCAGTTCGATCTCATGGCCCTGTCCCTGAGTCTCAGCAATACGTCTCTTGAGGTCCAGCACCTTTTCCTCTCCCTGCACCTCCACCTGCTGCTTGTCGCCCTTCAGCGTCTTGATGAAAATTTTCATTATTACCCACCCGACTCGGCGGAAGCACTTCCCTATATACTAACTCCAAACCCTTGCAAGTGAGTGCTTTCCTGCTTCGGCTTGCTGCCCTCCACCTTCAAGTTGTCCAATTCTACGAGCAGGTTTTCCAGGCTGACGGTCTTCTTGGGCTCTGCCTGGGTCTCAGGAGCCAGTGGGAAGCTTTGAAGTTGGGTTAAGGAGGAGCCGCTGTAGACTGCCATGTTGTGCCGGACACCAGTGGGTGGGGAGGCTGAGCCGGATTTCTGTAGAGAAACTGAGGGAGCGGGAGTTGGGAAGGCGGAAGGAACAGCTGCGAAGAGACCATCTAGTGCTGAGCTCACTTCGGCGGCTTTGACTGGAGGGGAGGTCGGCTCAGAGCCAAGCAAAGTCGCTTTCGCAAGCTTCGGAGAGCCGCTTTCCATCGTGAATATTCCTGCGCTTTTGGGCTCAGCCTTGCTAATCGGCTTCGCAGGTTCCTGCTTCTGCTGTGCAGTGGGCAGTGTGAATATACTCACCTGCGACTTAGTAGGCACAGTGAAGAGAGACGTGGAGATTTGTGGCTGGACAGGAGGGGCAGGCTGGACTGAGTCGAATAGACTGACTTCCTGTGGAACAGAGACTGGGGCAGTTTTGGTCGGGATTTCGAAGATACTGGTTAGAGGCTTGGCTGCAGGCTTTGCAGGTTTGGACTCTACAGCCGGAGGCAGGAAGGGCTTAGGCGGGGGTGTGAATAGATTGGGCTCAGCGTACTTGGGCGGTTCGAAGACTGCGGTCTGGCCAGTCCACTGCGCACTAGTCTTTTCCTCTCTATAGCTGGAAGAGATATTCGGCCTGTCAGCGGTATTGGCGACTCCGCTTTTCCCTCCGCTACTCACATACTCCTCAGACGAAATCCCCACGAATCTCCCTGCCAATTTCCTCGCCGCCTCCCTCTCTGCCTCCAACTGCTGGAAGTCTCCTATCAAGTGACACACATACCTCGCCTTGTCCCTTACTGTCTAGGCCTTACTGCCACTGCCCCGCTCCACCGAGTCCTCCATGCACGAAAACTCCGCAAACTGCCGAAGTTTGAAGGCTTCGTCCCTAATTTCCTGCACACACTGCGGAGCTCCGAACTTCAACAAGTGCTCAGCCAACCCCACTGCCTTGTAAATGCGCTTCCACTCCTTCGCTGGCGCCCTCAGTCCTTCCCACAAATGTCGCATTATCACCACGCGGTCATTACTCTGGTTGAAGGTGCGTTCGGAGATCTGGTGGAGAAGGGTGAGAGGGGCGCCCCAGTTGTCATTGCTGGTGGCTTCTGTTAGCATGCGCTCTAGGCCTGTCTTGGTCAACTTGTCACGCCTGGGTAAAGGTCACCAGCCGCCTACTGCCCTCTTCAGGTTGTCCATATTACCTACATGCGGTAGGGCTGGGGAGTGTGCGACCGCAGGGCTGAGGCTTTGGACATACCGAAAAAGGCTCTTTCAGCAGCGGAAAAAGAAGCATTCGTGGGAACTTCAGTCGCAGGAGCAAGGGAAAAAACCGGGTCTCTCGCGATCTTCTTCCCCGCAGTTTGATGCAAATTGCTGCTTTCCGAGGGATGACTCGAGAGCAGCTCAGGCGTGAAAGCAGCATACTGGCGGTTTCGCCTGTACGACTCCAAGGACTCAGGCTTCCCTGCAGCAATTGACAACGGCTGCCCCTTGGGAATCAGTTTCCCTGCAGGGACCAAGGCTCCAGACTTGTCTTCTCGCTGACTTCTGCTGAACATTTGCCTGGTCAAGCCGTCTGTAGGCCGCCAAGGCGCGTCTTTCACTATCTTCACACCAGCAGCTTCGTAAGGCTGCGCATCAGTCTGCATGCCTTTGGGAGCGGTGGCTTCGTAGCCCAGGCCCAGGCTCCACTTTTGGTCCTTTGGGATGAGCTTCCCTGCAGGAATCGCGACTACTGGGATTGTGACTTTCTCGGGGGAAACCCGCTGTGGGTCCAGGGGAATTCCAGTGTTGTCATCAAAGCCACTGGATCCGTAAGCAAGCTTCAGAGAGGGGTCCCGGGGCACGATTTTGCCTGCTGGGATGCCAGGCAAGGACTCTGGCTGCACTGCTTGCTCCCCGGCATATCCCTGTGATAGTCTCCAGGTTGCGTCTTTCAGTACTTTTTTCCCTGCTGGAGTTGGCTGCTGTCTGTGCTTCCGCTCTTCTTTCTGCGTGACTCCGAAGAACTCCGAAACGTTGCGGTCGAAGCCAGCCTGTATCACCTGTGAAGCACTACTTTGCAAGGCATCATGGCGCCCCTGCGCTCTGCCCACTCCCAAAGCCGCTTTGTTGCTCTTCCCTGGACTGTGTCCCTGCACTCTCCTGTCTTTGTATGGAGTTTCCGTCATAACTGTCGCCTCAACATGGCCTCTGACAGCCCCAGTCTCTTCCCAGACCCCAAATCTGCAACTTTCCTCACTGATATCAGAGCTTCGGAGCCCTACCACGCCTATTACCACCAACTCACAGCCCAAATCGCACTGCTAGACTCCAAGGTCAAAACCTCCCTCAAAGGACATGAAAAGGACTTATTAAGCGTCTTTCGAACTCACATGCATGAGGTATATCAGCAAGTTAATGACTTGAAAAGGAAGACGGATGAGCAGGAGTGGAGTCGAAGGCGGGATGAACATGTCAATAAGCTGGAAAGTTCACTGGAGTGGTATAAAGAGGAAGCCTTGCACTTGGCGGAGACGTGTAAAGCGCACAAAAAGGAGTGCGAGAAGTGGAAAGTCAAGGTGGACGTTTTGGAAGAAGAGAGGAAAATGCTGGAAATTCAGCTACAAGCAGCGAAGAAACAGATAAAAATGTATAATGAACAGTGGCCGAATGACCCTGCACAGGCCGAACCTCTGCATTTCCCAGCTGTCCACAAGTCCGACCCTCCCCTCGATTCCCATTTCCTCTCTCAACTATCTGCCAAAGCCAATACTTCCGATCCTCGGTTCCTGCAAGAAGTCGAGAAATATGTTAACACTCAGGAACAAAAGTGCCAAGAGGCGATAAAGCGCCTGCATAGTGTAGTGGAGGGGGAGAAACGCAAGGCGAAGGCAGTGGCAGCTGCACAGGCCAGCGCCTTCCTCGCAAAAAGCGACTTGGAGAGTGTGTTTTTGGAGTGTGTGGAGGAAGTGCGGAGAGAAGTGCAGAGACGCAGGACTCAGGCTGCAATGAGTGCCAAATACACCACCAAAGTGACCTTCACAGAGCCGAAATCAGCCTTCACGCCGAGGGACAAAAGGCGGATATTGGAGCTGTTAATAGGGAATGAGAAGGTGTTGGTGTTTTTGTATGAGAAGCTGTTTCCTTACCGAGGCAGTTCTATTACACATGCGAGGACTAATAGTGAAGTGACGCCGTTGCCTCCGGAAGACCTGCCTGAAGCAGGCTTCGTGCATAGAGGCAGGACTGTGCGAGGGACTTAGTAGCGTTCGTATATTTGATAGGGTGAGTTAACAGTTTGCATAGTTCCACTGTCCACTAACTCCCAACAAGTAGTCTGGACAGGTCCTACGATTAGATGTGACATGCCCCAATATCTTCTAAATATCACTTCACTGCTTCCAGAGTGGCTGTGTCTGTGCACCGCTACTAGTACGTTGGAGTGCATTGAACTACTATTATGATGTCAGCTCAAGCAGCTGCAGTGCGCATATCTGAGCTAGAAGCTGAAATCCAGGCCAAAGACAACGCACTCGCCCAGGCCAAAGCCTACCTCCAAGCAGTGCACACTGACATTGAACGCTTAGAAGCCCAATCACACCTATCCTGCAGCCAATACACTCTCCAGCTGGAAGACAGACTCACAGTTCTCCAGACTGCAAATGCGCAGTTGCGAGCACTGCATGAGGCGCAGTTCGAGCAGGAAAGACTGAAGCTGGAGCTGGAGCACGGCCAGCAGCTCAGAACTACCTTTGAAGCGAAGTTTAAGCAAGCGAAGGTGCAGTTGCTAGGCTTGCAGAGCGCTTCGGACCCTCAATATGCCCAGCTTCAGCGTGAAAATGAAGCTTTGAGACGAGAAATTGCCGCACTCAGAGCCAACCCGCCAGCTGAGCGGTCCGAAAGCCTGGAGAAGGAGCTGCAGACCCTCCGCAGTTGCTACCAACGTCTGAGTCTGGAAGCCAGACAAGAGACCACGGCCTACGCTCAGCACGAAGACTTGCCAGAGACTCCTCGAGTACTGTACCAAACCCCGCCTGCACTTCTATCGGAAGCCCCTTCCCGCTCTCGGTCCAAGCCAGAGTCGCAGGGCTCGCCTGTCAGCACTTCCAAGATGTCAGCAGTGTCCACTGCCTCGTATTGTCCCAGCTTTCTGCGCAGAAGCAAGGCTAGTAGTGTGCGAGTGCAAGGGAAAAAGCCGCCTTGTAGCAAGTACTTGCGGCTGGATAGCCAGCGAGAGACGTTTGAAGGTGTAGATCCGGTGTAACTTCGGGTAAATATGGACTTGGCGGACTGCCACACCGCAGAGATGACCGCTGCAAATGTACTTGAGGAGATGATTGAAGTGGGAGGTGAGTGGCTATATGACCGGTATGTGGAGGCGAAGGTAGGCCCAACGACACTAGAGTGGGCACTGGGGCAGCTCGGAGGCTTGGTGGAGCTGCAGTTCTTGAGGAGAGATGAGGGAGAACTAGTGGTGTGGGCGGGGGATTTGCAGCCCTTTCCAAATCCACCCGATGCCTGGGCGAGAGGACGAGTTGCCGTCAAAACCGTCATCAGAAAAGCAGTCCCTGCACTTGCTCCAGTTGCCCTCGGCACCCGCTGGTCACGGTCTACCTCCCGCAGCAGCTTGCCTCACCTACAGCGGCCTTCTATCTATCCCCTGGACTGGGCGCTAGAGCCGAACGACCCTGAGTTAGATACACTCCGCATGCGCAAGGAACAACAGACAATCCTGCAAAAAGCGGAAACCGAGCGCAATAAAGCAGCCAAAGCACTCAAGGAAGAAACCCGCAGACGGCTGGAAAGAGCGACTTCCGACCTACGCAACAACAAGTTTACTTATGACTATGAAGGAACTATCATGCTAGTGAAGCAGAGACCGCTAGTGGAGGTTAGGACGGTGAAAGCTACTGTGCTGGCCTTGCCAGAGCCTCAGCAGACTAAGAAAGTGTATGTGCCTAGGAAGCCGGTGCAGGCGGCCAAGCAGACACCTGTATCTGAGCTGCGATTCGTGAAGTCTATAAGCGGAGGCGAGAGTGTAATGGACACCCTGAAAATAGGCCTCGGAGTCACTGCTTTCGACTCACTACGCACCAAAAAGGGACCTGAAAGGCCCTGGAAGACCATGAGTCGAGAGGACTATAAGCTCCTGTCCACTCGAGAAAGTGGACAAACCGACTCACGCTCTGAGCCAATTGCTAGCAAATCCCTCTCTTTGCATAGACGAATTTTCAGTGACATTCCTGATTTGCACAGAGAGGAAAGTGGCCCTTTGCCTGTGGTCGATGAGGAAAGACTACGCCCAGCTGCAGATCTCTCAGTTGTGGATTTATTCAATATTGAGCTACTTCGGTCGCAAGATTGGGGTTTGAATATAGCGACAGTGGGGAATAGGGGGGCTGCGCAGGTCCCTGAGAAAGCCTCAGCCTGGGCTATTCAAGCCACACATGGCTTCAAGTCAAAACACCCCAGAGACCGTCCTTTCGTGGACAGGTCCTTTCCTCGCAAATGCCTCCCGCCTCCCGCAGCCGGGAAAACCATGGGACACGGGTCAATAGAGCCCTGCTATTCGCCTACTATTAAGCATGTATAAAGGGTGTAGTGCGGTCACCACAGAGGATAGTCTGTTCGAGACAGTAGCGCAGTCTTGGGTCGGTGTTAGCATTGTAGAGCTGAGGACCGTAATTGAGCGTCTGGCTAGTGTCGCAGTTCATAATGTGAATCGGCAAGGAGTACACCTGACTGAATATATTCCCATCGAAGGTGTAAATAGGCTTAGCACTGCTAGAGCCGGAGGCCTCATTGCAGGCTCCTAACCTCAGAGAAAGCACATTTCGACTGCTCAAGTCCACCATCCGAACAGCTCGATTCCCTCTATCCACTACGAACAAGTGAGTATCCGTGAAGCCGATCTGCTCAGGGCTGTTGAACTTGTTGGTGCCCAACGGTCCGTCCATGAAGCCCGCCTCTCTGCACGTCCCAGCGAACACCTCCACTTGGTGGTTGTCCATATGGAACAACTTCACACAGTGGTTCGCAGTGTCCGATATGAACAGATACTGGCCAGTGCTGTTCTGGTACAGGACTGCGGACGCAGGGGAGTTGAGTTGGGCGGTGGTGTAGTCGCCGAGACGGAAGCCAGCGACGTTGGCAGTGCCGAGGACGGAGTAGATGACGGAGTTGGAGTCGGAAAAGGTCAAGTTGGAGACCATCATGATGGTGTGTTCGGCAGGGTCGGCAATCCAAAGGTTGCCGTCCATGCCGAGGGAAACCAGACTGCTCCAGTAGAAGGCTACAATGGTGCTTGTCATTGTAGGCCTTTTAGTGCTTTACGGCTAGAGGATGGAGGCGTTTGGCTGGTACTTCGACTATCGTTTCCCCTTCTTTAGCTCCAGTCTTTGTCCTTTATTTGCCCAAAATAAGCCTTACTTCGATGTATTTCACTGTTTTTCTGTCTGGTTTATACACGCAACAGACCTCTCCTAGCTCTATCACCAAAGCTTCGAATTCAAACCAAAGCCGCCCAGTCCATAATAACTAGGCCACACAGTCATGAATACCAGCGCCATTGAAGCCACGCTGCAGCGTCTCCGAGCCTTGGCAGGGGCGGAAGGAGTGTCCAGTCCCGCTGCCTACGGGTGGTTCGGCTTTCTGGACGTTCTCGGACCGCCTCAAGAAAGAAGCAGTCCGGAGCGCTGCAGCACCCCAAGCACAGCCCTAAGTGACCTGTCTGAGTCTGACTCCCTCTACCCCAAGCTCTCTACCGGCCCCTGCATTCTCGACTTCGGCCTTTACCCCACAAGCCTTATTATAAGGACAGCAGCTACCCTTCAACACATTCCAAACGCTAACTGTTATTACTCTCCACTCGACTTCTTAGCTGCCTTCACTTTCCTGCAGTTGCCCGCCTTCATAGTTTTCCATTGTTTTCAACTCCTCAATCATCCGTTCCTGTCCCTTTCCTCCCCTCAGTATGTGGGACTTTCCCTGAACTCCTCCATACTGTCTTGACTAGTTCAGTGGCTTCCTGCTTATCGCGTTCCCTTGTACTCCTACTCTCTAAACCGCTCTTATGCACATTTCTTTCGATTTCGCTTTGATGTCTGTTCCTCTTCTGCATCTTTCCTTCTTTGCACTCTCCAGCTTTTCAGCATCAGGAAGTTTGTCTTACGAAGTGTGTACCATTATAACACTCTGCAATGGGTCTGGAGTGGCTAACAGGCGAAGAGCGGAGATACTACCAAAGCCTCCTTCTAACCCTTGCAAGGACGGAAACGCCCAAAGACTTGGGCGTTCTGCTGAGGAAATCAGGACTGCCGTCCCAATTGACCAGGGACATCGTTGAAATGGTCGAGAAGTTGCCTGCACTGGAGAGGGCTTTCACAGCACTCAAATATGTGGCTCTGGCGCAGGGTCGGATGCCGTTAAAGCCTGGTAACTTGAAGCAGAAGGTGAATTTGCCCCGGTTCGAGGGCGTGCTGTATCCTCAGAAGGAGCAGGAAGAGGACGTATTTGGCGAGTTTCAGGAGCCAGTGGCCACTAGCAGTGTGAAAGGTCGAACTCGCTACCTAGATGAAGCCGTGGAAGACTCCTCCAAGCACGCAGTGTCAATTAAGCAACTGCAAAGCAAAGTCATGTCCAGCGAGGAAGACATGCCCTCGCCCACTGAAGTAGAGGAGGAAAAGCAGCCCAGGTCCGCTTACCAAGACACTGACTTGCTGGACTTCACGGAAGTGCCTGGGACTTTCGGGAAATATGCTGCGGCGGCAAGCGGAAATGCGCAGCCTGACCTGCTCTCTTCCGACTTCTTCATGCCTGCGCCGAAGAACTCCCTGGCTCGAAGCAGTGCTAAGGCCTTCGTGTTCCCTGCAGACCCCAAGCCCAAGTCGCAAGCCGCAGCTGTAGCCAACCGTCTGCCTGCCTTCGCCACCCAGCCCCACAGAAGTCAGTCTACTGTAGAAAAACCGCTCAGTGCCAAGGACGTGCTGGAGAGCGAAGCAGAGCTAAGCAAGTTGCGAAGCAGACTGATCCTCTTCATGCGACTGGAAGAGGCGGAGGAATGCCAGGCGCACATGGAACTGCTAGCCCGGGTGAAGCAGCTCTACGTCCAAAAGAAAGAAGCGCTCATTCGAGACATCGCTGACGATGCGAACGACTACCGAAGGATCATTCTGAACTTGAAGGAACAGATGGCGAAAGAGAGGGATGTAGCAGGGTGGATGCAGCCTGTAGCAGAGAACAGGGTCACAGCTCTATACCGACAACTGCAAGTTCAGGTGAGTGACGAGGCTGTCAGAGTGCTAAAGCAGGAGTTCCACTTGGATTCGCTGCAGCCTGAGAAAGACATCCACTCTGCGTTGGTCTTGGTGCAGGAGGCCTTCGCAGTGGCGGAAACCTGGCTAGCAGTCGGTGCACAGCAAGAGGCGTACAGGGAAGTTGCCACATCTGTGCTACTCAGCTGCAAGGAAGAGTTGGGCAGAGCAGTACGCATTCTGCCCAAGTTGCGACAACACATACATCTGGCTGTTCAGGACCCGAACTACGAAACCTACATTCGAGCAGTCCCTGTGGTCTATCAAATCGCAGAGCGGTTTTCCCTATCAGTCCGGCACCTTTCCCAACTGTATGGCGATTATCAGAGTCTGATTGCGACGGTGGATGCCATAGCGGCGCAGTGGCGACTGTGCGAATCACATTTGTCAGTGAAGAAAGAAGCAGTGAAGGTGAAGACGCACACTCTCTGTGGACTGTGCTTAGGCCAGGGAGCTGAGTTGAGTCATGAAGGCGCTATGTACCATCCAGGCTGTGTCAATTGGTGGGTGGTGCGAGTGGGGCCGCTGCCAACTTTCAAGGCGCAGAAATAGACCTGTAATTAGAGCTCATCTGCCCACTTATTTTCCTCCTGAATCTTGACGATTTCTTCAGGTGTCAGGTCATTGACGATGCCAAACAGCTGTCTGATTTCCTCTGCAGGCTTGCCCTTGATGACACTCGCTAGCTTCGCAGCCGCTAACTCGTAGAAGTCCTTCATGTCTAGGAACACGCCCGCACTCACCATCTCCCAGAGCTCGGTGTAGGGCTTGTCCGTGAAGTGAGCTTCCCAAGCAGGAACTAGCTCTGTGAAATTGCCGCTCTTCACAGGTCGCTCGATATTGGTCTTGGAGTAGCCTGGCTCACTAATGTGCTGCAGGTACTCAATCACAATCCGCATGATGGGTTCATTGACACTGGGGACGGGCAGTTCTTCGTCATCAGGTGCGTCTTCTAGCATAGTCTTGAAAAGCCCACATTTGACAGCTAGTTCCTTGGGAAGGTCAATGTGAGTGCCTTCTTTGGAGACCAGGCGCACAGTAGCCATCTATTATTACCCGTTGTTGCCTCCCAATACAGCCAAAATGTCACTTAAAGCCCTCCTTTTACCCACTAAGAACTGCTCTTACTTGCAACCTAATAGCTTCCCACTCTTTATTCTACAGATATACTCGGATCTATAAGGAATTCAGTGAATTTGAAGGATAGGGCAGAAACTACTATGAAGGACTGAGCGATTTATATAGACAGACTGGGGGATCAGTCAGACTTGCTGGTAGCGTTCTAACAGCTGCAAAACTATCAGTCCCGTATTCACAGGCAAATAGAGGACCAAGATGGTTCCAAGCTATTGGCGCAATAAATGGACGACCGCGAGGTTCGTGCGAACCTGACAAAGCGGCTGCTGACTGTGCATCTACAAGAAGGCTTCGCTGTAAGCCGGGACAAGCTAAGGTAAAGGCCAGACAGATACCTATTCAACCAAGAAGGCATTAGCTCTGGCGGCAGTCTGGGTATCCTGGCAAAGAACGGGGGAGACCGGGCCCTGGCGAACGGACTCGACACCTCTGTCCTGGACGGCATTGAGTCCTCCAGCGTTAAGAAAAGGACTCATGTCTATGGGACAATCAGCCGATGAAGACCAAATATGCGAGCTATGTGGAACTGGTCTGCGAGTGCTTCTACTTAGTATTGGCTATTGGAAGGTGCATGTCTGAGTACATAAAAAAAGATACTGTTAGATTAACAAATCTGCGATGCGATCGAAGACTCGACTCTGCGCATTCTTATAATTGCAGCCTTTGTGTCACTGGTCGTCGGTATGATTGAAGACCCAGCAGACAGACAACTGTCTAGGCCTTTTCCTCTAGGCCATAAGACAGCTAATTCCTCCTATTAGTGCTTTATCAGTGTAGTCCGGCCGATGGCTGGCTGGAGGGAGTGGCGATTTTAGTGGCTGTAGTACTGGTGGTCGATGTAACAGCCACGAATGACTACATATGACAACCTTAGTCGTGCTTACCTAACTATTTCCAGTATACTTTTAGCTGGTACTTACATGAAGGACAACCAATTCCGCAAGCTGAGCGTCAATACCGCCGAAGTCTCTTGTACATTCATCCGCGACGACAAAGAACACGAAGTGTCTATCTACGACCTGGTCGTGGGCAACCTAACGAGGGTGAAAATAGGCATGATCATCCCAGCTGATGGACTCATCGTAAAGCAAACGGTCTCAAAATCGACGAAAGCAGCAAAACAGGCGAAAGCGACCTGTAAAAAAGGAAGTCTTCACTCCGGAAATGACAAGTGCAACCCATTCATGCTCAGCGGAGCCAAGGTCGAGGAGGGCAATAGCTCTATGATTGTGTGTGTGGTTGGGAAGTAATCCAGTTCGGGAGAGACAGAGGCAATGCTTCAGGAAGCCTCCAACGAGACTCCTCTACAGAAGAAATTGGAGACACTATTGGGAAAATCGGATTTTATGTGGCGCTTGTGACTTTCCTGATCCTGATTCTTTATGTTGTTTATGAGTCAGTGAAGCGAGGCGGTCACCCTCAGCCTCGCCTACTCAGTGGGGAAGATGAAGGACGAGAAGAACTTGTGTGACACTTGCAGGCCTGCGAAACTATGGGCGGAGCTACGAACGTCTGCACAGACAAAACTGGCACTTCGCATGAGTGTAGTAGCCACGCACTTACTTGGCAGAAGTGAGACAAAGCAAAGCGACAAGAACATTACTGTGGAGGACGAAACGCTGAAAAGACTGCTGATAAACAGCTTCTGCGTCAATAGTGACGCTTTGCTGGTTTACAAAGCTTTAGATGGGAAGGACGAATTTAACGCAGAGAGCGTTTCCGGAGTGGAATACGAGCAAAAGGGAAACCGCACGGAGTGCGCTTTGCTAGCGCTTGCGAAGCGATGGAAATGCGACTACGAAGAAGTGCGCAGGCGAATCCCAGTGGCTGCCAGTGTCCCCTTCAACTCTGCGTGGAAGTGATCTGCTAGCGTCACAGTTGAGAACCAAGGCACTTTCGTCTACTTCAAAGGTGCATCGGAAGTGGTAGTGCGCACAGCGAAGTACATATATGTGGGCAACGGCACCATAGCTCCTCTCACAGAGGACCAAAAGGACTACTTGGAAAACAACGTAATCCGATCCTTTGCCTCATACGCATTAAGAACCATCGCATTGGCTTATAAAACCGGCAGCTTTTCCGAAGAAGACTACATACAAAATAGAGAAGTGAACCGTGGTTTCCTGCAGGAAGACCTGATCCTGCTAGGCGTATTCAGCATTCAAGACCCTGTGAGAGATGAAGTGCCAGGCGCAGTTGCGTCAGTGCAGCGGGCGGGAGTGACAGTGCGCATGGTCACTGGAGACAATATTGACACGGCCGTTAGCGTTGCCAAGAAGTGCGGAATTTTGCCTCCGGACTTCAAAGGGAAAGTGCTTCGCGCTTTGCAGTGATGGAAGGGGGGATTTCGAAAGAGAAGTAGGGGAAATACTGGAGGAAGAAGAGGAAGGCCGGAAAACCACAAAGGGGAAAGACATGTACAAATTCACAATGCGAGTGAACTCAGAGTGCTGGCCCGCTCCTCCCCCAAGCACAAGTTCATCCTCGTCACTGGCATCAAGCAAATGGAAAACCGAGTCGTCGCGGTTACTGGCGATGGGTCAAACGACGCTTCCGCACTGAAAAAGTCAGATGTAGGCTTTGCTATGAATATCGCAGGGACTCAATTGGCTAAGGACGCTGCGGACATTATCCTCGCGGATGATAACTTCGCAAGCATCGTGACAGCTCTAAAGTGGGGTCGAAACATCTACGATTCCATTAGGAAGTTCATCCAGTTCCAACTGACAGTGAATCTAGTGGCTCTCAGTATGGAAAAGTCGCCTCTCACTGCTGTCCAAATGCTATGGGTTAACCTCATAATGGACAGCTTCGCTGCCTTGGCCTTAGCGACTGAGCCTCCTAGTGAAGAATTACTACTGCGCAAGCCTTACCGTAAGACGGATTCGCTAATTGATGAAAACATGAAGAAGACTATTATCGGAGCAGCCATATATCAGTTGGTTTGGCTTGTGCTGATTCTGTTCCTTGGCCCAACTGTCTTCGATATGAAGCCCAGCTGGAGAGAGAAGGAATTCAGCCAAGACGGTTACCAGCACTATCACAATTTTCTTTAACTCTTATATCTATATAGGGTTAAAGACAATAATGGTCTGCTGTTGGACAGCCTAATTAGGCGATTTCCTTCTCTCAACACTTTCGTATTCCTGCAGGTCTTCAATGAAGTGAACTGTCGCAAGCTGAAATCCAGCGAGTTGAACGTATTCAAAGGTTTCTTCAACAACCCTCTCTTCCTTCTTATTCTAGTCGGCACGATTATTGCGCAGGTTTTGATAGTGGAGTTCGGAGGGTAAGAGCTAGACAGAGCAGCGATCACGGTAGCGAACTTGGACTTCAAGCCCCACTTGATATGTTTGGCCATCGGAGCAGGTGCACTTGCAAGTGGCCTAGTGGTGCGCCTCATCCCTAATCGTTTCTTCGCCTGGGTCCGTATCACCGAACCCCCTCGAACAAGTGTGACCAAGTCAATACTCTACACAGCCCTGCGCAGAGACCAAGCAAGTGTCAGCAAACACTGCACTAGGCGGCACCTTCCACATCAAGACCTAGCGCTAGCTCAGCTTAGAACAAATATGGCCGCGGACTATCAAACGAGCCTTAACACTGTGTTGGAGGCTTTCAAGGGCGAGGTGGTGGGAGCCTTGGACGGGTCTTCTCAGCGCATGCGGCAGGAACTGCGGGCTCTGCAGAGCACCTTGGAGCGGTACTACGACGTGCACTTCGCAGCAGTGGAGAAGAACCTGAGTGTGCCCTTCAGCCGCACTCTGCCCTGGGACTGGGTGTCGGACCCTGACCCTTACTACGACCTGGATATCTTCCTGGATACGAGGCAACTGCGGTATAGAGGCGACCCCAGCTTTGTAGTCACTGCAACGCAGTACTACCTCAAGTACTGTCCTGCGAATGCGGATATCCTTAGGGAACTGGGAGCGGCGGGAGGCTTCTATGTCCCTGCTCAGTCGTCCAAGATGTTCACGAAGATGGGCAGAGATGTGATTGAACGCACCAAGCGTCTTCTGCACATGGCGCAGGTGGTGAAGAGCGGCATTCCCACTGACCAAGTGGACCTCGCCTGGGCCAAGGAAGCACCTAGAGGCCTCGAGGACCTGATGCCCTTCATCCCAGGCCCCGCGCCTGTGACCAAGACTGAGAAGGAGTACTACCTCGACATCGCCAACACAGTGCGGGGAGGACTGGTGTACACTCCAGTGAAGGAACTCACAGAGACTGAGGTACAGCACCAGGACTTCCTGCGCCAGCAGCTCCACGCCTTCACAGACCAACTCGCCCAACTGCACAAGCCCTGCAGTGCGCCGCAGCTCCAGCAGTGGGGCACTTGGGAGATCGACGTCACTCCGTACCTCTCTCTGCACCAAGACATGGAGCGCAAGTTAGCAGAGTTGGAAGCCAGAGGAGACCAGTGCTCTGACAGTGAGTAGCTCTCTGATAACCTTCCATATGCTGACTAATGACTTGCCTGTGCTGCAGAGCTGCGCGAGGCCGAAACAGCACCTGCGCGCCAAGTGGGGCAAAGAGTCGGACCGAGTGCAGCAGCCTTTGCCAGAGCTGTTTCGAGGGTCTTTGAAGGTGAAGGGGATCGACCTGCCCTTGTCGCTGAGACACGTGGCCCAAGCAGCAGCCTCTGTTCCAGCCAAACCAGAGGACAGTGCCTACCTCTCACTGACAGAAAGGACAGTCAAAGCGACTTACAAACTGCCGCAAAGGAAAAGCGTCTCCACTGTCTTTTTGAAGATAGACAAGGCTCACCTACCTGCTGTGCACTTGAATAAGGGCGGAGATTTCAAGTCTCAGTCGAAGCACCTGCTGCAACTGCGTAGTCAGCTGCAACTGTACCGCTACGGCATCGATTGCAGCAGTGGACATCGTATCCGTCAGATGAGCCGGACGAAGCCTTGTCTAAGGCCGTTGTTAGTGTAGCGGACAGAGGTCTTAATGCACTAGGGATAAACTAGCATTTGTATTACGCATGCAGATGTATTGGACTAGCTTGTTTTCATAGCGAATTTACAGTCTGAACGAATACAGGAGTTATTTTGTTGCTTCCACTGAAGCCATTAATGCTCAGGCAGCTACACATAGAGCCAATCCCAATTGGCTTCCTCAGCTCTGCAAGCAGCAGATGTTAAGGCTTATATAGAAGTCCTACCCTACAACACAGCTTCCCCATAGCCTTAAATAATCACCAATGAGTCGCATTTGGCCCGCCTCCCCTGCCTCTCACAAAACAGGCGAGTCTCGTCTAAAGGGCGCCCGCAACAACCAGCCTAGTATCACCTTCGAGACTTTGGAAGCCACAGAGTCTACACAGCAAGAAGATTTCCGAGTCCATCGAACTGGAACAGACGCTTCCCGGCGACGCAACTCTGTTGTGCTAGCTACTCTGCCAGAGGTTATCCCTGGGAAAAAGCGCACTGGGGCCAGAATTCGCAGGAATTCCTCGATTCTGTACACTTTAGGTGCTAAAGACGCAATACGCACAAGACTCACAGACCCTTCCTCCATATCCCTAGCTGCTAAAGCCGCCCTTGAAACCTACTCCAAACAGCCTGAAAAGGCGAGCGCCTTGGACCTGCGGAGACGGGAAATGAGGGATTCGGATGTGGAGCAGATCAGTTTGCTAATCAACATCATGCGAAATGTGCACAAAATCGACTTGTCGGGGAATTTCTTGACGTTTGCGGAGGACATGGTGCAGTCGAAGGCACTGCCGAGGAAACACTCCAAGGTGAAGGTGGTGAATTTGAGGCAAAATGACTTGGGGAATAGGGCTTCGAGACAGCTTCGAGCCTTTATACAGTGTTTCGTAAGTGTGGAAGAACTGAACCTGAGTTCCTGTGACCTCCACGACTACGACATCCACGGCCTCGTCCTGACTTTCCTCACCCTCCGACACTTGCGCTCCCTCAACCTTTCCGCGAATTCTCTATCAGACTTCGCTATGCTGGGCATTGCCAAACTACTGGCTGACAACTCTTCCCTGGAGTCCGTGGATGTGTCTGCCAATGCACTCAGTCCGGCTTGCTGGGAGCATCTCCGGCCTTACAGTGGGAAAGTGGTGTGTGATGTGCCTGTGCCTTGCAGCTGCAACTTGCTCTAGTCACCAGATAGCGATAGCTCTAATCTCCTGCGTGTATGAAAAGTCGCAAATAGTCACTTTCCCTAAGAGTGAAATTTGCACTATTGATATAGCTGACTGGAATTATACTCTATTTCTAATGGAGACACTGTATAGGGGTTTGAGTGTGACTCTCGGAGCACTCGAGTCACTCACACAGGTAAATAAGACTTCCCAGCTCTCCGGCAGCACAGTCTTCCTCACCTGCGCGTTCCCAGTGCTAAATAAGACTCCCTCACTATTGGCACAGTCCAGTGTCACATAGGCAGGGACAGTCCCTGCATTAAAAGCGCCATAGATATACACCTCTGACCCCTTTCCCCCCATCAGATGCAACTCCACATCCCTTATTTTCTCCACTAACTTGCCAAACTGCTGCAAAGCCACTATGGCAGCGCTATGGTCCAGCTCTCTAGTCGCTACCGGCTCCGCCCCGAGGCGAACTCCCTCCTTTTCACTGTGCAAAGACAGCACAAAAGCTCTCGTTTTGCTGGAAAACAGGTCTCGTTCATACCCCCATTTCTCCAGCCAGGTCCTGACTTCCTCCTACCTATTCCTTACTTCTCCCTTTTCCCCGGCTTTGAACAGCATTAGACCCACAAAGCCTTCTCTAGTCAGGCCGTCTGCGGAGCTGGGGTAGACTTCGAGGCAACTTTCATAGTAACTTTGGTCTATTTCGAAGCCAATAACTGCTAATAGGTCTCTAAACTCGGGGAAGGACATAAAGCCTGGCTTCTGCTGGGTGGCTTTGTGGAATACATCCAAAAGAGTTGAGCGGAATTGGGGGTTTTTCGCAGTAAGTGGCTCGGCTGGGCCTGGATTGGGGGCTTGGAGTCGGCAGCCGCTGGAGCAGGGCAAAAGGAGGTAGGTTTGGCCTGGCTTCAACTCGATTTCCAGTTCTATTTGACGGTCAGTAGTGCACTCTTTCCGCTTGATGCACCTGAGATGGCCTGCTTTCTGCTCCAGGACCAGTAGTCCTAGGTCTAAATTGGGTCTTTTTGCGCTTACTCCGAATATACGTTCGTCTTCTTGATGCAAACCGATATAAACTCTAGTCCGTTCCTCGGCTTTCAGGGTGAAATAGCAGTGGGAATAGGTGTAGAAGTACTCTCCCTCACATATACGCTCAAATACACCCTTATACCTTGCTTCGTAGAAAGGCTTCACTAGGCACACCGTCACTCCATTGAAGTGTCTCAGGAAGTCTTCATAATTCATCCAAAACATGCCGTCGTTTTCATTAAGCACAGGGTTGATTGCCTTGACCATGTCCCCAGTCCATAGAGGAGACTGGTCACTCCAGGCCCCTTCCCACTCGAAGTCTCCCCAGGGGTTGCGGATATTGAGGAGACGGTGGCCGTAGGCTTCCCTTACTTGGATAATCGAATACCCATGACCTGGGACCAACCCGCCTTTTTTGTCCTGCGGTCTGCTCTCAGACCGCTTATCTTCCCCAGGAGTGCTGGCAGCTATCAGGGCCGCGTCCTGGTCAAACTGCATTAGCAGCGGCCACAGTAAGTCCGCCTGCAGTATTCTCCTCACTTCCTCACTTTCCAAGTTGTACCACAGTGTGGGACATCCAGTCAAGTCGATCATTCCTTCCCGACTCAGGCCGAGTTTTAGCAGATTGTAGTCGCCGTGGAGCTTCGCATAGGCTTTTTCCAAGAGCATCACCCACAGTTCGTTGCCGTTGGATCGACTGAATATAGGTGCATTTCGGCCATCACAAGGGAAATAATCGTCTATTGTGACGGTTTGCCATTCCCCGTTCTTGCAGAATTGGACACGGTAAAGGCCGTAGGGGCTGACTTCAGTGGTCTTAAACAGTCTTTTGACCAACTGAGGACGCTCTGCCAAGGACGCCAACGCACACATCAGCCAGCAGTCCATCAAAGTCCCTTGCTGAATGTCATTCGGCTCAATATCCCCTAAAAACACCTTAAACTCTCCTGCGAATATCTCACTCGGCCGCTTCCAAATCAGCCCTTTCCGTGCCTCTCCGTGAGTAACTGCCGCAGGTCCGGGCATGAAGTAAGGGTCCACAAAGTGCCCCCACTCCGTAGTTCCAAACAAGTCCCCCGAACATGTGTCCACGTCTCGATTCTGCAAGGCTTCCCTACAGCCTTTCGCCCATCTCTCTAATTCGAGTTCCAGCCATTTCAGGTTCTTCTCCGTGACTGAGAAAGAGTGCTGTACTCGCGACCGAGAAGTGACAATAAGCTTTGCTAGCAGGTGAGTTTCCATCGAGGGAACATGCACTGTGACAGTGCTGCCCTCTACTCCCTCTATCTGCGTTTCCATGCTCCCTGCAATGTTCATGGAAGCCCACACGGGCTTCTGCCGGCTGTTCAGCACTTGGAAGGCGTAGGAGGTGGGAGTCAGTCGTTCTATGACGAGGAAGACGTTGGTGACTAGTTCTTGGGTACTTGCCATATATAGACAGGATGCGGACTTTTAGGGGTATAATCATCGATTTGTCTATCAACGCGACTATGCATGAAAGCCAGGAATGATGTGTACACTGACAGTTTCCTAGTCCAAGCCCGAGAAAGTCGATAGCTTCAGCACATAGAAGCTTAATAGCGAGCCGATATAAGTCGCTAAATTGCCCCTTTATTAGGCTTTTTGTCTGCTGAATTGCACTAAACGAAGCGGAAATCTCAAAACTTGTCCGATAGTCACTAGAAAATACCATAAAACAAGCGATTAATAGACAAATCCCAGTCACTCCCTTTTGCCTAGCTGTATGGCACTAATATGCGGCGAGTCCGAAGAGGCACTCTGCAGCCTGTGACTTTAGTGCGCCCCACAAAGATCCAATTCAGCAAGGACTTCAGGGAAACCATGCAAAGACTGCACGTGTCTTCGTACAGTATGAACCGAGCCCGCATTCCGCAGCCTGCGCATGAGGAAGTCAAGTTGAGTGGGTGCACTGCACATGTGCTGGGGGACATTTGGAACAACTTCAACTCTTCAGAGGCAGTTCTGCACAGTCTAGACACACTTAACCCCGACGTAGTGTGCATCGGCTCCTTCCACCCTGCAAGTCACCACACCTATTCCCGCCTAAACGACCCTGCAGTGCTTTACCCCAAGGACGATGACCTCTTCCTCAGGACCAAATTCACCAACTTCTTCTCAAAGGAGTTCCACAACCAACACTTGTACTACTTCGACAAACTCGGCATCTTCTACCAGGCCAACTCGTTGACCAAGATATGCATGCCTGATGTATGCACTATGTAGACTGCGTTGAGTGCGTGCTACTGGGCCTTTGAAAATGAAAGGGCGAAGCTGGTAGGTGCGGCTGCGCCGCCTTTAGTCGTACAGGAGCATTTGGCAGGGATTTACACAGTCAATCAGCTGAGGGAAATGCTGGAAAAGACTCTGGAAGAGGTGCGAAACAGGTCCAAAGCCCTAACAGCGGAAGTCCCCGACTACGACTACGAGCTGCAAGAGCGAGTCGTAGGCATAGGGCGGGAGCTGTACACCAAGGAACTGCTGTCCCATCGAACCCTCTACACCGCTTCTGTGCTGCACAAAGCCTGCCAAGCCTTTAAGAAGCCGGTCCTGGTCATGGACGACCAGTTTGTGGGGTTTCTGAAGGAAGCGTGCAATTTGCCTGGCTTGCCGCTCTATTCAGACCTGTATAAGCCTGAGAAATACGGGGATACGCTAGAATCACTACTTGAAAAGCTCGCAATTCTGACCTTTTTAGACGACACTTCCTTCAACCGCCACTCCAAAACCGGAAATTGCCCTCTAAAGTTGCTCTTCCAAGGCCAATTTCAGCGGGAATCGGAGTCAAAAGCACTACAAGTTTTCAACTTCTACCTGCAGCGCTATAGAGAAATGTTCGAGTCCGTGTACATATCCGAACTAGAGCGGCTGCCTAGCGCATACACCACAGGGAGGAGTCTGCCCCGGCTCTCAGACTCCCTGGCAGCCATAGAAACGAGGCAGGGAGCCTTGATCACGCAGGCAGTTCACGAGGAAATTGAGGGCGGGGAGCGGGCGAGTCTGCTACTTAAGCAAATTGACTCCAATATTCAGGCCAAATTGCAGGCTGGAATCAGCCAAATTCGGGAAATCGCCGCTTTGCAGGAAGCTTCGAAAGGCGAAATGTCGCCTATTAACCAGGAAATCATACAGAGACTTATGTTTGAAGCGAATGCGCAGCTGGGACTGGGGAACTTGCCTGCGGAGTTCGAGAAGTACAAGAAGTTCATGAAGTGGGATGTGAGAGTGGAGGATTTGCTGGATAAGGAGGTAAGGATTACTGCGTATTTGCAGGGGGACCAGAGGCTTCCGCAGGCGGAGGGGTACTTTCTAGACCCTGAAAACCCACCAAAGCCGATGACCTCAGAGGAGCAAAAGACCTTCAACGTACTTCTAACCAAGGGAGAAGGAACGATGGACATCGAGGGCAAGTCCCTGGAAGACCTGAAGAAAATGGGAGGGGAAGTGATCGCGGAGCTTGACGGGGAGTTGACATCGCAGGGACTGAGGATTGATCAGGCCAGAGAGCGCAAGCGAAAGCTGGGAGATGCACTGACGAAGGCAGGACTGATCCCCAGCGAAGAGTAGCTTAATGAAAAAGAATGGGCTATCTTGGCCACTGCACCCGAAGCAGCTGGTACTCTGGGTCCTCATCCTGCTACTAATCGCAGGGTTTTACGGCCTGCTCTTCCCTGCCCTGCCCACACCCCACTCTGCTATTGTAGGCACTTGGGTCAGCTTATCCGCCACTTGCGTGCTGTTCTTCGGCGGCTCAGCCACTCTGATCGACCCTACAGACCCTGTGGTGTACCAGGAAAGAGAAGCAAGGATGAGTTCTCAAAGCTTCCCTTACCAGCTGTATAGCCGAATTTGCTCGATCTGCACGACACATGTAGAGCTGAAGACGAAGCACTGCGGACACTGCAATCGCTGTGTGGCGGATTTCGACCACCACTGCAAGTGGCTGAATAACTGTGTGGGCGGACGTAACTACCGAGCTTTCTTTCTGCTACTGATATCACTGGACTCTATGTTACTCGGGGAAATGGCTGCAATAGGCATTTCCCTCCTCCGTCTCAGTGAAAACTCCGACCCTGAGTCCTCCCTCAGTCCCGAGGCCTTCTTAGTCCTTTCCTTCGTCCTCGCAGTCCTCAGCCTGCTGCCTTTCTGCCTCAACACCTTCCTCCTGTCCTTCCACATCTACCTCAAGTTCCACTCCCTCTCCACCTACGACTTCATCCTTAGGCGCCAGGCCCAGAAAGACAAACACCGAGTCCACAACTGCAACGACAGTGACGTCCACGACAAGACGGACTTGGAGCAGGAACGCAGTCTGCCAGAGCGAGGGAAACAGAGGAAGGACCGGATGGGGTCGACCTTCTGGGAGTCTATGAGCAGGTCGATGAGGCCGGAGAAGACTATATTGGATGTACAGGCGGATGAGAGGGAGGTGCAGAAGAATAGCAGGTCGGATATATAGTGTCAGTGTAGATGGGGGAGGCGGGCTTCGTAAGTATTTAAATGCGGTCTAACGCGCTCCAGAGCAGGGACCAGAACGTCCTCCCAGAGAGCAGACAAGCCTCCAAGCGTAGAGCCAACGCCAAATCAAGGACTCCGCTGCAGGAGTTGGAGTGTAGGGAGACCTTTGATCTTGTGGACGACGTCACTCCTTGGACTTGCACCGACACAGAGACAGTGAAGGCCCTGCAGGAGAGAGACGCTCACAGCTGCATCGACACCGACCAGTGGCCTGCACTGCAACCTCACTTGAACCCCACCATGCGTGTAGTCCTCTTGGACTGGGTGATGGAAGTGAGCACTGAATTCATGCTCAAGCGGGAAACAACGCACATAGCCATGCGGCTAATAGACGAGTTCACCCAGTGTAGCCAAGCCATTGCCAAGTCGGACTACCAACTAGTGGGCGTGGCGGCCCTCCTAGTGGCTTGCAAGTTCGAAGAAGTCTGTGCGCCCAAACTCACTGACCTGGAACTATGCACCAACAGAGCCTACTCCACTGCTCAGATTCGCACGATGGAGCGGCGTGTCCTGATGCAGACGCAGTGGCGGGTCCTAGGCGCTTCCCATGTGCACTGGATGACCTGGGCGATGTGTCAGTGGGACTATTTCAATGCTTGCATGGGCGGGAAGCCGGAACATGCGTTCAAATCCGCCACTCAGCAGGGCTATTACCTGTACCGGGAGGCCATGCAGGTGCTGGATGCATTGGTTCTGGACTACCGCCAGTTAAAACTGCCTAAGAACCAACTCGTGGCCTGTGTGCTCTTTCTAGTGCTCAGCAAAGGCGCAGAGGCGGACTTCTTGCAGGTCTACGACTACTGGAGTGGACAGACACTTGGGGTGCAGGTGGCGGGAGTGCCTGCGGTCTTCCTCTATGTCTCGAGCTTCGCTGCACTGGACATCAGCTACACTCTGCCAAGAGCCTGTCACGTACTGGGACAAGAGACGCTGAGCAGACACTACGAAGAGTTTCTAGCCTATCAGACGCACAACCCGCGTAGTCAAGCCTACGTCAAACAGCTGCTGCAGTGTACCAGTAATTAACAGAGTCCCACTAGTAGCTGAACTAGCTTCGTAGCACTGTCCCAAGCCAGCCCTTTGCTGGTAATTAAGCGCTATGGGAAATCGATTCGTATCAGAATATCTGGAAAAAGAACAGGATTTCCTGACTTTATGGCTTTTTAGCGAAGTTTCGACCAATTTACAAAAGAATTTGCGAACAATTAATAAATCAATTGGGTTCATAAGAGTGCTAATTGATCCTATAATAGCTTTCCGCGTCATTCCCAATAATCAGTGCGGCTTGAGCCAGTTCTGCAGTAGCAGTGACGCTGGGAGCTATGGGTGCATGCAGCCACATAGCAGAGACTTATATATGGCGGAGCTGCAAGTACTCGCTCTCGGCCTTCCTCTTCAGCAGCTTTCTCAGAGCCAGCCAGTCCCTGGAGAGGTCCCTCAGGCTCCAAACCGCCACCCAGGCCTTTCTGCTAAAGAGTTCGCTCAAGCCATCCGCAACCACCTCCGCTACTTCCCTCCCTCTCTGCACTCTCAGCTGGCCCAAGACTTCGCTGAGGAGCTCCGCTCTCGAGGTCACATTTGGATTGAAAGACTGCGTCCACTGAACTACCCGATGAAAGCGCACCACATCGATAACTACCCAGCGAAGGTGCGAGCCTGCAGAGCCATTCAGATGATGATACAGAACAACCTCGACCCTGCTGTGGCGCAGTACCCGCATCAACTGACGACGTATGGAGGCAATGGCTGTGTGTTCAGCAACTGGGCGCAGTACCATTTGACGATGAAGTATCTCAGTGAGATGAATGAAGAGCAGACGCTGGTGCTGTACTCGGGCCATCCTATGGGCTTGTTTCCGAGTCACAGAGACGCTCCTCGACTGGTAATTACGAACGGCATGATGATCCCCAACTACAGTTCCAAGGCTCTCTACGAGAAACTCTACGCCATGGGCTGCACCATGTATGGCCAAATGACAGCTGGCTCCTACTGCTATATTGGCAGTCAAGGCATCGTCCACGGCACTACGATCACTATCCTCAACGCAGGGAGGAAGTACCTGGGCACAGAGGACCTGAGAGGTAGGGTGCTGGTTACTTCGGGACTTGGAGGGATGAGTGGAGCGCAGCCGAAAGCCGGGCTTATAGCCGGGTGTGTCTGTGTTACTGCTGAAGTATGTGAAGCGGCACTAATGAAGCGGTTCCGACAGGGCTGGGTGAAGGAAATCACACGGACAGTGGAAGAGACCATCTCACGAATCCAGCGGGCAAGAGATGGGAAAGAAGCAACCAGTATCGCCTATCTGGGGAACATTGTGGAGCTGTGGGAAGCACTGGCAGCCCACCCAGAGCCGCTAGTCGACCTGGGTTCTGACCAAACTTCCCTGCATGACCCTTTTGGAGGCGGCTATTTCCCTGTGCAAGTTTCGTATGAGGAGGGGAAACGTCTAATTACCACTGACCCGGACAGGTTCAAATCCCTGGTGCAGGAAAGCCTGTGCAGGCAGGTAGCAGCCATAAACTCGCTAGTGGGCAAAGGAATGCGCTTTTGGGACTATGGGAACTCCTTCCTACTCGAGGCCAGTCGAGCCGGTGCAGACATATGGAAGGACGAGGAGCACTTAGAATTCCGTTACCCTTCCTACGTGCAAGACATCATGGGCGACATCTTTTCCTTGGGCTTCGGACCCTTCCGCTGGGTCTGCACCTCCAACTCGCCCTCTGATTTAGCCCTCACTGACGCCATCGCCCAGTCTGTACTGCAGGCTGCCATAGCAGACCCCTCCACCCCTGCTGACACTCGCTTCCAGTACGTCGACAACCTAAGATGGATTGAATCCGCAGCTGCCAATAACCTGGTTATTGGCTCCCAAGCCCGGATCCTCTACTCTGATACCTTGGGAAGAGTGGAATTAGCGCTGAAGTTCAATGAAGCTATTGCAGAGGGCAGACTTAGCGCCCCTGTGGTGCTGTCGAGAGACCACCATGACGTGTCTGGCACTGATTCCCCTTTCAGGGAGACGGCGAATGTGACAGATGGGTCGATGTTCACAGCGGATATGGCGGTGCAAAATGCGATTGGAGACGCGTTCAGAGGAGCCACTTGGGTGGCACTGCATAATGGAGGCGGAGTAGGGTGGGGGGAGGTGATCAATGGAGGGTTCGGCTTGGTGCTGGATGGCAGCAAGGATGCGGAGCGAAGAGCATCGCTGATGCTGGAGTGGGACACTGTGAATGGCATTAGCAGGCGGAGTTGGAGTGGCAATAGCTTCGCAGAAGCCACAATCAAGCGACTCATGTCCCTCAACCCCAACCTGCAAGTCACTCTTCCCGCCCCAGTGGACCCAGCTCTCCCCATACCCACTAGCTAGTTATATTCCCAGGCTTCCCTCCTACATCTGTATTTCTCATTAGCACTTTGAGCACTATCAACTGCATATGTTGCCTATCTACACTGACTCTGTATGTGAAATCAGCCTAATTCCTGCCTGTCTCACTAGTCTGTTACTTGACTTTCGCATACTTCTTCATGCCTCGCTCGAGCTTTTCCTTGTCTCGCTGCACTTGCTGCTGCACCCAGGTCAGTCCAGGAGGCTTCTTAGGCTGCTTTTCTGCTTCGGTTTCCCTTCTTTCCTGAGCCACACTTCGACATCTTTCCGTTTCTCCTAAAGTCTTAGTAATCTCTGGTCTTTTTGTCTTTTTGCAGCTGAAATCGCTACTTCCTTCCCTGCTTTTGCGTGCTTTCCCCTGAGTAAATCCACTACTCAAGGGTCTATCAGGTCTGTTACTCTGCGAAGACGCTGGTCGACTCAGTCTGGAAATGGATTTGGACCGAGTCATAGAGCATTCCTGGTGACTTAGAGAGACTGTAGAGGGAAATCGGGCAGTGGCGGCCCCTTCGCTCCTTTCCAGCACTATTTCAGCCTCTGAACAGACTGGTTCATAAGGCAGAATAGGGTCTGCAAAGCAGGGGAAATGAGGGGAGCAGGCGGGAATGGAGAGGTGGCTTTGGTTGCCGAAGCTGAGTGCGGGACTGAGGTTAGGGTCGCTGGTGGAAGTATCGAAGGGGTCCAGGTGCAAATAGGCATTTTGCAGTCGTTTACTGCATGAAAGAGCAGTGGGCCTCCACACCACTGCATGGTACCTGAGGACATCCTTCAAGTACCTCCTCACAGCAACACACGCAGCCCCTCCCGCCACTCCCTTCAGCGCCATTTCCTCAATTCTCCCCACTTTTTCCTCGAGTTTGCGGACCAAGTCTTCCCCTACTTCCCCAGTCTCCACTGCAGACCCAGTCCTTTTCACAGCCTGGAGACACTTCCCAGGCTGGCGGAGGTAGGTTTGAAAGGCCTTCCAGGCGTTTTTATGTATAGTGAGGACATAAGTGCCGTCCAGTACTCCCAACAGCAGTAGAAAGGCAAGGCAGGTCACTTCCACCTCAGGAGAAGGGTGCGAAACTTGCCTCAGACTGAGCAGATGCTGCAGGGACAGAGAGGAAAGGGAGTGATGCAGTGTGGATTTGGCCTGCAAAAGTGCACTTGTAGGGGCGGTGGGGGTCTGCGCTGCTTCGTATAGGCTTGCTAGAGCGGCAGGGAAGCCTGCACACACCCCTTCCAAGTCTCTCAGTAGCTTGATTCCGCTCCGTACGTCCACCAACTGCCCTGCTTCCAGTCCCTGTCCCAGTCCTTCAGCTCGCACTCGTATGCCTGGACTTACATACGCCGTCTGACTACACCAAATGAGGAACTCCTGCAGGAACGCTTCGAAAGCAGGACGGTTGAACTCGCTTGGACAGAGGAAGGAGTGACTGCCACTGCGGTTAGACTGACTTGAGGCTGGACGGCGAGTAGTTTTTTCAGGTGCCTCAATCGATACCGAACCCACATTAGAAATAGCCTTGAAAGGCTCTTCCCCCGCTTTTCTCCCCCGTTTCAGTCCACAAAAGCAGTTTTCATCCCCTCCAATCCCCTCCTCCTCCTGCGCAAACCCCTCCCAGTCCCTTCCCTTCCCTACCCCATGGTCCGGAACTCCCCTGTTTCTCTGAGTTTCCGCCCTTTCCAGTGCGGTCAGCACCAGCGCTTCGCAGAGTTCCCACACTTCCCAGGTGCCTTTGACTGACATTTTAAATCTGGTCGTTAGTTCGAGACTTTAGGGCTGGGTGTAGACTGGGAGCTGATAGTGGAAATGCGGAGAATTGGGAAGGAGACTGAGGGACTTGGAGGGCAGAAAGGAGGGAATATAGGGGAAAGTGGCTAAAGGATTGATGGGACAATATGGATGACTCATGTGTAGTGGAGATGGGCTGTATATTGAGTTGTACGCTAGGGAAAAGACTAATAATGTGCGAATTTGCTGTAATTTATCGTATTTTAGTGCGTACTAAAACCGGACTTCTATATTCTGCTCAAATCGACACCTGCGTTTGGCCTGGCCTTTCTCACAACTCCACCCCTCTCCATGCCTCTTATTACTCTGGAACTCCCATTCGTATACATTTCCTTCCTATATCAACACTCCTAAGCCCTGCTTTAGCCCCTGTACAAAGTCTCCCACATACTCTTTTCCCTCAGTTTCCAGCGCTCCAGTACCTGCAAGCCAGTCTCCAGTATAGTGAGTCTCTGAAGTCCAGGTATACTTGCCTTTCCCATGCATCAAGTTATCTTTAAGGTCGCCCACATACACTTCACCAATTGGCAGGCGAAGAGTGCCTCGACCATTACGTGTATTTCGGCTATATTGGCCTTCGTAGATAGAACCATCAATAAACCTTTCAGTGCCAAAGCCATGCTTCACATCCTTCTTCCAGTCTCCTTCATAATAAACCTCAGATCTGAAGTCTTTGAACCTGCCTTTGCCTTCTTTCCGCATGTGGCAGTATCCTCCTTCATAGACATCTCCGTTGGGGTATATCATTCTGCCTAGTAAATGCAGTCCGTTGCTTCAGTACCCCTCCATCAGACCACCATCGCTCAGGTAGCAAATGCCCTTTCCGTAGCGCTTTCTGTTTTTCCACTAGCCGACGTACACACTGCCATCTGAGAGAAGAATACGGCCTTTAGAAACGCTGCCCTGTACATTGAGTGGGTAAGCGAATGGTGGAGAGATGTGAGTTTGGCCTGTGCTTCTGGAGTAAGAGGCGGAAGTCCGTTGAGAGCAGGGTTTTTCTTTGACTGTGACTATGTCTGTCTCGGGGGACTCTTCCAAAGTGACATACTGACCAAGGAGTCCTTGCGGCAACCGATCTAAAGCTCCCTTCAAATCAACTCTCTCTTGGCATTGACAACACGAGCCCATACAACTATAAATGCCTAATATTAAAGACACTGAAACTCGCCTATATTCAGCACTGGAACGACTCTCTTCCAGCTGAAACGCACTCCTGCTATCATTGCAGTGTTGTTTCTTTTATTGCTCGTACGCTTGACAGATCGGGAAAGCATCTGGGCAGTTTCAGTCAGTTTCACTAAGCAAATAACGTTCTTTATCTGCCAAACCTTAAAGAAGCAAAATCTCGAAGGCGCTTGTCTATTTAGAGGAGGTATAACACGCCCTTGTTAGCTGCAAGTCTAGGGAGAGTCCTCCTTCACTCTGGGAAACGTGTACTTGCTGAGACTCAGTTGCTTCTTCTGCTTGGGCGGATGCGACTTCTTGCTATTACCTTGTGTCTCTCCTTGTCTTTCCTGCAGCTTAGGGAGGTTATGGGTCGCTACGTCTTCTGCAGGCTTCGCTAGGTCTTTCCCAAGGCCTCCTGAGCCCAAGCAAGGCAAGCAGGCGTGCAGCACTCCCCGCATTATTACTATTTCTCCTATACCAGTCTCCTCTCTCCGCTCCTCGTCCTTCTGCCTGTCCCAGGTGTCAACTCCAAATTGAGCATGCGAGTTGGACTCTCAAAGCCAGTCGGACTTCCCTTCAGGAAAGGCGAGGGGTACTTCACAGGAGTGATGGAGCGGCGAGGCAGACTGGAGCGCATCCGCCGACACAACTCACAGCTATCGTTGGAAAAGTGTGGAGAGTTGCGCCACCAGCTGCTGCGGGTTTCTGGTGTGGACGGAGGCTTGGCTTCCATCCTTCCCCCAGTCCTAACCTCCCTTCCAAACGACAGTCCTGATAGCTGAGTCAAGGTGCCGTCCAACTTTATCCTTTTCCTCGGACACAGCGGAGTCAAATACCCCGTTTCCTCTGCCTTCACCCTTACAGGACTGCCCTGGTCCTTAAACGTACCCAACGCCTCTTCCAGTAAGCGCTTGTGCACAGACTGACAGTCCACTTGGTCTCGAAGGGAAGAGTCGTCTCCCTTGCGACCCCGCTTGTGGCGAGTGTCGGAGTCTGGACATTGAGAGAGGAGACAGTGGTGGCTGGGCTGGGAGTGGTCGCAGGCGGAGACTGTGCGTTCATACCGCTCCGCAAGAGCCGGCAAGAGCTTCTTCATAGAGGAGTTCCAGTGGTTTTTGATGGAATTATCCGTCCTCCCAGTCAAAACTTTCGCAATTTCCGCCCATCTGTTCCCCATCTGTTTGTGGAGCTGTGTAGAGCTTACGAGGAAGAGAATCCACTCCTCTTCTGTGCTCCAGTTGTCCTTCTTTATGTTGGGGTTGAGGTGGTTGTGCCAGCGCTCTCGACACTGCTTCCCTATGCGACCTGGAAGATGCTCCGCTATAAAAGTCCACTTGTGCGGTCCATTCTTCTCAACCAGTTTCACGACCATCAGGTCCTCCTCCTGAGTCCACGGACCCGTTTTGATGGTTTTCGCCTTGGCATCCGTCTTGAAGTCCCTAGAAAAGCTGCTTTGTCTGTGTTTGGAGGCGCGCTGTCTGCTAAGTCTCGGAGAGTCGTAGTCGTCTTCCTCACTATCGTCAAATCTCTCTGCAGCCTCGGATGAAGCGTCTCGCTTCCAGTCGTCGATATTTGAAATGGCCATTTTCATATTCATATAGGTGGGGTCTGAAGCCTGCTACTATCGATCTAGAGGAAGTGGTGGACTAAGTGAGGGAAAAGGAGGCAATTAGCCTCAGTTTTACACGTAAATAGCCGAGCAGTGGCTACAAATAGGAACTTCGCATCCGATTATGTTCCCTTCGCTCTGTATGACGACTCGGCTGCAGCGTCCTTTTCCCGTCCTTCTGCTCAGTTCGCCTATGCGCTCTCCTCAATTCCACCAGTTCTTCATAGTACTCATCACATCTTTCCTGCAACTCTCGATTCCTGCGTTCCAAAAGGACAACCTTCTGCGTACTCGCCCCGCCCTGGGACTCACTCCTAGAGGAGGCGGCGGAAAGGAGAGACTGGAGGTCTTGGTCGAGCAGGGTGAGTTGGACCTGCATAGGGGAAGACAGCAGGGCAAGTTGGGATTTCAGAGAAATCACTTCTGCGTCTTTGCGACTCAAGCGAGTGTTTAAAGAGCGAATTGTGCTTTTTAACGCTTCTCGCTCGGTAGTTGCTTTCTCAGCTGAGAAGTCCATATTTACCCTCAACGGTCTTTACACTCCCCTAGTACCCTGTATCCCGGGTGCTCCTGCCTTGCAAGGGACTCAGGCCTGCACTAGACTGTACCGGTTATGGGGTTGGAAACCTGCATTTTCGGCCTGTGGCGGGTGTACCGCTCCGCCTGGAAGAGTGGTAAAGCTGCAAGTTTGTGGACGTAGCTGGTGTCGTTCCTGAGGTGAGGAGTGATATGGGGTAGGGCAGGAGGCAGAGGACTAGGGGAAAAGGCGTGAGAAGGGACCGGAGACTCTGATTTGACGCGTTGATGGGTAGGGGAGAGGGAGGCCCGGGGAGCCAATAGAGAACTGTGGTTGTTTTCCTGTACTGCAAGACTTCTTTGCACTGTTCTGCCCAGCAGACTTTGCTCTCCCTTGAGAGTCGACCTCAACTTCGGTCCTCTGCCCTGTCCATACTCCTTCCTTACCTTCTCTAACTCCTCTTCCCTCTTCCTCAACTCTCCCCTGAGTCTTTCAGTCTCTTCCAGCTTCTCCTCCCCGTGTTTCTTCCTCAGCTCGCCCAGCGCCTTCTCCATATACCTCCTCTGCAACTGCGTAGAGCCCATGTAGAACCCCGGACTATGCATGTTCTTGTGCACTCCGAACATGCGTCTCGCAGGACGAAAAAGCCCAGTGGGCTGAGGGAAATAGTACCTTTTCCAGCTCAGGGAAAGGAGAAGGCTGCAGCTGTCGGCCGTGGGAGTTGCCAGGCGAGTCCATTTCAATAGATATAGACTGGGAAAGGAGACTAAACAGAGACTATTAGGTAGGCAGTCGCTTGCGCTGTTTGCTCTCCACTGATGTGAGTCTTTTGGACTTCAAGGGCAGGGTTCTTCTTGGGGCGATGGGTGGCAGGCGAGCTACTTTCTCGGGCCGCAGGTCGGGGGAAACCAGTTTCAGAGGGTGCAGTGCTCTGGGAGTCTGTTTCGACCGGATTGAGGAGGACTTGTCCGGCTTCTTTAGGTCTTCTTTGGACCGCTGTCTGAACGACCCTTTGCGGGAAAGCTTCGGCTTGTTCTTCTCCGCAGTCACCTGGTCTTTCACCAGTCCGCGGACAGTGCACAGGTCGTCTCCAATGAGAGGGATATGGTTGTAGTAGGTTAGTAATGCATTCCCCAGCGCTGCTCCAATCTCCCTAAAAGCGGGAATATCGGACTGGAAGCAGGGAGTAGGCGAGGCTTCTCGCTGCTTACGTAAGGGAAGAATAGGCTTGGGGGCCAGACAACGACCCGCTTCATAGCAGCACTCAATTGTGTAGCAATGCGCTAATCCAGTGCTCCTATGCACCGCCACTCGCCCACACCCTTCTTTGGAGTGATGGTCTTTCGGGTCCTTCGTCTTCATACTTCTTTCTGAGAAGTCGCAGTAGTGGTAGGTAAATAAGGGGGTGAGCAGACTCATGAGGCGGGCGAAGAGCTGGGATTCCACTTGTCCTTCCAGGTCTTGGTGGTTGCCAAAGAGGAAGCTGGAGGGACGGGAGGGCTGTGCGTGCAAATCAAGGTAGAAAAGAAGGGAGTGTTCACTGTGCAAGTAGTCAATGTAGGCCTTTGTAGCGTATATCACAGGGTACTCATCCGGACTCGGATACACATAGCAGCGATTCAGGTTAAACCCCCTCGCATCCAGCCGATAATGCCCTCTATCCACTCCATCCGGGTTCAATACCGGAATTACCTTAAACACAAAGTTGCGTCTGAGTAAATACCCTCGTTCAGTAGGGGAAAGCACGCTTTCTAGTAGGCCGTCTAGCATGTAGGAGCCTGGAGTTTCGCCGGGGTGCACTCTGGCAGTCACAAACACCACTGGGATCCTGGCTCTGCGTGGGAGTTACTTGTGACAGCGGGGGATGTAGGTGGGGAAGAGCCCTAGCATGCGGCTTTCCCGCTCTTCGGAAAGGTTGCTGAGGTCGGATATAGTGAGCAGCTCGACGTCGTGTCCGTCTAGCGAGCGACTGAGGACTTCCCGGTAGAAATAGGTGTTGTCCGGGGCGCGGCTTTGGAGTGCGTCAATGGTCTTCACTACCTGCCAGCAGGGGTAGGGGTAAGTGAAGGCGAAAAAGACGTCTCCGGACCGAACTACGTCCACATTCCAGCTCAGCTTTGCACACTTCTCCCCCAAAGGCTCGTAGACGACTTCACTCTCTACAGGTTTCCACTCCTCGGCTCCGACCTTCCAAACTGGACGGTAGCGAGTGGCATACAGGCACTTCATAGGAGTCAAGTTTACGATCGTGAGTTTCACGAAGGCTGGCGTCTCTAACTCCTTGATTCCGAAGTGAAACCAGGTCCTGTAGGCGCCGTTGCCACCGTCCACTGCATCAGGTGCAACCCACACCTCGTACTACTTACACTGTACACTGTGAAAGGCGGTGCGCTCCACTCGCGCCAGGTTGCCGGAGTCGAAGTCGCTGAAGAAAGTGGCGTCTTCCAGACGAAAGGAGGAGTGGTGAGGTAGAGGAGAGGCCATATCTGTGTGATTAGAGCACTTCCAGCCATATGCTACTGCTACCGGTCTAGTGTAGTGCGGACAGGAGTGAAACTGGGAAGGGGTCGGGAAGCTGCTTTTCCCGCTAGTGTGCAATAGGACGACGGACAGTGATATGCTCGGAAAAGTGCTGATTTGAAGCATCTGTTAAAGGGAAATTTCACTAGAAAGTGGCAGAATTGAGCCTATTTCATAAAGAAATTCAGCGATAACAGTCCTATAAACCTCCGCTTTCCTCGCAAAGCCCAGTTCCCTATTACCCTAGTGCGAAGTAGACTCCCAGCATGGCAAACTCCACCTGTTCTGGGTCCTTCTCGAGAAACTCCCTCTGAATCACCTGCAGAGCCGAGACAGCGAAAGTCTCAGGAGAGGCATACGGCCCATGGTTAATTGGCCCGTCTTTGCGTCCATCCAGCTCATACACACATCCGTTCTTAGCAACGAAGGCAGCGAAGTGAGTGTTGACTCTGTCTCTAGCACTGGTCTGTCCCTGTGCTGCCGCCCGGCTATGTGCAGCCTTCACTTCCGCAAACAAATCCGGGTTGGAAAGCAGTTCCTGCCCCCGCTCCTGCGAGGAAAGTGGGTCTGTGAGGGTGAGAAAGCGGTGAAAGAAGCCTGTGAGCGGCACTGCACAGTGCATAACTTCATTTTCCCTCAAGTTGGCAGCGATATGGATGAGGCCGATAGTGCCGCAAGCGTTGCTGATGAACTGCTTGAGGTGGTACACGCCCCCAGACAGGTCGGGAGTCTTGGTGGCTTGGTAGGCTGTGGAGACGGGAGTGATGGGGTAGAGGAGGAGGACAGCGCATACTGGGCCTGGGATCATCTCTAAGGCCCAGGGCTCGCAGGACAGGATGTCAGTCACTTGGTATTGACTGATAGGGAAGCCCAGTGTCTCTAGGTACTCCGCTATCACCTGCGGGTTGCTTTCGATCGGTACCCATCTGGACTTTTCCTCCATTCTTAGTCCTAAACGACGATCTTCTTTCTGGCTAGTTCAGAAGTGTACTTCTCCGGCACCTCCTCGTCCTGCAGCTGCTTCAGCTTCTTCTGCTTTATCATTTCCAGGCGGATTTTCTCCTCTTCGATGCCTTTGCGCAGCTGCCGGCCCTCCTCCAGGTACTCTCGACGGTCCTGAAGCCGCTTTTCCTCATTGAGTAGTATCTGCGCCTTCAACTGCTCCGCATGTCCCAGTCTAATATCCGCCTTTTCAGCTTCCAGCGTCCTTTCCGCCTCAATTTCCTCCTTCTGATTGAGGATAATATGGTCGAATTCGTCTCTTTCCTGCTTGGCCTGGATCATAAGCCGGATTTCCCTTTCTTTTGCCTGTTGTTTGCGGGCTGAGAAGAGCTCTTGGTTTATTTTTGCGCGTTTTGTGGCTTCGCGGCGTTCTTTTTCGCGTTCCACACGTTCTTGGGCTTCTTGGGCTCTTTTGGCGCGCAGGGCGTCCAGTTCTGCCTGCCGGTCCTTGGCTCGCTCCTGCATTTCTCTGAGTCGCTGGACCTCTCTTTCCTTCTCCGCCTTGATTCTCTCCGCCTCCTCCAGCAGTTCCTGCTCCCGCTTGGCCTTGTCGATGTTGTACTGCATGATTCGCTCTTCCTCGTCCCTCTCCTTCCCCATCCTTTCCTCCTTTATCAGGATAGCCTTCCGGTTGGCTTCCTCCACCTCGTAGAGCAACTTCAAAGCCATGTCTTTGCGCTCCTGACCCTGCTTGACTTCCTCCTCCTGCAGCAGTTCCAACTGCTTCATCATCTGCTGGCGCTCTCGCTCCTTCATGTCCTCCTCGCGCATCCGCTGCAAAGCACGTTCTTTGATTTGGTCCTGAATGATGAGTGCGCCTTGCTTGCGCTGGTCTGCCCACTGATGTTCGCGGTCATCATGGTACTTAATGACTTTCAGCCGCTCAATTTCCATCATCAAGTCCAGCCGCTCCTCTTCCCTATGCTTTTCCGAGTGGATTTCCTTCTTCTCCACGAGCTGCTGGTCCCGCGTCGTTACCATCTTGGCATACTGTATCATTTGGTTCATATGCTTCACGTTTTCGTTTTCCTCCATTAGCATTTCCTCGGCTCGGTCGATGTAGCTTCGCTGCTTTTGGTGTTGGTCGAGTTCGATTTCGGACATAGCGGCGTTCCTTTTCCGCTCTTCTTCGCGCTGCATCATTAGCTTCTTGCGGGCTTTGGCTGCGGCGCGCTGCTGCTCCTTTTGCTCCTCGAGGATTTTCTTCTCGGCCAGGACTTGCTCCTTGGTCTTGAGCACTGCTTCGCCTCGCATGCGCTGGAGCTCAGTAAGAGGCACCACAGCTGCACTGTCTGTAGCTGTCGTACTCCCCGACAGACTGGCCTTGATGCGCTTCAACTCTGCATCCGAAATCTTGGCAGAGCCCGGGTCCATGACTCTTCCTACCTTCGCAGCCGGGGCGGACTTCTCAGGAGCGAAGAGAGTTTCGTCGACACGGGAGCCTTTGGAAACAGGCTTGTAGGAGTTGTGGGAACGCTTGGACTGGACTGAGGCGGAGTGAGACTAGGTAAAGGGTACCATTTCGTGGCTACTATTGTAACAGTTGGATTAGGGAGCTGAGGGGAGAGAGTGGGAGGGAGGATAGGACTGGGCGAATAACGATATGTCATACTGAGGGGAGTTAGAGGCTATTGGGAAGGACTGAAGGGGATTTGACATAACTTTCACTTCGATAGTTATCGAAGCACTATTGCCGAATTACCATATATCAACTAGGAAAGCCAACAATTCCCTTCCCATTGCCTACTCTATGTCTCTCCGACACACTGGACAGCTGACTCCATACCTCACCCACCCCTCCAAACACTCTGCATGGAACTTATGCCCACATCCATTGAGCACTTGCAGGCTTTCTCCAACTCGGAACTTCCCTAGACAAATGGAACACAGCTCTTCTGAATTCAGCTCCAGTAGGATTGCTCGAGAGGAGTGGGTGCGGATATGTGTCCAGTCCGGCGGGCGGTAAGAAGGATGGGAGTAGGGAGTGTAGGGAGAGAGGAGAAGGGAGAAGAACGCCCAGGTGGAGACCAGAGACATTAGGAATACACCGGCCCAGAGGAAAAGCGGCAGAAGTGATATTGCGGAGCTCTCGCACACCCAGGCAAATACACAAATATCCGCAGGTAACACCGCATTCGACACACAGCCCAGCAGACCCAGTAGGAACAAATTGGGTCCAGAGGCCAGCAACACAGTGAGAGAAGTCCACAGCACTGCTCTGCACCTGCAGCACAGGTCCAGTCCTGCACACGCAGGAGTCGCGAACCAAATCACTGAGAGAGTCGCTCGGAACCAAACTCGCCAGATTTGCTGTAGAGCTGCAGTTCTGCTCAGTCCGCTTTCCAGGTGAGAAAGCAGCGTGTAGTCCCAATAGAGCAGCAATAGGGAGATGCAAAGGATCACTGCAGCAGCGCAGACTACAGCCAGACTGACCCAATTCCTAGGCATTATATGCGACTGACTTTGACCCCGTTGAGCTTTTCGAGCACTTGAATGAGCGCTTGGGTGCCCTTGCGCGCCATGCCCGCTCCTACAAGTGACTGGTAGAACTGGTTTACCAGGGAAAGGTTGGGCAGACAGAGACCCATCCGCTTGCACTCCTCTAGCGCCATTCCCATGTCCTTCACATAGTGCTCGATGTAGAACCCAGGCTCCAAGTCTCCACTAACGATCCTAGGCCCTAGAATCCGCAGAGAAGCCGAGCCCGCCGCCCCCGAGCTAATCAGTTCAATCATCTTCGTGAGGTCCAAGCCAGCCTTGTAGCTGTACACCAGTCCTTCCACCATACCAATCATATTCCCTGCGAGGATGATTTGGTTGGTCAGCTTCGTGTGCTGGCCAAGTCCCGGTCCCCCCATGTGTTGGATGTTGGCTCCGTACTTGCTGAGGAACTCCATAGCTCTGGCCAGTGGCTCCTCCTCGCCGCCCACCATGATAGCCAGTTTCCCTGTGCGTGCGCCCACATCCCCTCCAGACACAGGAGCGTCCAAGCACGCCACTCCCAGCTTTCTGCCCTCTTCGAATATACGTGTGGCCAGAACAGGGCTGGAAGAGGTGTGGTCAATGAACAGAGCCCCAGGCTGAATGGACTTAAACAGACCTGCAGTCCCCAGGATCACTTCATCCACATCATGCGGGTACCCGACCATTGAAAACACCACTTGACAGGTGCGGCCGATTTCTGCGATAGATGAGAACTCAGCGCCCCGCTCTACGAGGGCCTGTGCCTTGGCTGGAGTTCGGTTGAAGACTGCAAGCTTGTACCCTGCGTTCATTAGGTGTTCGGCCATGGATTTCCCCATCACGCCTGTGCCGATCCACCCCACCTTCAACCCCGCCATTGATTGCAATTCAGGCACCAGGCTACTAATAGGCAGCGGATAAAGAGGGCTGGCAGGGAGTTGGGGGTACATCACTGATATCGACTAGGCGGCAATTTCTACCAATGCATAGAAGCAGACAGAGTTAAGCTCGGTAGACTGTAAGCCTGCGTCTAACTGCACCTGCACCCTGCCTCTTTGTCCTTTTCCCTCCGTCCACTCTCACTCGCCGAACAGATTACGCCACTAATTCAAAGATGATGACAAAGGCCGGCAAGGGCAGTCGCAGGCCCTGGATAGAGGAGGAGGACAGGGCTGTGCACTCCCTAGTGACGGCGCTGGGCACTAGGAAGTGGACTGCTGTGGCGGAAAGACTCAGGACGGAGTTCGGCATTGAGGGCAGGTCGGGGAAGCAGTGCAGGGAGCGATGGCACAACCACTTGGACCCGAATATAATAAAGCGGCCCTGGGACGTGGAAGAGGAGCGAGTCATGTTCGAGGCTCACTCTCGACTGGGCAACAAATGGGCTGATATTGCCAAGTTGCTCCCCGGCCGCAGTGACAACAGCATCAAGAACCACTTCTACTCCACTGTGCGGAAGTACTGCCGCAAGCGACTAGGCGTGATTGCATCCAAGACACAGCTGCAGGCCCTGGACCCGCAGGCCACAACCAGTATATTGGCGTCTCTAAGGAGAGCAAAGGGAGGCCGAAGGAGAGTGAGGAGGGAAGTGAGGAAGGCTGAGGAGGACGCGCTGTGGCTCGAGGAAGTCGACCTGCCGCCCTTGAGAGACGCGGACTTGGTGGTGCAGGGACACAAGCTGTATATCCCTGACTTGCCGCAGGCGGATGCGCTGTCCGCCTCCGACTTCCTCTGCTTCTCAGACGAAATCTTTATCCTGCCTATCGACCCCGTCCTTAGCTAACCCTCTAATATGGACCACCTCCTCACTCTCACCCCAGACCTGGTCCTGCGTCTCTCCCATCAATCCCACCTTTCCCTTATCCGCGACCTGGTAATCCGTCTCCCTGGGGAGAAGCTCACTGTACCCTTCACACAGCGTATTACTGGCTTGGAAGGCTGCACTGGCCTGCGCAAACTGGACCTCAGCTACAACTTCATCTCTCACATCGAGAACCTTGCTTCTCTGCGGCTTCTGAAGGATTTGAATCTATCTGAGAACTGTGTGAGGCACATTGAAGGCCTCAAGATGTTGAGAGCGTTAGAGACGCTCAACCTGGCAGGGAACCAGATCCAGACCCTGCCCACAGCAGAGCTCTCCCCTCTCACTCAGCTCTCCACTCTCCACTTGGCCAGAAACAAGGTCGCCAGTCCAGGCGAACTCGCACATCTAAGCGTCCTGCGCAGTCTTTCCAAGGTAAGCTTCGAAGGGAACCCTGTCTGCACAGTGCGAGACTGGGAACTCCTGGTAGTGCTGTACGTCCGGGGCATAGACATGCTAGACGGTGCAAGAGTGACAATGGATATGAGGCAACGTGCAGAGCGCAGATTTGAGGTGGGCAGGCCTGGCAGGGTGGATACGCCTAGTGAAGGACTGAGGCCGGGGGAGCAGAGAGCGGATTTACAAGAGCAAAAGGAGGTTTTGGGGCATCAAATTGAGACGGTGGAGGAAGAAATTAGGACTTTGCAGAGACAAATGGAACAGACTTCCAGTGAACTAAGCACTGTAGTGGAGAAACTAGGACTTGAGGCCTACCAAGGCCTGCTCTCCAAGCGCTCTCAACTCAAATCCCTCCTTGCTCAGGCTGAAGACCAGCGTCAGACCTCCCAAACTCTCCAATCAGCTATCAAACGCCACCGTGAAGACATTTCCTCTAAAGAATACTCCCTCGGCCTAGTCCGCAAGCAGCTGAAATCCAGCTCTCTCCTCGACCCCGACATCGTCCTAACCCAAAAAGAAGCAGGCCTCGTCTCCACCCTCAAAAGCCTCCGAAGCAGTCTAAGGGAGCAAGAACTCGCCTACGACGAAATCGTGGTCGAGCTGCAAATGACAATGGACACTATGCACTCCTTGGAAGCTGCACTGCAGGAAAAGACCGCAGTGGACGCAGTGGACTACTTACCACAGAGGAAAGACCAACTGGACCAACTGGTAGTCCAGCTGAGGACGAAGTTGGAAGAGTTGGAAATCAGGAAGAACGCGTTATTAGCCCGAAAAGCAGTAGTGGAAGCCACTATTCTGCGGCTAGATCAGAGCTATAGCAGTCCTTTGTCCAGTCGGTCAGTGTCAGAGCCTGTGGAGAGACTGGTGCTTAGTGCACAGTCGACTCCGAGGAGGGAGAAAAGCCAGCAGGCGATAGAGATGGTCAGGGAAGTGTGGGAAAGGACGCTGGGGAGAGAGTTGGAAGGAGGGGATTTGGCGGATATAGTGATCAAAATGACTGAAGAACTCGAGGACTACCTGCAGGCTGCAAAGCGACAGCAGCCCAACGTGAAGCTCGAACTCCAAATCGAGCACCTGGAGGAGCAACTGCAGGCTCAAAACGACTTAAAAGCCCAGTTAAGTGCCCTCAACGCCCAAAACTCCGACTTTCTCAGGCAAATCCACAGTCTCACCCAAGCAAACACCCATCTTTCCCAGCAGCTCCAGCAGGCTTCGACTTTCGCAGTGCAGGAAAGCTTGCTCCGCCTCAACAGGCAAAGGACTGAAGCGGACCTAGAGCTGCAGGAAGTGCGTGAACAGCTAAAGGTCCTGAAAAGCGAAGCAGAGGACACGGAAAGGTCGCTTTCCTCTGCTAGATTGAGGCTTGAAGACAGTGAAAGAGTGCTGAATTCGAGAAGATCTGAGGAGGCTGGGATGGAAGTGCAGGAACGACTGCTCTATGTGCTAGGGAAGTTAGGGACTATGTTAGGAGTTCGAACAGCTCCTAATGCGGTGGAGGCTGGGCTGGAGGCTATGGAAAGCCGACTCCAGGAAGTGCAAGAAGACGTGAAGAAGGCGGCAAGGTTCCGGGAGAATAAGGAGAAGTTCGTGGAGATGTATGAAGGCCGGACGGAAGAGCTGCAGAGGGAGTGGGAGGAGGTGGCGGCCTCGAAGCAGGCGGTGGAGGCGGCGCTAGACACTGAGGAAGGAGCTGTGGCGGCCCTGCAGACCCAGAGAAGTGATTTGAAGCGAACCGTGTCTGGACTAAAAGATGAAGAACGGCGCTTAAAAGTGACCATTGAAACCCACAAAGCAGAAACTCAAAGGGTAAATTTGGAACTTTCAGCCACTCAAACTGCCTTTTCCTCCCTCAAATCCCAACTTTCCGCCCTCAAAGACGCCCTCGCACTCACCGAAAGACACACTAGCACTGAAAATGAAGAGCGAGCCAGACTCAAGCAGCTGCAAGAAGCCGAGTCTGTGAGAGGGAAGGAGGCTGCAGAGGAGTTAAAAGGCCTGAAAAAGGCGATTATGGAGCAAAGAAGTGAGAAAATGGAGCGAGAAACTGAACTTCGGCAGGTAAAAACGGCTGTGGAGAAGCTGGATGTGAGGAAAATCGCCCTCCAAAGCGAGATTCAGGGCCTGGAAACGCAGGCGAATAAGGCAAAGCAGGAAATCGCGTCCATTCAGAGTGAATTCGAAGGAGGAAAACAGCGTCTCAGAGACCTAAAGGAGGAATTAAAGGAGCTAAAGGAGGACTTAGCAGGCAGAAAGCAGGAAAAGGCCCAGCGAGTCCGAGAAGACACAGATGCAATCGAGCTAAAGGAGAGGAAAAAGATACTGCTCGAGGAAGCGCAGAGGGCGGAAGAGGTGCTGACAGGCCTGAGACAGGAGGGAGACAGGGGCAGAGGGGAGTTGGAGCAAATCAGGGAAGAGAGGGACTGTCTGGACAGGGAGTTGGAGGCTTTGAGGAGAGAAGCGGAGGCCACTAGAGAGGAAACCTGTCTAGAGCGCGCTCAGTTGGAGGACCTGGACCGAGATTTGGACGCGGCCAAATCCGCACTGTCCGAAGCGCATGCACACCTCCAGTCTCTCGAGTCCCTTATCTCCACCCGCTCCAGCGAAGCCTCCTCCCTGCTCCAGTCCCTGTCCACCCACACCGCCACTCTCTCCTCCCTCAAAGACGAACAAGCGAAGGTGCGTCTCTCCCTCAGTCAGAAGCAGGGCGAACGCGAGGAAATGGAGCGGAACCAGGCCGTCCTCCTGTCCGTCCAAGCTGAAAAGCAGAAAGCCTTAGCAGAAATCCAGCGCCTATACGAGGAAATGGACGAGGCGGAGAGACGGCATAGAGGGGAATTGGAGACTTTATTGAGAAGTTCAGCCCAGGGACAGCAGACGCTAAAGCAACTAGTGGAAGCCACAGGCAGGGAGAAGGACAGGCTGGAAGCACTCAAATCTGAGTCTATTCGCCTGCAAAAGGACTGCGATTCCGCCGTGCGACTTTCTCAGGACGCACAGAGCCACTTGGAATCCGTCCAAAACGAGCTGAGTTCAGCGGAAGTCAGGCTCAAAAGCCTCAAGGAAGAGGAAGAGACTGCAGTAGTGCTGTTGGCGTTGAGTGGACATAAAGTGGATCAACGCGTTTTGGTGCGGATTAAGCGGCTTTGCCAGGCTGAAAGTGAGTTGCAGGAGCTAAAGGCGCGCCTAACGCCTGTGCGCAGTACTCCTGAGCCGGAATTGCGGGGCTTGCTGGAGCATTTGGAGTCGGAAAGAGGGCGAATTGCAGCGATTGTGAGGGGCGAGAATAGGCCCAGTGCCCCTTAATACGCCCAGCTAACGCTAATTAGAGGTGTAGTTCTGAGTTTTGGGCCGCAGGCCGGCCGGACTGCCCTCCTCTGCAATCTTCTGCAGCAGTTTAAAGTCCCACTTCTTACTCACCGTCATCTGATAGAGACTTTCCTTCATCGCAAACTTCTTTATCTCGTTTTCCGTGCTGAGTTGCAGCCTCCGGTTTAGCACCTGCGTCTTCAGCCTGCCGAATTGGTCGATGCGGCGGTACTGCTCGTGCAGTCTGCGCTCGGCCTGCTGGGCGATGTAGTCCTGCTTCCTGCGGAAACGCTGCAGGTTCATTTCCTTCTTTAGGTCCTTGAGCATGTCTCGGTAGCGCCGTTGCTCCATTTCCTGCTCGAGCTTCTGTTTCTGCTCGGCCACTTTTTGGTCACTTTCGGCGCTTTTCTTGAGGATCTGTCTACGACTCAGCTCCAGCATCCTGTCGGAGACTTCCCTGGTCTTGGAAATGCGGTCGTTTCGCTGGCTGCTGCTCATCCGCAGGGACTCCAGAGAGCGTCTTTGCTCTGCTAGGAACCGCTCGGTCTTCAGCCGCTCTTCTTGTCTGCGGCGGTAGTACTCCTGCCGCCGGTCCTCGAGTTGGGCTTGGAGGTTTTCTAGCACCTGGAGACGCTTCTTTTCCGCGGCTTGGCCTTGAGAGGAGAGCTTATAGCGGAGTTGGTCTTGCTGCGCTTTCAGACGTTGTTGGCGTAATTTGTCCTTTTCGCGTTTTTCGAGCAGGCGGGCTTCTTTCTCTAACAGCGTTTTCTGAGCTGCTGCAAGGACCTGCTCCATCTTGACCTGCCTCTCTCTTTCCCTCGCCTGCCGCTCAGCCTCCGCCTGCCGCTTCCTTTCCCTTTCCTTCTCCTCCTGAGTCTGCTTCTCCATCAGCGTCTCTTTGAAAGCTCGGAAAGCTTGCTTTCTCGAGTCCCTTTCCTTGTCTTTTTCTCGAAGGGCGGCTTCGATTTCAGCACGGTGTTTATCTTCTGTGCGTTTGCGCTCAGCCAACACTTCTTCGTCCTTTCTGCGCTGGTCCTCCGCCTCCCGGCGAGCCTTTTCCCGCTGCAGCTCCGTCATCTTCTCCGAAGCGACCGTCTCACTGGCCATGATCTTGTTGATGAACTTCAAGTGTTTCTCCTTCGCCCTCTCCAAGTCGCCTTCAAAGCGCGGCGAGGTCATGGTCTGAGAGCCTGATTGGCTCCTGGATTGCAGTTCTTTGGTCAGGATTTCCCGCTTCTTTCGCACCAGTGCGAGAGTCTCTTGTCTGCGCTTCTCGTAGAACTCGTACTGCAGGTCTTTTACGTAGTCGGGCAGATCTAGATCGTCGAAGGCGCTTCGAGGCTTGAACTGGAGTTCGGAGGGGTCGACGCCTTCACTGTGGCAAGCCTCGAGAGACAGCGGTGTGTTGACAGTGCGGCGCTGCTCGAAGTCGTCCAGTCGGTCCACCGACACGCTCTGCTTCAGCATTATGGAAACTGCTAGTCTAAGCGACGAGTGTAGAATAGCATGTAGGCGTCCTCCACCTGCGCCCTGCCCAGAGTCACGCCTGAGTCGTTAAAGTGGACCCATTGCAAGGAAACCGGGTCCTCTGCACTGGCCACGTAGTGACCTTTGGACAAGCTACCGCCTGTATGCTGTATCACAGCCTTCAAGTCGTATACAGCCGGGTCGTACCCTACCCCCTTCTCCATCTCTCTCAGGTCCAGTCCCTCCACTGGGTACTGTATTTGGATCAAGCTTTTTATCAACTGAGTGGGCAGTATGCGAACTCGCTGGAACACAATTGGCAGAATGCGAGGAAACCGCAGGATTTGAAGACGGACTATGTGCTGAGTGGGATGCTTGCACTGCGGACAGAGCAGCAGGTCCTCTTCATTGAGGGGCTTGTCACGGAGAGTGAACTCCAGTAGTTGCAGCAGAGTCGCAGTCAGGCCTGAGTCTGTGCTGGAGAAGAAATAGCCTTGGAATTTGGCGAAACTGGACTCCAGAGGTGCCAAATAGGCCTTCGCTCCATAGCTGAAGTTCCCACTAGTGAACTTGAACCTGGGCATTTTGTCTCCCAAGTTCAAGCACAAATCCCCCACAGTTTCCACTCCGTTACTCCTGAGCTCATCCAGATTTATCACTCCCTCGTCCTGCGCCACAAAGACCAATTTCCCGCTTTCCCTGTACTGCCTGGTCGTGGCTTCATTGCTACTTCTGCTCAGCCAGGCCATGTACCCAGCCACTGACTGAGTTTCCTTTACTGCCTCTTCCACCTGCACAAGGTAATATATCACATCCGATATGACATCTACAAGGCTGACAGCCCTGTGCACAGACAGCACCCGGGAGCATAGTGGACCGCTTGCACTATAGAAATCCACCAGAATCAGCCTTAAATCTTCATTTAGAGTGGGTAGTTCCAGGGCTATGAAGCTGCTCGAGGTTATCATATTCGAAAGTCCCATTCTCGCTTCCAGCAGTTGGTTCCGGTTTTGCCCCACCAGTAGATTAGGGTTCTGGGTGGTGGAAATGACCAGTTCCCGGACACTATTGATGATAGCGTTTTCCTCCAGTGGTGTGTCTGACTCGAGCTGAAGCAGACGCTGGGGTTGTGAAGGGTCGAAATAGACGAAAGAGATGGAGAACGAGCGCTGGGGAGGCAGGTCCAGGGAAAGCGAACAAAAAGGCAACACATGACTCTGAGAGTTCTGGCAGACACAGCAAGTCACCATCTGTTTCTGCAGTCCCCCAAACAACTCCGACTTCAGCACCGGCTCCCGCTGCACTAGACCCAGCCAGCTGCTTATTTCCAGCCTGTCACAAACCACCACCGGCACTTCTTCCCTGGGCGGGATTTCACTCTGAAGTATGTCCAAAAGCACTAGAAATACCTCATTTGCGTCTTCTCTGGTACTTTTTTCATATCGACGCACTTCGCACAGCTTCTCAAATATAGCCTCTGGCATCCATTCTACCCGGTCTTCGTGGAAATAGGCGATTTTTATGAGTTGTTGGAGCAATGAAGTGAGACTGGTGACGTCACTGAAGGCGCATTCATGTAGGAAATACTGCAAAAAGGAGGGAATGTGCAGCAAACACTGCAAAACTGCATTCAAAAAGCAGGTTTTGCCGAGGTTTGTCAGGCCAATTCCTAGTTTTGTCTCACTTTGCAGGTCTAAAATCGTCCTTGTTCTATGCTCCGCCATTATAGTAGGGGAGTTTAATACCGAAAAAACTGACTTTTCGGAGGGAATAATCGGTTTTAAGCGGCGATTCCAACAGCAAAGTTCCCATTTTTCAATCCTTTTATCGAGTTTATCGCAATAAGTCCACCAAGAAATCTGCTGCGGGTTCTCCTGTCCATTCAGCACACTCAGCAGCTCCCTAATAGTGTAGTTCGGATACTGTAAAGGCACCTCCACCTTAATAGTCTCCTTCTCTAAGCAGTGCAGAACCAGGATCTGATCCAAAGGCAAAAAGACGCAGGGCTGCAGCACAGCTTCCCAAGCAATCCACGCCTCTAGTGCCTGGGAAACATAGGGCTGTAACACCTGCAGAAAGCAGGCTTCCGGGACCACAGTATATTGGTCGTTCGGCTGCAGGTCAGGTCGCAGGGAGCCTTCTTCAGTGAGAATGTCGGAGTTGTTGAATGCATATGAAACTGGGCGGAGGTCACTAATGAATGCAGCATATAGGGTTTCCAGGCCTTTGGTGGAGACTAGGCGCACTTTTGTGCCTTTGGGGAGCCGCTTCCAGCGGTTTATATAGGGGCGACAGAGTTGCCACTCGAGCAGCCACAGCCAAGTGCCAGTTTCCGCCATTTCTACACTTCAGAGACGAGACTTAGTCCAGACTACACTCCGCGACTAATATACAGGATCAAGGTGTCGCCCACTCGCACCTCACAGCTGCGATGTCTGTCGAACAGTAGTCCCATGCGTCTTACCTCATTCCCTAGCGGCGCAGCGGCAGGCAGCACTTCCACTTCCTTCCCCAGCTTCGCGAGAGAGTCTGGGATAATGCCTGGCTGCGCTGCTAGGTACAGGTGCTTCGATATCACCGTGTCCACTCCTGCGAACTCCGCCTTCAGCAGTCGGAAGAAGGGCTGGAACAGGTCGTAGTTGTACACTTCTGACTGAATTGAAAAGTAACGCGCTTCTACCCACTCCGACACTGCCAGTTCCGTCTCACAGCGTCTGAACACGTCATATCGTAACAAGCGCTTCTGCAGCTCCTCCACATCATCCGTATTGTTGATAGAGTGGCGGGGCAGCTGCGGATGCTCAGGGAGGCGCCTCGTCAGCGCCCGTATAGCCAGAGTATTCTGTATCAGCGGTAACTGCCACTCCACCGAATCCAAATCCACCAGTCCCTGCAAGTTATACCAGGGCAGGGCCAGTTCCAGTCGGTCACCGGAGCAGATTTCAGGGACCTGCGCAGAAGCTGCGGAAGTCTCATGTGCATCTCTAGTTTCGTCCTTGTGCAGCCACACAGTCCTGGGTCCTTTCCGCACACAGTCAAACTTGTACTCCAGCTTGTACTCGCTTCTGTCTCTCAAGAAGTGGTAAGTGCAGCGCAGCTTGATTGTATGTCCAATCAACTGCTTCAATGGCTCCACGGTCAGGACTCTATCGCACCTTACTCCGCTTTGCCCGGTCAGTCTGATGCTTTCCACAGCTAGTCGTCCACTGTGGAAAAGCACCAGGTCGGAGTGGTTGAGTGCGAACTTGGACTCTATGCGAGCATATGCGGAGTCCAAAGCTTCCGAGAACTTGAAGTGCCAGTTGGGAGAAACTTGCAGGAGGAGCTGCAGGTCCGGAGCGAGGAACTGGGCGAGGCGGAAGATTGCGCCTTCGGAGAGAAGCAGAATGTCAAAGGCGGGGGAGTCACTGCTGGTCTGGCGAGTGACTCTTTTGACCATATCAGCCAGGGCTCTGCTCCTCGCCACTCGCTTCTCACTCAGTAGCCTTGACCTCGCTAAGCGATCTGCCAAGACGTCAGGTGACTCCGTGGGGCGGGAGCTGACAGCGCCCATTTGATAATGGAGACAGCCCACTCTTACGAGCCTGCATACAGACTAGCAAACCTGCTTATTAGCCGGGGACAGGGAAGCCAACTAGTCAGTAGTATCTTTCCTGCTAAAACAGTGATTTCAGGGAAGGACTTTGGCTGGCCTTTATTTGCTGCTTGTAAAAAGCTGGTTTGCTATCCTTTATATAGGGTAAATGGAGGAGGAAATTGGGAGGGAAATAACTAATCACATTGCCAAATTGAAGGTTTGATGATGCACAATAAGGGAAATTTATATCTTAACACTGTTAAACGGTCTCCCGAATGAGCCGAATGGCTCAAATCCAAGCGATAAACCCGCTTCCAAGCTGATTTTATTTTCCTCCTTAGCCACGTTACCTCGCAAACCAATATGGACCCAACAGACGACTGCGCCACCTGGACTGTATCGAGACTTATAGGCGTGCTAAATAACTAATCCCAGGCATTATGTTAAAAGGCAAGGTTCTAGGACACACAGAAAGGACTTACTTGGCATTTTGACCTTTTCCTGTGTATCCCCTCAATAAAGCGTATAACACTATGGCATCTGACACCATCGTCCTCTTAGCATCCCTTCCGCTCGAGTTTTTGACGTGCCTGAAAAGCAACTGATTTCCCTTTTTTCATCCTTAGCCACGTCACCTTGTAAACCAATATGGGCAACTGTCACGCAAGCGACTGCACCACTTCCTTCACCTCCCTCTACGAAATCCCTATCAAAGACATGGACGGACGCACCCAAGTGCTCGGCCAGTACCAAGGCAAGGTCCTGCTCGTTGTCAATGTGGCGAGTGGATGTGGACTCACAGACAAGCACTATAGACAACTAGTGGAATTGCATGGGAAATACATGGCCAATGGATTGGTGATTTTAGGCTTTCCCTGTAATCAGTTTATGGGGCAGGAGTCTGGGGAGTGTCCTATGATTTTGGACTTTGCACATGGGTACGGAGTGGAGTTTCAGTTATTTGACAAGGTGGAAGTAAACGGGCCGAATGCATGCGATCTGTTTAAGTTCCTCAGAGCGAATTCCAGGCTGAAAGGCAGTAAAATCGGCTGGAACTTTGGGAAGTTCTTGATTTCGCGGGAGGGAAACGTGCATAACTACTACGGACCAAGGACGAACCCGGCGGAGCTGATCCCGGATATCGAGAGACTGCTAGGGACCACCTAATAGTTAGGCTTTCTCGCGAGATTAATGAGAATTTGAGGCTGCAGGCTACTTTCTAAGACTGAGTGGTGCACCAACATTGCCCAATAATAGTAAGACTTGGCCGAGAGATTCAGCCCAGATCAGGTTGTTTTCTCGTCTCTATTGGCAGCTTATTGAAACTTCATTGAGAAGGAAAACAGTTACTCATATAGACTGGGAGAAGGGTTATTCGCTCAAATCCAGACTCTTCACTAAGGAAATCGCCAGAAAAGACTTCAATTGAAGCCGCTTTTTCATCTTTACTGGGCATTTGCGAAAAGCTGGATATAAGGGAAATAGATGTGGATATCGCTTTGTTGACAGGGAGAAGCAAATACACATCTGAAGCAAAGTATACTAGAGCCATATAGTCCAATTTTCATATATAGGATCTCGTCCTCATGTGGATCCGCGTTGAAAACTGCCTATCTCCACTGGACTGTATCGGCACTGATAATCAGAATTCCCATTTTGTGCTAAATAACTAATCGCAGACATTATGTTAGAAGGGTTTCTATGACATACAGCAAGGACTTACTAGGCATTTTGACCTTTTCCTGTGTAATCCTCAATAAAGCGTATAGAACTATGGCTTCGGACACCAACGTCCTCTTATCAATCCCTTCCGCTCGAGTTTTTGACGTGCCAGAGAACCGACTTATCTCCTCCGGCGAACTACTCTTCCGATTGTACCCAGACATCGGCCTAGCAGGGGTAGCAATCGGCGATTACCACTTCTGCATATCCAAAGAGCGGCCTATCACCAAGGGCGACACCAACGTCTACCTTATCGCCGACTTC
>Ga0247837_1000596_pt1 | contig 77114 bp, 47 predicted proteins | sample LaCtaG_2_FD_187115 | JGI IMG/M metagenome (GOLD analysis project Ga0247837, IMG submission 187115) | Freshwater microbial communities from meromictic Lake La Cruz, Castile-La Mancha, Spain - LaCruzMarch2015_14.5m | ecosystem: Environmental > Aquatic > Freshwater > Lake | place: Spain: Castile-La... | reverse complement strand
AGGCATTATCGGAATGGTTTAGTTTTTTTATCAAATCTTTGGCAACCATAGACCAAAAACCCTCTACGATGGAAATGGCTTGTAACTTGTTGATCAGTGATTTAAATTGTCTTTGATATTGATAATGACGATTGGAAAGTCCTCTGATGTTTTGACTAAAGTAATGCCTTAAAAGATGAATAAATGGATTGAATGGTTTTTTTATTACAGCATCACAAGGACAGAAAAACCAATTTGCCTTGCCATTTCTTATGGTTTCTTCTCTTAAACTGCCAACAAGACGACTCTTACCTACCCCAGGATCGCCGGAAATAATAATAATCTGACCAGTTTTGGTCGATAAGAGTTTGTTGAATTCATTTTGGAGTATCTGCATTTCATGATCTCTTCCCACCAGTGGGTACAGAAATTTTTGAAATCCTTCAGGCTTTTGATTTTTTAAAAGAAATGTTTCTACAGGTTCAATCATTCCCTTATAACTAATCTCACCTGCTATTTCAAATAGAAAAATGTCCGATTGCGCTATTTGCCTGTCCGTTCTTATTTCTCCCCATTGAGCCTGATTGATCATTCTTGCAGCAAGATTCACAAAATTTCCTACCACACTATATTGTTGCATTTCTTTACCGCCAATAAAACCAGTATATCCTGTGCCACTAGTCACGGCCGCTTTCATTTTTATTCCAAATGGCGCATACATTTCTCTTAAGTCACGAAAAAGACTGTGAATACAATTTAATGCCCGTTCCAGCTGGTTTTCAAAAGCGAGAGGAACACCAAAAAAGGTGATTAACCAGGGAATTTCCTCACTGAAATCAAATTCTTTGCAGTAGCCTCCATATTCATTGATATGTTTGACCATCTGACTTAGGAAATCTGAAAAAATTTGTTTGTCCCCAGAGGGAGTAAAGCCAATGAAAATGGCAATACAGGACCTAAACTCTCCTGAAGGAATGTGTCGGGAAAAAACAGGAGATAAAAAGGGAGAACTATCAGAAACAGGAAGTGATGTACTTTTTTTATTCTTTATTAATCCCTCCTTTAATTTGATTTTTTTTAATTCTGGCGACTTCCAGGTATAAAAATTTTCTTCAATGGACTCGGAATGAAGATCAATGGTTTCAAAATAATCTCTTATCCCGGAGGTAAAAACGATGCCCTCGTCTTGAAATCTTGCTTTTTGTTGACAAATAGCACTATTTCTTAAAATCTCACCACTAAAGTAGTAAGAATAGGGTTCCTTTCCTACAATTCCCCAGGTGAGTATTCCCTCGTCTAAGCCAATTTTGACACTTACAGGAAGTGACCTGTTTTTTGCGTTTTTTGTCCTAAAATAAGCGTGAACTTTTTTAACAGCCACGGTGAAAACATAAATATCAGTGGTTGATTTTGGGAAAATGGCAAAAAATGCATCTCCCGCGAAATGAGGAATAAATCCTCCGTGCTGATAGACAATATCTACCAAAGGAGAGAAAACATCATTTAATAAATCGGAAACCTCCTCCGCCCCTGCACCCGCATCTTGTAAAAGGGAAGCCGTTAGAGGGGTAAATCCCGTGAGATCAATGTACATGATCCAGGAATCCAAATCTCCATGGAATCTTTCTTTTTTAAATACGTCAAGTATAAAGTCGGGTACAATAATGCTCACAATATTATTATTGATGCAAAAGTAATGATTTTATTTACTTGTAACCTTTCTAAGGTCTTATTACCTCTTATTTTAACCATTGGTCGATTAAGTGTTTCTAAAAAATATTTTTTGTAGTCTTTTGTGGCATTAATTAAAAATGCTAAAAAATTTTTATGTTTCGAATTCAAATCATTATCCTTTTATTCACTTCCAACATGCTTTTTGCTCAAAATTCAGAGCCTAAACCAAAAAAAATATTGGAAGCTAAACGAATAGAGGGGAAAATGGTAATAGATGGAAAACTAGATGAAAACGACTGGCAATCAGCTGTCGCTGCCGATAGTTTCGTTACTTTTCAGCCCGTTCCTGGTTTGAAAGCGTCAGAAGATGGTCAAATACGTGTTTTATACGATAATGAAGGATTTTATATAGGCGCATTTCTCGCGGACAATGATCCTGAATCTATTCCAAAACAGTTATCGCAGCGAGATGAAATTCAAAATACAGATTGGTTTGCAGTCATTTTAGATACTTACAAGGATGGAAACAATGGTCTTGGTTTTATTGTATCAGCAAGTGGTGTTCAGCTTGATGTAAAATATTCCGTTTACGGCGAAGATAGCGGTTGGGATGCTGTTTGGGAAAGTGCGGTGACTTTCACTGACAAAGGTTGGATTGTTGAAATGAAAATTCCCTATTCGGCCATCAGATTCCCTAAACAGGAAAATCAGGAATGGCATATTAACTTCCTAAGGCTTTATCAAAGGAAACAGGAAAAATCATCCTGGAGTACAATTAATCCGTTAATTTCTGGTTTCCTCAATCAGTCAGGTATTTTAACTGGTATAAAAAATATTTCTTCGCCAATACGTTTGCAGGCTACGCCATTTTTTGCGGTTTACGGACAACAATTTACAGACAAGGCGGCAGATCAAAAAAATGTCTATGGTTCTTCATTTAATGGGGGGATGGACATCAAATATGGTATCAATGATGCTTTTACCTTAGATATGACGTTGATTCCTGATTTTGGGGAGGCTCAATCAGATAATCAAGTGCTCAATCTGACCCCTTTTGAAGTTAGATTTGATGAAAACAGACAGTTTTTTACAGAAGGAACCGAGTTATTCAACAAAGGGAATATTTTTTACTCCCGTCGAATTGGAGGCACCCCTTTAAATTACGGCAAAGCTTATCAGGGTTTGTTGCCAGGTGAGAAAGTGATTAATAATCCTCAAAGAGGGAAAATCGTGAATGCAACAAAAATTTCAGGTCGAACCCCTTCTGGCTTGGGACTGGGGGTGTTTAATGCTACGTCCTTGAAATCTTATGCAACTATTCAAAGGCAAAATGGGGAGGAAAGGAATGTCGAAACGGATCCATTGACAAATTATAATATTTTTGTGTTAGACCAGAATTTAAAAAATAATTCATACATAAGTTTTATTAATACCACCGTTTATCGGTTTGGTGAAGACTATGATGCGAATGTCTCTGCCATGGAATTTGACCTGAGGACAAAAGATAATGCGTATTCATTTAGTGGGAATGGCGCGCTTTCTCAAAAGTATTTCATAGGAAAAGCGGATTTTGGGCATACCTACGCTTTTAAATTAGCAAAAAATGGAGGAGCATTTACCTTTGATATTGCTTATAACGAAGAGAGCAATACTTACGACCCGAAAGACCTTGGATTTTTGTTTAATAATAATGAGAGAAGCCTTCAAGGGGAGTTGAACTATAAAGTATTGAAGCCCTGGAGTATATTTAATAGGTATGGCGCTGGCGCTGAATGGCGATATATGAGATTATATAAACCTTTTGTTTTCAATGACGCAGGTGGAGATGTATATGTTTGGGGACAAACGAAGAAATTCTGGGAAATGAATGCGTGGGTTTCTATGGAACCCTGGGCAACCTTTGATTATTTTGAGCCTAGAACCGTTGGGCGTTTCTATCGTTATCCAACCAACCGGGGAGTAGGTATGTTTCTTTCCACTGATAGTCGTAAGGAGGTTTTATTGACAGCTAATTTAAGGTATAGGTATTTTGATGAAGAAGATAGAAACACTTTCAGATTTTCAATAGGACCTCGTTGGAGAGTGAGTGACCAATTCAATTTTTCATTTAACACCGCGGTTAATTACTTTTCAAATGATGTGGGTTTCGTAAATAAGGTATCGAAAAATGCGGATGAGAAGGATATCATTTTTGGAATAAGGGATATTTCCACGGTGGAAAACTCTGTGTTTGCAGCTTATAATTTTACACCAACCATGTCATTGACCTTCCGAATGAGGCATTATTGGTCCAAAGTAGCTTATGATAAGTTTGCAATGCTAAATCTAAATGGAACCTTAGCTCCAACAGATTATAAGGGTAATCATAATGCCAATTTCAATGCCTTTAATATTGATATGATTTACAGATGGCGGTTTGCACCTGGCAGTGATCTTTACGTTGTTTGGAAAAATAGCATTTTGGAAAATCAACAAAGGACGGATCTTGATTATTGGTCAAATCTGGATGGATTATTTGAAAACCCACAAAGAAATATTATTTCACTGAAAATGATTTATTTCTTAGATTATAATAGTATTTTCAGCCATAATTCATAAGTGGCATGGAGATTTTTCATATTGATGAAGATATTAGAAAGTCAGATACACTGCCTTCGTCTTTTTATAGAGAGAGGGCGTGGTTTGAGCGATCCATATCTGAAATTTGGGAAAAATGTTGGATTTTTATAGGTGATAATACAGATCAGGCTCCGGTTGGTACATTAACGCCAATGGTCTTATTACCAGATGTTTTAAATGAACCTGTTGTCCTTTCCACAGATTCAGATGGGGAGGTATATTGTTTATCGAACGTTTGCACACATAGGGGGAAATTGGTAGTTTCTTCCTCCTGTTCCGGACAGCGGATACTTCGTTGCGGTTATCATGGACGGTGTTTCAGACTAAATGGGACATTTAAAAGTATGCCTGAATTTGACCAGACAGAAAATTTCCCAACGGAAAAGGATCATTTGAAACAGCTGCCGCTGGCCACTTTTTTCCCTTTGTACTTCACGTCCATTAATCCACTTGCTTCATTTGCTACTTTCATCCAACCCATGTTGGATAGAGTTTCATTTTTACCTTTACATACCCTGACCTTTAATCCTGATGCTTCCAAAGATTTCGATGTAAGGGCGCATTGGGCGCTATATGTTGACAATTATCTGGAAGGTTTTCATATTCCGTTTGTACATCCGGCGTTGAATCAGGCCATAGAATTTGAAAAATATGAATATCATTTATTTGAATGGGGTAATCTACAAATAGGTGTTGCAGCCGACGATGAACCATATTTTAATACGCCAAAAGGTCATGTGGACGAGGGAAAGAAAATATATGCCTATTATTTTTGGATTTTCCCAAATTTGATGTTCAATTTCTATCCCTGGGGTTTATCCTTAAATGTTGTAGAACCCAAAGGACATAAAATGACGGTGGTGAAATTCCGCTCATATTATTTTGAGGGAACCTCATTCGATAGAGAAAAAAACCAGTTAGATGTCACTGAAATAGAAGACGAAGAGGTGGTCGAATCTGTTCAAATGGGAATGCAAGGCCGATATTATAATAGGGGAAGGTATTCTGTTAACATGGAAATAAATGTTCATCACTTCCATAGTATTATTTCCAACCTATTGAATAAGCAAAAAGACTAAAAATATAGTATTTTGTTTATAAGTTTCATTAATCTGCTGTTAATTAAAGTACATTTTAATTAACTTGCACTTTTATTTTTAGCTATTGAAAAAATATAAGGCTCAGATGCAAAGAATTCTATTTATCTCTTTTATTCTACTTTGTTTATCGGTTGTTTTTCTTCAGGCTCAAACCTCATTAGGGGGGAAAGTAATCGATGAAGAGTCAAAAGAGCCCATCTCTTTCGGCACTATTGCCTTATTTAAAAATGGGGTTTTAGTTACTGGAACGGAGACAGACTTAGAGGGATATTTTAATTTCCCCGACATGGATCCAGGTCTTTATGACGTTGAAGCCAGTTACTTGGGCTATACCTCCAGAAGGATTACGGGAGTAAAAGTTTTGGCTGGAAAGTCAACTAAGTTAGATATTCAACTTGGTTCTGATGGAGGGGTTGTGTTACAGGAAATTACCATAGTTGAATATAAGGTGCCATTGATTGAGCAAGATAATACTACGTCTGGTTCGGTTATTACGAGCGATCAAATACGGTCATTACCTACGAGAAATATTAATGCCCTGGCTGCTACAACAGCAGGTTTAGCCGCTGCCGATGAGGGGAAAGCGATAACTATCAGGGGTTCTCGTTCCGATGCTACAAACTACTATATCGACGGTATCAGAATTCAGGGTAACCTCATTCCAGAATCGGAAATAGATCAGCTTCAGGTAATTACTGGGGGTATTGAAGCTCAATATGGTGATGTAACCGGAGGTATTATCTCCATCACAACAAAGGGTCCGTCAAATAAATTTAGCGGAGGAGTAGAAGTTGAATCATCTAAATATCTTGATCCATACAGCAACAGTTTAATAGGTGTAAACCTGAGTGGTCCCATTTTGAAAAATAAGAAGGGTCAATCTATTTTGGGTTACCGTTTCTCGGGAAGATATACCCATCAGTACGAGGATAATCCACCAGCTACCTCAATTTATAGGGTTAAAGAGGACAAATTAGCAGAGTTAGAGGCTAATCCAGTAACCGCCCTTGGGTCAAGTTTCATCATAAGCGCAGATAACCTGCTTGCCGATGATGTTGATATTTTAAAAGCCAGAAATAACGAAACGAATGAGAGGCTTGATCTAACTGGTAAAATTGATGCGCGATTAGGTGAATCTATTGATATGACGCTTACCGGAGCACTTACCGATGCTAAAAATCAATTTACGCCAGGTGGTTGGGGCGTTCTGAACAGTAAAAATAATCCGTTCAGTTTAGGAAGAACGTATAGAGCAAATTTTAGATTAAGACAAAGATTTGGTGCAAATGGAGGTGCCGGTAATGAAAAAGGGGCTATTCAAAATGCTTCATATACCTTGCAGGGAGGTTATGAAAAATCGACAGGGGAACAAGCTGACCAACGACATGGGTTTAATTATTTTGATTATGGGTATGTGGGAAAATTTGATTTGGAATGGGTACCTACCTTTGCGCTGGCCTTTGATCCTGCTTCTCAAGGTGTAGCCATGCAACATACAGATTACAGACAGGTACTTAGAAAATATACCCCTGGAGAGCAAAATCCAGTGCTATCAAATTATAATAATGCGCTCGACCTTAAACAGGGTGAGGGAATTAATCCACAAGTTGGAAAATATATATTGTCTAATTTTTTCAATAGTCAAAATTTACTTTCCTTGGGCAACTTTATAGCACCCAACGGATTTATATCCCCTGTTTATAACAACTCATGGGGTTTTCATACCAATGTTGGCTGGGTATATAATACGGCGGGAAGGTCCACAAATGATGTATATTCATTTAATGCCAGAACTAATTTTGACTGGATTCCAGGTAGTTCGAAAAATGGCAGACACAATATACAAATAGGGTTTATTTATGAAGAGCGTTTAAATAGAAGTTATTCGGTTATACCGAGAGGTCTTTGGGACATCGCCAGACAGCAGGCAAATAATCATATTCAAGGTATTGCCCCCAATGCAGATACCATAGGTTATATTGATTTACCCAATTTCCCGAAAACACCTCTTCGCGCTTTATCTATTGTGAATAGTGAGGACAACAAATTTTATAAATCTATCAGAGAAGAATTAGGCTTACCCCTTACTACTTTTGTAAATGTAGATGGGTTGGATCCCGATCAATTGAGGTTAGATATGTTTTCGGCAAAAGAATTAAACGATCAAAATGCTATAAGTTATTTTGGCCACGACTATTTAGGTCGCCCATTTGATGGAACGTTTGAAGATTTTTTTTCTACGGTTGACGAAAATGGAGTAAGAACTTTTCCCGTAGCTCCGAACAGACCTATTTATTCTGCAGCCTATATCCAGGATAAATTTACATTCAGAGATATTATCTTCAGGTTAGGCGTACGTATGGACAGATATGACGCTAATACCAGGGTATTAAAAGACCCATATTCGTTATATGACATTATGGAGGCTTCAGAATTTCATAACCTTCCGGAATCAAAATCTGAAAAACCTGGTAGCATTGGCGATGATTACAAAGTTTATCTAAATGACAGTGGAACGGACGTGTTGGCTTATCGTGATGGTGACCTATGGTATAGGTCAAATGGTAATCCTGTCAATAGTCCGATAGATATCTTTTCCGGAGGATTAGTATTTCCAAAATACAAAGATCCCCGGGCACAAAATATAAATAACTACATCAAAGATAAGGCATTTGACCCCTCTGTTTCTTTCAAGGATTATGAAGTTCAGGTGAATTTTATGCCTCGACTAGCCTTTTCTTTTCCTATTTCTGATGACGCTAACTTCTTTGCACACTACGATGTACTTATTCAGCGACCACCGTCAAATACTTTGGCCACAGCGTTAGATTATTTTTACTTCACTGATTTCCCATCGGTTATTCGAAATAATCCAGATCTAAGGCCGGAGAGAACAATAGATTATGAAGTAGGATTTCAACAAAAGTTATCAGCAACTTCAAAGTTAAAAATCGCTGCATATTATAAGGAATTGAGAGATATGATTCAGCAAAGAACCTATTTTCCGGTGCCCATAGTTAACCAATATACGACTTACGGAAATTTGGATTTTGGCACAGTTAAAGGATTCTCTTTTGAATATGAAATGCGCAGAACAGGGAACCTTTCTTTAGTGACCAATTATACTCTTCAGTTTGCTGATGGTACAGGTTCTGATGCTAATTCACAGAGAGGTTTGACAAGCAGAGGCAATCTTCGGACCCTGTTTCCCTTGAATTTTGACGAAAGACATCGCGTAAATATGAATTTAGATTACCGGTTCGGAGCAGGAAAATTTTACAATGGACCTAATCTTTTTGGTTCTGATATCCTTGCCAATGCAGGTCTGAGTTTACAGGCCATTGCTGTTTCTGGTCGTCCTTACACGGCAACAATCACTCCTCTTGAATTAGGAGGGGCTCAAACGGCTGGTTCAATTAACGGATCTCGCAAACCATGGAACTATACGATTAATTTACGAGTGGATAAAGTGGTACAAGTAAGTAAAGGTTTAAGCATGAATATTTATTGCAGAGTGTCAAATCTGCTCAATCAACAAAATATTTTAAATGTTTATTCTTCCACGGGATCACCAAAGGATGATGGATTTCTTGCTTCCTCGAATGGTCAGGACAAGCTACTAAACATAGTAAATTCAAATAGGGTGGTTGATGCTTATTTGGCGTCTTACCAGTGGGCATTGTTAAATCCTGGTTTATTTAGCTTACCGAGAAGGATTTTTGCTGGTGTGATTATGGATTTTTAAATTGAAATTATGACTAGGATGGTATATAAAAGGTTAATTAGCATCGTTTCTTTTAGCATTTTAATGGGGGTTATTTTATCTCCCATTATAATGACTGCCAGAAATAATCCTTTGTTAAAAGAAAGAAGAGGCAATACGACAGTAAAACTTCGATTTGCTGAAAATTGCAATAATGCAGTAGCTCAGATTGATCAGGCTATTAACAATGTAAGAGCACGATTAACTACTGGAGGGGATGTTTGGTGGGACAGTAATGACGGCCGATACATTGTACCGAAAGTACCTGCTGGTTTGCCCGAGGTTTCTTCTATTTTTGCCGGAGCAGTTTGGTTGGGTGGCGTTGACCCCGCCGGTAATTTAAAAGTGGCTGCTCAAACGTATGGTCGTAGTTCAGGTGATTTTGACTTCTGGCCTGGTCCGCTTAATCCGGAAACAGGGAAAACTAATCAAGCGATTTGTTCCCGTTGGGACCGTTTCTTCACTGTTAAAGGAGAAAATATCAGAGAGCATATCAGAAAATTTCAACTGGCAGAGAAAAGTGGGGTAGCTTATAATCCTGATGATATTCCCAGAGATATAAAAGGCTGGCCAGCTCGTGGGAACGAATTCTTCTTCGATATTCATAATTTTGAATTACCTAATACTTCGCAAGGCCTTGCTGCATTTTGGGATCAGGATGGAGATGGCTTATATAACCCTGACAGAGGTGATTTTCCAGTTATTGAAATAAGAGGTTGTGTCTCAAAACCGCAATTTCCGGACGAAATGATTTTCTGGGTTTATAATGATGCAGGTAATATCCACTCAGAATCGAGAGGTGACCCTATTCAGATGGAAGTACAGGTGCAAGCCTTTTCTTATGCTACTAATGACGAAATAAATGATATGACTTTTCAACGGTATAAACTCATTAACCGTGCCGTTGAAAGTATCGATTCCATGTTTTTTGCTATGTGGGTCGATGCTGACTTAGGCTGTTTTACAGATGATTATGTTGGAAGTGATGTTTCCAGAAGTCTTGGTTACATGTATAATGAAGATGCTTTAGATGGTCAAACAGGTTGTGCCTGTCCTCAAGGGGTTAATACCTATTGTGACGAAGTTCCCATTTTAGGGGTGGATTATTTTAGAGGTCCCTTAGACGAAAATGGGGAAGAAATTGGTATGTCTTCTTTTACTTATTATAACAATGGAGGCGTTGGAAGTCCGGCACCTGGTACCACAGACCCTGCTACCGCTCAAGAGTACTTTAACTATTTATCAGGTTCCTGGCGTGACGGTAGTCCTTTCACTTTCGGTGATGATGCCTATCAAGATGGTGCTAAGGTAAAATACGCTTTTTCTGATGCACCAAATAATTCAAGAGGCTGGTCAATGTGTACTTCAAATCTTCCTTTTGGTGATCGTCGTACCATTCAGGCCTCAGGCCCTTTCCGTTTAGATCCTGGAGCTGTTAATGAACTTATCATTGGAGTTGTTTGGGTAGCAGATCAAACATATCCCTGCCCGGATATCTCAAAATTACTCGAAGCGGATGATATCGCTCAGGCATTATTTGATAATTGTTTTGAATTAACCGACGGACCTGATGCTCCGGATATTGATTTTATAGAGCTGGATAGAGAAATTATTGCTGTATTTACAAATGATAGTATTACTTCTAATAATGCTTTCGAGGGTTATGCACAACGTGGTTTGCAAATTCCAGCTGGTGCAAAGGATAGCTTATATAGCTTTGAAGGATATAAACTGTATCAATTAGCTAATTCTTCTGTAACGATTGCGGATTTAGAAAATCCAGATAAATCACGTTTAATTTATCAAGTAGATTTAAAAAATAACATAAATAGAATTTTCAATTGGAAAACCATTGATAATCCGACAGGAGAGGAGTATTATGTTCCCGAGTTAAAGGTTGAAGGTGGGAATAATGGTATTCAACATACTTTTAAGATTAAGGAGGATCAATTTTCAGAAGGTGATCGAAGATTAATTAATCATAAGAAATATTATTATGTTGCGGTTGCCTACGCGCACAATAATTATAGAGTATTTGATCCCAAAGCAGTTTTGGGGCAAAGAAAGCCATATTTGGAGGGGAGAAGAAACATTGGGGATGGTAGGAACCCATTTTATACGGTATTACCTCATCCAACCACAGATAAAATATTAAATGCCAGATATGGTGAAGGAACGGTTATTACCCGTATTTCAGGAGCTGGAACAGGGGATAATTTTCTTGATATTTCTGATGCAACGAGGTCTGCGATATTGGGTACTTCTTTCAATGGACAGATAACTTATCTTCCTGGAAGAGCGCCCATCCAAGTGAAAATTTTTAATCCTTTGGAAGTAAAGGATGGACAATTTGAACTCAAGTTTAAGGACAATAATGCTACTAACGGGATTTTAGAATCTCCTGTTACCTGGGAGTTAAGAAATCTTAGAGATCCAAATAGTCCGGTTATCAGATCTGAAAGGCCTATTGAGCAGCTGAACGAACAGATCATCAGAGCGTTTGGTTTTTCTATCGTAATAGGTCAGGTTTCAGAACCGGGGAGTTTAAAAGATGCCAAAAATGGGGCTATTGGTATTGAAGTTACTTACAAAGATAAAAATGGCGCACAATGGTTAGGATTTATCAATGACGGATTTAGCGCTGGTCCCACGAACTTTGACGCAACTGTTTTCGATTATATTTCAACAGGCGACGGGCAAGTTGATGCGGTATTAGATCCAACCCAGGCTTTTTCAAAAATGGGTGCCGGTCAATTTACTCCCTATTACCTTGCCGATTGGAGGGTAAAAGGGGAGAGAGATCCTGCCTATATTTCTCCCGCTATTTCTGATAATAGCGCTAGTTCCATTCTTAGAACACGAATGAAATTAGCCGATTTGAATAATGTGGATATTGTTTTCACAAAAGATAAGAGTCTTTGGAGTAAGTGTGTTATTATTGAGTCTGCTAATAGATTTTATCGTACTCAAGGATTTAATACAGAGGGAAATCGCAGGCACTTTGATTTAAGGGCCAGGCCTGGGGTAACAAAAGATGATACAAATAGTGATGGTTTACCGGACCCAAATACAGCTGATTTAACAGAGGGATTTGGATGGTTCCCAGGCTATGCCATTGACGTAGAAACGGGTAGACGATTAAATATTTTCTTTGGGGAAAATTCTGTCTATAATGGTACCGTATTGGAAAACTATAAATTGGGGGCCGATATGATGTTTAACCCGGATAATTTGGTCCGTTTAGCTGGGGTAAGTAACGGAAATCTTGGATTCTATCCTGTTGGTGGACAGCACTTTGTTTATGTTACGAAACAAACGTATGATGAATGCAGGGCTATTAGAAACTCATTGAGAAATGCAGCGCCTGTCGCTAAGATACTAGCTTTACAAGAGATTACCTGGTCTGGATTAATTTACAATCAATCTGCAACCCCGTTTCTTTCTTACAAAGATGGTTTGATTCCCAATGATGCTGTAGTAAAAATTCGTGTAAATAACCCTTATTCCATTGCGGGAAATGAAAATAACGGCCACCCTGTTTATCGCTTTCAATTTGATAAAAAGGAAGCAGAAAAGCGGGATGCGAGTAATTACAATGCTGCTTTAGATGCAATAAACGTAGTTCCTAATCCATATTACGGTTTCTCCGACTATGAGGTTTCCCAATTTACTACGACCATTAAGTTTACTAATCTGCCAGCCAATTGTACGGTTACTATTTATTCTTTGGATGGTAAATTTATCAGGCAATACAAACGTGATGAGGTGGGAGCAGTTCCACGAGGCAACAACCGAGCCATTACGAATAATCAAATTACGCCTGATTTGGAGTGGGATCTAAGAAATAACCGGGGAATTCCAGTCGCAAGTGGTGTTTATTTGATGAATATTGACGCGGGCGAATTGGGATCTAAAACGATAAAGTGGTTTGGTGTAAACAGAAAATTTGATCCTTCCGGATTGTAAACAATGAATAATTTAATTAAATGAGGATTAAGGTTTTTTTTATTATTGGTAGTTTAATTTTTCTTTCCCATCCTTTTTTAAAGGCTGGGAATCCCGACAGACAGGGTGAGGCTGGAGCTTATGAGCTACTATTGAATCCCTGGGCAAGAAGTTCTGGTTTATTTCATATCAATACGGCTTCAGTCAGAGGTGTTGAAGCAATGAGAATTAATATTGCTGGTTTACCGCGTATAAATAGTCTGGAAATCAATCTTTCAGGAGCTAATTACTTACAAGGTACAGGCATTCGAATGAATGCTTTCGGAATTTCCCGAAAGTTGAAAAATGGTGCTGCGCTAGGCCTAAGTTTAACTTCTTTGAATTTTGGAGAAAATAAAGTAACTACAGAAGACCAACCTGAGGGAACAGGAGCAAATTTTTCTCCTAATTTCTTTAATATAGCGTTGGGCTATGCATATACTTTTGAAAATAAGGTGTCTGTTGGTATTTTGATGAGAGGAATTTCTGAATCTCTTTCTAATGTAAGTGCTTTTGGCTTGGCAATAGACGCGGGGGTTCAGTATGTAACAGGTGATAAAGAAGAATTCAAATTCGGGATTAGTCTGAGTAATGTTGGTTCAAGGATGGTTTTTAATGGAGAAGGTCTCTCTTTTCAGGGAAACACCCCGAATAAAGCTGGATATCAACTTACTTTTGATCAACGCGCAGCAGGTTTCGAGTTACCGTCTATGTTAAATATTGGATTGTCCTACGATATCCTTATTGGCGAACCTCACAGGATTAGTTTGATTGGGAACTTTACTTCTAATTCTTTCAGCAGGGACCAGATAGGGGCGGGTATTGAGTATGCTCTTTGGGATTCTTTTATGTTAAGAGGAGCCTATAAATATGATCTTGGTGCTTCTACTCTGGAAGAAAGGCCGGTAAATACTGGTTTGAGTGCTGGAGGAAGTATTGATTTTCCATTATCTAAAGGGTCTAAAAATAAGATTGCTTTAGATTATGCTTATCAGGCAACCCGGGTTTGGACAGGTACCCATAATATTTCCCTTCGATTTAATTTCTAGGTATTTTTTTATATGGAGGATATTTAATTAGGCATTTATTCTTGAAAATGTAAGAATTTTGACCTATATTTGTTAAAATAATGATTGAAAACGATTTGGGAATATTCTCATATCGTTTTTGTTTTTTTAAGTCTATCACCCTAATCATTCCAAAAATCTCAAAAAATTAATGTTATGTCTGGTATCAATTACCTGACCCGAGAGGGTTTTGAACGACTAAATAGTGAATTAGAAGATATGAAATCGCGAGGTAGATCGGAAGCTGCTAAAGCTATTGCCGAAGCTCGTGAGAAAGGAGATTTGTCTGAAAATGCAGAATATGACGCTGCAAAAGAGGCGCAGGGAATGCTTGAACTAAGAATTAATGACTTAGAAAAACAACTAGCTAATGCCAGAGTAATGGAAATCAGCGATGTAGATATTTCTAAAGTTACCGTTCTTTCTAAGGTAACCATTAAAAATAAGGCTAATAATGCCACAATCACCTATCAAATAGTTTCAGAATCAGAATCTGATCTTAAAGCTAAACGTATTTCGATTAGCTCGCCCATGGGTAAAGGCTTATTGGGAAAGAAAATTGGGGATGTAGCTCACGTGGAGACACCTAATGGTAAATTAGAGTTTGTTATTGAAAATATTTCAATCTAGCCCAGGTATGCCAAGTATTTTTTCCCGTATTATAAATGGAGAAATTCCTGCATGGAAAGTAGCAGAATCGGAGCATTTCATGGCATTTCTTGACGTAAATCCGCTAGCGAAAGGACATACCTTAATCGTTCCAAAAGTAGAGACGGATTATTTTTTTGATTTATCGGACGAGGAAATATCGGGTATCATGCTATTTTCAAAAAAGGTAGCTTCAGCCTTGCGCAGCTCACTGCCATGTCTTAGAATAGGAATGAGTGTCATCGGTTTGGAAGTACCCCATGCACATGTACATTTAGTTCCACTAAACAGTATGTGGGATATTAATTTTAGTAACTCAAAGCTAAATCTTTCGGCAGAAGAAATGGAAGCAATAGCTGCTTCCATTCGTTCCGCTTACGATAAATTATAAAGTTTATTTTGCAACCCATCCTCCATCTACGGGGATGGCCGCTCCAGTAACGAAAGATCCTCCTTTGCCACATAGCCATAGAACCGCATCAGCGATTTCTTCGGGTTCTCCTAGTCTTCCAACAGGTTGTACCTTAGCAAATTGCGCTTCGATAGCTTTATCCTTTCCTGTAAATCTGTCGATCATTGGCGTTCTAACCACACCTGGACAAATGGCATTGACTCTTATTCCTTTTGTTGCATAGTCCAGCGCCGCATTTTTAGTTAATCCTACGATGGCGTGTTTTGATGCCACATAAGCTGGTATACCTTCGAAACCAACCAATCCAGCGACAGAAGCAATGTTTATAATAACGCCTGCACCTTGCTTCAACATCATTGGAATTTCACCTTTCATACATAAAAAAGTACCTGTCAAATTCACGTTGAGTACATGGTGCCAATTTTCTAAGGTACAAGAATCTATGGGACTGCTATGACCTTCAATGCCAGCATTATTTATAGCAAAATCAAGCCTTCCGTAGTTTTTATCCATGGTATCCATTAAATGGTTTACCTGTTCCACATTGGAAACATCGCATTGTATAAAAATACCCGTACCTCCATTTTTCTTTATTAAATCTAAGGTTTCTGAACCGTCTTCCCAATCGGCAATCACTACCGTGGCACCTTGAGCGGCAAATGCCAAAGCGGTAGCCCTGCCAATACCAAAGCTTCCTCCGGTGACTATATGAATGAAATTTAATGTTTATCCGTTTATTTTAACCTGTCTGGATTGTCAGCTAAAAATTTTTCCCAGGTAGCTTTACTCTTTTTTACCGGCGTCTTCTTTGTGGATGTGCTTATTTTTCCATTTTGATAAAAATGGCACACGGCAACAGCTAAGGCATCCGTGGCGTCTAAGAGCTGGCCCGCTAAATCAACTTTTAGTTGACTTTGCAACAAAAAAGCAACTTGTTCTTTGCTTGCATTCCCATTGCCTGTTACCGACTGTTTTATCTTTCTGGGAGAATATTCAAAAATGTCTAATCCTTTGTCCATTCCAACAGCTATGGCAACCCCCTGAGCTCTTCCCAATTTCAACATAGATTGAACATTTTTTGCATAAAATGGAGCTTCAACAGCCATTATAGTAGGTTTATATGTGATAATGATACTCTGTAACCTTTCCAGAATTTTCAAAAGCCTCGTGGGGTGATCGCTGAGGGCATCCAGGAAAATAACCCCAATGTCCACACTTTTCATCTGACTTCCATTAATTTCTAATAAGGCATAACCCATTTTCACCGTTCCAGGATCGACACCTAAAATGCGATATATTTTATTTTCAGTAAGTGACATTTATCAGTTCTATTTCATGACAATGTAGTGATAAAATTAAATCTTTTTTTATAGTGACCCTTCATCCCAATCTAAAAGTTGGATATTAAACCTGACTTACCTAAATCGAGCTTGCCATAAAACCATATATCATTTGTTTTTAGGCGATGTTTATGCTATATTGACGCTCTATTTTGCCAAATAACCAAATACCAAATCTATGAAACTTCAGAACCATTATAAGGATGGCTTTTTTGACGTATGTGCTGAGCATGGCTTTTTGCCCATAAAAGATCCAATCGTTTCGCTACCTTCTACTTACGCCGATGTGCAAAAAATTTTGGATGATATGCCTGTAGTTTTGCCGAATGGTGAGCATGGATTGCTTCATCATGAAGGTTCAATCATGAAGGCTATAGAAGCACTTGAAAATCACCTGGAAGAGGTGAAAAAGGAGGATGATCTTTTTGTTATTCAAGCTCTTTTCCGTTCGTATGGATTTTTAACTTCCGCATATCTATTGGAGCCTTCCTATCAACAATTTCGGCTGGATGGTACCTATGGAAAAGCAAGAAATGTGCTACCAGCAAATATTGCACAACCTTTTTGCCATGTCTCAGAAAAATTAGGCGTTTTTCCCTGGTTAGATTATCATTATGCATATTCCTTGGGGAATTACAGGAAATTGGATGAAAGTAAGGACCTGAACTGGGAAAATATTACCATGTGTAACCGTTTTTCCGGGCAATCTGATGAAGTTGGATTTATTATGCTTCATGTTGATATCAATAGGTTTTCTCCTGGTTTGGTAGGATCTGTTATGCACACTTTAGAAGTTGTCAAAGATGAAAGTAAACCAGTTCATGATTTTTTGGAAGCTAACTGGCTAACCATGAAAAAAATGAATGAGCGAAGAAAGGAGATGTGGAAAGCTTCAAGATGGCAACACTATAACGATTTCAGGATTTTTATCATGGGTGTTAAAGGGAATCAGGAAATTTTCGGTCCTGGAGTAACTTATGAGGGCGTTTGGGACGAACCAAAGGCTTTTAGAGGACAAACCGGTGCCCAGGATGATATTATTCCTATGCAAGACATTTTTTCTGGGGTCATTTTTCATTATCCTCAAAATGATTTAACGAAATATTTACTTGATCTGAGAGCTTACAGACCTGTTTGTGTTCAAAATTTTTTCTCCGATCTTTCTGAAACGATGGAAAAAATTCATCCAAAGGGATTGTTGGGTCTTTTAAAAGAAAGGAACGATATAGATTCCCTTTGTTTCCTCATCGGAATTTTAGAGGAAATTTATCATTTTAGAAATGGTCACTGGCAATTTGTCCAAAAATATATCATGTCAAATACCAAGTATGCTAAAGCTACAGGGGGAACACCTATAACTTCCTGGATACCTAACCAAATTATGGCTGTCATTATTCAGATGGAGGAGGTGCTCGATACCTTAAGCCTATATGGTGAAAGTAGTAATGATACCGCCCAAAAAGTAAGGGAAAGAAATATTCAATTATTACCTACCAAAAGAAAGCTTTTAGAAGGTCAATTAGCGCTCATTCATAACAATGACTTTACAGCCGAATCTGTTTTTGAACTGAATAAGGCTTATGGTTATGTTGATTCAGAGCATATTAATTGATACAATTGTATGTACTTAAGAAGGTTATGATATTTTTAAATCACTTTCATAAAAATAGTCATAACCTTTTTATCTATTTACTTAAATGCCAGGTCCAATAAATTAAGATAAATTGGACGGGGATTCTAATGATAGCCAGTTTCTTGCTTCCTATCGCCGGTTTTTCTTTGAATACATCTAAAACATGGATGGGTAAGAAAAATAACATTAAATAGAACATACCTTTTCCCGCCATCTGTTGATATTGGGGGATAAAAAGTCCAATACCCAGCAAAACTTCAATAATGCCAGCCAAATAGTTGGCAAACAACTTTGGAATAAAATCTGGAATAAACCGGTTATAGAAACGGGGCTTTACGAAATGCATAATGCCTGCAAAAATCATAAAAACAGCTAACAGAATAGTTAAATAATACATGTAATGGTTCATATTGATATTGATTAAACGGATATAGTTTTAAATTTCATCAGGCCACTGAGCGGCTTGATTTGTTTGTTTAAATAGGGGTCTGTCTGCGCCAACTTTCCTCAGGTATTCACCGAGTAAAGTGGATAATTTGTCCACTTTTTCAGGGTATTTATCAGCTAAGTCATTATTTTCACTCAGATCTTCATCTAATCGGTAAAGTTCCTTCTTTCCGTCTTTATACCAATAGATTAATTTCCAGTTACCATGGCGGATGGTACTGGTTGTTCCAATACCAGGTCCTGTTGGCCCCCATTTGTTCGGGTAATGCCAGACGAGTGTTCTATCTTTTTGAATCTTCGATTTTTGGAATAGAAAAGGAGTGAAACTCATGCCATCTATTACTTGAACGGTATTTATTTTTTTAACGCCAGCCAGGTCTAACAGGGTTGAAAAAAAATCTTCTGCGATAATGGGTTGGTTACAAACAGTGCCGGGTTTAACTTTTCCAGGCCATTTAACCATCATGGGTTCTCTGATGCCCCCTTCATAAGCCGAGCCTTTACCACTTTTTAATGGTTTATTATGACTGTGCAGGGTTCCCCCTCTTGCAGAAGCACTTAAGGAACCATTATCAGACATAAAAACAATAATGGTGTTTTTGTCTAAATCATTATTTTTTAGGTAAGCCATGAGATCGCCAAGGCTTTTATCCATACCTTCTACCATGGAGGCAAAACGAGCCTCTGGTTCCTCCAAGCCCATATTTTTATACTTTTTGTAAAATCTGGTATCGGCTTCCAATGGCGTATGAACGGCATAATGCGACATATTTAGGAAAAAGGGTTTATTAAGTTTTTGAGCCTGTTGGATGGCAGAAATAGCTTCCAGGGTTAATACTTCAGTCAGATTTATGGTGTCACCATGATATTTGCCCAAGCCGGGAACACCCCAGGGTAGCGTTTGTTTATCTCCATTTTTATTACCAAAATTCTTTTCCCCCTGATAGCTTCCGGGAGCCCCTGCAGCATGCCCTGCAATATTCAGGTCGAATCCTAGATTTATAGGATTGGCACCTGGCGTATTCATAGCGCCCCAATGCGCTTTCCCGCAATGTATAGTGAAATACCCATTTTGTTTTAGTATTTGAGGTAGGGTAGTGGCATGAACCGCATTTTCAATGCTATCTACTGGTTGCAATCCGTTCATATTCCAGACAGGCATTTTCAAAACATCATCTGCATGATCTTCAGACACATTACGTTTCAATGTCCAGTTGGTAACCCGGTGTCTTGCCGCATTCATCCCCGTCATAAGGCTAACCCGGGTAGGAGAGCACACACTACTGGCATAGGCCTGGGTAAATTTCATCCCCTCTGCGGCCATTTTTTCCATATTCGGCGTTTGGTAAAGCAGATTTAATCGGGTTTTTTCAGTCCAAAAGGGAACAGATGTATCCTGCCAACCCATATCATCCACCAGGAAAAAAATAATATTGGGTTTTTTATGATTATTTTGATAATGGCCAATAGAACCTGACGAACAAAAGATCAGTAAGGAATAAATAATAGCTGATTTTGTTAGAATATTTTTCATGTCATTAGGTTAGAAAGAAAGGATATTAAAATACACGAACGTTAAGTATAGCATTATGTAAGTTAGTGTTATATCAACCAAAAGGTAACAAAATAAAAGTATGTAATTTATTTACAATAGTCGGTTTAGTGGGTATTAAAAATAGGATAATTGCATAAATAAATTTAACAATACTATCAACAGAGCTTTTGAAGAGAGGCGTTTTACAGCTAAAAAGTAACAATTTAAGGAAAAGAAAAGGGTCAAAATAAGCATTAAGCAATATTTTGACCCTTGAAAATTATTTTATTAGCTAAAAATCTGAAGATATTAATTTTTAATACATCTGACAGATAATCCTACGTTTGGTTGATAACTATTAGCGTCGTTACTTGCTCTTAATTCTTTAGTAGTACCTGCTAAGGCTCTGTTTTTAGCTGAGGTGGAAGACCAGAAATAAGCATTTTCACCTTTAAAGTAGAATAATCCATCATTTCTTCTGAAGCCTCCTGGTAACCCACTGAAATCTGAACAATTATTAGCATCATAATTTACCGTCCAAAGGGTTGTACCAGGTACTTTCATTTTCTCACCGGCAACAGATTCTCCGCCTAAACAGGTTGATAACGTTGTCCATTCAGCATCAGTGGGCGCACGCCAACCTGAAGGACAGAGGCCTTTGGGGTCATTCACGGCGTATTGATTATAAAGGTAGCCGAAAGTGGTTAAATTACTCGCATTGTGTTCATAAACAGTCATGGCACTCGTTGTTGTGTTGAGCCATCCTGTATATCCAGCAGCATTGCCGGTAGTCGTTCCTCCTGCGTCAACAGGTATAGTGGTACCGTCGTTTAAGGTTGTAACCCTTAAATTTTGCTTCATCCAGCATTGTCCGCCTAAAGTTAAAACGTCATAACTATTACTTTCACGGTCAGTCACCGTGCTTGGGCAAGTGGCCGTACTGGCGCAAGTGCAGGCAGCTAATGTTGTAAAACTAATTTGTGTACCATAACTGGTTCCCGCCGTATTGGTAGCATAGGATCGAACGTAATATAGTGTACCAGCGGATAATCCGGTAATACTACTTGTAAAAGATCCTGTTCCCGTTCCATCTGTCGTTTTTGTTGAAAGTGAAATAGTGGGGCTGGTTGTTGTAGCCCAAACTACGCCTCTTGCTGTGATGGAACTTCCCCCATCTGCTGTAATGTTTCCTCCACTCGTTGCCCCAGAGGAGGTGATTGAAGTTGCTGCTACCGTTGCAGAAATGGTGGCTAAAGATCCTGCTGAAGTTGTAAAACTAATTTCGGTACCATAATTGGTTCCCGCTGCGTTAGTAGCATAAGAACGAACGTAATATAGCGTACCGGCGGATAATCCGGTAATATTACTTGTAAAAGATCCCGTTCCTGTTCCATTAGACGTTTTTGTTGAAAGTGAAATAGTGGGGCTGGTTGTTGTAGCCCAAACTACACCTCTTGCTGTGATAGAACTTCCCCCATCTGCTGTAATATTTCCTCCACTCGTTGCTGCAGAGGTGGTGATTGATGTTGCAGATACTGTTGCCGACATAGTGGCTAAAGATCCGGCTGAAGTTGTAAAACTAATTTCGGTGCCATAACTGGTACCTGATGAATTTGTCGCATAGGAGCGAACGTAATAGGTTGTTCCTAAACTTAACCCTGTTATATTGCTGGTAAAAGAACCTATCCCCGTTCCATCAGACGTTTTTGTTGTAAGTGAAGTAGTGGGGCTGGTTGCCGTTCCCCAAACCACGCCTCTCGCTGTAATGGGACTATCACCTGCTGCTGTAATATTTCCACCGCTTGAGGCGGTAGTTGTCGTAATGGCCGATATTGCTGAGGTAGCGGAAAGAGTAGGTGTAGACCCAATATTGGTTGTAAAAGAGATTTCTGAACCATAACTGGTTCCTGCAGCATTAGTTGCGTATGATCGAACGTAATATAGCGTGCTGGCATATAGTCCGGTTATATTACTGGTAAAAGATCCTGTTCCCGTACCATCTGACGTTTTTGTTGAAAGTGAAATAGTGGGGCTGGTTGTTGTACCCCAAACTACGCCTCTTGCTGTGATGGAACTTCCCCCATCTGCTGTAATGTTTCCTCCACTCGTTGCCCCAGAGGAGGTGATTGAAGTTGCTGCTACCGTTGCCGACATGGTGGATAAAGATCCGGTTGATGTGGTAAAACTCATTTGAGTACCATAACTGGTTCCCGCCGTATTGGTAGCATAGGAACGAACGTAATATAGTGTTCCGGCAGTTAGCCCGGTAATATTACTGGTAAAAGCGCCTGTGCCTGTTCCATCTGTCGTTTTTGTTGATAGTGATTCTGTTGGATTTGCAGTTGTAGCCCAAACTACGCCTCTTGCTGTGATGGAACTACCCCCATCTGCTGTAATGTTTCCTCCACTTGTTGCTGTAGAGGGGGTGATTGATGTTGCAGATACCGTTGCAGACATAGTGGCTAAGGATCCAAGTGATGTTGTAAAACTAATTTCGGTTCCATAACTTGTTCCTGCTGAATTTGTTGCGTAAGAACGGACATAATAAAGGGTTCCTGCGCTCAAACCTGTTATATTACTAATAAATGAACCCGTTCCTGTACCGTTAGTGGTACTTGAGGCTGAGGGAACTGTTGGACTTGGCGAAGTTCCCCAAACTACGCCTCTGGCGGTTATAGCATATCCTCCATCGGAAGAGATGTTCCCACCGCTGGAAGCGGAAGTAGTTGTTATTGAACCGATAGCTGATGTAGAGGAAATACTTGGTGATGAGCCGACTAATGTAGTAAAAGATATTTCTGAACCATAAGTTGTTCCAGCTGGGTTAGTAGCGTAGGAACGAACGTAATATAGCGTGGTGGCAGATAACCCTGTTATATTACTGGTAAATGCACCCGTTCCAGTGCCATCGGAGGTGCTGAAAGCTGAGGGAACCGTTGGGTTCGTTGATGTAGCCCAAACGACTCCACGCACAGTACCTGGGTAACCTCCGTCAGAAGAAATATTTCCCCCACTTGTTGCTGAGGTTGCTGTAATTGAGCCAGTACTTACCGTACTTCCTATGGTTGCAGGAGAGCCAGTACCAGTTATAAAATTAATTTCTGTTCCATAAGTTGAACCCGAACTGTTTGAAACGTAAAATCTAACATAATAAGTTGTTCCTGCGCTTAATCCCGTGATATTGCTCGTAAATGTTCCGACGCCCGGGCCATCATTTGTCTTTGTACTTAGGGCAATCGTTGGATTTGGGCTTGTGCTCCAGATGATTCCTTTTGCAAGAACAGGAGATCCACCATCAGAAAGTATGTTTCCACTAAAGCTTGCAGTAGATGCAGTGATTACTCCCGTAGTTATAATGGAACTTATTGAAGGAGGGGTTGAACAGACGGTAACACAGGTCTCTAAGGCTAGTTTTTTCCAACGGACCTTTAGTTCATCCATTGAAAATCTGTTCCTGTTGCTATTTGAAAGAGCATTAGTTTCTTTGGAAGATTGTACCTGACCATTCAAAAAGGTCAGATGGAAACTAAAAAAAGTAAAAAGTAAAAACAATGTTACCCTTTGGTTTCTTTTGAGATTGAAACAGTACATTCTTAAAATTAATTTGGTTAATTAAAAATAATTAACTCATTAAGCGGTAACTTAATGAGACCAAAAAATTTAAGATGGGTGTAATATTAAAATCCCTGCGAAAATAATAAATAATTATAATTAACAAAAAATTTGGGGCAGATAATGTGATATTTTTAGTTGGATATTTGAGAAATGAGGCTATTTAAAAAGTCTAGGTGCATTAAAATCTTAGTAAAGATGTTGAAACTATGCCCCTGTAAGGTTATACGAAAGAATACATTTACTAATAAACTTTACCTCCAAACCGAAGACGTAAGCTATAGTCCGTGAAATCCTATAATCCCTAAAATCCGTGATTCAGAACCGAGTGTTTAGGGTAAACCCAATCTATAAAACCTATCGTAAAAAATTATCCATTTTGTATCCTTTGCCATCACAAAGACCTAGTAGGCCAACGTATAAAGTAGCATAAAAAAAGAGGCTATCTTTTTAGGCAGCCTCTTTTCCTGTATTATTTTAACTGAAGCATTAAATGTATGGCAATCAATTATCAAATGTTAGATGCAAAATCATTATTTCACCACCTTTAAAATCCCTCTCATCAATGTATGATGACCTGGATAGGTGCATACAAAAGAATATTCGCCTGGTTTAGAGGGTGCCACAAAATAAATAGTCTGTGATGCTTCCGGTTGCAGCAGAGTAGTATGAAAAAGAACTTTATTGCTATTAGGGACATAGCTCATTTGGGAACCTTTCACACCCAGGGAGAAAGCAGACAGGCCAACTTCGTCAGCGGTACCTGGCTCAACGATGACCAGATTATGGGTCATGTCGTCATCTAAGTTATTGAAAGTGAGTTTTATCTTAGTTCCTGCCTTAACCTCTAGTTCTGATACATCATATTTCATACCTGGAACAGTACCTATAACCAGGGTTTTATCGGGGGTTGCCCAATCGGACGGCATGGTTGTCAGGTGTTTACTACTGTTTTTACTGTTTTTCTTTGTTGCTGGTTCCGCTGTTGTCTCCATTGGGACAGCAGCATGTTGGTGACTTTCAGCAGGAGGGGGAGCGACCACTGCCATTTTATTTTTAGACAAATCTGCCGTCATTCCTGCTGGAATATTATTGAGGGTGTAATAGCCCACGTCGTGTAAAAGTAACTCTCCATTTGCGGCTTTTACTCCTTTTGGTTTAATTTCATGAATATAGAACCGCCTGGCTTCATCGAGTACTAAACGAACTTTTGTATGATCATCAGAAATCAGAATGGCTTTGATTGCGTGGGATTTATTTTCAATAACAGGGCTACCATAAAAGTGGTGATATTGGTAATTAAAGCTATTGATATCATAATTCGCTGCTTGAACTGCGGTGGAAACATCAACAGGTTTAGTAAAAGTGATTTCAAAACCATCGGACATGGCGTGTACTTCAGCCATTTCAAAAGGCGTTTCTCCACTCCATAACATCCTTTGAAGGCCAAATAAATCCTTACCGGTAGAACCCCATCCTCTTGAGGTCATTCCACCAAACATGGAGCCGTCATTTCCCCAGGACAAACGAAGTAAACCCGATTGCCACCCTTCCCGGAAAGGGAAACAAATGCCCTGATATTGACCATTTACTTTTTCAAGCATCATGCGCATCACCTTCGAATGTCCCTGGTCAGAGACAAAGTATTGACCTTTGAAAAAGGGGCCCATATTTCCATTAACATCCTCAATCATATCAGCGGTGGAAATGCCCATCAACGTGTGAGGATACCAAACAGCGGGTAGTTTCAGATTTTTCACTTTTTCAGCTGCTTTGTACATAGGTTCACTGTTATCGGGCACATCAGAAATTTGGGTGGTCATAGGTGAACCGGGCTCATTTGACCAAACCAGACTACTTGCGTGACCAGCAAAATCACCTTTTTCCAAATGGGTAATTCTACCTGAACCTACCCAATCCCCTTGATTTTCAGTATAAAAAATATCACCTGCGCTATTCATCATAACACCTGCCGGAGATCTTAAGCCAGAAGCAACAGGAGATAAGGTACCGTCAGGAGAAACTTTTACCATCCAACCTCTCCATTTTGATAATTTGGCTTCACCAAAACCTACCCAGGCTACATTGAAGGTGAGATACATATTGTCCTGAGAATCAAAAACGGGGCCGTAGGAATATTCATGATAATTTCCTTCTAATTCCCAATTAGCTATGTTTTGATAATGGTCTGCGGAACCATCTCCATTTTGGTCGGTTAATTTGGTTAATTCACCCCGCTGAACGGCATACAAGGAACCTTTATGAAAATTCAAGCCGAGCACTTCGTGCATACCACTGGCAAAGAGTCTGTAAAATGGCGTGGCAGAATAGGGATTTTCAACCATCCATATTTCTCCCCGACGGGTACTCACCGCCAGTCTTCCATCAGGAATGGTGGCCATTCCACCTACCTCCAGCTCTATATTATGGGGGATTGGTAAAGTTCTTAGCGGATAATATTCTGCTTCAGCCACCGCTTTCTGAGCTTCAAGGGCTTGAATAGTTAATATGGATAAACAAGCTATAAGAAATATATTTTTCATTGTCATTCGTTTTTTAAAATACAATCTGATAGGTGAAAGTGGTATTTTTAATATCTGAAATCAACCATTGTTTCCCATCCTTTTGAATGATTACGGGAACATTGGGGGAATTAACTTTTATAAAATAAGCGGCATCATCCACAGAAAATAATCCGTCAGCTACTTTTTTTATTCCTTTTTTTGAGGTCGCCAGCAGAAAATGTTTGTCAGTGGGTAGAGCAGAAAATGAAATAAAGCGGGTGAGTCCTTGACCGTTTGCGGAGGGTTGTAACCAATCTTTTAAGGTTATGTCCCCCATTTTCATAACATATTGGGGTGTTTTTTGCCCATCAACTTCAGTAAATTGCATCCCTTCATATCGGAAAGCGGAAGGTGAAACAAGCTGTTGACTGATTTTATCTATATATGGAAAGAGGCCGGTCATTTGTTGTGACATCCCAAGAGGTTCAGCGGTTTGTTCGGTACCACGGTCATGCCACATTTCAGTGGTATTTAAAAAGCGGCCTCGCCAAACATTTAATATCGCACCAGCTTTAGTGTCATAACTGTAGTGAACGGCTTGAGGAAAACCTACGTTGATAGCATGGGTTCTTTTTGAGCCGTCAAAGACGACGAAAGAACGTTGAAAAACAGGTTGGTTAGAAAGGTAAACTTCGTTCATCACTGTTTTAGAAAACTCCATCTCCGATTTTTTATCATGCAGCGTTTGCCAACCTTCACTTTCTCCCTCTGCCTTAACAGATAATCCGAAAGCACGGACACTTCTCTCCCAATCCCTGTGGGTATATCCAATCCGAAAGGTATGTTTTCCAGCGTCTAGTCTTTTTTTTCCGAGAACTTCCTCATTAAAACTCATTCCATACCAGGGAACATCGACATCGGATAGTACTAGCTCATTGTCAATCAATACGTTGGCATATCCGTGATAATTTCCTTTGAATAAATAAACGTTGGCTTTTGATACTTCAAAAGAACCGGTGATAACGTAATACTGGGTTCCTCTTCTTGAAACGGAAACGTCTATTAACTCCGTTTCTCCAACCTTGACAGGCGTTAAGGTACTTAAATCTTTTTCTTTTGGAACCGTTTGAATATCTCCTTTCTTTTCACGCGTAAAAGCATTTTCATAAATTTTGTACTGAACAGGCGGGACAATCTTTACACTGGCATTTCCTATTTTTGTTATTCTGATATTTCTGAAGGCAATGGGACCATGATCACCTTGAAACATGAGGGGCCCCATCGATTTTTCATCTTGAAAAGCCGCTGCTCTGGTTGGACCGAACAGTTCTACATTCTGATGTATAACCATTCCATTCCAGGACACTTTTAACATTTTGGCATTCGATATCTTTTGTCCGTTGACATCAAATTTTGGTGCTTGAAAACTTATGTCAACACGATTCCATAATCCGGGAGCTTTTACGGCATTAAAACGGGGGGCATGACCTTCAAAACCTTCGTTGTTTTTGCCCCTTTTTTCATCCCATCGTTGATAAATCCCTCCTGCATCGTCAAAAGATGGTGTGGCCTTACCCCAACTATCAAATACCTGAACCTCATACCTTCCTTGCAGATATATACCTGAATTAGAACCTTTAGGAATCATAACCTCCAGCGATAAATCAAGATCGCCATGTTCCATGAGGGTAATTAAATTATCACTTGCCTTGAAAGAACCATTCTTTAATTCACAAACCAAGACGCCTTTTCCCTGTTTGGAAATGAGTGATTTTTCATTAGGATTTCCAGTAACCTCACTCGCTTCCTGCCAGTTTGCTGAAGGATTTTTAAATAAGGAAAGGTTGTCCAATGATTCATAGGATTGGGCATGAAGTATCAATGGAAAAAATAAAATGGGACATAGCCGAATAAGTAGCCCGTGGTGCATACCAGTAAAGAACATAGGGATAGGTTTATAAATGTATTTTAATAGGTTCTTATCTCATGTTAAATATAGGGATTAAAATCGGATTATTACTTTAGGTATTTGAATTTAAATGATAAGACCTATTCAAATTTTAACTAATTTTCCGTGATAATATGAATTATGATCTTGAATGCCAGTCAAATTCGCGCCTGGGACGCATTTACTATCGAGCATGAACCCATTAAATCTATTGATTTAATGGAGCGTGCTGCATTAGCTTGCTTTCATTGGTTGGAAATGAGGGATTTAACTTCAAGATCTTTTCAGATTTTTTGTGGGAAAGGTAATAATGGGGGCGATGGACTGGCACTGGGTAGGATTCTTCTTCAGGCTGGAGCCAGGGTTGATATTTATGTTCTGTCCTCTGAGAACACAGGAACGGCTGACTTTCAATGTAATCTCCTGAGATGGAAGGATTATTCAAAAAGGGAAATTCATTGGTTGAATGAATCTAAAGATTTTCCCACATTGGCATCAAATGGCCTGGTTATCGACGCTTTATTTGGTTCTGGATTAAACAGACCTTTGGAGGGCATCAACGCACATTTAATCAGTTATCTGAATGAACAAGCCAATACAATTATCTCTATTGACCTGCCATCGGGCTTAATGTCTGATACATTGGAAATAGGGGTTCCCATAATTCAGGCTAACCATACGTTAAGTTTTCAGATCCCTAAACTTGCTTTTTATTTTCCGGAAAATGAAATATTCATAGGGGAAATTCATCTGTTAGATATTGGTTTATCTGCGGGTTTTTTGCACCATATAGTTCCCGAGATCAGTCTTATTAACAAGGAGGTAGTTGAGAAAATATATAAACCAAGGCAAAGATTTTCACACAAAGGTACCTTCGGGCACGCCCTTTTACTAGCCGGTAGTTATGGTAAAACAGGCGCCGCATTACTTGCTGCAAAGGCCTGTATGCATAGCGGTGTCGGACTACTTACAGTGGGCGTACCTCAATGTGCTTACCTTGTTCTACAAGTGGGTCTACCGGAAGCTATGGTTACTTCCGACGAAAAAAAGAATAAATTAGGCACTATTATGCCTAACTATTCTAATTATCAGGCGGTGGGTATCGGTCCGGGAATAGGCACAGAGAAAAAGACCAGGCAATGGCTTTTACATCAACTTTTAGTTATACAATGTCCGCTGGTTTTAGACGCCGATGCTTTAAATGCTATAGCTTATGAGGAAAAATGGCATTGTATTCCAAAAAATTCAATTTTAACACCTCATCCGAAGGAATTTGACAGGTTATTTGGTTTATGTAAGAATAGTCAGGAAAGAATGCTTAAGGCCATTGAAAAGGCAAAAGAGTTATCTTGTATTGTGGTTTTAAAAGGTCATCACACGCTCATTGCCACGTCAGAAGGGGAGGTTTGGTTTAATACTACAGGTAATGCCGGCATGGCTACAGGGGGTAGTGGTGATGTTTTAACAGGAATCATTACTGGTTTGTTGGCGCAAGGTTATGTCCCAAAAGATGCTGCATTATTGGGGGTTTGGTTGCATGGAAAGTCAGGGGATTTGGCTTCAAAAAGGCATGGACAAGAGGCTTTAGTGGCTAGCCATATTATAGAATTTTTGGGTGATGCCTTTCTATTAATGACCAATCGATGAATCATAAATATGCCAGGTGGATTTTTATCATTCTGAGCCTTTCTTTTATTCTGAAATTTTATGCAGATGAAAATTTTTGGCGATCGATACAAGATTTTCCATCACTAAATACCTGGTCCCTTCCTTTATTTTGTATTATCATAGTACTCATTCCGTTCAATTGGTTTTTAGAAGGTTTAAAGTGGCGTGTATTTCTATCAAAGAATAAAAAACCCAGTTACCCGGTAATGTTGAAGATTATTTTTGCGGGGGTCAGTTGCGCTATTTTAACACCCAATAGGATGGGAGATTTTATAGGAAGAGGCTTGGTTTCTCCTTCAGAAATGCGGGAAGAAACCGTTTTAGCGACCTTTATGGGCAATTTTTGTCAGTTTTTTATCCTTTTGCTTTTAGGTATTCCTGCTTTAGTTTTTTTATTTCCTTTATTAGCAAACCATAGTGCTCAACAGACTCAGTTTCCTATTGCGGTAGTCATATTCTGGTTAATCTTTTGTTTAGTTTTCCTTTTTGTATATCCATATATTTTTCAATTTTTTGCCAGGTTATCTAAGCGTTGGCAATGGACCACTTCATGGGAGGAGAAATTTTTATCCCTCAGTAATATAACTTACGCAACCTTATTTAAAGGATTGTTTTACGCTGGAGTGCGTTATCTGGTATTTAGCTTCCAATACTATTTGGTACTTAACTTATGGGGTGTACACCTTTCTCTTTTTCCAATGTACGTAGGGCTCGCTAGTTTATATCTCTTTCAAACTATTATTCCTCTTCCTCCTATATATAGCTTAATCGTTCGGGGGGAAACTTCTGTATTGGTTTGGGGTATTTGGGGCATTGCTCCCATAACAGCAATGACGGCAAGTTATATGTTATTTATATTTAATTTGTTTATACCAGCTGTCATCGGTTTTTTTATCTTGTTACCCATCAGGTCATCAAAAAAATAAGATTACATTCTTTTATTTGGATTTTATTTACTAATTTCAAGTTTGCCTAAAACCGACTTGACAATGAATAAATTAAAATGGTGCTTGCCACTTTGCCTATTCCTTTTGATGGGAACCTTTCTTTCCGCACAAAACAAGGCGAATTCTCTTTCTTTATCATCCAGTTCTTTTATCTATGAGGAAGCTCCATTTAAGGAATGTCATGCTTCAAGTTTGGTAGAGGTAAATTACGGTAAAATATTAGCTACCTGGTTTGGAGGGACCAGGGAAAAAAATCCGGATGTCACTATATGGCTTGCGGAATTTTCTAAAGGAAAATGGGGAGAAATCAGGGAAGTTGCTACGGGTATTCAAAATGATAAATTGAGATATGCGTGCTGGAATCCCGTATTATTTAATCATTCGTCTGGCATCTTATATCTTTTTTACAAGGTAGGACCCTCTCCAACTACCTGGTGGGGAGAAAGTATCCAGTCTAAAGATAATGGATTGACCTGGTCGAAACCGATCAGAATACCCGACGGATTTTTTGGACCAATACGGGCAAAACCCATTGAATTACCTAATGGGAATATTCTTTGCCCTTCCAGTCTGGAAATCCCCGACGGAAAATGGTCAGTTCATTTTGAGCTTTTTAATCCAAAGGCAAATACATGGAATAGAATAGCCGTCGATGATAATTCAGCGTATGATATTATTCAACCTACTTTGTTAGTTCATAATGATCCAAATACGCTTCAAATTTTATGTCGGAGCAGGCAAAATAAAATTATTGAATCATGGTCTGTCGATGGAGGTAAAACCTGGTCTAAAACGGCAGAAACATCATTGCCCAACCCAAGTGCGGGTATAGATGCCGTTTCCATGCCTAATGTTGGACATTATTTGATTTATAATCCTACGGAAAAAGGGCCGAATGATAGGGCTAAACTAGCCGTTGCCTTCTCTAAAGATGGGAAAAATTGGGATTCAATGCTCCATTTAGAGGATGAAAAATCTGGAGAGTTTAGTTACCCTGCCATGATTTTAGGAAAAGATGGTCAATTAAAAGTGACCTATACCTGGAAAAGAAGAAAGATTCGATTTGCGGAATTAAAAATTAATTAGTTTACCGTTTTATGTTGCCAACAAAACTTTTTGGAATTATTCCACCAGTAGTGTCACCATTAATTGACACAAATACTTTAGATATTGATGGGCTGGAACTTGTTTTAAACAGGCTTATTGAACATCAGGTTCACGGAATTTTTATATTAGGAACCACAGGGGAAGGTCCTAATTTAAGCCATAGAATCAGGAAGGAAATAATTAAGCATACCGCGGCTTTTGTCCAGGAAAGGAAGCCCGTTTTTGTATGTGTTACCGATACAAGTCCAGAGGAATTATTGGAAATAGCTGGATATGCTGCAGATAATGGTGCCGATGCGCTCGTTTTTGCGCCACCTTATTATTCACCCATAAACCAACAAGAGTTATTAGCCTACTCCGAGTGGTTAATTCCTCAATTGCCTCTGCCTACCTTACTTTATAACATGCCGTCTCATTGTAAGGTATCTTTTTCATTGGAGGCAGTGAAAAAACTATCTTTATCAGAAAGAATAATAGGCATCAAGGATAGTTCGGGAGACATGAGTTATCTGAATAACCTGATGGGCAGTGTTGAAAATCCGGAGTTTTGTTTTTTTACCGGTCCTGAAATATTGTTGGCGGAAACTTTATTTATTGGTGGAAATGGGGGTGTCAGCGGTGGGGCCAATCTTTATCCACAGCTTTTTGTTGGGCTATTCGAAGCCTTTCAACAAGGAGATTTGATTAAAGTATTGGAGTTTCAGCAAATTGTGAAAGAGCTGGACAGAGCGGTATATTTTGACGGATTCATGAAAGGGATAAAGGCAGCGCTCGCTTTGAAAGGCATTTGCCAGAATAAGGCTATGCCGCCTCTTTTTCCAATGGCAAATGAGGGATTAAAAAAGCTGGAATCTTCCATGAAGTATTTAGAGGATAAATATCCATTCTTAAAAAAATAGTTTTATTAAAATATTGATAATGGGCAATTTAGCTTTTTTTGACTATCTTATTCTTGCTTTATACGGCATTATTTTATTGGGTATGGGTTTTTATTTTGCCAGGAAAATGAAAACGGCAGGTCAGTTTATGACGGCAAATGGGAAAATACCCGGTTGGGCAGCAGGTCTGGCGGTGATGAGTGCCTATACCAGCAGTATTTCTTACATCGCCACACCAGGAAAAGCATTTGACTCTGACTGGCATCCCATCATTTTTGCCCTCTGTATGATACCGGTAAGCTGGTTAGCCGTGGTTAAAATTATTCCGCTTTATAGAAAATTAAATCTTATCTCTGTTTATTCTTTTTTAGAGGAACGTCTTGGTTCATGGGCCAGGTTATATGCTGCATTTTCCTTTTTATTGTTTATGGTGGGTCGCATGGCCGTTATTCTATATTTGGTGGCTTTACTCATTCAACCATTCGTTGGGGGAAATCTAATATGGATTATTATAGCCATTGGTTTTATAACTATTCTATATACACTCATGGGTGGGGTAGAGGCAGTTATCTGGACAGATGTTATGCAATCTATTGTAATGATTGCCGGGATTGTTTATACCGTAGTATTTTTAGGAAACATGGTGTTTTTGTCTTCTCCGGAACTTTTTTCTCAAGCCTACGATGCGGGTAAATTTTCCTGGGGATTGTCTGATTTTTCTTTTGATAAAAGAACTATCTGGGTGATGATTATCTATGGTTTAACCGAAAATCTTAGGAATCTTTTGGCAGACCAGAATTATGTTCAAAAATATGCCACTGTTCAGAATAATGAGGAGGCGGCAAAATCCATGAAACTGGCAACCATTATTTATTTGTTTCTTACCGTTTGCTTTCTCTTTATTGGTACAGCCTTATTTTATTTTTATCAGATACAGGATTCCCTGCCTTCCAATATTAACAAAGGTGATCAGGTTTTCCCTTATTTTATTGCTACACAAATGCCTGTGGGACTCAAGGGACTCATTCTTGCAGCCATTATTGCTGCAGCAATGAGCACCATTGATTCTGCTTTAAATTGTTCAGCCACCGTTATTTGGATTGATTTTTTAAAAGGAAGATTTGATGAAAATATAAGTGAAAAGAAACAAATGTTCATCCTTCAAACAGCTACCTGGGTTTGGGGTATTCTGGGAACTTTATTTGCCATTTGGATGATTCAAGCGAAGAGTGCACTTGATGTTTGGTGGCAATTATCCGGTATTTTTGGAGGAGGCATACTTGGACTATTTTTACTCGCTTTACTCAAAATAAAATTATCCTATTTTCATGGCTTGGTGGCTATTTCTTTAAGTATTATAGTCATTTCATGGAGTACTTTTTCCCGAAATTTACCTGAGTCGATCAGTTGGTTAAATAGTTCAATTGATCCCATTTTGTCAGGTGTATTAGGTACCATAATCTTATTATTTTACGGAATAATAATACATGTAGTAAACAGAAAAACATCAGTATAGCATAGCAACCTATTTTTGATCCTTACCGTTATTAGGAAATAGATTGAATAGGTTTCAATGATTGATGAAAAATTAGAGAAAGTACTTAATAGTTGCAGGGTTGATAATAGAGCCGCTCAAAAAGAAATTTATGAGTTCTATTACAGTTTTGTTTTTTCTATTGTCAGGCGTTATGTTGGATCTTTTGAGGAATCAAAGGAGGTTACAAATGATGTATTTTTCAAAATTTTCACTAAATTAAATCTTTATCAACAGGGTACTAATTTTAAGGGTTGGATAACTCAACTGGCTAAAAGAGTGGCGATTGATAAGTATAGGGCCGATTTGAATAAAATCAAAACCAGTGAAAAGGATGAAATTCCTGATACGTCAGAACGATTTGATATACAATGGCTTAATAAAATGGATATCGAGGAGAAGATACTGCTTATTCAAAAACTTTCTCCAGCATATCGCCTCGTTTTCAATCTTTATGTGATTGAGCAATTATCTCATGAGGAAATTGCTCAACTTCTAAATATCTCAACGGGAACCTCTAAATCTAATCTTGCGAAAGCAAGAATTCAACTGAAAACATTAATGATTAAATACCAATATGTATAGAAAAACTGACAATCCTGATATGCCATGAGCGATAACGAATTCGACCAGATATTTTCCGAAAATTTGAAAAATACTCGTTCAATTATTGATCCTGAGGAGGAGGACTGGTATGATTTGACTTCTAAATTAGATTATTTTCAATCAAAGAGACGGAATTGGCTGAAAGTTCTACCGTGGATTTTATTACCTTTTATAACGGGTTATGCTGTTTGGAGTGGCACTGCCTTACATCATTTGAAACTGGAAAAATCTTTTGCCAGGAATACTCAATATAATCAATCGATAGTAATGGATACCATTATCGTTGAGAAAGAAAAATACATCTATGATACGCTTTATAAAGTAGCTTATGTCCATCGGGTATCTAAGGAAAAGGCAGTTTCGCCTGTCGTGAATCAACCCATTTTAGGTATTCCATCGGAAGTTTTCACCCATCAAGAGGAATTAATATCGGAGGTTAAAAAGATAGATGAAAAGCAAGAATCTGTTTTACAGACAAAGGATACATTGAGTGCCAACCTGGTTGAAAAAAAAGAAGAAATAAAAATACCAGATGAAAATATAAAGGGATCAAAATCCAGCGTAAAAGTTGGCCTGTCAGCGGGGGCTTTTATACCACTGAGTCTAAATGAGATAAAAAATCCGGTGGCATTGCAATGGTTCACAGAATGGGTAATCTCACCGAGATTTAACTTAGTACCTTCTCTTATTTTTACGCAACATTTTTTTGAAACTGAAGACTTGAGCAGCAGCAAAGTCATGCTTTCTTCCAGTATTAATCCGCCGGGGACATTTACTATACATGAAATAAAAGGAATTGAGAGAAATATTATACCATCCTTTTCAACGAATTATTATTTTCTGAATAAGAATAAAATCAGGGTATATTCAGGTATTGGAATAGGTGCTAAAATAATTATGCCTGCCCAAATCACCTACGAATTTATTGAACTTTCCAATAATAGTAGCTATAAATATAATCAGGTAAGTAACAAGATTTCCACTGAAATTTTGATGATGGGAAGTATAGGTGGATCTCTTCAGGTTACTTCAAGATTATCTTTTTTTGCCGAAGCTAAAATGGGCATATCAAAAGGGAATACAGCAAAAACAAACTCGTTTTTGGCTACTTTTTTAGGTGTCGGATTTCAATTTTGAGGATGTATAAAAAATGAAAATTTAGTTTTTGTTTATTTAAAACGCTTTTTGGGGTAATAAATTTAAATTAACATATTAGGTTTATAATTATTGTGATATTTAATTAATTTGTTTATATTTGTATCTACTTCCCTAAATTTCAGTTTGATACAGTTTAATAGTTTTAAATACAACTACAAAAGTGATGTATAAACACCTTCCATTTTTTTTATTAGTCGCCCTGTTTGTTGGTATTAGTTTAAACAATGTGGCGAACGGACAGGATAGTATTCCTTTTATACCAGCCTCAGGGGGAAGTGGTGTTGTTAATGAGGTTAATGGCTCATCACAGGTAACTGTCGGGCAGGTCTTTTTTTCAAATGAAATAAGTCCTGATTTTAATATTAACCAGGGAATACAGCAACCCTCTGTATATGAACTTGTATCTAAAGTAGATGAATTATCTTGTAGTGGGATCGTTTTAGATAATAAAGAGATATATAAAGGGGAAGTTTATAATGGGGTTATGATATTACCTTATTTAAAGGGTAATGGGGCTTATTTTTTAGGTCTGAATTTACCATCATCCGGTGTTTCAGGGTTGATTCTTAGTTTACAGCCGGGAAAACTAGCTAATGGGAATGGATCTGTTGAATTGGTAATTAAGGGTACCCCTGCTGACACAGGTCTTGCTTTTTTTAATCTAACATTTGGTGCAAAAACATGCACATTTAATCTGCCAGTGACCATATTGGAACCTAAAATTTCCACTTTGAATTGTAGTAGCATTGTGGTTAATCCAAAGGATGTAGGTTCAAAATTAGATTATTCCGGCGTAGTAACCATAAGTTATCAGGGAGGGAATAATAAGAAATCATATCCTGTTAATATAGCTTCATCCGTTGTGAAAGGTCTAACTTTAAAAGCGGATTCCATTTTACTCAATAAAAGTGGCGGAACATTGACTTTGAATTTGATGGGAACTCCTGATACAGCAGGAATAGCCTTTTTTCCACTTACCATTGGGGAAAAAACCTGTAATGTTATGGTAAAGGTGATTGAGAGCGATATTAAGGTGCCAAATGTATTTACACCAAACGAGGATGGCAAAAATGATTTATGGTCCATTCCTGCCTTGGCTTTCAAACCAGAATCAAAGGTATTTATTTTTGACAGATTAGGACGATTATTAATTGAATACCCCGGATCATCGCCTGGCTGGAATGGAATGATTAATAATTATCCTGCTACTGCGGGTGATTATTGGTATGTCATCCAGATATCAAAAGACGCCGTTCCGTTGAAAGGGAATTTCACATTACTAAGATAAAAAGCGTATGAAAAATTTGTTGGCTGTCCTCTTAGTTATCAGTAGCATTAATGCAAATGGACAAAATTATATATTTCAGAATCAGCATTTCTTTAAGCCATATCTGACTAATCCAGCGATGGCTGGTGCTCAAAATAATGGCAATATTGCCTTAATTTATAAAAAGCAATTGTTAGGATTTGATAATTCACCAAATTCTCAAGTGATTTCTATGGATTATCCATTTTCTAAGAGTAAAATAGGCGTAGGAATTAACGGCTTTAAAGATCAGAATGGTGCTACTGGATTTTCTGGATTAGAATCAACTTTTGCCTATCATATTAGTACTGGGAAAAAAGGAAAAGTTCCATTGACAGGATTTTCTTTTGGTTTATCAGCAAACTATAACCAATATAGTGTTGATAATTCAAATTTCAAACCAGAAGATTCAGATGATTTAACTATAAATAACCCAGATAAATGGTCTGATTCATACCCTAACGCTAATTTCGGGTTCAATTTCTATTCGAATGGTTTTAATTTGGGTGTTTCTGCCTATAATATCATACCAAGAGTAAGTACTATTTTCACGAATGAAGATGATATTCAAAATGCCTTTACTGTTTTTATTAATTCAGGTATTGATTTAAAAGCGAAAGAAAATATTGTTGTAAGACCTAATGTGTTAATTCGAACACAAAGAAGCTCAGATTATCAATTTGATATGATGCTAGATTTCAAATTCATATCGTCACCAAGTTCATTTTTTACCATTTCCCCTGTCTTTAGAAATTATGGCTATGCAGCCATAACGGGAAGACAATCCATGGGTGTAAACGCTCTGGTATCCTGGCATCCATTTGTGATTGGCTATCAGTTTGAAATGCCACTTTCTGCAGTGAATGACTTTTCAAGGGGTGGGAATCATGTTATTTTTTTAGCCTTTAAATTAACTTCTAAACCAGAGGCCCTAAAGCAGTTTAATGCCGATGAAAAAAAGGAATAGGGCACACCAGCATAAGTACAAAAAATTAAAACTATGAAAGGAGTAATGAAAGGAAGTATTCTCTTCTTATTTTTTAGTATGATACATGCCATTGGCTTTGGTCAAGCCCCTGATTTAATAAGTTATCAGGCTATTATTAGAAATAATAATAATGAATTGGCTGCCAATGTATCGGTGGGAATGCGTATAAGTATTATAAGGGGTTCTGCAGCAGATGTATTATTATATCAGGAGGAACATAGTGAAAAAACAAATTTGAATGGATTAATTTATTTAAATATAGGTTCAGGCGCGCCTTTGTTTGGAACTATGTCAGGAATAGACTGGTCCAATGGTCCATTTTACGTAAAATCTGAGACAGATCCAACAGGAGGTAAGAATTATACTTTGGTGGTTGTTTCTCGACTACTTAGTGTGCCTTTTTCTATATATGCTAAATCTGCAGAAAAGGTAACTGGCCCATTAACAGAATTGGATCCCTTGTTTAATGCCAGCATTTCGAAAGGTATTACGGCGGTGGATACAGCTTATTGGAATAAGAAATTAAGTAGTTTCACTGAAAAAGATCCACTTTTTAATGCTAGTATTTCGAAGGGTATTACGGCTGTAGACACAGCTTATTGGAATAAGAAATTAAGTAGTTTCACAGAATCAGATCCTTTGTTTAATGCCAGTATTGCAAAGGGAATTACTGCAGCGGACACCGCATTGTGGAATTCAGAATCTGATCCTTTATTTATTGCTAGTATTTCAAAGGGTATTACCGCTGTTGATACGGCTTATTGGAATAAAAAATTGAGTAGCTTCACAGAATCTGATCCTTTGTTTAATGTAAGTGTAGCAAAGGGCATTACCGCTGTTGATACGGCTTATTGGAATGATAAATTGGATAGTTTTACAGAGTCGGATCCACTTTATAATTCTAGTGTAGCAAAGGGCATTACGGCGGTGGATACTGCCAGTTGGAATCAAAAAGTTGGACTTCCACAAACTGGGAATACCGCAGGTGATATTTTGTTTTGGAATGGAACGGCCTGGGTGAAAATTCAACAAGGTCTTCCTGGTCAGGGATTATTTCTATCGCAAACAGGTGTTCCAATGTGGTCCGGACCTGCCTTTGCTACCTTAACAACAAATGTAGCTACCTCGGTGACTAATATTACGGCTATAAGTGGTGGCAATATATCTTCTGACGGAGGAACGCCGGTAACAGCCAGAGGAATCTGCTGGAGTACCTCACCAAATCCAACGGTAGCAAATGACACTACTAGAAATGGTGTTGGAACGGGTTCTTTTATAAGTAATATGAATGGTTTATTGGGGAGTACTACTTACTATGTAAGAGCTTATGCTGTAAATACAACGGGAGTAGCTTATGGCAATCAGATAACTTTTACTACACCTGTGCCGACACCACCTTCCCTTACAACTACAGCACTTTCATCTATTACCAGTGTAAGTGTTGCAACGGGTGGTTCTGTAGTGAATAATGGGGGTGCGCCAATTACGGCAAGAGGTGTGGTATGGGATACGTTACAAAATCCTGTTGTAAATAAAAATAGGTCAATCAATGGATCAATAAATAATATTTTTCTTGATACGATTAGAGGTTTAGCTGGATCAAGAGTTTATTACGTTCGTTCTTATGCTACCAATAGTGCAGGAACAGCTTATGGAAATGAGGTAAGTTTTACCACTTTAACACCTGTAGTGCCTACGGTTACTATTAATCCAATAGATTCCATTAAAAATATTTCAGCAAGAAGCGGCGGGGCAATCACTTCTGATGGAGGCGCTGCTATTTTAAGTAAAGGGGTTGTTTGGAGTACCTCCCCTAATCCTACGATTTCGAATTCGAGAACAAATGATGGCTCAGGAGTTGCATCATTTACAAGTCAATTGACAGGTTTGTTAGGTGATTCTGTATATTATGTCCGTGCCTACGCAACCAATGCTACGGGTACTGGTTACAGTTCTCAACTTAATTTTACAACATCTACATCTGTTCTGGCGACAGTAACAACAACGTCTGTTACTTCCATAACATCAAATTCAGCTATTTCAGGAGGTAATGTAACGGCCAGTGGTGGTGGCATTATTTCAGCAAGAGGGGTCGTTTGGAATACCTCTCCAACGCCAACCCTAAGTCATTTCAAAACCACAGATGGGTCTGGCACAGGTTTATTTACCAGTAACTTAACTAGTTTGACGCCTCCCGGAACTACCTACTATGTCCGTGCTTATGTGACCAATAATAAAGGAACTAATTATGGTAATGAGGTAACTTTTACAACGTTAGCAGTACCCCCAACGGTAGTTACTAAGCCCGTCTCGTCGATAACCTCTACATCTGCCACTTCCGGAGGTACAATTTCTTTAACCGGAGGTGCGGCACATTCAGAAAAGGGTTTAGTTTATGGTACAACAACTAATCCAACAATCTCAAACTCCAAAATATCAGATAATACAGCAGGTTTGGATTGGACAACTAATATCACAGGATTAACTGGAAATACAAAATATTATGTCCGTGCTTATGCCATAAATAGTGCAGGAACTGCTTATGGAGGGCTGGATAGTTTCAATACTAGTCCTTTAGTTCCAATTATTGCAACTGATCCAGTTGCTTCGATAACCAAGACTACTGCTGTAAGTGGTGGAAATATTTCTTCCGATGGGGGTTCAGCCATTACGGCTAGAGGTATCGTTTGGAATAAAACAGGTAGCCCTAGCCCTTTAGTCGGTACTGATAGTATTCGAACTGATGCTTCTATGGCGATTGGATTATATACGCTCAATTTAGGTAATCTTAATTCTGGGATAACCTATTATGTTCGTGCTTATGCCACTAATGCAGTAGGTACCGCTTATGGTAATACATTAACTTTCACCACTCAGCCTGTATTAGATACTATTGGAAATCAATACACTACGATTACTATTAACGGTAAGGAATGGTTTAAAGAAAATCTGAAAACAACGAAATATGCTACTGGTACAGATATTTTAAATGTAACAGAAAATGCATCTTGGTTCAATTTGGTTAGTGGACAAGGTGCCTGGGCTAATTATGCTAATGATGGTTCAAATGATGCTATTTACGGAAAATTATACAACTGGTATGCTGTTACAGATGTTAAGGGACTTTGTCCAACAGGGTGGCATGTTGCCACTGACTCAGATTGGACCTCTTTAACAGTTAATTATGGACTTGATGCTGCAGCAGGGAATGAGTTGAAATCAACAACTCTTTGGACCATAGGAAATGCAAATACTAATATATCTGGCTTTGGTGCGCTACCCGGTGGAGGAAGAAGTCCTGGAGGTTTTGGAGATATTAATAATAAGGGTTTTTGGTGGACTTCAACTCCTGACCCATCTGATACTGATAAAGCTTATGTAAGAAGTATGCAATACAATTTTGATACCGTTTTAAGAAATACAGAAAGTAACAAATACGGTTTCTCCGTACGATGTGTAAAAAATTAATATTCATTTGATTTTTGAAAAAACCCCTTGGTGAAAACCAGAGGGTTTTTTCTTTTTACGAAGGTGATTACCTACTTTTGTACGCATTTAATCCTTACTTATGACTTTTTTCACTCGCATATTATACCTGGGTACTTATTTTTTACTTTTTTTTGTTGTGCCACTATTGTGTCAGGATGCTGAAATTTTTCCACCCAGCAAGGTTAAAAAAGCTATTGAATCAAAAAAAATTGAAAAATCTATTCGCATTGATGGCATGCTGAATGAGGAGGAATGGAAAAATACACCGGTAAATTCCTCCTTTCTTCAAATTGAACCTAATCAGGGCGAACTTGCTAATCAACAAACTTTTTTACGCGTCCTTTACAATAAGCAATATTTATATTTTGGCATTTTTGCCTCAGATTCTTTAGGAAAAAAGGCCATTCGTGCTACAGATTTTAAAAGGGACTTCAATTTCAATTCGCATGACCTGGTTGCCTTAGCTTTTGACGGCTTTAATGACAATAGAAACGCTATGGCACTTACCATGAATGCTTATGGTGTGCAACGTGATTTGTTGTCTTTCGATGACCTTTATTATGATTCAGACTGGGATGGTTTGTGGCGTGTTCGCACCAATAGGACCGATTCAGGCTGGTATGCAGAAGTAGCTGTTCCCTGGCAAACCTTACGATATCCAAAATTAACTGATTCCATTCAACAATGGGGGTTCAATATGATTAGAGTCAGACGTGCAACGAACGAAACTTCTGCATTTTCACCTTTCCCCCGCTCTTTTAGTGCTTTAAGAATGGCTTATGCTGGAATATTGACTGATCTGAAACCGCCCCCACCAAAATCAAATATTCGTATTCAACCTTATGTTTTGGGTGCTTTGGACAGATATTCACCGGAAATAAAAGATAAAAAACAACAATCACTTAAATTAGGCGGCGAATTGAAATGGGCCATTAATCCCAATTCTGTTCTCGATGTTACCCTTAACACGGACTTTGCACAAGCGGATGTAGATAGGCAGATAAATAATATTACCCGATTTTCTATTCTTTTTCCTGAAAGACGTCAGTTCTTCCTTGAAAATGCTTCCCTTTTTGGTGTTGGTGGTGGTCCATCTCCTGATTTCTCTGGCGGATTTATGCGCATTCAACCTTTCTTCAGTAGAAGAATTGGTCTTGATGACAATGGTAATCCAATTCCCATTGATATGGGTAGCAGATACGTTTACCGTTCCTTAAAGAGAAATGCAGGCGTAATGGCCATTCAGCAACGGGGTTTCAACGGAGAGGATCCAACAAGGTTTTTTATAGGAAGATTTTCAGAAAACCTGGGCGAGCAGCATAGGATTGGTGGCTTGGTTGCCTTAAAAGAAGGACAAAATGGCATTCACGCTACCAGTATGTTAGATGGCTTTTTTCGAATGGGACAATCACACTCCTTAAATACGATGTTGGTGAATACCACCAATTCAAATGGTGAAAAGTCAGGATTTGCTGGATATGCCCAGTATTTTTATGCCACCAATCAATTGAAATTTTGGTGGACTCAATCTATCGTTAATAAAAGTTTTAATCCTGAACTTGGATTTGTCTCCAGGACGGATGTAATTGGATCGACGCCTGGCGTAAATATTTATTATCGCGGAAAACATTTACCATTTAAAAAAGTCATTCGAGCCTTTGAACCGGGGCTGAATATCGAGATATATCACCAGGCTTCTACAGGGAAACTTATCGAAAGGCAGGTGAACCTTTGGCCGCTATTCTTTAATTTACAAAATGGGGGTTTTATTGGGTATGGTACTTATTTTGCTTATCAAAACTTAACGGAACCTTTTGAACCTCTCGGCGTTCGCATTCAAACAGGAACGTATAGGTATCAAAGGAATCAGATTTTCCTAAGTTCGGATCCCTCAAAAATGTTAAATATTTTTTCTGATTTTAGCTGGGGAAATTATTTTGACGGAAAATTGAGTTCTTTGGATCTTACCATGCAATTTGCTCCCATTCCTCATTTTTCCTTACTGGGACGGGTAAATCGGAATGTTGTTAAAAAATTAGGTGAAAATGGTACCTCCGAAACTATTGATTTATTTAGTATTGAGGGAAGGTTTGCCATAAATCCAAGACTTCAGCTGGTGGGGTTTTATCAACAAAATGCAGAGAACAAGTTGAAAAATTATAACATTCGTATTTCATGGGAATACAGACCTCTTTCGTTCATTTATCTGGTGTTAAACAAACGAGGATTTGAAAGATTAGATGGCATAAATCAAAATGAGCAGCATGCCATTTTAAAATTAAGTTACCTACGGCAATTATAAAAGCTGGACGATAACTAATCTTGTCGTGTTACTTTTTCAGTGATTACCCCTGTTTCCTTATTTTTCAATATCACTTTTTTATCACCATTAGGTAGAATTTCTTCCTTAATGAACCAGTGTTGTGCATCAAAATCAACATAAACTGAAGGTTTTGAAAGACCTGTCTGGCCTCTCCAAATTGGAAGCACCACAGGTTCCCACAATTTGGTTTTAGCAGATTTATAAGCTGCATCAATAATGGCATTCACCACATACCCGTCGTAAAAGGATTCACGGGGTGATATACCTTTTTCAAAGGAATCAAACATATCATTAAACATGTTAGGATAACCTAATTCGTGTGCTTCATCCCCAACAGGAAATTGCCATCCCGATGTGCTTTCAGCCTTTTCGGCAACGTAGGCATTTCCCGCTCCACTGGTGTACATTTCAAATCCAGTCCTGAGAAAGGAATTTAACCAGATAGTACCCTCAGTACCCATTACTTCATCTCTCAAATCCATACCTCCCCGAAATGTCCAGGAAACTTCAAATTGACCAATCGCACCATTTTCATATTTAACCAGACCGATAGCATGGTCTTCTGCATCTATGGGTTTAACCTGTGTGTCGGCCCAGCACATTACTTCTACGGGTAACACATCTTTACCAATAAAACTTCTGGAGATTTCTATACAATGGCATCCTAAATCCAGTACGGCACCACCGCCAGCCTTTTCAATATCCCAAAACCAATCGGAATGTGGACCAGGATGAGTTTCCCTTGATTTTGCCCACAATATTCTACCGATGGCACCTGCCTGTACACTTTTAAGTGATTTCAGAAATTTGGGGGTATAGCAAAGGTCTTCTAAATAGCCTGCAAAAATACCCGCTTCCTCGCAGGCCAAAGTCATTCGGAGTGCTTCAGCCGCATTTCTGCCTAAAGGTTTGGTACATAAAACCGCTTTTTTATGTTTGACACATAGCATAACAGCTTCCTCATGCAAATTATTAGGTAGTCCAATAACTATAAACTCTGCATCGGGATGAACGATGGCTTCTTCCATATCGGTAGTAAAAAAAGGAACTTCATAGTCCTTTGCAAATCTTTCAGCCGTCTCTTTCCTTCTGGCGTAAATAACTTTAACCTCATCTTTCCCTCTTCTTCCACAAAGTGATTCGGCATAAAAGCGACCGATAAAGCCACCACCAAGAATGCATACTTTAGCCATTACTTTTCAATTTTTAGGGTTATTTCTTGTTCTTTTCGTAAAAAATCAGCGTTTTCTACCTTGCTATTTTTTTCATTTAATAAGGACTCATCAGGAACGACGGAGACAGGAGTTATGCAGGAAGTATGTTTTTCCCTGAAAGGTTTATTGTAAGATAAATTATAAGCGGAAATAACAGACCACCGGGCATACTCTGATAAGTTAGCTTCAGATCTGTGCAATACATTGGGATGGAAAAAGAGTACGTCTCCAGCTTTTAATTCACAATAAATAAGTTCAGAAATTTTAGCTGCTTCGGAAACAAAGGTCTCGTCAGCGCCTTGTTGTTCTCCGGCAAAATGATGTTCGAACCTTTGCATTTTATGTGTTCCACCCAATACCTGTAAACAACCATTTGCTTTATTTGCGTCAGTTAAAGCCACCATGACAGAAATCATAGCTTCGGGAAATAAAAAGCCATTTTTGTACCAATAGCCATAATCCTGGTGCCACTCCCAAGCGCCACCCACTCTGGGTTCTTTTTGCATAACCTTGGAGTGGAAATGACAAACTTCCCCCTGGCCAAGTAATGATTGAACACTGTCTATCATTCGTTTACAACGAGACATTAATCCAAATGGGTCGTCACCTGCCGTAAACCAAAGCGTTAGTTTTGTTTTTTTGCCATCCTGGTCATTCAGATCGAAGGCATGATCTACTACCGATTCGTCGGTAGCCGTCTGATATAGCAAATCAATTTCAGCGGATGAAAAGAAATCTTTAATCACCAGAAAACCATCCCGATGATAATCTATAACTTGTTTATTAGTTAACATTTAGCCTATTTATTTCTCTAAGTTAAGAAATAGAAAGTTACGGAACAATAGGAAATTAGTGTTCAATAGACTAAAAATATATTTTTAGTTTATTATTGCTGGTTTGCCAAATATTCAATGGCTATTTGATATCCTCGTAGGTTAAACCGTCTTCTCAATTTATATAGTGGAATAAATTGTGGATACTAATAAAACTTGCTTAATATTTGGTGGAACGTTGGAAAGGTAATAAAATATTTAGCTTTTTTCGTATATTTTCGAAAAAAACAATGACGAAGGGTATCAAACTTTTTATGGGTATTATTTTTGTCCTGGCTTTATTTGGTGCGGGATATCTTTTTGCACTATATCTGAGTGAAAAGGAAAATAATGAAAACAGAATAGAGGAATCAACCATTCTGTTGGAGAAAATTCAATCTGTAGCTAAAATGGTTACCATAGAGGGTTACTATTCAGAGCTTTACCGATATGAAGATTTTTGGGGCTACGATTGGTGGATCTTTCGGAAAAAGGCCATTATGCGGGTGAAAGCCAAGGTGTCGGTCGGGTTCGATTTAAATAATCTGAAATTTGACCTGGATAAAGAAACCTGGACATTATACATACGAAACGTCCCCACTGAACCCGAAATTATTTCCATCGACCATCAGATTGATTATTATGACATAAGTCAGGGTTCTTTTAATTCGTTTTCCGAAAAAGATTACAATAAGATTCAGAAAAATGCGAAGGAAATGATTGCTAAAAAGGCTGCTACAGGAGAATTAATGATTAGAGCTAAAAAGCAAGGTTTAGAACTATTAGATCTTATAAAGTTTATGGCAGAAGGAGCTGGTTGGAAAGTGGAAGTGGAATCATTAACCCCAAAACAGGATAAAAACGAGAATCAATAGTGGCTTTATTTAATGAAGCTATCTATTTATTCAACTATTTTGTTAACTTTATTTTTCTCAACATTTAATTTCATCAACCTTTAATATCAATATATAAAATGAATGCAGGTTTAGCTTTATTAATTGCAGGATGGGTATTCGTACTCATTTGGGTACCGATAGTGGTACTATCGCAAAGAAAAATGCACCCAAAAGCGTTATTTACTTTGTTTTTTGCAGAATTATGGGAAAGATTTTCCTTTTATGGAATGCGTGCATTCCTCATTTTATATATGACCTCAAGGTTGTTTGATAAATTAAGCCAGGCCGATTCTGACGGAGCCTCCTACGGTATTTATGGTGCTTTTAATGCCTTATTATATGCATCGCCATTATTAGGAGGTATGTTGGCTGATAAGCTCATTGGATTTAGGAAGGCTATTATTACAGGCGGTTTATTTATGTCGTTTGGCCAAATTGTCCTTGCTTATAATGCTTTCAATGGCGATACAGAATTATTATTCTTTGTTGGATTAAGCTTTTTAGCCATTGGAAATGGATTTTTCAAGCCAAATATTTCAAGTTTCCTTGGTACTTTTTACGACCGTAACGACAATAGAAAGGATAGTGCATTTACTATTTTTTATATGGGTATAAATATTGGTGCTTTTCTTGCGCCGTTAACCTGCGGTTATCTTGCCAGAGAGGTTCATTATTCTCTTGGATTCTTGCTCGCTGGCTTAGGAATGCTTACAGGAGTCATTGTTTTCTATAAAAACAGAGCCGTTTTTGAAGGAAAGGGACTACCGCCTGATATTCCTTTTTTGAAATCATCTTTTATTGCAGGCATAAACAGGGAATGGGCCGTTCTTATTGGCGCCTTTTTATTGGTACCTGTTTTTTCATTCCTTATTCAGGCAGAAGAAATAACTGACTATATTTTACTCCTTGTTGGTTTTGGTATATTGGGATATATTCTATTTAATGCATTTAAATCAGATGAAAAGGAAGAAGGTCAACGATTACTCGTTTTTATGGCCTTATTTTTTGTCCACATGATTTTCTGGGCTCTATTTGAGCAAGCTGGAGGTTCTATAAATATTCTAACAGATAGATACGTTAACAAACATGGCATTGAAACCTCGCAGTTCCAGTCGGTCAATGCTTTATTTATCATTTTACTTGCTCCTGTATTTACTTGGATTTGGACAGTACTTGGTAGAAAAAAATTAGAACCCAGGACACCTATGAAATTCTTTTATGCCATGCTTCAGATAGCATTAGGATATTTTATCATTGTGATAGGGGCTAAATCTATTCTTCCTGAGGTAAATGAGGGAGGCTTGATCCCCATTGTCTTCGTTTTAGGCATGTATTTATTCCACACTACGGGTGAATTAAGCCTTTCGCCGGTGGGGCTTTCTGTCGTTACCAAGCTTTCACCAGTTAAAACCGTTGGATTTGTAATGGGGTCCTGGTTTGTTTCCATTGCCTTTGGGCACAAAATTGGGGGTTATTTAGGTAAATTAATAGCTTCGCCGCCTGAGGGTGCCACTAAAGCGATGGAATTACAGAGCTTCATTAACGTTTACATGAATTGGGGCGTATATATCGTTTTAGGGGTAGCCGCTATTTTATTTTTTATATCACCTACATTAAAAAAATGGATGCACGGCGTGCATTAAACTTTAAAATACAAAATGGGTATGGATAAATCTACCTTCAAGCCGTTTATTTCTGCGGAGCAGCAGCTGCCAGAGCTAACTATAAAGGCCATTATTCCAGGTATTTTCCTTGGTATTATCTTTGGTGTTGCCACAGTGTATTTAGGATTAAAAGTGGGGTTGACGGTCAGTGCATCCATTCCTATTGCGGTTTTGGCTATTTCCTTTTTTAAAAAATGGGGAAAAGCAACTATTTTAGAAAGTAATATGGTGCAAACGATAGGTTCTGCTGGCGAATCTGTGGCAGCAGGCGTTGTTTTTACTGTACCAGCTTTACTTTTTTTGGAAGGGGGAAGACAATATTTTGAATATTTTCAGATTTTCGTACTAGCTCTTATTGGGGGCTTTTTAGGCGTGCTTTTTATGATTCCACTCCGTCGCGCCCTCATCGTGAAGGAACACGGAAATCTTCCTTACCCAGAAGGGACAGCTTGTGCCGATGTGTTAATTGCGGGTGAAAAGGGAGGCGATTTAGCTGGGAAAGTATTTTTGGGTCTTGGCATTGCGTTTATGTATAAAGCGGCAATGTCTATTTTTGGACTTTGGAAAGAAGTGCCAGCCTTAATTTTCAAGAAGACGTCTGCATTGCCTAATGGCACTATAAATGGTGAAATTACGCCTGAACTTTTAGGCGTTGGATATATTATTGGTCCAAGAATTGCCGGGGTCATGGTGGCGGGAGGCGTTCTTTCCTGGTTAGTACTAATTCCGCTCATTACACTTATCGGAGAGGGTTTAACTGTTCCTTTTGCGCCGGAAACGGTAAAATTAATTAGTGATATGTCTCCCGATGAAATCTGGAGCCGGTATATTCGATATATTGGTGCCGGTGCTGTAACTTTTGGAGGAATCATTACGCTGATTAAGTCTCTTCCAACGATTGTCAATGCTTTCAGAGATTCTTTAAAAGACTTTAAAGTGCAAGGAAAATCAACTGAGCGTAGTGAGTCAATACCTAGAACAGAGAAAGATTTACCTTTATATTTTGTATTGATTGGAAGTCTGGTTTTATTGGTTTTGATGATGGTTTTGCCTAATCTGCCTACTAACTTCTTTTCCGCACTGTTAATCCTCGTTTTTGGATTTTTCTTTGTCACTGTTAGTTCAAGGATTGTTGGGCTCATTGGAAGTTCTTCCAATCCAGTATCTGGTATGACCATAGCTACCTTAATGGCTACGGCTTTGATTTTTTTAGGTATTGGCTGGACCGATTCTACCTATCAATCGGTGGCATTAGTAGTAGGTTCAATGGTTTGTATTGCAGCAGCCAATGCGGGGGCTACTTCCCAGGACTTGAAAACAGGTTATTTGCTGGGTGCTACACCTTGGAGACAACAAATTGGATTACTGATAGGTGTTCTGGCTTCGGTGGTCGCCATTGGCTTTACGCTGTTGTTATTGGAGAGAACGTTGGGTATTGGTGAAGCTACTGCAGCGCATCCAAATCCTCTTCCTGCACCACAGGCAACCCTGATGGCTACGGTAATTAAGGGTTTATTGGATCAGCAATTACCATGGGGACTGGTTATAGCCGGCATGGGTATTGCAGCAATGGTTGAATTGTGTGGTATTAGCTCTCTTGCATTTGCCGTAGGTGCTTATTTACCTCTTTCAACTACTTCTCCCATTTTTATGGGAGGATTGATTAAACTAATCGCTGATAAATTTAATAAGAAAAAGGATGATTCTGAAATTGGTCCAGGTGCATTATTCAGTTCTGGGTTGATTGCCGGTGGGGCACTTACTGGTATTTTAGTCGCCATTTTTATGGGTACTAATATAGGTAATGATGCGCAGGGTAACCCCGTTTCGCTCATGTCTAAAATAAATACAGGCTGGGGAAATGCGATGGGGTCAACAGGTGATATCGTTGGATTAGTTGCCTTTCTTCTATTAAGTGTACTTTTATTGAAAATGGCTGTTGAGCCTAAAAATAAAGCCAGGGTGTAATGCCCTGGCTTTATTTCTTAATATATATGTAACTTACTAATTAATTGTTAATTGGCACCTCTGCTTTGGTTAATCCATATATCCAGGTTTGGACAAGTCGAATACTTTTGTTCTAATCTAATGAAGGTTGAACTTATTTTGTCGTCTATCCAAAGATTTATATATTCATTCTTCTTTGATTCGATGGATGCTTTTTGAATTTTGGAGTAATCCTGAAGCAAATTTGCTTTATGAGGAGGTGTTTTTGATTGCAGCTGGATAATATGAAACTGAACTTCTCCTGAAGGGTCTCTAAATTCAATAGGTGCCGTCATACCTTTGACTTTAAGTGTATCAATAGCAAAATAAATATCTGGGTCTAAATCACCTACTTCGAAGAAAGTATTTCCAGTAACAGGATTAACCATTCTTCCATCATTATTATAAGACTGTGCTTTGTCGTAGGAGAATCTTTTAACAGAAAAGGAAAATGAAATAGAATCTTTGAGGATAAGAGTACGAACTGAATCTAGTTTTCGTCTAACTAAATCAAAATCTTCCTCCGTAATTTCAGGTCTTAAAAGAATATGACGCACATTGATACTATTACCTCTGCGTCCCATTAATTGAATTAGGTGGAAACCAAATTGAGATTCAACGACATCAGAAATTTCATTTATGTCAAGTTTGTAGGCGGCGGCTTCAAACTCAGGAACATATTTTCCTCTGGTAGCCCAACCTAAATCACCTCCTGTTTGAGCCGATCCGTCTGCGGAAAATTTACCAGCCAACACAGCGAAATCTTCATTATTTTCAATAATTCTTTTACGAATCCCCTCTAGTTTATTCATAGTTATCTGGCGCTGAGTATCGTTTACTTTAGGGACGATAACAATTTCACCAATTTCGACTTCTGAATTAAAGTAGGGTAGTGAATCCTTTGGTATTTTGGAGAAAAATGATTTTACTTCAGATGGCGTGATGGTAATATCCTTCATGATTTCACCTCTCATTTTTTCGGATAGAAGCTGATTTTTTAAATCAGTTCGAAATTGTTCCTTTACATCATTTACAGACTGGCCGTAGTATTCCTCAAATTGCTTGATGTCATTATTCATGAAGGATAAAATTCTATCAATTCTTGCGGCTAGTTGATTTTCTACTTCATCATCACCTACTTCAATACTATCCAGTTTAGACTGATTTATCAATAACTTACTGGTTAGTAATTGCTCTAAAATTTCACAACGGGCGTTCTGAGGTATATCACTCTTTTGAGACATAGCAAGGGCAAATTGTTCCTCCAATTCAGAAAGCAATATAAGTTCACCGCCTACGGTAGCAATAATTTTATCCATTACTTGTACTTGACCAAAACTGATAAAGCACTGAACGGCAAGAAATAGAGATAGAATATATTTTAACATAAATAAGGTTATTATCTAAAAAGATACAAAGATGAAAGGAATAGTTGGTTAATTACCTAAGAGGACACTAAAAATTTACTTTAGATAAAAAATTTCAATCTGACCTTTCCGTTTAGCAATATCAAACATATCTTCTTTTTTCTCTTCGAGCAATTTTGTTTTTCTGCTTAAAAGAAGCATTCTTTTGAGTTGTTCCTCTACATATTCTATGGGAGGTATTTCTTGAGGTTTTTTACTATCTAGTATTTTTACCCAAACTTCGAATTCACCATCCTGAATACTGAAGTCCTTTCCTTTTCTGGAAAACTCCTCAAAACCTATGTTTCTTGGCAGATAAACGGCTAAATTTTCCCATTCGTTCCATTTACTACCATCAAGAATATGAGCCAATTCGTATTCTTCACAAATATTTTTTAACCGTGCCAGATTAACGTCCGTTGCATTTTTCCAAAGATATTTTAAACTATCTCTTACGGAAATAATCTTTGGGACAACGACAACGTTTGCTTTTACGATAGGGTTATCTAATTGATATTGAATCTTATTTTTATCATAAAAGTTAGCAAGTTCTGGTGTAGATATTTCAGTTTCCATCAACTGCTCTAATAGAACCTGCTCATAATTATTGCGAACTAAGGAAGATCTGTAATCACGCACCAGCCTGTCAATATTTAAATCTTTAGGAAGATTATTTTCAGCTTCATACAGTAAAACAGCTTCTCTAACCCAGCGTTGGGTATAGGCATTGGTAATGAGAGAGCTGTCATAAGCGGAAGTTCCCGGAGGAAACATTCCTTCTAAATCTTTAATATACAAAGATTTATTATAAACGCGAGCCAGTAGAAAGTTGCCATTATTAGTTTGAATATCCTCGCTACATGAGTAACCAAGAAGAACAAGACAAACCAATAAAAATTTTATTAAAGAAATCATTGTTTAATAAGGCTTTCAAAAGCGGCTTTTGAAATCTGAACAGCATATTTTTTTCTTAGACTATCAACCCATTCTTTTTCAAGAAAATCTTGATAATCTGCTATGATATAACCTTTCGACTCATCGAGTGCTTTAGTACTAAATGGTAAAATCTTTTCAATTTTATAAAATTCCATATCGGTTGATGTTGGGTTCAGCACAGCATTGGTTACTATGCCAGACTTCCATTGCGTACCCAATTGACCCGCTTCGATAGATTTTCCTTTCTCTATGGTAACCTCTTCAGCACTAAGTATCTGGTTATCGTCTTTATTAAAGCGAATGAGCACCTCATTCTTTTTATGTGTTTTTGCGAAATCGCGAATTTGAGCAATTTGCTCTTTTGCTGAAGCTTTCAATGTGTAGCGGGTAGTTAACGCTCTTTCGTTCCAGGTGTATTTTCCTTGAACCAGCTTATAAAAGTTAGCGAGGCCAAGTGAGTCCTGACTTGCTTTATCCCAAACGGTTTGTCTGGTAACTTCGAAAAGTAAAATGCCCTCCTCATATTCTCTTAAAAGGTGTCTGAATTCAGGATATTTTTTTTCTAACTGGCTCTCCTCCAGTTTTAATGTTTCGTTCTCTAAATAGTCTTCATATAATTTTGTCAACATGGAAGGAACGGGATCTTGTTGATTCAATCTGAAGCGTAATCGGGCAGATTTTTCAAGATACTGAGCAAAATCTACCAGAGTAAAGGTCTGGTTTGCCAAAGTAAATAAATTCTCTGCTGGCAATTGAGTGGGTATTTTCCAACGGAAAGTGTAGAATGTATCGTTTACAAAAGGCACTAACTGATCGAGTGCTCCTTTATTTTCAACAAAGCCGGCATTTAATCGAATCTGGTTAAACATATTTTCCTTAGCAAAAGCATATCGTGAATCCTGACGAACAGCTGCCTCGAGATTTGATTTTGACGTTTCAAAATTTGGGATGGCTTTTCTGGAAATACGTTTAATGATATGCCAACCTAAATTGGTTTGCACGGGTTGACTATAATCTCCATCTTTTTCAAGTTTATAAATTGCATCTTCAAACGCTTGTTCAAACTTATTAATTCCAAAGACACCTATGTATCCGCCTTTACTTGCCGTTTTGTCATCTTCTGAAAAGGTTGTTGCCAGCGTTTCAAAACTTGAACCCGAGTTTAAAAGGGAATAAATACTATCTATTTTATTTTTAGGAGTAAAAGGATTTTCACCTTCATCTGATTTTCTTATTAAAATATGTGCACCTTCTATTTCGCCGCGGGCTGGACGTCTGGCATTCACCTTTAACAGGTGAAGACCTGCGGGTGTGTAAATGGGCAATGAAATGTCCCCGGGCGCCATTGAATAAGCGGCTGTTTCCAGGTCGTAAAACCCGTTAGGGAAAGGAACATTAATAAATCCGATATGACCACTATTGGTCTTAGAGGACCTGTCCAAACTATAATTCCTCGCAAATTCTTCAAAATCAGCACCATTTTTTAGTTTTGCATAAAGATCCATCAAAAACCTGTTGGCACTTAAGGAATCATCTTTAGGTGCGCTATCGGAGATAGTATATAAAATATGACTAATATCAATATCTTCTAAAGAACGGTCATAGAGCTCTCTGATCAGCCTTCCTGTCACTTCTTTATTTAGTATATATGCATCGGAAAGTTGTCTTCGATAACCGAGTAGTTCCTCTTTTATATCAGGTAAATTACCTATTTTTTGTGCCTTTGCTTCTTCTACTTTTAATTTAAATTTAGTGTATAAATCCAGGTATTCCTGTAAGGAGGCTTTGGTGAAATTTGCATTGGCTCCATTTGTTTTGGCGTAAATGTATTTGAATTCACCAACGGTAACAGGATTATTATTTACGGTAAATAATACCTCTTCTTCATTTTGAGCGCTGGCAAAACCTGAAAATAGGAATAAAAATAAAAAAGAGAGAAAATTGATTTTATGGAAATACATGGCAATGTATAGTTTAAGTGATAATTTTTCTTTTTTGAAAGAACAAATCTAAAAAATATATCTGACTAGTTAAAAACGAAAACAAATTACCGATGATAACGAATTATTAAGAGAAAGATTGTTTGAAAATAATCATAAGTCAAATCCAATATCTTTTCGGTAATACTTATTTTTAAAATAAATTTTATCTGCGAGCCATCTACTTTTTTCTTCCGCTTTACTTTTATCTGTGTCAAGGGAAGTAATAGCTAAAACTCTGCCACCTTTAGTGACGATGCCGCCCTGGTCATCCAAACCGGTACCTGCATGAAAAACAAAGGATTCTGTTTCTTCACCGGGGAGAGTTATTGGTAAATTACTTTCATAATTTCCAGGATAACCACCAGATACCAGCATAGTTGTAGCAGCAAACCGAGGATCTATTTCTATTGGATTTTCTCCTAATTTTTGTTCGTGTAAATCGTAAAAAAGGGAGACAATATCAGAGGTCAATCGTGGGATAATAGCTTCCGTTTCTGGGTCTCCCAAGCGGCAATTATATTCAATGACAAAGGGTTCGCCAGCTACTGAAATTAGACCGAAAAAAATAAATCCTTTATAAGAAATATTATTTTTTTGAAGACCTTTAAGGGTAGGTTCAATGATACTTGAAGTCACTTTTTGAATCATGGGGGTATCAAAAAAAGGAACGGGAGAAATAGCACCCATGCCGCCTGTATTCAATCCAACATCTCCTTCTCCTACTTTTTTGTAGTCTTTGGCTTCCGGAAAAAGGACATATTTAACGCCGTCTGTTAGGACAAAAACAGAAAATTCTATCCCATCTAAAAATTGTTCGATGACCACACAGGAGGATGCTGCACCAAATTTTCCACCCAACATGGCGGTTAATTCCACCTTCGCTTCTTCTGCGTCGGTTAAAATAACCACCCCTTTTCCAGCCGCCAGACCATCTGCTTTTAGCACGTAAGGACCCACAGTTTCAGAAATAAAATGAAGTCCTTCGTTGAGCGTTTCAGGAGTAAAGGACTTATAAGCCGCGGTAGGTATAGATTGTTCCGCCATGAATATTTTAGCAAAAGCTTTACTTCCTTCCAATTGTGCACCTTTTGCCGATGGACCCACCACTAAAACGTGAGACAGTGCGCTATCAGATTCAAAAAAATCTACAATACCATTTACTAAAGGTTCCTCGGGTCCAACGATGACCATCTTTATATCTTCCTTAATAACCAATGCACGGATAGCATCAAGGTCAGAAAGATTTAGAAAAATATTGTTTCCGTGTAAACGTGTACCAGCATTTCCAGGAGCAATAAATAATTGTTGGCATCGTTCACTTTTACTAATCTTCCAAGCCAAAGCATGTTCACGTCCACCACTTCCCAGAAGAAGTATATTAATTTTAGTATTTTTCATTTTTTAAATTGAAATGTAAAGATATGCTTTGTAGGAAATTCTTTTACATAGAGATTGTTTTTTTACCTTTGCATCTGTTTATCAAAATTATACCATGATTACTCACCTTAGAGGTACAATCACTTTTAAATGTCCCACTTTTGTTGTTTTAGAAGCAGGAGGGGTTGGATACCAGGTTTTTATTAGTTTACACACCTATTCCCAATTGCCGGATTCGCCTACCATATTCTTGTTAACACATCAATTTATAAAGGAAGATAGTCATACGCTCTATGGGTTTTCTGAAGATAAAGAACGAACACTTTTTCGATTATTAATCAGTGTTAGCGGGGTAGGACCTACCACGGCTCAAGTATTATTATCATCTATTTCACCAGACGAAATCAGATTAGCTATTTTAAGCGAACAAGATGAAATTTTTAGAAAAGCAAAGGGGATTGGACCCAAAACAGCTAAAAGAATTATCTTAGATTTGAAAGATAAAATGGTTAAAGACAGTGGGGAAGGAGTATTTTCTAACAACCCTTCATACAATACTATTAGAGATGAAGCGTTATCGGCTTTGGTAGCTTTAGGATTTAACCGTGGGTTAGTCCAAAAGGCCATACAGCAAATATTACAGGATTCGGCCCCCACGGAGAATGTTGAAGATTTGATTAAAAAAGCACTTAAGCTTCTTTCTCAATGAGTTGGAAATATTTATTTATTAATACAAGGGGCTGAAATTTGCACCTTAACGACTTTTCCTTTGTTTAACATGAAATATTCAGCCATCGTATTATTCGTTTTATTTGTAGGTGTAATCACTTTCCAAAATCTTTCTGGAGGTAATTTGCCGTCTTGGGGTAAAGAGAACCCCTATCTGCTTAGGTTCTTGCCCCCCGTAAAACCCCAGGTTTCAAGAGATACTTTACCCGCTATTAAAGAACGTAAAGACAATTTCAGTATAGCAAAACCTGTAAATATTATCGATTTAAAAGATCCGTCCATTATTGATAAAAAGGTTACTTATGACCCGATGACCAATAAATATATCATGACGGAAAAAATTGGAGAGGATGATTTTCAATATCCATCCTACATGTCCTTTGATCAGTATTTGAAAAAAAGAGAAGTTGAAGATTATCAAAAATATTTCAGGCAATTAGCTGGTATAGGTTCTGAAAATAGTGCGGGTTCCCTAAACCCTTTATCTACCGTTGATGTGAAAGCTAGTCTGATTGACAGGCTTTTTGGTGGTAATTCTATTGATATTCGTCCGCAAGGTGGCGTTGACCTTACCTTTGGTATGGACTATCAAAGTATGGAAAATCCTTTTATTATCGAAGCAGGCAGGAAACAACTCTTGTTTGATTTTGATATGAATATTCAAATGAATATAACAGGTAAGATTGGGGATAAATTGAATCTGGCAACGAATTACAATACGAATGCGACTTTTGATGTTGATAAGCAGGTTATCAAGCTAAATTATAACAGTGATTTGTTTAATGAGGACGAGATTGTTAAAAAAATTGAAGCCGGTAATGTAAGTTTACCTTTAAGAGGTTCCCTGATCCAAGGGGCGGAAAGTCTTTTCGGATTAAAAACAGAACTTCAATTTGGTCATCTTCGCCTTACTGCCATTGCCTCTCAGCAACGTTCACAGAGAAAAAATATACAAACCCAGGGGGGAAGTCAGGTACAGGAGTTCGAGGTTCGTGCAGATCAATACGACGAAAACAGGCACTTTTTTCTTTCGCATTATAATCGTAGCGCCTTTGAACCCGCTCTTGAAAATTTACCTCAAATTCGTAGCTTATATAAGCTTGAAAATATTGAGGTTTGGTTGACCAATGACAGAAATGAGGTAGATAACGTAAGGGATATCGTTGCGCTGGCCGATTTAGGAGAACCTGAAATTTTAGTGAATCCCACCGCTGTTCCTGCACAAACAGCTTTCGCTCCTAAGGATTTAACGGGTAAGCCTTTACCAGATAATAGCTCTAATAATTTGTATAATCGGGTGATTAGTGATCCCAGAATTCGCCAGATAGATAATGCAGTTTCTATCCTTCAGTCTGAGTTTAAACTCAATCAATCCAGAGATTTTGAAAAAGTTAGTGCGAGAAAACTTAGGCCAAGTGAATACAATATTCATTCTGAACTAGGGTTTGTTACGCTGAATATAAACGTTCAACCCGATCAGGTAGTAGGTGTCGCTTATCAGTATTCTTATAATGGCAAGACCTTCAAAGTAGGAGAATTAGCGAATAACTCAGAAAACACAAAGCCTGACTCTTCTTTGACGGTTCTCTTCGTAAAAATGTTGAAAAGTACCACTCAAACAACTGATGTACCAACTTGGGATTTGATGATGAAAAATATTTATCCGATTGGTGCTGTACAGATTGATCAGAATGAGTTTCGCCTTGATATTTTTTATGAAGATCCGGGCAAAGGTTTAAAAAGATTTTTACCAGAAACTAATCTGGCGGGAAGACCATTACTCAGAGTTTTTAATGTCGATAAATTAAATACGCAGGGGGATCCAACCCCAGACGGAATATTTGACTTTGTGCCTGGTTTGACCATTAATCTATCGAATGGTCGGGTTATGTTCCCTGTTCTTGAGCCGTTTGGCGGTTCATTAGCAAGGCAAATTGAAGATGCTGGTTTGCGGGCAAAATATACTTTTCCAGAACTTTACTCAAAAACGCTCTTTTTGGCGCAGGAGTACCAGGAGAAAAATAGATTTGTTATAAAGGGTAATTATAAATCGAGTGTTTCGTCGGAAATTTCTTTAGGTGCTTTTAATATCCCTCCCGGCTCTGTTACCGTAAGTGGAGGTGGACAGACGCTAAGAGAAGGGGTGGATTATGAAATTGATTACAATATTGGGCGCGTAAGAATTTTAAATGATGCTATCCTCAATTCTGGCATTCCTGTAAATGTAAGTTATGAAGATAACGGATTGTTCAACTTCCAAACAAAAAGTATGTTTGGCGTTAGAGCTGATTATGCCGTTGATAAGAATTTTAATATAGGTGCAACGGCTTTAAAACTTTTTGAAAGACCCTTCACGCAAAAGGTAAATATTGGAGAGGATCCCATCAATAATTCAATTTATGGGTTCGACCTTGGTATTTCCCGGGATGCTCCCTTTTTGACAAAAATAGTAGATGCCTTACCAGGTATAAGCACAAAAGCTAAGTCTTCCATCAACTTTACAGGGGAAACGGCTCTGATTAGACCAGGGCATTCGCGCGCAATAAACCAAAACAACAGGGACAAAGGGGGCGTGGTTTATATTGACGACTTTGAAGGTAGTGCCAGTAGTTTAGACCTAAGGCAGCCTGTTACCAACTGGGTATTAGCTTCCGTACCTCAAAACGATGCCTTTAATAATAATCCTTTATTTCCCGAGGCTTCTCTGGTTAATGACCTTCGTTATGGCTCAAATAGAGCCAAATTAAGTTGGTATAGAATAGATTTAGGAGCCAGAGGTACTGATCAGGATGCTAAAAATCCTTATACAAGTCAGGTTCCTCAAATTGAAGTATTTCCCAATGCGCAAATTGCTCCCAATCAGTTGCCCAATATTCCTACGTTTGATATGACTTACTATCCCGAAAATAGAGGGCCATATAATTTTGATGTTCCAGGTGGTTATCCGGGTATTAGTAAAGGAGCTAAATTTATTGGCGATTCTATGGTGCTTGATAATCCAGGCTCGAGATGGGCAGGGGTGATGAGGGCTTTAAATACCAATGATTTCCAGTCTTCAAATATTGAGTTTCTGGAATTTTGGGTACTCAGTCCGTTTTTAGATCCTGCTGATCCTAAGAAGCCAGTGGATAATTATGAAAAGAAACAAGGAGAATTGTATATAAATCTTGGAAACGTTTCAGAGGACATATTAAGAGATTCCCGTAAGTTTTTTGAAAACGGTCTTCCCGCTCCATTAAATCCTAGTCGTCGAACGGATAATACCAACTGGTCCGTTATTCCCGTTGCTCAGCAAATTACCAACGCTTTTGATATTGATGAGGCTTCCAGATTGGCACAGGATATTGGTCTTGATGGTATGAATGATGCCACGGAAGCAGAAAAATTTGCGCCTTATTTATCAAGTATTGCAAAATCAAATCCGCGCGCGGCAGAAAAATTAAAGTCTGACCCCGCTGCTGATAATTTCAGAAATTTTAATGACCCTAGTTACGCTCAAAATACAGATCTGTTAACCAGATATAAAGATTTTAATGGTCCTGAAGGTAACTCGAAGTCTAACTCGGGCGGTAATCAACTGCAATCGGCGACCAACGTGCCCGATGCAGAAGATTTGAACAGAGATAATACGCTGAATGAAACGGAGGCTTATTTTCAATATAAAATACCCATCCTTGCAGATCCATTGAATCCAAGAGAAATAGATGTTAACAGGACGCCATTTGTCACAGATCGTATTGAAAGTGATAACGGTGAAAGAGTATGGTACAGACTTCGCGTTCCTTTAAATGGCAATGATAAAGTAGCTGTGGGTGGAATTAAGGATTTTCGATCCATCCGTTTCATGAGAATGTATTTACACGGTTTTGAAAGTGAGGTAACTTTTAGATTCGCGCGTATGGAATTGGTTCGTAATCAATGGCGTAGATATTCTCAAGATTTAAATGAGCAAAATAATGTACCCTGTGATGCACAAACACAATTTGATGTAGATGCTGTAAATATTGAGGAAAATAGTAATAGAAAGCCTTTTAGCTATGTTTTACCCGTGGGTATTCAACGTCAACAGGCCCTGGGCGTTTTCAATACCCTTCAAAACGAACAGTCACTGACCATGAAGATAAAAGGTTTGTGCGAAAGAGAGGAAAAAGCGGTATTTAAAAATGTGGGTCTAGACATGCGTGTTTATGACAGAATCAAGGCATTTGTTCATGCTGAAAAGGTAGTTGGTCCAAATTTAAATGATGGTGATGTGTCGGTCTTTATCCGTATTGGATCTGACTTTAAAAATAATTATTACGAATACGAAATTCCTGTACGTTTTTCTGATGACACAAGGTTACCAGCAAATATTATTAGCGACGAGTATAAACAAGAGGTATGGAGGCCTGAAAATGAATTTGATGTTGCTCTTTCTCTTTTTACCGACCTGAAAATCAAGAGGAATGATGCTGGTTTCTCATTAACAGACGAATATGGCCAAATTGTAGATGGTACTGGTACCGTCGGAAATCCGGAAATGCAACACAGAATAAGTATAAAAGGTAATCCCTCCCTGGGATTGGCAAAGATTGCTATGATTGGGGTGAGAAATAGAAATGGTGGGCAGGTAAGCCCTGTAAATGTTGAGTTATGGGTAAATGAACTTAGGCTTACTGGTCTGGATGAAAGAGGGGGTGTAGCCGCTATCGGCCGCCTGGACATGCAATTGGCTGATTTGGGCAATGTCAGTTTAGCCGGAAATTATGCCTCTATTGGTTTTGGTGCCATCGATCAAAGAGTGTTGCAAAGAAATAGAGAAGCTATCACCGGCTTTGATGTTTCCGGATCCATTGAACTAAATAAGTTTCTCCCTGCTTCCTGGGGTATTAAATTACCTCTTTTCGCTCAATATTCAACCAATTTCACAACCCCAGAGTTTGACCCTTTTGATTTGGACATCAGGCTGAAAGATAAATTGCCAACCTTTCCTTCTCTGGCAGATAGAGATTCTATAAAAAGACTTTCCAGAGAAATTAATACTATTCAAGGCTACAATTTTACAAATGTTCGGAAAGAACGGACGGGAGGGCCCAGCGGACAGCCAGGTAATCCCGCACCCTGGGATATTTCTAACTTTTCTTTTAATTACGCATTTACTAAAACAGATAAACGAAGCCCTCTTATTGAATTTGATGAAAGTTTGCGTCGAACAGGTTCTTTGAATTATGCTTTTTCAAGAAAAGGTGACTTTATTCAACCTTTTAAAAATTTAAAAGGGAGTGCCTTAAAGTGGATTTCAGAAATAAACTTCAATCCTCTGCCTAATTCATTTACTTTCGGTACCCAAATGGCAAGATTGTTTAATACCACTCGTTACCGGTTTACTGGCCTCGAAGACAGATATAATACCTTCTTTAATAAACGCTTTTCCTGGGATAGGGAATATAATGTAAACTGGGATTTGACGAAGGCTATTAAATTTACTTTCTCAGCCTCTAATTTTGCCGTAATTGATGAACCTGATGAAGTTAGATTATTAGAAAATTACAATATTGAAACAGCCTCACAAATTAGAAAAGATAGTATTTGGAGTAATATTCAGCAATTAGGTAGATCTAAAACTTACCAACACTCCTTTACTTTGGGTTATACCCTTCCTTTCAGAGTCATTCCTTTCATGGATTGGATTACTTCCAGGGTACAATATCAAGGTCAATATGGATGGAATGCAGCTGCTCTGAATTTAGATAGTCTGGGAAATCAAATTCGTAACAGCCAAAATATTCAGGCAAACATTGACTTTAATTTCGAATCTATCTATGGTAAAATTCCTTATTTAAGAAAAATAGATAGAGGTGCTCCAGCGACAAAATCTAAAAAAAGTAAGGACGATAATCAAAATCAGGAACCAGCACAACCAGAGGAAAAAGAAAAAAAGAGTTCAGAGCCCAGTATGGCAGAAAGGATGTTGATAAGGCCTTTTTTATTGCTTCGAAGAGCAAGGTTCAATTATACCTTGCAGAGTAGTACTGTGGTTCCCGGATTTATGCCAGCCGCAAAATTAATGGGTATGGGACCCGATTTTCAAGGTCCGGGATGGGATTTTGTTGCAGGCCTGCAACCTAAAATCAGTGAGCTAGGCGATGCAGAAAATTATACTGCCTCAGATTGGCTAAATGAAATAGCTAAAAAGGGCTGGATTTCTTCCAGCGTATTTTTGAACCAAGAGGTGGCTCAGTCCAGAGCAGAAAATTATGACGGACGTCTGACTGTTGAACCTTTCAAAGAATTTAGGATCGAGTTGGAGTTTAATAAAAATTTCTCCAGTAATCATTCTCAGTTCTTTAAAGATACTACGCTAGATAATTCAACGGTTTTTTCTCATGCCATTCCAAAAGATATTGGAACGATGACGATGAGTTATTCAGCGCTTAAAACCTTGTTTAACCAGGATAAAGATGATCTGGTTAATCTGTTCAAACAATTTGAAACCAATAGAATAGCCGTATCAATGCGTTTGGGTGAAGGCACACACTTAGATACTACCTTAGCAAAAAATGGATATTCTTACGGGTATGGCAGGACGCAGCAAGATGTTTTAATCCCCGCATTTATTGCTGCTTATACCGGTGCTGATGCCAACTCCATTCCATTAGATATTTTTGGGTTACTACCTAATATTAACTGGAGATTGCAGTATAATGGATTAGCTAAAGTCCCTTTATTCAGTGAATTGTTCCAGAATTTTAGCTTGACGCACGGTTATAAATCTACCCTTACGGTGAGTAGATTCAACTCGGGACTCGATTTTATAAGGACACAAAGTTCAGGGGCTTTAAACGAACTAAACGGTAATTTTTATGCCAGGCTCGAGATTCCAGAGGTGGCGATTCAAGAAGGATTTTCTCCTCTTATTGCCGTGGACGCTACCTTGAAAAACGGGATGTCTCTTAATGTAAATTATAAAGTTAATCGACTACTGGCAATGAGTTTTGTTAGTAATCAACTTTCAGAAACCAGAAGTAAGGAGTTTGTTATTGGTTTTGGCTATCTACTTAGAAATCTGGATATTCCTTTTCTAACTGGTTCCAAGAAAAAGGGTGGGGGGCGTCCTGTTCCTAAAACTACAGATCCAATGGGTAATACTGACCCGGCAGGCAGAAATACTGCAGCACAAGGTAACGATTTAGATATTACCTTTAATTTGAGTATGAGAGATGATGTAACCTTTAATCACTTGTTGGACCAGGGAATTATTGAACCTACCAGAGGTAATTATTCCCTTACCTTTTCACCTTCAGCAGAATACAAAATAAGCAGGCAACTTTCCCTTAGGGCTTTTTTCGATTACAGAAAAAATAGACCTAAAACTTCAGCTGGATTTCCCCGTACAGATGCTTCTGGCGGTTTTATTCTTAGGTTTACATTGTAGAATATGAATAAAAAAGTCATCTTTGGAATTTTGGCGCTTATGGCTATTGCCATAGTTGGGGTGATATGGTCACAAATACGCCTCATTCAATCAGCTACGCTGGTGAATACTGAGCGATTTGAAAAAAGTGTTTTTAGTGCACTGAATGAAGTGGTTAAAAAATTGGAACTCGATGAGGAAAAAGATCTTTTCCTTTCTTCCATGAGCCAAAAATACCCTAATAGTAATGTCCCTTCTTATAATCCTTTTGGATCCAAAGAAAAAGAAAAAAATCTGGAGAATCGAATTAAAATGGATTATTTAGATGGAATTCTTAAAGAGGAGTTAGCCATTAGAGGTATTAATAGTCAAATTCCAAGCTATAGGTATCATTACGGAATCTATGGTTTTGAAAAAGGTAGTTTTGTCATTCTTGATGGCAAAAAGTTTAATTATGAGGAGGAAAAAGAAAATGTTTTACCGGAATACGTCAATACCGGAGATGAGAATACTGCTTTCAGAGTTAATGTTTTTCCAAGGGAGCGTCCCGTTCCCGGCGAGTTAAGGATATTTTTCCCCAATAAAAATGCTATTATTCTAAGATCTTTAGGTAAAACCCTGGCGGCAACCCTATTTTTTGCTGGTATTATTCTGGTTTGCTTTGGCTACACTTTATATATTATTTTTACTCAGAAGAAGTTGTCAGAGATGAAAACGGATTTCATAAACAACATGACTCATGAGTTTAAAACGCCAATTGCTACCATTTCCTTAGCTGCAGATTCCTTGAATAACCCCGCCGTTTTAAAAAACGAAGATAAAATACTGCGCTTTTCAAGAATTATTAAGCAGGAAAATATTCGCATGCATAAGCAAGTGGAAAAGGTGCTGCAAATGGCTCTTTTAGATAAAAAGGACTTTAATTTAAAGTGGACCTCTATCAATATGCATGACCTTATTCTTGCAGCTATTGAAAATATTTCGCTGCAAGTAGAGGCAAGAGAAGGATCCGTTCAAGGCTTTTTAAATGCTGCTTCACCCGTTATAAATGGAGACCAGACACATTTATCCAATATTATTAATAATCTGTTAGATAATGCCAATAAATATTCTCCTCAAAAACCGCATATTACCGTATTTACAAGGAATGTAGATAAAGGCCTGGAGATTATTGTGAAGGATGAGGGAATAGGTTTGGGAAGGGATGTCCGTAAATTTATATTCGATAAGTTTTATAGAGTTCCAACTGGTAATATTCACAATGTCAAGGGTTTCGGACTAGGATTAAGTTACGTCAAAACAATGGTAGAAGCCCATAAAGGTAAAATAGATGTTCGCAGTGAATTAGGCAAGGGAAGCAGTTTTATCCTGTTTTTCCCCCATCATTGATTTATCATTTTTTCATTTGAAACTCATTTAAAATGGATAATAAGCAAATTCTATTAGTCGAAGATGACCAGAATTTTGGAGATGTTCTAAGCTCCTATCTGGAATTATATCAATATGATGTGACGCTGGCAAATGACGGTGTGAAAGGCTGGAATGCTTTTAAAGATGGAAAATTTGATATCTGTATTCTCGATGTTATGATGCCTGAGAAAGATGGGTTTACTTTGGCAAAGGAAATTTTACACGCTGATCCTTCTATGCCCTTAATTTTTTTAACCGCAAAGTCGCTGAAAGCTGACGTATTGGAAGGGTTTAGAATCGGTGCAGATGATTATATCACCAAACCCTTTAACTCGGAAGAACTTCTTTTACGAATAAATGCCATCTTAAAAAGGAAAAGAAGCAATGTTCCTGAAAAGACTGTATCCCAGGAAGTTAGCAGATATTATACGATTGGGGATTATCATTATGATGCAGATCTTAGAATTCTGGTATATTCAAAGTCTGCGAATCCAGATCAAAAAGTGAAACTTTCTCCACGCGAATCAGCGCTTCTTTGTTTATTTGCAGATAATATGAATAATGTGGTGGCAAGAGCCGAAGCGCTAACTAAAATATGGGGTGATGACACCTATTTTACGGCCCGCTCAATGGACGTTTTTGTTACCAAACTTAGGAAGTTGTTAAAGGAAGATCCTAATATTGAAATTGTTAATATTCATGGAAATGGTTTTCAACTTCGGGTTCTTTAACATGGTTATCAGCTAAATTTTCGGTTTTATGTTCTATAAACTTTTTATCAAGCCCGTTCTTTTTCTCTTTCCTCCGGAAACAGCGCACGGATTAACGTTGTTTTTATTTAAAGTTTTATTGAAAATTCCTTTGATTGGTGGCTTGTTCAAAATGTATTGTTCCTCGGAATCTAATGTTTCAGTTGTCTCTTTTTGTAACCTTTCTTTTCAAAATCGCATCGGCCTGGCTGCAGGCTTCGATAAAAATGGTGAATACCTGAATGAAATGCCTGCTCTCGGCTTTGGGTTCATTGAACTGGGTACAGTAACTCCCAAACCTCAAAATGGAAATCCTCAACCCCGCTTATTTCGCCTGCCAGGTGATGACGCTCTTTTGAATAGAATGGGGTTCAATAATCGGGGAGTAGATTTTCTTGTTGAGCAATTGATAGCTTTCTCACGACCAAAAGGGCTAATAATTGGAGGGAATATTGGAAAAAATAAGGATACGCCGAATGAAAATGCGTTGGATGATTACCTCATTTGCTTTGAAAAATTATTTCCTTACGTCGATTATTTTGTTGTCAATGTAAGTTCCCCAAATACGCCCGGACTCAGAGCTTTGCAAGAAAAGGAACCTCTCACGCTTATATTAACCGCACTGCAACAGGCTAATATTAGGATGATTGATAGTAAACCTATCTTTTTAAAAATAGCTCCTGATTTGGAATTATCTCAAGTAGATGATATCATCGAAGTGGTTCAATCGACGAAATGCCATGGTTTAGTTGTTTCAAATACAACGTCTGATCGTACGAATCTATCTACTGAACAGTCGTTGCTTGAATCCTTTGGTTCTGGAGGGATCAGTGGTAAGCCTGTTCGTGAAAAATCAAATCAACTGATAGCCTATATTTTTGAAAAAACAAAAGGAAAGCTGCCTATTATTGGGGTAGGGGGTGTTTCCTCAGTAGAAGACGCGAAAAATAAATTGAACGCGGGAGCAACACTCATTCAAATCTATACAGGCTTAGTGTATGAAGGTCCGTTTTTAGTTAAAAACTTAGTTAGTGGAACAAATAAATAATTTGCTGCCTTTTTCCTGAAAAATTGTTACCAACTGCCACCAGCACCACCTCCGCTGCTTCTGCCACCGCCCCAGCTACCACCTCCGGATCTTCCACCACCGGAACCACCATTACTACTTCTGACTTTTTTAGGAATAGTATTTATTTGTTCCCGTTGGTTTCCGCAATGTAAACAAGTAAAACGCTGAAGTTCCTCTCCAGTATTTGAATAGGTTGCTGCTCTTATGGTTGTTGAATTGGCCAACTTCTCCGTTTGAAATTTACAGGAAGGACATTTTACATAACTTTTTGGAGATTTTACATACCTCAAAATCGAAGGCTCAACCCCTTCACCTACCCAAACGTCATATTCTGCCACCTGCAATTCAGCCTCTTTAGATTGTCCTGAATTCAAATAGTTATTCGACTTGTTTTCCTGTTCTTTGCTTAATTGCACTCCATGGGGTTCTTGAGGAGGCGTATTTCGCCATTTTTTCATTTCCTTTCTGACAAACCAAAGGATACCCAAAAATGGAATGGGAAAAATGAAGGCGAGGGGCGTTATATTGTATTTTTTGAGTGTATGATATTTCTTGTAAGGTGTTTCATCTTTCTTAAAACTTCTCCCTAAAAGCAACAATATGATACCATTAACGAAAGCAGTCAGATAGCTATAAATTTGCAAAAAGAAACCGCCTTCCCCTTTATTTTCCTTTTCCTCGTATTCAATCGCATTTTCAGGATTTTGAATTATGGAGGAAATGGCATTTATTCCTTTTAATAAACCTTCCCCATAAGCCTCGTTTTTAAAGGAAGGAATTAATTCGTTGGTTATTATTCTTTTGCAAATGGCGTCTGGCAAAATGCTTTCCAGTCCATTACCTGTTTCAAACTCAACTCTTTTTTGATCCAGAACAAATAATATGAGTAACCCATTGTCCGCCCCACTTTTTCCTATTCCCCATAAATTAAACAGTTTATAGGCAAAATCCTTAGGTATAGCTTCGCCTATGGAAGGCAACATAACTAAAGCTACCTGATTACCAACACTGTCCTCCAGAAAGGTTAACTGATTATTTATCTGGTTATAAGTTTCTTCATCCAATATGTTAGATGGATCACTGATGTAACTATTATTTTGAATCTTCGTATTAGGTACCGATTCGGGGGTAAAGGTTTGCCCCGACAGGTTAGCCATCCAAAAGAGGGAAAAAGCTATAATAGGTAAGAATTTACATTTCATGAGGTTGTCATTTTTCTATTCAAAAACTGATTTTTTCAAACCAACAATTCTGACAGCATTTTGATAATAAATCTTTTTCAAAATTTTATCTGGAAGATGTAAGCCATACATTTTCCAAAAGGCATGATATTTTTTGTAGTAAGGAAAGTACTCATCGGCAGTTTCCAGTACCCTGAAATAAGTAAAATACTCCTCTGGATTATAGGCATCTTTTCCAAAAAGGATCCTATCCTGGTATTTTTCAAAGAAGGCACTGGCACGTCTTGGTTGTCTCCCTAATTCGGCGATAACTGCGCCAAATTCAACATTTACATGAGGAAAAACATCTAAAAATCTGGATAAGGAATCCAGATCATTTGCCATCCATCCGAAATGAGCATTAATAAAGGTCGTTTTTGGGTGTTTTTGGAAAACATGATGTTGCTCCTTGATTAGGGTTGAAAAAGGAGCCGGGTCGGTATCACTTCTTTTTCTTCCCGGATGCGTTTTAAGCTCTAACCAACGTTCATTTGTTTCGTCAAAAGGTTCCCAAAACTGTGCGGGATCTGCGGAATGAATCAAAACGGGGATACCAAGTTCTCCACATTTTGCCCAGATAGGATCTAACCTAATATCGTCAATAGCGACTCGTTGCCCCGCTTTATCTTTTACGCTAAGGCCTAAACTTTTAAATATTTTTAGCCCTTTTGCGCCATTTTGTACGTCAAATTCGAGTTGTTTTACGGCATTTGATGTCCAGTCAGCTTCATCTATACCGTTGAAGCTAACATTTGTAAAAATGGCAATTCTATCTTCGGCACCATATTTCTTTACATTTTCTACCATTCCTTTCAATGCATTTCCACCTCTGCCACTAAGGTTAATACAAACGCCCATATTGAGGGAGTCCATTTCCTTTAGTAAAATAGTCAAATCCTGAGTAGCCATATTCCAATGGTGACTATGAATATCAACAAATGGAAATTTTGATTTTAATAAAGCATGTTTCGGAACTTTTAAAGAAGAGGGAGGGTCATATTTTTCAAAATCCATCTTGTTTTCCTGTCCCTGAAGAGTGGAGGTTATGGCAACAAAAGCGAGGAGAAAAAAGGTGTATTTAAAGGTGGGCATAGGTTAAATTTTTTACAATATACGGATATGTTTTTAATAGATGATAGGTTATTGGAGGATTAAAAAAGCTTCGTAAACATCGGGATATTTTTTATCGATGGTGAATCCTTTTTTTATAAAAAGTTTAATCATCGACTCATTATTCGGTAGTACGGAGGCCACTATTTTTTTTATACCCCGTTTTTTGGCAATATCCAGAATGTGATTAGTTAGCATAAGGCCCAGTCCCTGCCCTTGCCAATGGTCAGCTATGAGAATTGAATATTCGGCTGATTCTCTCCAGGCATCTTCGATAATACGAACGATTCCTATGATAGCCTCGGGTTTATCTTCTGTTGGAGGAATCGTAGCGACAATGGCTATTTCTCTATCGTAATCGATGTGAGTAAAACGGGTTAACCAGGTATGATCTATTTTGGGTATGTAGCCGAAAAATCGCATATACAGGGTTTCGCGGGAAACATTTTTGAGCATTTCGGCCAGGCCAGGTTCGTCTTCTGGCCTTACAGGTCGACAATGAACGGACTGGCCTAAACGAAGATTTTTATCTAAGCAATATTCTTTTCCAGGGTAGGGAGAAAGGGCCAGGTGTCGGAAATGTTGATTTGTCGATTCGTTTGTTTTCTGTAATCTCACCGATACGTGCAAAGCCATGCCGCTTTCATTATCCATTCGAAAAGGATTAATTTCAACGGCTGCTATGGCTGGAAAATCCATAAGGAGATAGGAAAACCGGTGTAACCAGAGATACAATTGGTTTAATTGTACGCCCGATTGGTTTCGGTAACCCTTTAGGAGGGTAAAAAGGTGGGTTCCTTCTACCATTTGCTGAGCGAGCGCCATATTCAAAGGAGGAAGACCGACGCGAATATCCGGAAAAACTTCCTTATCCCAACCGCCTTTTCCAAAGAGCATCAAAGGTCCGAAAGTAGGATCTTTGTAAGAACCAATAAACAGATCAAAGCCCTTAAGTACCATTTTTTCAATCCGAATGCCTCTAATAACAGCGGTGGGATGTGCTTTTGAGCAACTAAGTATCATATTTGTCCAGATTTCGGTCATTTCATTCACATCCCTAATGTTCAAACGAACGCCGCCCACGGCTGTTTTCTGTAAAATATCAATGGAATCGATTTTCATTACGATAGGGAAACCTATTTTCTGTGCAATACTTTTAGCTTCTTCTACCGAAGTACTTAAAAAGCTCTCAATGACCGGAAAGCCATACGCCAAAAGTAAATCATGACCTTCTTTTTCAGAAAGTAATAATCTGTTTTCAACTAAGGCTTTATCGATAATCCCTTTTGCTGCCTTTTGATCTGCATTAAAGTCAATAGGAATAGAAAGTGGCGTTTCGTATATTAGTTTCAGATCCAGATGATATTGGTAGAGCCTCATTAATGCATCAATAGCACTTTCGGGGTAGGGATAACAAGGAATTTTCGCTTGTCCTAAAATCCTTCTCGCCTCAGCCACCTGGTTTCCGCCCATCCAAACGGTGAATACCGGTTTTCTTAAAGGTTTTAATTGAGTAATGGCCTGAGCAATTTTCAAGGCCTCACTTTTAAGATAAACGGAGTAAACGACGATGATGGCATCCACGGCATCATCATTTAAACAAATCTTTAACGTCTCGGTATATCTATTTGTGTCGGCAAAATTACCCACATGAATAGGTCGGTCAGCGGAAGAAGAATGAGGTAAAAGGGTATTTAATTTTTCAACGGATACCTTAGATAAAATACTATGCTTCCCCCCTCTTTTTAACAAAGCATCCAATGCTAAAATGCCTCCTGCGGCAATATTGGATAATATCACCATATTATTTCCTGTGGGTCTGACAGAATTGGTGGCAGCCAGGCCCATATTAAATAACTGAGCTATGGTATCGACCCGGATAATACCTGCTCTTTGGAAAGCGGCATCGTAGGCAAAATCTTTTTCTTCCTCCCAGTCTAAAACAGAGGAGTTCCAGTCTATATCCTCTTTCTTTCTATTTGCCTTTAAAATAATGATGGGTTTATTTCTTGAAAAAGACCTTGCGGCACTGAGAAAGCGACGTGCATTAGGTAACTTTTCTATATATATCAGAATGCCGGCGGTATGAGCATCTGTACCTAAAAAATCAATACAATCTGCAAAATCAATATCACCAGCCAATCCAAGGGAAATTACCTGACTGAAGCCCACTTCCCGTTCGCCGGCCCAATCAAGCATGGCCTCTAGCAGAGGACCGCTTTGTGAAAGTAAGGCTAAGTTCCCTTTTCTAACTTCAACAGGCATATTTGTGGCATAGATCATCTTGTGAGGATGAATGTAGCCAAGGCTGTAAGGGCCAAGCATTCTGATTTCTCCTTGTTTACATTTTTTGTTAATGTAATCAATAGTTGCTGCATCTTGCGTATCAAAATCGGGTCCAAAAAACAGAATACTTCCAATGTTGGCCTCGACACATTCATCAACAACTTGTCTTAAGACCCTAAAAGGAGCACAAAAAATAGCTAAATCAGCTGCCTCTGGAATTTTCCCCACTTTGCTGTAAGCAGGCATTCCCAAAATGGAGGAATGTTTAGAACTCACCGGATATAACGAACCTGGAAAACCATGTCGGGTTAAATTTTCCATGATCATTCTGCCTGCACTTCCCTCCCTTTCCGATGCCCCAATGACAGCGATGCTTCGGGGTTCGAACAACTGTTCTAATTTTTGCCTCATAAGGGTTTATATTTTCCAAAATGGTTTTAAAAAGCCTAAAACACAATGTAAATTCATTTCATAAGTTTCCCATGCTCTCAAACCTGAAATGCTTTTTTCTGCGGTGTATGGAATATTCTGTCCGTTCATGCCTGCAAGGAAAGAGTATATGCCTCGTTCCAACGCTCCGGGATGATACCCACCTTCCAGCACGGCAAAAGTATTAGTAAAGGAGGAGGCAATCATTTTGCCAATTTGATAGAATGCATTAGGGGATAAATTTAACTGTAAAAGCGGATCTTCTTCGGCCCCATCAAAACCTGCAGAAATAGCTACAACGTCTGGATTAAAAGACTTGAAAATGGGTAAAAAATGAGAAAAAGCATCTAAGAAAATGTCGTCTCCTGAGTTTGGAGGTACACCCATATTCATGTTGAATCCCTTCCCTTTTCCATCTCCAATGAGGTGTAGGTCACCCGTTCCCGGAAAGGCAGGATGCTGATGAATGGAAAAATAGAGGACTTTGTCCGTTTCGTAAAAGATATCTGCGGTGCCATCGCCATAGTGACCATCAAAATCAATGATTAATACTCGTTTTCCTTCTCTGACCTTATGTTCACTGGCTATAGCAACGTTGTTAAACAGGCAAAACCCACTGGCTTTATCTCTATATGAATGATGACCTGGAGGACGTATTAAAGCAAAATTCCCCGTTTCCGCAGCCTGAACAGCGGCACCCACAGAATAACAGGCGACCGCATAGCTTTGATTTGAAAGGAAGGTATCGTCATCAATTTGATAAAAATCTTTTGAGTTATCTCGAATTTTATTGATATGATCCATACTATGTACCAGACTCAAATATTTTCCTCCATCTATCAGTTCATTTTGGCGCAAATGCCTGAAAGTGCTCAATCGCAGGGCATTTTCAGGGTGCAAACCCGTGTTATGCTCAAATACAATTGAATTGAATGTTAATTCCATTTTCCCTTTTTTAATAAAGATAAAAAGATTGATAAAAATTGCTTTGCGTTGTTGATAAATATCAATACTTAAAGCTGGTAAAGAGGCTAAATTTGTATCATTCATTTAATTCGGGTGATTTTAGGGAATTCGTGGAGCATCTTTCGGTGCTCCATTTTTTTTATAGGTGTTAATAGTAAAAAAAATCACCTCGAAAGGATTTGACTCCCAACGAGGTGAACGAATTTTTATTAAATTTTATATTTATATATTTGGCTATCTCAAAATAAGAACAAGTTGATCTTCATTTTTATCAACGATGGCTTCTGTAACGCTGCCAAAAAGCATAGATTTCAACATAGAGTGCCCTTGAGCACCCATTAATATTAGATCGAATTCTCCATTTTTTGCAAATTCATGAATGTGAATGCCTGGGTTGTGGTAATGATTATCAATTAATTCCAGCCTTATTCTCTCGGCTCCGGGAATGGTGGCAAATAATTTTTCAAATGATCTGTTCGCTGCTTCTCTCAGGGCTTCTCTGAAGGATGAATCTACCAGGGCCTGATTATAAAAATCAGCCGGCGGTTGTTCGACAATATGCAAAGCAGTAATGGAGATATCGGGTTTTTTAGCTTGTAAGGCAATGGCCATACTTAATGCCTTTTTTGAATGTTCTGAAAAATCCATTGGAACTAATATCCACTTGAAAGTTCTCTCTTTTTCAGGTACAATTAATACGCTCGTGGGTGCCGTCCTGGCTACTCGTTTTGCCGTTAATCCACTTTTCCCTGGTTGCTTTTTTTGTCCAATGATCAATAAATCAGCCTCTTTTATATTTAACCAATGTATCAATTTTTGATAAGGCTTACCTTCTCTGATTTCAACAGAAAACGCAAAAGATGGATAATTTTCCCAGGTTTCTTCCACCTGTTTTAAAATATCTTCCCGCATGCGTTCATCAATAGGCAATGAAGCATTAAATAAATTATGATAAGTAGCCTCTAAATTTTCCGGCACTGAAAAATCTGGTGAAATATGAAATAAATAGGCTTTTTCTGTTGCGGATAATTCGCCTATCGTTTTTAAAACCTTTAGGATCTGCTTATCCTGTGGACTTAAATCTAATGCTGCCAGTATAATAGGAAATGTATTTTTCATGGTAGTTATATTATATATTAGTTAATAATAATTTCTTCAACACCATTCCTTTCCTTAGCCTCTAAAGAGGAAAAGGTTAGAATTAATTCTTCGTTGTTATAAACAGCCTGAATTTCATCCTGATTTACCGCATCAGTCAGTTCAAAAGTTTGTTCAAATGATATAGTTTTTTCAACCTGACTAATAAAGTTGTTTTTAATTTCAGAATTAGTCTCCTTCATTCCGGTAATTTTCAAAAATTTACCTGAAAGTTCAAGGTGTAGTTCTTCTTTTGCATAGCCCTCAACAGGAATGGTGAAACAGTAAACATGATCTTTAGGTACTTCAATTTCAAAAGTTGCTTCATTTTTAAACCATGGCTCATGTAAAGAAGAGTGTCCTAAAAAGTGGTTTTTATCTATAAGTGTGGCAAATTCACTTCCAAATCGACTAAAACTGCTGTTTTTTAATTTTACCATCCACATACAATAGGTTTTTTAGTATAAAATAATTCATTTAACAAAGCAAAAATGAGCGTATTTTAATATCTTTTAAGGGACTTTTCTCCATTCAAAAGGATGATTTTTGTCACCTAAATGGATTTGCTGAACAGAGGATTCACCGGTTTTTTCGCACGGTATTTATCGTCAAAAATTAAACAGATATTCCGAAGGTATGATTTGCCAGGATGGGTGACTTCCAGACCATTTTCCCTTTGCCTGATCAGGCCATCATTTTCCAAATCAATTAAGTCAGATTTAATGTGAAGTCCAGATGCACTGTTTAAAAAAGTAGGGTCCCAATTCGTTTCGTATTGACATAGTATATTTCTTATCTGCCTTCCTGTTTCTTGTTCTTCTACCTGTATTAAGTGTCCTTTTTCAATAGGTAAATGACCATTTTCTACTTTGTTTTGGTATGTTTCCAAATCTCTGTAATTTTGAATATAGGTGTTTTCATTACTGCTGATAGCGGAAACACCCAGTCCCAATAAAATAGCGGTATCCTTAGGGGTATATCCCATAAAGTTACGATGAAGGTCTTTGTTGGCAAAGGCCTTGAACAAATCATCTGTTGCCAGGGCAAAATGATCCATTCCGATGGGTAGATAGCCTATTTCCAATAATAATTTTTTGCCTTCCTCAAAAAGTTGCTGTTTTTCCATTCCGATCGGTAAATCCTTCTCAGAATAAGCTCTTTGGCCAGGTTTAACCCAAGGCACATGCGCATAACTATAAAAGGCAATTCTATCGGGTTTTAATCTTTCAACATGAGCCATATTTTGACTAATATGTTCAATAGTCTGACCAGGGAGACCATAAATCAAGTCGTAATTAATGGAGGTATAATGATTTGTTCTCGCTGAATACGTGATATTTTCAATTTGTTCCAAGGTCTGAAACCGATTGATTCGGGTCAAAATATCCATGGAAAAATCCTGAATGCCCAGGCTTATCCTATTGAATCCAATTTTTCCCAGTTGTTCAACATGATCGGTGGTAGTGGAGGATGGATGTGCTTCGAAACTAAAATCTGCATCGGCGGGAATATCAATATCTGACATCAATTTTCCCATGAAATCAACTAAATTTTCCGGACTGAAGAAAGTAGGGGTTCCGCCACCCAGATGTAATTCCTGTGCCGTCGGAGAGGTTGGAAATTCTTTTCGATATAATTGCCACTCCTTAAGTAAAGTTGCCAAATAAGGCTTTTCAACGCCATGATTTCTCGTTATTCGTTTATTGCAACCGCAATAAGTGCATAACATTTCGCAAAAGGGAAGGTGTATATATATACTTAATGAAGGACTTTTTAAAATGGAATCCAACAACCTGTCCTTCCATTCATTTTCTAAAATCGGTTCCGTCTGCCAATAAGGAACAGTGGGGTAGCTCGTGTAACGCGGCGTAGGAATATCATATTTACTTAAAAGCTTTTCATCAACCATTGGCAAATCTTTGTAATTTTGACAAAGGTATCTTGCTGGGTAATATCCATTTGATGACTTTTAAGCCTATTTTTAGCTGATAGAAATCAGTATATTACATTTAATTTTTAAAATACGTATTTTTTATTCTTGTTTTTCGACAACTTAGATATTCATAATAGCCTTG
>Ga0247837_1000595_pt1 | contig 77148 bp, 48 predicted proteins | sample LaCtaG_2_FD_187115 | JGI IMG/M metagenome (GOLD analysis project Ga0247837, IMG submission 187115) | Freshwater microbial communities from meromictic Lake La Cruz, Castile-La Mancha, Spain - LaCruzMarch2015_14.5m | ecosystem: Environmental > Aquatic > Freshwater > Lake | place: Spain: Castile-La... | reverse complement strand
CAGAGCTGCAACCGGCACACAGGACACTGGGTTTGAGTAGCTAGAGGCGTGGTAAGTAGATAGCCAGTGCAATTGAGTGCTGGGCAGTTCCGGTAATTTGGCAGATGCTCCCGTCGTTTCCTTTCCCACATATCGGCCTGCTCATTTCCCACTAAATCTCTGATTTCTTCTACGGTCAGAACTGCAGGACAGTCATGGAAAAGACAATGAATATCCTGTCCCTCGCCGATCTTTTCCTCCACATATCCAATTGCACAAGTTTTGCAGAACTTATGTTCTCCGCATGCTCTCGCTTTCCACATTTCAGTAATCGCCTCCAAACAAATGGGACAATACTCCACCGGCACAAGTAAAGTAGTCGCCTTGCGTACTACAGACGTCTGAGAACGAAAAGTCGCAGGAGACAGCAACAAATCCATGTGGATTTCTTGACGTCCGCCGCAAACTATACAATTAGTGCTCTCCTCGCCTTCCCCTGCTATGTAGAACTTACGCAGAAAGGGATGTGACCAAGTCCGACTGCGGTTTGACATGAACTCGATTACAGCTTCAAGACTTTCCGCTTGACTTTCTTGTATGGCAATTTCAGCGACTTGAGGACGGAAGCCCATTTCCATAAGCTGCCACACCCACCGTTGAGCGGCTGCATTGAGTGGGAGCACTTCTGGCTCGTCATCGAGAGGCGGGGGATAAAGCAGGCTGATTTCCGAGTCTAGTCGCTCGTCCATCTACAAATTTCAAATATTGAAGAGAGGTAGGCAATGGAGTCAGCAGAGAAGGATAGGAAGTGCAGGGCTAGAAGTACTATTAACCTAACTATTGCTAGTCGATGCCAGCAAACATCCATTCCGAAAGTCCTGTCATCGTTTGAATTGTGGTAACACCTGCTAAAAACGGAGGTCCGATAGGCCACAGCGCTATCCTTGCGCACATCATCAGATAAGGATGGTGCGTTTTAGACTCCACTCCGAAGTACCACTCTACGCAGCACACCCAGAGCAAGTAGCATACAGGCGTCAATACTTAATAAATGTATGATTATATGCAGTCAACAGGACCCAAATAGAACCCATAACGGCAAAGTCATACAGCAAATCAGTTTCTCACTAACAGCCTTGCAACATCTTCCTACTCTAAAAACGAAGGCTCGTCTCCGCGATGCACTACATTGATGCACATGTGAGGGAGAAAAGTTTGCTTGCACTCCAACAACTCTCCTGTCTGCAGCGCTGGCAGGTCAAATTGTCACAGCCTGAGTCCTTTTCTATGAAGAGTTGGCATAAAGGACAGGCTTTAACTGATTGGGAGTTCTGTAGTTCTGCTGTCGAGACTTCCGCGCAGAATTGGAGAGGATGCCAGTTCTTGCCACAGTGAGAACAGAGCTTCAATTCGCATATGGGGCATTGAGTGAATATGACTTGGGGAATAGTAATCACATAGCCTGGACACTTTAGCGCTGGGCAATTGCGATAATATGGATTTCACTCTATTCGCCTTTTCCACACATTTCAGCCTTTTCAGTTCCAACTAATTCCCGAACTTCCGTCTCTGAAATCACCGCAGAGCACTGGGCATAGAAACAGCAAATACTCTACCCTTCGTTTACCTTAGCTTCAATAAGCAGCTATACAGGGCCTGCAGTAGCTGTGTTCCTGGCAGTCCTGGGCTTTCCATAGATCTGCTATTGGTTCCAGGCAAATGGCACAGGGAGCAGCTGATGTTACCAAAAATTTTCAGGCATTGAGGAGGACTGAAATTGCATATCTGGGCTTTTTGTAGGATTTTGATGTTTTTCGCAATTTTTCCCCTGTATATAATCCATAAAAATAACGGATTTCGCTCCTTTTCAGACAGGAATCCAACCGCCTCATTCCAACTTCCCACACATCTACCCTCAAAACCACTGAAGCCGAAAACCCAATTCGCTCGATCTAAAGCAAGAATAATTGCTCACTGGCCGGGTCTTCTGTGGGCATGGACTGGAACGGACTGGTTTCAGACTCCATACGAGTGGCCATCTACAAATTAGTATAATTCGAAGAATAATAGGGGAATAGGTAGGAAAGGGATGAAATTGCGGGTGAAACTGGGTCTATTGTTCTTAGAAAGGAGGGAATTGCAGTCTATTAGTCTCAATTAGTTGACTTTTATATGATTATTTCAATGCTTCTGTTGCTGATTTGAAGGTGAGAAATCGCTTTTTTCTCATAGACTAGCGATTTCCCTGTGTCTAAACTGGCTCACCTTCCTTATCCACAGTAAATGCCAAGGTATTAGCTGGCAATAGAATCCCCGGCAATTCGAAAAGGACTGTGCACATCTCTATATAAGGGAATAGACTTACACTAGTGGGAACACGCTTTTGCGCCTACAGGCCACTCACCTGCATTGTGGTCAGGCCCTGCTAATGAGGATATATACGCCCTTCTTATACTCAGCATGGATAAAAAGACACAATTCGCCCTTATAAGGGAAAACTCATAGCTACAGTGCAGTCTAAGGAAAAACTATAGGCCAACTCTGCGCTGAAAGAAGCAATTCCTATATTCGTCCTACCCGGCGATAGCGCCAATAGTCTATAGGGCGAAAACGCACGCAGAGCCTTAAGTTCTGTATGGTATATGAAGCTAAGGACCGCCAGGGCTGTAACTCCCGCTTCCCTGCCGAAACCCCAAATCGCAAGCCTATTGTTGCTACCATCACGCCATTTCCTCCCCCTCCATCCATTACCCGTCCCCAGTCCCCCCGCAGCTACCAACTCGCGATTACACTAGTCCTTTCCTCTCTATCGCCTCAAACACCGGCAGCCTTTTCCTCTGTCTCTCCACGCCGTGGTCTAGTGTGCAGGTGGCTTTATTGCTGCAGATGCCGGTTTTGAGGAATTGCTTGCATTTCTTGGACCTGGAGAAGCCGCTTTCTGGCTTTTCTCGCAATTCGCGAAGGCCGTGGGCGAAGGTACAGGCTGGACCAAACTCGCAGTGGCCCGATGCCCAATTTCGACAGAGTTCCGTCTTGTACTTGCGGATGAAGTCTGGTTCGCTCTCATAGGTGCGGATAGGAGCGGGGAACATGAGAGGAAGGCTGAAAAGGTCTGAAGGAGTGAAAGCCAAGGCACACAAACCACGAATCATTGATTTATTATTTCGCTATGGCTTTGCTTGGTAGTATTGTAAAAGCCCAGAGGCACAGGTGTCTGAGGGAATTAATAGTTTTGATGGCAATATTTGCCTGAAAAAAGGTATTAGTGAGTGTAAAAGCAACTTTACTACTGCGAAATTGGGCGCTTCTGATATAGAAAATCAGCTTTTCGGCCGATTTTTCAGCCTGTGAATCTCTTTTGGCTCTAAATTCCGTACTCAGCCCTATTAAAGCCGCCCATTTTGTCCCTTTCCGTCCTACTAAGCACTAAGCATATTAACTCCCCTCAGGACTACGCTGAATAACCGCTTCAAAGGGCAGCGCCTGCACCATCAGCTCCTCCCCAGCCAGCACCAAGTCCTCCTCCCTGCCTTTCCCCTCTGTCCCCGTCCTCCCGTCCCCCTTTTCCTCCCCCAAAATCGACTTTTTCCCTCGATTTGGCGAGGACTGCAGCAATTTCGGTGCAAAAGTGCACTCTTGGAGTTCCTTCGTGAGCCGGGCTTCGACCGTTTCCTTGTAAATTTGCTGTTTCTTCTCACGCAGCTTGAGTGCGCGGTCGTATAGCGTGTCCTGCTGTTTCTAATGTAAACGGTACTATCATTTTCTTGGAGTTGGAGTCGATATTCGGTCGAAAAGTGCATTCTTCAGTCTCTTTGGCTCGTTCTCGTTCGAGTGATAATTCTCTTTTCTGCGACTTTGCTTGTTTCGGTTTGACGTAATTCCGGTCTAAAAAGGCCTCCAAATTGAGTCGTTTTTCCGACTTTCTGGGACTGATTTCGACCACTTCCTCGGGAGGTAAAGGCGGAGGGCTGAGTTTGGCCTCTGGATAGAGCGGCTTTCGATGTGAGTTTCTGGATATTTTGACGGAGTAGGCGTCTAGTTGGGGTTTGAAGGAGTAGGTGGCTCTGAAGAGTTCCTCTGATTTCTCATGTTTCCGTTGCAGGAACTGCTGGCCGCGCTGGAAGATGATTTCCCCGAGTTCGCTGTTGGTGGGCTTGCGAACGCGTTCTCTAGGCCTGGTTCTAGCTCTTCTACCTGTCGTGGACTTGAACTCCCTTTCGATGTCTGTGGAGAAGGAGACACTTCTCCGGCTGGGAGTCATCGAGTTGTTGAGAATTGCAGACAAGTCTAGTGGCTCGGTTTTCTCCTTTGGGTCTTGTCGCTGAAACAGCCCCCCGCCCAACAAAGCTGCGAGCGCAGCCCGCGACGACCCTGCCATATATCTAAGCCTAAAGGTCGGAAATAGCCCTAGCAGCTGAAAGCTTCGGAAAGGCGAAACTGTCTCCACAGCCCTCGTCGTGCTTTTCTTCATGTGCATCAATAAGGTCGAATGCAAGGTTGTAGAAAAGTCTGATGGACGTGAGTGTATTGAAGGTGCAGGAAAGGCTGATTTTATGTGAAAAGGCAGACCTGAATTCTGTGGTGTTCACCATTCCGCCGGGGGAAATGTCCCTTTCGTGCAGCTTTTCTAGCACTCCCAGTGCACGGAACATGTCTACGGCGCGTTTGAAGTAGCGGTTCGGCCGGTCTCTTGATTCCATGCAGCAGCCGAACTGGTTCCACTGCTTTTCCCATAGCGCTTCATTATCCCCGCCTTCCTCCTTCGCAGGGAAATACTTTGCCAGCAATTCCTTCGTATCCGGCCTCAAGCTCGCCACCGTCTCATCACATATGCAGTTCTCCGTCTCTTCCGCAGACCTCCCATGCGTGCGCAGCGCCACCACCGCAAACTCATTCACCTTCCAATTGGCCGCGCAGTACGTCAGCATGCAGTAAGAAGGCCGCCACTCCAGTTCCAAGGCGTAGCGAGTTACTTTCTTGGGGTCGCCTACTGCTGAAACCAATGGCAGAGCCAGGCAAACCAGCAGGAGAATTCGCATTTCTAGGAAAAATTACATTAAGGCTGGGCGCTTAGCCGTTCAGTGTAGAACTGGAAGTCGTCCAACAGCGAAGTCGCGGACTGGTACTTGCGGAAGAGCTGCAGCAGTGCACGGCCTTGGAAGGCTGGCAGTTCCTCAGCGTTTCTGTACCGAGTAATAGGTTTGGTCCGCTTGCGCCGGCCGATAGACCGCAGCACTGCATTGGGAATGTCCTTCAAGTATCTCCATTTGATGAGGAAATAGCCTGAAGGGTCGGGTCTGCCTACCCATCCTTCGAGCTTTTGACCAATGGTGAATTTGGAGACTAGCTCGCATACACCGAGGAAATACCCGGAGGACACCACTGCAACTGCTAGGTAAATCGGCCCAGTATCCGAATGCTCCCTATAGGCCATATCCAACTCTTCATTCCCCTTATCAGTCGAAGTCCACAGGGAAGTCTTCACCGACCTATACACATCATCCTCACACACCGCTTTTACCGCATAGAACCTTGCACAGTCCAACCTGTCCTCCTCCACTGCCGAATTGATCCCTGAGAAGTCTGGCGCCTCCGACATAGTCCCAGTAATAGTAAAATGAACCCACAGCAGACGCTACTAAGGAAGAAGGAACTGCCGATGATTGCGATCTCTGCACAGACGAGGAGTAAGGCGGAAGTGGCGAAGAGGTATATAGAAAGCAAATATGCGAGGCTGAAGCAGGAGGAAATTGACAGAAAAAGGGACTTTCAGTCGCTTGAGAAGGTGATGGGGGCGCTAAGTTTGAGTGCGGAGGAAAAAGTGATGATCAAGAATGAGGTTTTTCATAGGGAAGCCGAGGCTTTAAGAGAACAGCGTATCGGTCTGAGCATCTACGACTTCGAGCCAATCGCCCTTATCGGCAAAGGCGCCTTCGGCGAGGTGCGTGTGGTCCGCAACAAGCGCACCCAAGAGATCTTCGCCCTCAAAAAGATGAAAAAGACGGAAATGATATACAAAAACCAAGTTAGCCACGTGCACGCAGAACGCAATGTACTCGTAGCGGCCGCCAGTCCCTGGATAGTGCAGTTACACGCTTCCTTTCAAGACGCTTTCTACCTCTATTTGGCACTGGAGTTTCTGCCGGGGGGCGATTTAATGAACTTACTAATGCAGAGGAATACGCTGCATGAGTTCGAGGCCAGGCTCTATGTAGCGGAAATTGTACTGGCGATAGAGTCTGTGCACAGTCTTAACTACATCCACAGGGACATAAAGCCGGACAACATCCTAATTGCGAGGAACGGACATGTGAAACTCAGTGATTTCGGACTCTGCAGGCACTTAGGCGACTTATCAGTCCCGGAAGTACCCTTCGAACACTGCTCCGAGCCAGTGCCCTGCAGAAGAAGTCGCCAACTCGCCTACTCCACAGTCGGCACGCCCGACTACATCGCTCCAGAGGTCTTTTCCAAGGCCGGGTACACGGAAACCGTCGACTGGTGGTCCCTAGGCGTGATTTTGTATGAAATGCTAGTGGGCTACCCGCCCTTTTTCTCTGAATCGCCCGCTATTACTTGCCAAAAGATCACTCAATGGAGAAGAACACTCATATTCCCTAAGGAAGCAGTGATGTCGGCAGACGCGGAGGACCTGATTCGCAGACTTTTGAGCGATTTTGAGACTCGGTTGGGGATAAATGGGGCGCAGGAGGTGAAGAGACACCCGTTTTTTCGGAAAATTGACTGGGAGCATGTGTTGGAGACTAGTCCGCCGTATGTGCCGGACCTGGTTGGGGAGGTGGATTGCAGTCATTTCGAGGATTTTGATGAAGTGGAGCCGTTTTACCCTGAGGAAATCCGAGCCAGGCCCTGCCGTCGCGAAGAAGCCAGCTTCATCGGCTTCGCTTACAGCCGCCTCCACCTCGACCCCAAGCACAGCATAAAGTCCACCCTGTCCGCACTCGAAACCCAGCATAGGCAAAAGCCGCGAATGATCACAAACGCCACCACTGATTTAGAGTGATAATAGTAAGGGAAGTATTGCGAGACTAGGTTAGCTAAGCACAGGTGCGAAGCCGATAGTGCTGTTCGCGAGACTGAAGTGGGAGTAAAAGACACGAAGGAAGGGCAGGCCGAGGACTAGGAAGTGCTGGACGCCGGGGAGGACTGAGTCGGCGGTAGTGAAGGGAGAGGAGCAGCCGTAGGTGCTGTTTGACATGTATTGGTCGGGGGAGAGGTTGTACTGCAGATTGTCGATTTCCAGGGTGAGAATCGGGAGAGTTTCGATGTTTTCGCAAGTGGGAATAGTGCCCAGAGAGGTCGTAATGAAGGCTATCAACTCAGAGTCGCCCACAAATAGGGAAGACCCAGAGTCCACTATAGCCACCGACCTAGACAGTGATTTCTTCTTATTCCCCACAAAAACGCCTGTTAAAGTCACACTCCAATATGTGTCGTTTGCGACTTTATGGTATTGGACCGGTCCAGTGTATAGGGACGAATCGACTCCTCCAAATATCAATTGACTGCTATCGTCTTCATTGGTCAGATATAGTGAAAAGCTAGGGTCGGAAATGACCCCCTGACTGGCCATCAATCCCAGCACTATCGGTACTCCCTCAATAGCCAAAGCCTGTGGTCCCAGTCCCATAATCCCATCAAACGCTACATGTGCGAACTGAGGCGACAATAGCTTCATCTCTGCGAAAGTCACATTAGCGACCACTGCGCCTGCTAGCCGCACTACGTCCTCACTTAGCACTCCGCTGCAGAAGCTGCTTTCGTAGTCGATTTCTATGAAAGTGTTGTTGGGACGGTAGGTACTGGACTGGGAACTGACGTAGGTGTTGTGGGTCCAGCAGGGCATGGAGTAGCAGAGGGAGGAGGGGACCCAGAGGTTGGAGGAGCCGGTGTCGACCATCAAGTTGAACTCTTGTCCAGGAGTGCCTATTTCTGCCTCTATATAGTACTGCTCGTCCTGCTCATTCGCCACAGGCAGCGGAACAACAGAGCCAAGGAAACCACGGAGGGCAGAGGGAGGAGCGAAGTGGTGCAGGGGAAAGGAGAGGAGGGCCAACACAGTAGGCAGGAGGAGTGCTTGCAGGAAAGGCATTTTTCCCCCAAATAGACTCCAGATTCCCCGTAGCCTAACACTCTCACTAAGTCTCCCTATATTAAGCCTGTCTCCTCCCTCTAAAGTCCCTTGTCCCTGCTCAAACCCTTCTGAGCAGTCCATAGATCTCAGTGTGCGCCAGGACTTCCATAATAACCAGGCGGGAAATGAAGCAGTCTCTTATCCAGGAGCACTTCCCCTCGAAGAAGCCAGTGGATAGCAAGCTGCAGGAGATGGAGGTCACTGCCCGCAAGCGGAAATGCACGGATTCGCCGTCTCCGGTGCTTTATCCCGCCAAAAAACCTGTACTCAGTCTGGCTTCGCGGCCAGATCCCGCCGACAGCAACGTGGTCCGCAGTCTCTTGCCCGCGCTGGAAGACAGTCAAGGCCGACAGGACAAGGTCAAGGAACTCCTTTCCGACATCAAGCGGCCTACCCAGCTCTCCGAAAAAACGCAAAAGCTCCTCTCCGAGCTGAATCAGCGCAGACCAGCGCGCCCCACTCCCACCGTCGACGAAATCCTCAGTTCCGTCCCCGCCAAAGAGAAGTACCAAGGCCTGCTAGTCCCTGAGCGAGAGCTCTGTCTGCCGTACGACTACAAGCGCTTATTGACCCTCTTCGAGACTTGCGACTTGATAGTGAATTTCATGAAGCGCCGCAGAACGGAGTGTTCCTTCTCAGAAATCAGGAAAGCAGTAGAGGAGCAGACGAAGCTGAAGTTCGTGGAGAGTCATTTGCAGCAGTTCATTACAGTGATTCCAGAGGCCTATGTGCTGAGATGGGTGAGGGCGATGGGGAGGGAATTCACGCTGATTTTGGACTTTCCGGATGTAGAGGAGAAGGCGGAGGGGTTGCTGACGACTGTGGGACTGGAACGGAGGAAGTCACTGTTTAAGGCGGAGTTACTGAACATCACCAAGCGACACCACGAAGCTTTCCTCCGGACACTTCCCAGCAGACCCCAAGTCAACCCAGATCGACTGCGCTGCTGGTTCCACGGCTTTGACGTGCACTCCGTGCCCTTAGTGCCTGCTAGCGACCTGCCGCCCAAACCCACAGATGAGAACGTCCAAAGTGTGCAAGAATTCCTCAAATTACACTCCGCCCGCAACAAAATGGTCCAAAGTGTCCTCGAAGAAATCCACTCCAACGCCCAATCCGACCCCGCCGACCAATTACTAGACACAAAATCCCTCCTCTCCCCCTCCGTCCTAGCCAAACTCCGCTCCCAGGAGCAACTTTACCTCGAAGACCAAACCGTCCCCGGCCAATTGCAGCGTGACTCCAGACGCAACAACCTCCTGACTCTCTGCGAAATGCTCAAGGCGATGTTCGCGACGCACAGGACACCCAGTATGTTCCTAGAAGCAGTGGTCAGCAAGGTGAAAATGGGCAGGAAGCTGGACTGTGGGGAGCAGGAAGTGGAGGCACTGGTCAAGGAAGTGGTGGATATACTACCCAACTGGCTTACTATCATTCAGACGTCAATGGGCGCTGTGCTGCGGATTGAGCGACGCATAGACATGCTGCAGACAACAGTGCGAGCGGAAGTACTGAAGCGCTACTCTTAAGGTCTTCCCTTGACCCACCTATTGCTTAAAGACGCTCCACTCGTTGCTCCCAATCGAATACCGCAGAATCTGCATTTCCTTGCTCATCGCATACAGCGCATTCCCCCGCTGCGCCACATGCAGCCAAAAGAAAAGCCAATTCGTCTGAATCGGCAACTGAGCCGCGCCATTAAAAGTCATAGTTTCCAGGTTCAGCACGAAAGATTTCGTGTTCGCTTCTTCATTGCTAGACTCTCCGCCGAATATGAGAATTTGGTTTTCCGTGATTACACATGAAGAGTGCTGCCAGACCTTTTCAGGTAGTCTTGTGGGCAGTAACTGCCAGGCGTTCATATCGATGGTGTAGGCTTCGATGGAGTCGTCGACCTGGGCCTGGTAGCCGCCGAATACGTAGATTTTGCCGTTGTGGTGGGTGCCGGAGGCGCAGGTGCGACTTAGGCCCATGGGGGCGATGGCGGTCCAGGAGGTGTCGCGCATGTTGTAGACTTCGCACTCTGAATATGTATTATTGCTCTGGTTCTTCCCACCCAGTACATACACCGTCCTATCCACATACAAACACACATGCGAAGAGTGTCCATTCAGCATAGACTGCAACCTCGTGGTCTGCCCGCTTTCAGGGTAAAACATGAACACCAAGTCCTTCGCTCCCGAGTCCTTGCTTTCCTTTCCTCCAGTCACGAACACGGATTGGTCAGGCAGGACTGCGAATCCACACCAGCGGTGGATTATTAGCTCGTCCCCGTTTAGCTGCTTTACGTCTGTGCGGTCGATTTCGAAGTTGTACACGATGTAGTCTCTGCTGCCTCGACTCAGGTACAGCAGTTGAGTGATTGCGGAGTACTCCAGTTCGACCTTATTTATGACATAGGAGTGGGCCAAGTAACTGCTAATGATAGCGAATTGCGGCAATTCCAGCGATATTGACAGAGGCAGATTCAGCACCTGCACCTGTATATCCGCCAAGTCCGGGGCTTTGCTGTAGAACACTAGGTCGTCTTCCAGCCTTTGGCAGTCCTTCAGTTTCTCATGAATCATCCGAATCGTCGTAACCTTCGCTGCCACTTCTCTATACGGCCCTGCAAAGTGCTTCCCTATCCGCTGCAAAGCGGAACTCTGAGCGTCTTCCACTCTGGCATTCAGTCCTTTGTATGCATCGTCGATTTCCCTCACTGCCTTCTCCTCCAAGGCTATAGCCTGATCCAGTTTCTTCGTGATTATCGTGTGCATCTCAGTAAGGCTTTTCAGCACTTCCTTGTTTAAGTCTCGGAGACGGTACACACTGCTGTTCAGTGCTCTCCTCGCCTCGTCTGTAGTGAGCAGGGTGTGGCCTTGGTGGCCTGCAGCGCAGCCGGAACAGCAATGTGTCTTTTCCTCCATGCAAAACAGGTCTTCGACCATCGCATGTAGCGGGCAGACCCGCACTTTCGCTTCTTTCCTTGCACGGACGACTTTGTGTCTTGCGAATTCGTCGATGCTGCGATGCTTTTCTTCGCAGTCTGGGCAGAGGATGGAGTCGCAGGCCAGACATTCGAAGGCGGCTTCGTTGGTGCACTGGCGGCACTTCTCTAGCATGGTGGACTCGGCTCCGACTGCTCTGACCTGATCTAGGAAATTCTTGACGATGATATTGCTTGTAAGCGACTCCGCCAAGAAGCCCGGCACATAGGTGCCTCCCCGACATATCGGACAGACAATAATGCGCTGCTGATCGAAAGTTACCTGGTTTTCCTTGAGCGCAATGAGGGAGTTGGCGCAGGACAGGCAGATGTTGTGCGAGCACTTGAGGATGACAGGGTCCTTCAGTACGTCCAGACATACAGGACAGCTGAAGTCCTTCTCTATCATTTTATTATCTCAGTAGACTAGTCTTGGCTTGCTAGTTGAGGGTGTTAGGGTAAGGATTGGTGGGTAGATGGATGGACTGATGACAATTCTGCATACTGGTGTTGAGGTATTGCCAGGGTGAAAATGACCAGGGACTAATTCATGATAGAAGTCTGCCTATATGAATTCGCCTTTACTCAGTTTATCTGGCAAGGTGATAACCGGGTATTTCTTTATAGCCGAAGGATATTACAATTTCCTTGGTCATACATTCCGATTTATCCATACCTTCCACTACCATCTGTATTCATATAGCTGCTAAGTAGGACTTAATTCCCTCTGAAATACGCAGTAACAGTGTTTTTCCCCACTTTTCCTGCATAACCCTGCTGATATGCGTCTAATTCTGCCTTTCCCTTTATGACACCTGGTATATACCCTAAAGAGTTTTTATGCAAAGGCTTTATAATGCCAACGATTAGATCTAATTAAAGAGTTGTCATCCTCGTGAATTTATTATGTCCTTTCTGTATAGCTCAGCAAAGTTAAGCTAAGTAGTGTTTGTGATGTTGAAAGCCAGACATCTCCTCTTTCGGCTAATCGCATAGGTCTAGAACTCCGTGGTTAAGCCGCTTCCAGGCAGTAATAGATCTCAACTTTGGTCGTCATTATTCATACTTCGCTGATTAACGGCCCTAACACCCTGGAGTCTTAATTAACATACACACATACATCCAGTAGTGACCATAGACTGTGCGTTATTTAGAGTTTTGAGGGATCTTTGCTCATACTGTGCATTAAAGATAAGTACTATTAGTTCATAACTTGCGCTCCAACAGTAGTATTTCGGAGTATACTTTAGCATTATAGTTCTAATTTTCATATCGAATCGTATTTCTCACAGTTAATGAATGAAATTGGCTAATTTTGCTGTGAAGAAGGAAAGTTTTCTGCTCGCTTTCGATTGGAATATCATTTCAAATCAATTTTCCATAATAATGAAGTACTAGTCTCTTTATATCGCCCATTCTTGGAGCCTGTGCTGATTCATGAATTATCGCAATTAAAACAGCGATTTTGAGACGATTTTAGCAGCTTTATAGCGCTATTAGTGCTAAAAAACAGGTTTTTATCCTGAAATGCCTTGGCTATTCGCTTTTCACCAGATATCCATGAAACCTGAATGAGATACCGTTATGGAGAAGCATTAGATAGAAATAGTATAACGAAAGGCAAAAAATCAGGCTGAAAATCCGATTTCAAGGCAACTTTTGAACTTTGCTCTGTAATTTTAAGGTAATTTCCTCACACAAATCTCAGATTCGTCCAATATCTCTGTTAGCGATGTCTAAATTCTGCAAATACCCTGTTCCCTCCTCTCCACAGCTAGATATAATATGTTCCCTATCCCTCGCTACAGCGAAGAGCCCACCACCCTCTTTCTAGAGCGGTTGCAGGGCGCTGGCTTCTTCGGGTGGTACACTTTCGACCTGAGTAATGACCGATCCTCCCTGTGGAAGGCGATGGCTCTGGGGCTACTGCAGCACACCCAGATGAACTACCCAAGAGTGCAGGGGTACTTGGAAGCCAAGTGGAAGCCCAAAATAGCCGAGCTGAGCAGAGTAGACAGACCTGGAGACCGTAAATACGAAGATCCACAGTATTGGGGTGCTTTGGGCGAAACATGTGAACATTTAGTCCTCAATTTCTTCAGGGACAGCGGGAAAACTGTTCATCTCGAGGAAATCCAGCGAACTGGCTATCTCAGCCCTTCCAATAAGGCTGCCTATAACCTGCTTACGTTTCATTTCAACCTCTGTCTGTGCTGGTACGAAAGTCTGGCGGAGAACCAAGTGATGACTCATGTGTTTCACTCTCAGTCGAAGGGAGACGTGAGTCTATTCATCTGCATCGCTCAGGAAGGAAACCGGCTTTACTACCTGTACCACAACAGTGGCCGGGGACCTGTGAAACTCGACTTTCCCTTCGCTATGAAGGTCGGAGACGGGACCCCACTAATCATTGAAAAAAGCGACGCACCACAAGAAGAGGAGGACGTGCGCAGTGTGGTAATACGGAAATTGGCGGAAGTCGCAGACTCTCAGGCGGAGTTTTTACTGGCTATTTGTCCCTCCGTCCCTCCAGAAGCCAAGGAAAAGTACATGAAAATGCTGGGGAAGGTCCAGGCTGCAAAGGCGTACATCTCCCTGCGCCATCTGGAAGTCAACTTATCCACTCCCAGTCTGCAAAGTGTCCAGAATCTCCCCGATTTCGAGCCAATCAGGGCCAAAGACCCACATTCAGTCCTTACCTGCGAGCAGTACCCGGAAGACCAGGACTGGCTCAACTACCACGGCCACTACTTCCACCGCACCTGCCTTTCCAACTACCTCCTGGAAATCAGCCTCGAATACCCCAACATGCCCAAATGCCCTCTAAACGACTGTCCCCTGCAGCTCCCTGACACTGTCTTAGACCTCAACCTCGGCATCCGAGAGGCCTACGAGCGCAGTCGACTCCGGGTGAACGCCGACATGCAGGCTCTCCAGCAATACCGCCTCCTCCAAGGCAGTGCTTCAGTGCCTGCTTCTTCCTACAACTTGACCTGCACAGCCTGCTGTCGGACCAATCGGAGGTACTATTTCTTGCAGCACGGGTGTGAGATTTGCCTTTATTGTGCGTATCAGACGGGCGGACAGGACTGTCCAGGGTGTAATGCGAGGCTGACGTTTGAGGAAATGACGTTGATTTCGAAGGAAGGACAGCGGTCTTGGTGCTGAGGGCTGCCGGGGACTACTTATAATATATATGAGTAGCTCTATTCTGGAGGCGAGTTGTAGACTTTGGGACATATTGGGGCGATTCCCTCTTTCGTAGCTTTGAAATCGCCTGTTCCATCCTTTCCCATACTTGTTGATTATAATGGCTAAGCTTCTTTTGCTTCTTTCTCTGTCCTTCCTAGCGCTTTCCGCAGCCTCTTCCCCTGTGCTGCCCAGCCAGGCCCTGCGCCAAACCTCGCTCAGCTTCCTTGACCTTCTGGACGGTTTCGTCCACGGCGCCCAGAACTCCACAACCAACTTGTGCCTTACGAGTTTCGACTACATTCGCAGCGCCTGGGGCAACTTTGAAATCAGCATCGAGAATTTGAAGGACCTCAGCAACATCACTCCTGCGATTTCATATATGCGCTTCTGGGCGGATGCGGTCAGAGACAACGTGACTAACTGCAAATATGCTATTTTGGTCAGGCTGTGGATCGGCGTCCTCGACCCCGCCAACCTCGCCGAATACGTGATAAAGTACTTCACTGCCCGGCCCCTCTACGACCAACTGCTCCAAGACATCAACAACAACTTCGCCAACGGGAACTGGTACGGACTTGGCGAAAACGTCGGCCAGGTCTTCAGCCAACTCACCAACTTCGCTTACTAAGCAGATTTAGGCTAGTTCTGGGCTGAAATGCTTGTGGTTCCCTGCAGTTTCCGTCCCTAGAGCGGATTTGCAGTGGCAATAGTCAGGGATATTGGGCTTATTGGCTGTTTTTAGTCAATTTAGCCTGCTAGTCCCGTCCTTAGCACTCCTTTCCCCCCTGAAAACACCCAAATTGGACCCTAGTCCGGCTGTAATGATGGAGCCGGTGGTGGGAATGCCCCTCTTGCGGCCTGATATCAACCACGACCTGGCCTCAGTGCTGCAGGAGTTAGAGCGGATACTGACCAAATTGCCTTCGTTGTTGACTGAGAGAGTGCCGGAGCGTCGCGCGTATGAGCCAAATAGCTTTTTCAAGACTTACTATGAGCCTACGCTTATGAGACTCGCGATGGAGTCGCCATTTCTGGAACTACGTCAGAAATGCCTGGATTTCCTTGGTTCCGCAGGCTCAGTAACCCCCACCCAGCCAATTGACCCAGAGGCCTTCTCCTCCGCCTCCGCCTTCCTCCCCAACTTCACCCTGTTCTCCCTCCAAGTCTCCGACCCTGACATATGGCCCAAACGAGAGTGCTTACTGAGAGATATCTTCCTGCGGACTGGCAGAATGCCTCATTATCACTTGATAATGGCGTATTTCCCGGATTATTTGGAGAAACACCATGATTTGCTTAAGACTGCGCTCACAGAGAGAGGCCCACTGTCAGAGGCTTGGAGGTTTTACTTGGCTTTTATGGCTGCGGCGACGCATAAGTGTGAGTATTTGATGAAATTGACGGAGGACAGGTGCAGGATGTATGGGGGAGCGTCCTCTTGGTTCGACGCAGAGTCACTGGACACAGTGCCCGAGAAGCTGCGTCTTCTAGGCAATTTGAACCTGAAACTGGCCCACAGACCCTGGGAGTTGGACGCCACCGACCTACAGCCACTCCTCCTCTCTTTCTCAGTGAACGAACTCGCCCAAGCAGTGGTGATTCTGGCCCTCTACCACTCCCTCTCCTCCTTCGTCCTGGGCGTCGGAGTGATGCCCGAGTTCGACCAGCCCTTCACCAAGTTGCGGAAACTGAGCATGACCGCAGCCGCCGAGTGTCTCTACTCCAACAAGCCAGACATCGCCCTGCGCCTAATGAACCTAGAAGAAGCTCTACGCGACGTATCCGAAAGCACCAACGGGGAAGACTCCGAACTCGAGGAGGAGGAAGAGCGGGATTACTGCTTCGAGCAGCTCGCAGGCGGGGCGCTGTCCTATGTGAACTACGACGTGTACACTTCCAGACGGAAGTTCTACGTGTCGGATTTCAACTGGAGAGACCAAGGGTTTGAACTGCTGGAGAGGATGGCGCCTGCACTGGCTAGGAGTGTCAATGGAGTTATTGAGCATACATATGGGATGACGTCGAAGACGTTTGGATGTCATACGAATATAGAAACTGGGCCGCTGCGGAGAGCGATTTGGAACTATACGCAGAGAGTGTATGGACTGCTGTATGACGATTATAACTATAGTGAGGTCAATGCACTGCTGACGAAGAACACCAAAACGTACATAAAGAAGGCAGCCTGCGCTCCGCAGACAGTGAACTACGACGACTTCAACAGGATAGAACTCGACATTTCCAACGAGGAAAAAATCCACGTAGTCCTTCTCATCGCAGCCGGAAGGATGGAAGGAGAACTGCTCTACTGGCTACATGCGATGAAGACTGCTCTGGGGCTGTAGGTAGTTAGGGTAAATAGCAGGGCACTGGGGGGCCCAGTACATGCTAGATAGACTCGCTGTGTCGGCTTTATAATGGAGCGGTGTCCTGGATGGTACGAAATAGACAGCCGAAGCAGAATTGAGAGTGAAGGCTTTGATGAGCATAGAGCGGAGTGTGTGTATTTGGCGTCTATGCTGGAAGAAGGAGTATCAGAGCAGGAATCTGTAGAATGCCCTTATTGTCCCTGCACTATGCCGAAAAGCGACCTGAAAAAACACTATAAAGTCTGCGAATTGGCCTGCATCTGTCCCACTTGCAAGGAAGTGATGAGCGTCAGCAAGGTCGATTCTCACTTCCACCCGCCAACAAACCCTTCTGCAGGTCGACAAAAGACAAGTAGCAAAAAGCAAACCTCAGTTATGCCCCGCCCTATCCAAATGCAGCCACTTCCCCCTCCTATTAGTGACAAGCCAACAGTCGATTGCCACTTTTGTGGGCAAAATGTTGTCAGAAGCAAGATCAAACATCATCTCGAGCGCTGCAAAAATGCCACTCAATGTCCAATTTGCGCGACTTATATGAGCAAAGAGGACTACAGAGACCATTCCCAGGCTTGCGCTTACAGTCAGAGCTTAGCACGGCAAAATACCGAGCCCTGGCCTGCCCATCAAGAGATTATTTACAGTGACGGTAGCAGTTACACAGAACCTGAGGAACAGGTGGGAAACTATGACGAAGGAGTGGGAAATTATGGGGAAGAAGTGGACAATTCTGAGGAATTGGAAAGACAATTACCCAAATTGTCCCTGCAGGATTCAGCCTATTTTGGGCCGAATAATTATGAAGTAGCATACATATAGGCACTGCTCGAACTCGATGGGAAGAAATACGAGCCTGGCCAAGGCATGCGAGTCGACATAATCAGCACTCTGCCTTCTTCTCGCTGTACGCGAGCAGGCGAGGAATGTCCCATTTGCATGAATCCAATCAAGCTGCAGGAGTTCGTCAAGCGACTGCCCTGCTTGCATGTGTTTCACGTACATTGCATTGATGAGTGGCTGACTCGCAAGTCCTCTTGCCCAATTGACAGCAAACCTGTTAATCTCTAATATAGGACTTTAGGGAAGTAGTGGAATGCCTGTATTTGTCAATGCTGATGTATGCTGGTAACTTGGAAGGAGAAGAGTAGGGCTCATTACGGAATTAGCTAAATTTGTAGATGTTACAGAAAATTGACTCGAGGCTTTTTAAAGCTCCTATTCACGAATTCTCCACGAACAATATAAATGGAGAGTTTAGCAATGCAGAGGATAAACTGCAGTTTTATAAAGAAAGAAACAACTTCAGTCGAAATTATAATGGAGCAGTGTCCTGCATGGTAGGAATCAGGCAGCCACAGCGATATTTCAAGTAACGGCTTCGATGCGCATTTGGGGAAATGTGCGTATTTTACCTCCACCACAGATACGAAAAATCCTCAAAGCGAAATTGTAGAATGCCCATATTGTCCCTGCGCTATGCCCAAAAGCAGCCTGCGGGCTCACTACCGATTCTGTCCGAATGCCTACATTTGTGCCACTTGTGAAGAAGTGATGGGCAGATGCAAGGCTCGCTCTCATGTTCATACTGACCTGTGTGTGCACTGGTAATTGTAGATGTAGCCAGCAGCAGATCCCTATTGAATGCAGCTCTGAACACATGCAGACCTGTGTCTATCGTGACCAGCGAGAAAGCAGGGTTGACTGCTCCTTCTGCGGCCAAAACGTCGCCAAAGGCCGGCTGCAGTACCACCTGGAAAAGTGCAAAAGAAGCAGTATCTGTCCAAATTGCCAAATTTCAGTAAGTTCCCAGGACTTTATCGACCACGTCCAAGCCTGCGTCTTCGGCAAATTCAGTATATCTCTGAAGTACCCCACTCCTACCCTACATCCAGATTCCTACGACTGTAAGAGCCATGTAGTGCCTGAGGAACTCACAATACAGGACGACGACTGTGAAAACTGCCTCTCCCATCAAGCCTCACTGGACTGCGAGTCCGAAAGCTATGAATCAGAAGACGAGGCTCCACAGGAAGAAGCCAAGGACGAGCCTGGACAAGGCCTGCAAAGGGCCGAAATCACCCTTCTCCCCACTTCTCGCTGTACGCGGGCGGGCGAAAAGTGCCCAATCTGCATGAGCCCCATACAGCCAGAGGAGGTGGTGAGGCGGTTGCCCTGTTTGCATGCGTTTCATGCGAAATGTATTGATGAGTGGATTAGTCGAAAGCCCACTTGCCCGGTAGATAACAACCCAGTCTTTATTTAGGGAGATTTGCAGGAGAAAGGGTTAATTAGTGTATATTTATGCACAAATCGCAGGGAAGTTTAGACCTTAATAGTCCAAACAGGTCTGCTTTAGTCCCACAATGGTGTAAAAAGGACATGAGAGAGGGAAGGAGGATGCAGGAACTCTGCCGAGATCAGAGAGAGGAAATACTGAGTCTGAAGCAGCGAATTGCAGACCGAGACAAGCAATTGGCAGTTCTGACCAAGTTAATAAGGAAGTACTCTGCAGTCCTGCCTGAATTCCCGTCTCTCCCACCCTCCAACCCCACTGGAAACGACTTTTGGAGTCCGCTTTTCCCTCATTCCTCCCAAGCTTCTCTGTCTTTCTCGGAAATCGCAGCCAAAGGACTGTGGGTGACCACTTCCAAGCCTCCCCACCAGACCAGAACCAGGCGTTTGCAAGTCTATGGCGGCCACCAGTCCGACAGTCTGCCTGAAATCCACGTTCAGGACAGCCAAAGCTCGAGGAAGAACTCAATTTATGGGAAGAAAGGCGCTTTGCGAGGGAGGCCAGGAAGGAGGGTGTCCGAGGCCAATGGAGACCCACTGCCTGTCCTAAGACCAGTGCAAGGACACTACTGACTGCCTAAGTGCTGCATCAGCTCTTCAAAGCTGACTCGGGGACTCACATTCAGCTGTCTGCGCAGCAGTTCCACCAGCTTGCCCAGCACTCTGCCCTCCTCCACCACCTTTTCCACTGCTTTCGCCAGGCCTGCGCCTTCACTCACCCCTACAATTGAGCTGATTTGCTCAATGGTGGCCTTCAGGCGGGCAGTGTGGGTCTGTTCTTTCGATAGCTTCATGTATTCCTCTGCAATTCGCCGGGTCCAGCCCCAGATTTCCTTATTGGAAGGCGTTTTCGAGGCCTTTTCACTCACAGAGCAGTCCTTTATCAAGGCACTCAAGCGGCCAATGAGTCTTTGCGCACTCATATTAGTCCTTTGCAGGGCTACAAGCGCAGGAATTACCTCTCCAGGCCGCTTTACGCCCAACACTGCCATAGTGTCGTCCACTGATCCTGCGGAAACAGGCTGGATAGGGGAAAATAACGGGTCTTTGGGGCTGTTTTGGGCTTGAAGTAGACTGTGCAGTTCCTTTTCCTTCGATTTTAGCTGCTTTTGAGTGGGTCTGGACTCCAGTTCTAGATGCAAATTGTCGTTTTCTGCCTGTATTTTGGTTAATTCTGATTCGAGAAATAGCACTTTTTGACGCATTTTGAGCAGTTCTTCAGACTCGAAACTGCGCTCACTGGATTTCCGCTCCAATTCGCCCTTTTCTCTGCGCAATTTCACTACTTCCCTTTGCGCTAGTCGCAATTCAGCCATTTCCTCGGCCTCTTTTCCCTCCAATTCCCTGTATTTAGTGCCTGCAGCCCGAATTTCTTCCCTCAATTTTAGGATTTGGACCTCATTTCCATGCAATTCCGTCTGCAAATTCGACTTTTCTTCCATTAATTTCACCTTTTGCTGCGTAATTTCCTCTAGTTTCGTTTGCAGCGCAATAAGGTCAGTTTTCCAGACCATTTCCAGGGTATTCGGGTTGGCTTTTGAGGTTTCTCGAGCTTTGTGGCCTTTAAATTCGATATTAGCCTCGTGTAAGCGCCGCTCGGCCTGGATTCTGAGGGCTTTTTCCCTGTCTAGGTCCTTTTCCAGGGCTTCTTTCTCCATGGTTGCAGTGTTTCGGCTGCCCTGGGACCTGCCTTTCAGCTGGTCCCGCTCGTCCTGCAGCTGTGCTATCAGCTGTGCCTGCTGCCTCAACAGTCTGTCCTTCTCGTTGATTCTGTCGAGCAGAGTGTCCATATTCAGTCCTCTGATCGTCATTTCGGCCGAGCCTCGAGACCGAGTAGTGAGCAGCTGGTTTTCCTCAGTACTGAAGGGGCTGGGCGACAGAGAGGGTCTGGCAGGGGGTTTAAATGCAGTTTCGCTCAGTCTGGACATATGGAAGCCGTCGAATTCGCCCTGGTGGCCGGAGTCTGAGGACTGGATGGCCTTTCCCAGCTGGGAAATGGTCTCTCTGATCATGGATATCTGTCCCTCATACGCCATTATCCTACCCAATGCTGTCTCTCCAACACAGCTCCGTGCAAAGCTTCGCACTGGACGGCCTGCCCCGCCACCTCTCCCAGCCCTCCCTGTCCACCCTCAAGCTGGCCATTCCCAGAAGGGAAACCAGAGCAGAGGAACCAGTCCCTGGACTCAGACAGAGAAAACCACCTATAAGAGTGGCTGCAAAGGCCATAGCAGGCAGGGCAGGGAAGTGGCCTACACGTGTAACTTCCCCTAAGGTGAAAAGTGTGACGTTGGTGGAGCAAGGGAAACTCAGCAGGGGGTTGCGTGAAAGGAAGCAGCAGGCCAGGGCAGAGGAGAGCGATTTACTGGGCTACTCCAGTGACTCGATGATGACTGGGGGCGAAATCGTCCTCATGAACCTTTACGACCGCAGCAAAAAGCTGCAAGCGCAAACACGCAAAAAGGGAATCACACTGGACTGCAGGGCACTCAGTCCTCGCAGTCCCGCCTTGCAGCCTCCTCGCCTCACTGACACGAAGAAGCACACAGACGCACTTAAAGTGCAGCTCAGCAGTCTGGGCAGGACCTGGGGAGTCCATTTCCACTGGGAAAGCAGCCATACCGACCCTTTCGAGTCCGTCAACTTAGCAGGGAAGTTAGCTCATGTGGGACACAAAATAACGCAAGAGACGCTGAGGGTGTTGGGCAACCGATAAGGCTGAATAGCGTATGGATAGAAAGATGGAAAGCAACTCTTTGTGCTGTGTGTGTGGTGGGGTGCAGGCCGCTGCTTTCTGTGTGTGCACCAATGCACTGCCTTTGCTTTGCACTGGTTGTGCGCAGAAACATGTGCTGCAGCCTGATTTCCACTACCTCCTGCCCCTCTCCTCCAGCCCTCTAGTGGCCCCCAGCAGTCAGCTCCAGTACAAAGTCTGGCTCATGTGTCTGCGCAGCTCTCAAGACCGCCTGCGCGAGAATATCAGGGAAATCGATAGGTGCAAAGACCGAATTTCCGCTGCTTTCGATACAGTTGAGGCCTGCTTACACCACAGAAAAGAGACAATTATCAGCGAGTTGGAGACAATGAAGGGGGAAATTACACTCAAAATTGAAGAAGCCATTAGGGAAACGGACTTAAATGCCATAAATTACTATTATCAGCCGGATTCGGACCTGGCAGCGGTCGTTTGGAAGCATAGTCAGGAGAACAGCTCAGCAGGCATATCGATTTTTAGCTACAATGTGGACATTTCGGAGGAAAATATTGGGAAATGTGTGAAATTGGAGCTGAACTCACCAATAAAAAGGCTGGAAAGTGGGGAAAACAAGCAATTTCGGCATATTGGCATTCAGACGTCCAAAGAAAGGCTCGAAACCCCGCCTTTAAAGAGGACGATTGCTACTAGCGACCCTTTGACCTTCTATAAAAGCGACATAAAGCATCGAATTTGCTGTAACCTTTGTGGCAAATCGCGAAATCCCAGCAGTTTCCTCCTCACTTCGAAGCTAAACACGCACAAAAGGTGCAAAGTGTGCGACAACTGCTTCAACACAGGCCCACTTACCTTTAATTGCCTAGTGTGCGGCACAGACTACAGCAGTGACGAGCGTTCTGCAGTGCTAAATACTGCGAAAAGACAGGAAAAGGTGTGCAAACGCTGTTTACTGCCGATTCCAGAGGCTAAAAGCGGGACTAGTATGTGTTCTGGCTGTGATATTAGTATGAAAAAGTGTCCTTGTGGGGCAGTTATCAGTGAAAAAGGACCAACTTGTGCCAATTCCTGCCTATGCGCTCACTGTCTAGTGGCAGCGTTCATCTCTACTCGCAGCACGAAGTGTCCACTCTGCACAGAGGAAGTGAGTGTGGAGCTGGCGGAAGTGATGCAGTGTTCCTACTGCTTCCGTCCACTCAAACTACGCACGGAAAGCATATATGAGGGCATTAGTGGCCTGTGTGGGTGCGGGGCACTACTGTGCTGCTTCTGTATATGTGTGCAGGGCGGGGAGTGCTACTGTCCTGTGAGTAAGGACGTATTCCAACCTATAGCGGATCTAGCCGAAGTAGAGAAGGCTCAGAGAGCAACCAAAGCCGGGTGCTACTGCTCAGGCCAGGGAGAAGCGCTAGCCAAGCTGAAGTGTGGACACATGGTACACAACGACTGCAGAGGAAGGATATTCAGGTGCAGGGTGTGTAGAGCCGAGGTTCGGGAGCCGCCCAAGGTGAAGAGGCTGAAGGACTATTTAATAACTTCAGGGTAATCGGGTAATGAAGGAAATTGGATGGCAGGATTTACCTGGATTTAGTGTCTGCTGCAGGGAAATTAGCTTAGTAAAGTCTTAATTACAGAAGTTCGTCACACATATAGTCTGCCTTAGGTCCAAATAGTACCGATTTCCGTACTTAGTGTCTGCTAAAACTTCAAATGCTCTATAATACTATAGAAGGGCTCTGCCCACTACACTACGCTAAGAACTCAGTTTCCATATCAGAAACTCCTCGGCAAGTAAGCATCCGCTATAAAGAAATGGACGCACAGACCACGCTACTGTCTCCCCAGCCCCACCGCCACGTCCCAGTCCCCTGCGCAGTGCGTACCAACCTTCTCCAAGCCTTCCTCGACCTCTCCACAAGTGAACTCCAGTCCCAATGGCCTGCAGACCCAACTCAGGAAGTCGGCAGCAAGCAGCGCGTTCGGGTGCCGGAGAGACGGGCAATTAACCCTTTGGTGTACGACCAAGCCTTTAGAGCAGTAAGCGAAGTGGAAGCGTTCCCTTGGGACGTTGTAGCTTCCTAATGTGCCAATGTTACCCATTAGATGTCTAGGCTTCCTGCTCTGCGTGGGAAAAGGTGAAGTCCAGGTCTTCGGTGGGGTTGAGAGCGGTGCTTTCGTGTTCGTTTCTCGTGGTTTCGCCGATAGAAGTCTGAGCGGCTTTAAAGCGCGCTGCTTCCGCCTGCAGCTCTTCCGGCCTGCTGTAGTCCCGCTTGCACATGCAGCAGAACTGGGTGCTCATTACGCTTTGCTGCTTTAGCCATTTGTCAATGCAGTCGACGTGATAAACATGACTACACAGGAGAATTCGCACTTGGTCAGTAGGCCGGAAGGCGTCCAAACAGACGGAACAGGCGGAATTCAGCCCAGACAGACTGCCGAACACCTCCACAGGGAAAAGACTCAGTAGCAGAGAGGTATTGGGCTCAGTCACGATGTACATTTCAGGCACTATGCGAGTGATGTGGCGGCGCTTGGCCTTGCAGTAGATGTAGACCCCCCAGAGAAGCACAATGCAGAAGCCCAGTATGGAGCAGATTACCACGATCACCACACTGGAAGTCTGACTGGAGCTGGGAGCCACTAAGGCAATAGCCACTTTGACGTCCTGCTCAGTAGGGTTGAATAGTCCTAGGAGGTACAGTCCTGTATTGCCTTCAAATTGCCTGCTAAAGCGCACTGTAGCGTTCCAGACCCCATCATCTGCTTGCGAATATACAGGCAAAGCAGAGGAATTCCCAGTGTTTCTCCACATTATGTCCAGCACTCCCACCCGCCAATACAGACTCACCCCCACCTCGCCCGCTTCAGTCTCGAAGAAGGCGAAAAAGTACTGCTTGGCAGGGACTGGAACTATGTCCGTTTGACCTACAAACAGCATTGGAGGCGCTGCTGAGCAGTCTTGGTCGAAGTAGCCGTGGTAGCACTCACACAGGGAACTGGAGGAGCACAGTCCTGCACCACTGCAGTCTCCAGGACACAGGGGAGAGTCGGAAGTAATGAGGGAAAGCTGGTAGGAGAGTGCAGGGGAGGAGATGGAAGGGCGGAAATGGGCGATTCCTATGTAAACATCTGAGTTTCCTTCTAGGAAATCACTCGAAAAGGCTAAATAATGTTTGGATTTCCGCAATTGCCAGGCAGATATATCAATCCAATCCGCAATTAGTTGCCCGGCAATCCCCAGTTCCGGCTCCACACCCTTCCTTACCATCAAAGCACAGCTTTCCCCAGGCAAGAAGTCCCTACTAAGCCCCAACTCCACCCTCACATACTGTTCCAAAGGCGAAATCCACGCAGAAATGAGGACCAAAGGACTAGTTTGCGTGACTGACAGGGTTTGACCGGGCCGAATGGCTGTACTGTAGCTGAGTAGCACTGTGCAGGCGAGCAGGGTGAAAAGCAGCATGGATCCACTGTTTAAAATGGGCAAAGTGCTGGTCATTGGAGTGGAAATGCAACGAAGTGGAGCGGAAGTGAGTGAACTCATAGGGAGGTTGTACCCGGAGTATATGGGGACAGAGGTGCAGATAGTCTCGAGCCCAGCCAGAGCACTGCAAGGACACGCTTTGGCAGCTTTACTAGGCAGGGAAAGTGAAGAGAACTTGGTTTGGGCGGCGAACAGCGGTAGGGCGCTGCAAAAGGCGGAGCTGCAGGCTTTGAGACTGGGACCAAGCAGGACTGTGGTGGTGGCAGAGGAGTCTGTGGTGCAAGACCTGGCTAGGGACTTTGGGGCTGAGGCAGATTTGGCGAATCCTTGGGTGGTTTTGGAGCTTTCGGAAGGCGCGGAAACAGCATTCAGAAGGCAAAGGGAGGTTTTCCCTGGGAAACTATCAAACCCAGTCGAAGACAGCCTTGCTAATCCCTCAGTTCCAACCCTTGCTGAGCCACTCCCTAGTGACCTAGAAGCAATTCACCTGCGGAGCCGACTGACCACTGTGAATGCTCTTTTAGCCCGCTGTCAAGCCGACCTGCAGGAACTAGACCGCACAGGGCAGATGTACGAAGAGGAGCAGTTCCTGTACATCCTCACAGACTTACAAGTGAAGGACTCAGTGGTGCAGCTAAGGGTGGTAAACAGACAGGAAAGGAGGGTGGAAGGAGTGGCGTTGGAGGTGAGGGATGAACTGGGTACTGTGACAATGCAGGTCGGGGGAATAGAGCCGGGCACACAGACTATCCGCTTTCGAGTAAAGTTGGACCTAAACACTGTCAAAAGCCTCAAAGTCGTCTTAAAACGAGGAAATAGCGATATATCCAATCAGCGAGAAATCACATTAGGCGTTTCTTTAGTTCCCATTGAGGAAAGAACAGCAGGAAATAGGCTTGAAAGCACTGTTCCTCACTGTGAGAATCCGCAGGAAGACAGCAAAGAGCCTTTTTAGTCTAGTTAATCTCCGATGTCACTTCCCATTTCCCTCAACGACTGAAATAAGGTATCAAATTAACCCTTTTAGACTACTAGCCTTTAATAGAGGTATTCGGAGTCTGAATTACTCGCAGCACAAATGCCAAATTGAAAGCTGTAAGCGCCTGCGTATTGTATTTATAGGCCAAAAGGGTGGCTAGCATGCGAGTGAGGTTGATGGTTTCCGTGCAGTTTTGCGCAGTTATTGGACTTTTAAACTGCTCAAACATCTCCTTCATCCGTCCTACTTTCGCCTTTGTGATAGTCATTTTTGAGCCGTAAAGCCTGGCTGCGACTCCCGCAAACGCCCACACTTGTCTCTTCGCAGACTTCTGTAGGTCCAAGTCAGGGGCTTTAAGGAGCGTAGGGAACCTTTCTAGCACTGCTGTTATGTCTGCGAAGGGTAATATGAGGGGAGTTAGAGGCGTGGCGCACACAGACTCCAGGAACTTGAGACAAGGAGCGTAGATGTCAGTGTACAGCTCTGCACCTTGGTCCTCCACTAGGTCGGAGTACATATTTGCAGCGAAATGCCGGAAAGAGAGGACTTCGAGGTAGAGCAAATACAGGGGTCCGGCGAGGAACCAAAGCAGCACTGTGCCCGGCCTTCTCCCTCTCTCAGTCTGCACTACCTTCCATAGAGCCAGCCAAAAGGCTGCAAATCCTAACATCAAGTTATACACTCCGAAGCAGAAACTGCCAATTGCGAACATCACCTGGTAGCTGAGCAGCACAAAGAGCCTATCCAGCCTCTTTGCACTGCCTGGCCAGACTAAGTAGAGCGGCACTAAGGCCAGGTGAAACAGGTTGAAAGGAGGCGGGGCCATTACCAAGGCTCCGTAGGGCGCTTGGTAGCGGGTTTGCTTGTAGGAGTGGTACAGGATGGATACGTAGTCTGAGGTGATTTGGGGCGACAACTGCTCGTAGCGGGTTGAAAGCATCGCTATGAGGATGTTTAGGACCAGTATAGTGGACACAAGAGCCCAGACTATGGTCAAAAAGGACCCCAGTTCCTCTCTATAGGTAAAGATAGACCCGTCAATGCCACTCACAGTCCACTGAAACAGCGTTCTAAAGCCTTTCTGGAGAGAACCGAAGTACTCCTCGTCTCGCCGGAACAGTGGCACAAAGAACACAGTGAAGGAAAAGACCAGCAGTCCGTACAGTACCAGAAACACACCTACGTCCTTTATTATCACGTACATCATTCTCAGCACAGGACCGAACAATCGCGTTTGAAGCAAAATAACTGAGATGCGAATACTACACAGGAAGAACATGATGGAAAAGAGGATTTCGTTGAGAGCGAAAGTCTCTGCTGCGCCCAGGATGGCTTGCAGTGGCTCTGATTTGTTGAGATACAGGATCATGGCGGAGTCCAAACACAGGCCGGTGTCCAGCAGGTCTCTGAAAGTGGGCAGAATGGACTCCTTTTGCAGGTACTTGTAGGCGCTTTTCTGCAGAAAGTAGAGGAAAGACATACCCAACACGGCGCAATACACAATTGTGAAGGACAGAATTTGATTAAGAGTGGCTGCTGCGGCCAGAAACTCTTCATAGGTGGAAGCAGGATTTTCAATTATCTTTATTACGTCCAAATATAGTAGTAGTGTGGTTAGCATTATTACAAAGGCGAAAAACAGAGTCACTGTTTCTATTATTAGCCGCAAATTCCCGTTTTTCTGCCAATTTTGCAGCTGAAACATCGATTTTACGTTCAAATTGGGCTGAAATGAGCGGTGCACAGTGAACAAATCGCCTCCGAAGTCGTCAAAATAGGCTGAAATCGGAGTAAAATAGTGAAAATTGGGTCCAGAATTGGCTCCCCCGCTCCATAACTCCTCCACAATGCTCACCACCAAGTCACTATTCAGCAAACAACGGTATCTCTCAGGGTTCCGCACCAGTAAGTCAAATAAAGACAGGCCCGCAAAGCCTTTGTTCAAATATATTACCTTTAAAGGGTGATACTCCGTGAACTGACTTTGAATCGCCGCTGCAATTCTGCGCAATTTCTGGTCCAAACAGGCGAATTTCTCCCTGAAAAGGAGGTTAAACGTGGACAGCTTCAGGCAGAACTCAGAACAGACGATGGAAACCAAGATAGGGTTGGAGTGGTTCGTAAGACAGCTTTCTTCTGCGTTGTTTGCACTGGTTAGGGCGGATAGGGCGATGAAGGCAGCCTCTAGTTCCACTACGGACCAGTCTTCTCGCTGGGAAAAGACCAGTAGATGCAGGGAAATGAGGCAGTCTGGGGGCCGGGAAAGGGACTCGAGCAGGGCGGTTAGGACTCGGTAGGACCGCAGAGCCTTGGGAGCCTTGAAGGAGAAGCGGCAAATAGAGCTCTATGTAAGGAATACCGCTATGACCTCTGTAGCCAGGGCAATATAACTGTTCTGAATCAGCACTAACACCGACTTATCAGTCAAAACTAGCTTTTTCTCCCTGATCAAACTTTCCATAGTGCTTTGCAGGCCTTCGGCTAGGAGGATTTCCACTATAGACTCCGACTCCAGGGACAGTTTCTGCTCCATACACAGAAAAACACCCTTATCTCTGTAGGCCAAACAAGCCCATTTGAGCACTTCGTAGGGTCTTAGCTCCGTTCCCAAACTATCAAAGCGCAGCTTCTTGGGTCCTAAATGCTGTCTGAGTACTCTCCTAACCCTCCAGATCAGCGAGCCTAGGAATCGATTAGGCTTCAGCGGAATTCGCCTCTGAGCGATGTGAGAAAGCAGCCTAATCATGCCCTTTTCCCCAGCTCTATGAATGAGACTCAAAGGAACACTGCCCTGGTAACAAGGCAGTAGGTCCACTGCGAGAGTTTCCACTCTGCTCTGGATGCAGGTTTTCAAAGCCTCTTGACTCGCCTTCACTTGGTCTATGTCTGACCTGTCAGAGTTCAGGAGAGATGCCGCTTCGTCCATCAGCTTAATTTGCTCCAGCATCAACAAGGCTCCTGTGGCCTGTGCCGCCAAGGCCAACAGCGCCCACTTCCCCACTCCTTTGGCAGTCAAATACATCTCCACTTCACTAGCATCGTCTGTGTCCCTCAGTAGTTGGCACAGCTCTTTCCAAGTGATGTCGTTGCCCAGGGCAGTGGAGGGAGTGGCGGAGTCCACCCACATCCGTGCCTCTGTTTCTTGGATGTCAGTCACTGATATGGACGTGTCGGCGTATACCTTTCCTCGGGCTCTCATAGCAGTGGCTGTTTTGTAATGGAGAACTAATGTCTAGCTAGAGGGAGTGAAATAGCAGAGTTAAGAGGGAGTCTCTAACGTTACGCTGCCTGCTGACTTGCTCAGGGACTCAAGAAGAGGCGGAATTAGACTGATGTTGAGCGAAAAGATCCACTAATTGACTGATTCAGACAATTATATAGCTGCCTAGGAATAATAAATGCCAAACTGGGACTTTGTATGCAGCAGCACAGCTTCCAGCCCTCACAGCTCTGAAGTTAATGATACATATCAGAAATAATCAATTGTGCACTATAAAACCACCTAAAATCCAAAGTACTTCACTTTGATAACCGTAACTTCTTGATTTCCACTACCCAAATCGTGCAAATCAGGCAAATTGCAGGGTTTTCCCCTCATTTGAAGGAAAGCTCGCCTACTCAGCCAGCCATTTCTCCGTGTTTGCTATTCCCGCATTGGCTAATGTTTACAAACATCGGCTTCCTGCGCAAGTCCGGAGGCTCTCGCTTTGACCGTCCCGGCCACGCCAGCCAAAGCTCCCTGACTCAGTCTCCCAAGCAGTCCTCCAGAGACGGGGAAACGCAGATTACGGAGTCTTTGACCAGGGCGATAAAGGGAAATCATCCCTTCTCCACGTCCTTCAAGAGCTCTTTGGGCGATAGTCCGCCTGTCCGGGCTGACTTTCGACTCTCAAAAGACGTGCCTAAGTACTACTTCGGCAGTACAGAAAGTCAGCGCGGCCAACTCCCCAACAGTTACTCCTCCGTGAACCCCACTTTGCGCAGACCGCCCGTGCTCAACCTGCACAAAACCAACTGCATCTTCAACATCTACGCCACCGACGGCAGCGGCGCTTCTAAGCGCTTCGCAGGGATGGGGTTCCTCGCCTCTGCCAGTCTGGCAGTCACTACCAACATGATTTTCCCTTCGGAAGTGCATGCGGGCAGGTCTGTGGCTTCCTTTCTGGACGCTCCAAATGTGTTCTACCGGTTCGACCCGCAGAAGTTCTTCTTCACGCATAAGGATTTGCGGTTTTCGATGGTAGCGATAATCAGAGGAGATGTGATGGAGCAAAGACTGCCCTTGCCCCTGCACCAACACTTCACTCTCCGCGAAAACGACCCTATAGTCTTCTACTACAACCGTGTGGAGACGAAGAATGTGCTGTTACTAGACGGAGACATGTTCTGCTACACAGCAGGACAGGAATTGCCCCAGGGCTTGCCTGTGTTCGACTATGAGTGGGAACTGCAGGGGATACACCATACTTCCACTACTAGTTACCGTATCAATCAGGCTACGAGAGTGGACTCGATTTTCTCCTTTTTATTGACGGTTAGACACATGCTGTCGCACCCGGAGTTGGATATGATGCTGGAATCGGAGCCTTATGAGATAATGCAGCACGCTAGACTGCCGGTTCCAGTGGACAAAAGGTCGATTTTCGTGTACTGGTTCGAGTGGTACACGAGAAATGTATACAAATACGATGTGATCCTAGACCGGTGGAACCGCATGATGCCGCATAACGCCAGAGAGTTAGACGGACAGGGCGTTTGGTACTTCAACTGGAACAGTCGACTGTGCTACCTGCACAACGGCAACGTCGCCATAGTGGGAGGGATCTCCGACTCTAGAGGGACTATCAAGAGCGACGCATTGATATACCGGCCTAGTGACAACACAGTGCACAAACTTCCAAACATGTTAGAAGCCAGAGAAGCCTGTGCAGTGGTCGCTACTGAGAAGTGGCTCTATGCGACTGGCGGCCGCTACCCAATGTCCACATGTGAAGTGTTCGCCTTTGAAGGGTTCCACTGGAGTGCAATTGCGCCTATGACGCATGGCAGGTATGACCACTGTGCAGCGATATTGCCCGGGGATCATTTCGTGTATGTGTCAGGAGGGATGCCGGCGGAGGTAGTGGGACGGTCGATGGAGAGATATGACATTAATAGGGATTGCTGGGAACTGATAACCATTGCACTGCCAGAAGCCTTTGTGCACCATGCTTTAGTGCCTTTGACCCATAAAAGAGTGGCGGTGATGGGCGGCAAGTTCACCAAACGCGTCTTTGTCTTGGAAATTTCCCAGGTGCAGATCGATAGCCACTACGTCCCTCGCTACTATCTCCCGGAAAGCGACGTCTACCGGCTAATGGAGGCTCCTGGCTGTCCGGAAATGATGGAGACAGTCTTCCCTCCCATCCTAGACGAGAACTCCGACCAAATCGTCCTAATGACCGGCCGTGACGGCTACGCTCACTTGCACACAATGCTTTACTCCCTCCGAAGTTTCGGCAATCTCTACAATCCACCCTCTATCAACCGTATGAGGGTTTCCCGGTCTGAATATGTCCAGCAGCAAGCTCCAGCCCTGCCTCCAGACCTAGATTAGTGCTACTAGCCTTGTAGACTGGAGAGCACTGCGTCGAAGCCGAGCTTCGGGGTGCTAGGCTCTCGGGTGAATATGTAGGAGTAGCGGTCTCGCAGGTAGCACAGGAGGTCGTCGGACTCGGGCATGCCTGCTCGGTTGTGTCCGGTGGCGAGAAGGACAGTTTTGGGTCCCGGACTTTGGTTCATTCTCTCCATCAGCAGACATACCTTTTCCACAGGGGCAGGCTCAGGCTCCGGGTACAGGACCTCGTTAGCCACTAAAGCCAGTGTTTCCACGAACAAGTGCTCATCTATCACATCTCCTCTGGACTGCGAGTTCCGGCTGCTGCGGCTGCTTATTGACATTTGCGGCTGTTCTGTCTGGGCGTGGAACACTGCCATTGTGGTAAACAGCCGCAGTAACTTCGACTTCGATACTAAATCCGGAAATATGCTAAAGTCCTTGCAGAAGCGGATAAATCCGTCAAATCTCATTAAGCCCCGGGACTCGGCATAGTGCTTATAGAAATACAGCAAAGACTTGTGGGTGATTATGAGCACTTCGATCATTTCCTCAGATTTCAGCAGTCCAATCAGTTGTTTGATGCTACTGGAACTTACGCCTCTTTCGTCGTTCCAGTCGTTTTCGAGGGTTAGGAGGTTTTCCTGTATGAAGGAAAGGTAGGCGTTTTCCAGGCTAGCATCGGGGTATAGGCGCATGGCGATGCTTTCTAGCGATTTCAGGAACTGGGAAAAGGTGAAAACTCGCCAAGAAGTCCTGCTGTGATTGCTAGTGGCAGGCCGAGCTTTCTTACTGACTCCAGCTAGGCGTGTAAACAGCAAATCCACCTCTATCGGCTCCAGCAAGGCCGCTTTCGAGAAACGACTGTCCTCAGTGCGAATGACTCCGCAGTCTCTGAGCAGTCGCAGGTAGTTGGAAGGCTTGAGCCGAGTGGTGTTCATCGGGTCTCCAAAGGAGCAGTAGGCCTGAAATATGTGCTGAGCTCTCTCTAGCAAAGGGTCCAGCTTCAGTAGTGCTTCTGGACTAAGGGACAGTGCGGACTCTGAGACTGACTCTTCGCTGAGCATGGAGGAGTGCACGGATTGCTCGGAGTACTCCTCGTAGTTCTCTGCGGAGTTGGGGTATAGGACGTGCTGGACTACGTGAGTGGGCGGGGAGAGCGTTCCTTGCAGGCCCAAGGACTGCCCTATGCGCTTTTCGACGCTTTCGAGTCCTTTGGACATCTGCATTCTTTCGAAAAGGATGAGGAGTTTCTCAGTAGCAGAGGAGGCTTTCGCTGAAATGTCGTCAGCGTAGCCCCTCTCCGCAGCCTGCAGAAGCAGCATAATGAACCTACTCAGCGTGAAGCTGCGGCCTATATCCAGCTCCGCCTTGGGCAGCACAGCGGCTGCCACCAGCGGCGAATTGTCCTGCAGCACCACTATTTCTCTCCACAACTGAGCCACTGTGCCCTTACTCACTACTGTCGGACACACATCGAACTCCCTCATGAAGGTCCCGAAAGCCTGCCAGGACCGATTAGTCAGTACGTCTGTGGCCTGCTGGGCTTCCACTTCCCAGGGGAAGTACACCTGATACAGCACCATCATGGGCTCGAACACACTGGTGAGTAAGGCTTTGCAGTCCTCACTCACTGGGGCTAAGCGGGACACTGGGCCGAGTTCTTGCTCGATCACCCGACTTAGCAGTGGGATTAGACATTCTTCGGCGAGGGTCAAAAAGGCTTGGCCTGGCTTCACATCGAATAGACTTCGGTACTTCTGCCTCGCTACCTGCGTCAGGATCTCCAAAAACATTTGGAAGTTCGCACTGGGCTTTTGCTTGTTTTCACGCAGAAAGACCATTTCCAGCTGCTTCACGCCGAGTTGGTCGTCTGGCACTCCGGCGTCTTCCATCATCATCAGGAAGCGCTGGATGCGGATGAAGCTCTGGCTGCCCTTGGCTCCGTAAGAGGCATAGGAAGCGAATATCTTCCTTAGCGAGTTCTGCAGAGTCTCCGCGTTCCGCAGTCTAGACATTACCACCATAACTAAGACTTAAGACTTCGCAGCCACCTGGCGACATGCGGGAAAGAGGAGAGGTCAGGGGCCGTCAGGAGAGAGGAGTACACCCGCCAGTCCTCGGAACTGGGCTGCTGGCCACCCAGATAAGGTGCTTCCTGGAGCTGGGAGTCCAGGGCTTGGAGGTTGAGGACAGAGGGAGGACTGAGACTGGAGGCGGAGGCTTGCAGACGGAGTTCTGGCTTGGAAGGCGGCGGGGAGAGACTGGTGAGGAAGGATATGAAGGCGGGAAGGGTGTATTTCCCTATACTAGTATTTGAGTCCCGGTCCCGAACATCAACTGTATGCGTAGAAACCTCCTCCTGTCCCACTACACAGATATAATTGAACTGACTCAACTGCGCATTCCGTATTTTCTTCCTAAGCGTGAGACTGCTCAAGTCTGCTTCTGCGTCAAACCCCGCTAGTTCCAGCGCTATTCGAGTCTTTTCTGCGTATTCCGCGAACTTTTCAGAGACCGGCAGCACTGCAACTTGCCTGGGAGACAGCCAAAATGGCCATTTCCCTGCAAAATGCTCCGCTAAAACTGCCATAATCCTTTCAATCGACCCTAAAATCGCCCTGTGAATAATAACCGGCCTTTCAAACCCCACTTTCGTCTTCTTCTCCTCAAAATCGTCATATTGAGTCAATTCCTCAGTGTGCTCGGCGTTGCTTTCAGTCTTGTACTGCAGGTTGAAGCGCTTGGGCAGGTTAAAGTCCAGCTGAATAGTGCCGCATTGGTGTTTCCTCTGCATAGCGTCTGAGACTTTTATGTCTATTTTTGGCCCGTAAAAGGCGCCATCGCCTGGGTTCAGCTTCCACGGCTTTCCGAATTGGTTCAAAGCGGAGGCCAGTTGGTCCTCTGCACTTCTCCACAGTTCCTCGTTTCCGAGGGCGTTTTTCGGCCTGGTGGACAGCTCTAACTCGTACTCAAAGCCGAAAACGCTGTATATATAGCTGAGGAAGTCGAGGTTGTCCAGCACTTCTTGCATGATTTGGTCCTTCCGGCAGAAAATGTGTGCGTCGTCCTGCTGGAAGCGCCTGACTCTGGTGAGGCCACTCAGCGCTCCACTGGCTTCATGTCTATGCAGCACTCCGAAGTCCGCAAACCTAATAGGCAGTTCCTTATATGTGTGAAGACTATGGTCGAACATTAGACAATGGGCTGGGCAATTCATAGGCTTGAGGCCCCATTCTTGGCCCTCGACGTTGAGGAGGAACATGTCTTCTTTGTACTTCTGGTAGTGACCGGAGGTTTTCCAGAGGTCGCAGGAGAACATGTTGGGAGTCAGCACTTCTGAGTAGCCTCTGCAGCGGTACTGTCGTCTAATGAATTCCATCAATTTCGAGTAAATGCGAGCTCCAGCAGGTAGGAAAAAGGCACTTCCAGCTGAATTCGGGTGCCAGAAGTACAAGTCTTGCGATCTACCAATGGCATGATGGTCCCTCTCTGCCAGTTTCTGCTGAGTCTCTATATACCCCTCCAACTCCTTCTTATCAGGAAACGAAACGCCATATATCCGCTGCAAAGAGTCATTTTGAGGGTCTCCAAGCCAATAGCAACTCGAGTTTTTCATCAACGCAAAGGCTTTAATGAAGCCTGTGTGAGGGATATGAGGGCCTTTGCAAAGGTCTATGAGCGGCCCACAGCGGTACACTGTGGTTTTGTGTCCTTCCGGCACTTTGTGGGAAATCAGTTGCGACTTGAAAGGGTTGGCGGCAAAGAGCTGTAAAGCTTCGGATTTGGTTAGAACTAGACGGTCAAAAGGCAGTTTTTGTCCTACGAAGGAGTGAATAGTCTTCTCGATAGCAGGGAATTGGTCAGGGCCTAGAGTTTCTTTGCCCATATAAGCGTCATAGTAAAAGCCTGGGTTTAGTGCAGGGCCCATACACAAATAAGCCCCAAAGAGCTGCTCCAAGCCAGCGCCTAATACATGCGCAGAACTGTGCCAGAACACTCCCTTCGCTTCCTGGTCCTCCCAGGTGAGGAGCTGCAGCTGGCAGTCAGTCTCTAAGGGTCTGCGTAGGTCCCAAAGCAGGAAGTCGGGCCTGGCTTGAGACTCTTCTGAGTCAGGAGTGGAGATGAGGTCTAGAGAGGGAGACTTGAGTGTGACTTTAGCGAGGAGAGTGGATTTGGCGAGTGTTGGAGAGAGGGATTGGGCTACGTCCAGGGGAGTGGTTTGGTGGGAAAGACCACTGACAGTGTTGCCGTTGGGAAGGGTGATAGTGATGGTGTGGCGAGGGAGGAGTTGGGAGGCGGCTTGTTGTTTGGTCCAAAGACTCTCAAAGTAGTCTAATCGTGTCTTTAAGTCCTTAGCCTCAACCGTCCCTGCCAGGTCTGCAGCTATCTTGCCTGAAGGCAGAGGTCCCTTGTCCAGAACAGCAGTGCTTCCCGCCCTCCTTGCAATGTCCCAAACTCTCCTCATTATAGTGCATTACTCAAGCAATCCCTCTCCTACGTATCACCTAGCGCCTATTGCATCTCCAAATGCCACAATTATGGACGACCTACTCGGAGAAGTGCTGTGTGCCTGCGGTACTTGCTGCTGTCATCTCCTTTCCAACGTCTCTCCCGGCTGCTTGCAGACAGTGCTCTGCTGTCCCTTCGTCCTGTGCAGACACTGCGACGGAGAGCTATGGGAAAGAGGCCTGCACTGCTGCTGCAGAGCATGTTGTGGCTGTATGCGGGTGTGTGCAGGCGGGTGTATGCACTCCACGAGGACTTATTACCATGTCAACTGCGGGGATTGGGACTGCGGAGTGTCTGCGACGGTCATTTGCGGACTTATAATAGCGCTTTTCTGCCTGTGTCTCGGGGGTATATGTGAGATAACTGCGTACAAATTCGGGGATAACCAGTGTGAAACGCCTATTGATTCACATGTAGTGGTGCAGGGAGTAGTGCTCATAGGAGACGCAGTCGTTATCTTATACATCCTCTGGAAGTACTACTTGCCCAGGTCTATCGACTTCCCTTTGTCCAGTTCAGCTGTCTTCCCTCGCTTTCACGGCTTGTTCGTGAGAGACCGACCACTGGCCTTGCTATTGGGAGTGGTTTCTTTAGGCTTTTGGTGGAGTCTACTAGGCTACTACTGGCTTTCAGGCGTGAAATGTGACCCTGAGGACGACTTCCTGCTCACAATGTCCTCCTTCGCTATTGGCGCAGAGTTCCTTTTAGTGCTGTTTTGCCTCTGCTTTGTCTACATTGTACTGACCATAGTGGCCTGTGACGAGGGCAGTTGTCGCTTTGGAGCCGTGCAAACGGACTGCTTCCTGTGCTGCTGTCTCTGCTGCTTCACCACGTCCCCAGACTTCCAACAACGGTACCAGCGGCAGGCCACTGCAACGAGACACGCCTATCCCCACTCCAGGAACACCTGTCTCCTCTTCCTAATGGACATACTCAAACTGTGTGGGTGTATTCGGCCTGGGTATGTGGTTAGGAGGGAGGAAGGGCCGCGGGTTAGTACCCATGTGGAGGCGGAAATGCAGCCTGGCCATGACTCTGTGCTGCAGCCTGATAAGTCGATGGTGACGGGCGTGCTTTCCAATGTGCAGGGCTTGGGAGGGCAAACTGCCTCAGTTAAGCCACTCTAATAAACACTCCTTAGTTCCTCATCAGTGAAGCGAATTGGCTCGTTTATCTTTTGTAGAATGCAGTTTTGTCCATATATTCCTTATCAAACAGCCATTTCCGCGGTATTTGGACTGCTCGTAACTCCACTAAAAGCCTATTTCCTTCCATTTCCCCTATCTTACAGGTCTATTCACGTATGCATTCATACCTCTTCTAGCTCCTACCGTCCTCTTCCTACGCTGCCAAGATTACCAGCGGAAGAGGCGGGCAGTTGCTTGCTAGAACTCTGCACTCTGTTCAAATAGCGCTCCGTAGCGACCATTAGCGCCAAGTACTGCTGACTGAGAGCATCTGGTGACTGCAGCAGTCTCTTCCCTCGCTTGCGTTTCCTTGGGTCGGACTTGGAGTGTGTTTCGAGCAAGGGAGGGAGAGGGACCTTGGCAGCACTTCTATGTACGTGTAGGGTCTGTGGGCCAGGTTTCGCTGAGACGGGACTGGTTTCGAGGGCGAAGGGACTGGCAGTTCTTCCGAATGTAGGAGGGCGGACCTCTGTTCCAGGCTGTGGGACTGTGGGAGTCGCTGGCACAGGGCCGAAGTCCGCTCTGAATCCATTTTTGTTTCTCCCCAATTTTGGAGTCTGCGTGCCTCCAGTCCCACACCCTGTCACAGAGACGTCCAGCCTCATAGTGCGCTCCTGCAGGCTCCTTTCTCTCTTACCCAGCTTCCTTTGCGCATACTTCCGACTTCCCGTTGGAGAGACTCGTCTGAGTCGTTGAGCCGTTTGCGTGCCTTTCTCTACAGCCTTCATGCCCGTGGGACTGGAAGAAACTGAGCGAAAGACCTGGAAATTGAGCACTTCCGTATGCGCTTCAGGACTGAGTCGAGTCCTCACCCTGCTGTTTATCATGCACTAGCTATATAATGGTTAGAAGTGCAAGCCCAGGACGACTTGAGTTGCATTGACCTTGGTGAGCAGACACACGATAAAGAGGGGGAGAAAGACCAACACAGGTGCAAGGAAGACCTCTGTATGAGCAAGGAAGGGCAAAGCTGTGTGAACTATACCACTGAAGCCTTTGCAGGTCAGGTAGAAGTAGTAACTAAACGCACACAGGTACAGGAAGTCACTGAGCACCAGAGCCAGGAAGGACTCCAGCAGGAGCAGCGGCAGCAGGAAGTACTGCAGGACGAAGAGGACGAGGAAGAGGGGGAAGAAGGCATTGCAGTGGATGTCGAAGCAGTACATCCACTCCAGGCGAGCACTGCTCCCTGTGAATTGGCTGTTTTCTCTGCGGAGGTGGTTTTCCGCTATTCGGCTGTGTAGAAATCACTAGGTGAGGCTGGCGGTCACTAGGCCTGCGAGCAGGAAGTACACACCTGTAGAGGCAAATAAGGCCTTTAGCCAGCCCCAAACTCCTTCCTGGCTAAACGCCACTGCATACGCTGTGGCTGAAATTGCCAATCCCACTATAATCAGCACCGTAAAGGCAGGGTCGTCCCTCGCCCACTGGTTCTTAGCCTCTGCCTAGTCCTCACTTTTGCGCCAAGCAGCGATTTGATAGAGACGATTAGGCGAGAAACAGACATACAGCATTTGGCAGAAGGTATAGTCCAGGTCCATTTGCTCATAGTGCAGCACCCGACCGAAGTACTCGCTGAAGGAACTGCTGCGGTCCTCCTCCGCCATTTAAGCTTAGCTAGGCGTGTTCTGGACAGGGATTAGATGAAGGCAAAGGACTGACTGGAGTAGGGAAGGAGAGAGATCGGTGGTATTGCTGGAAGGGAGTTAGACATTTACTTGACTCTGCCGGCCCTCCAGCTTGACTTGGATATTGGGTCATTTCTCCCCCAAATCCAGCCAACTCACTCCTACCTCTTCTCTAAGTCACTTGCGCCTTACACGCTCAGATTTCCCTACAAGCATCTGCTTTCTTCGATCTGAGTCAGTGACATGTCAGATGTTCCCTGCGGAATTAGGATTCCTTGGTAGTCCAAGCCTCTGATAGCGAACGAACAGAGCGGAGTATGCAAGTAGACTCTAGATACATAAGGAAAGGCTGAGGGCTGGGAGGAGTGGAGTACAGTAGTAATCGCAATTTGGGCAAAAGTGAATTAGCTTGGAGAAGAACGTCGCATATTCATTGCTTCTCTACTGAGACGAGTCAGCACTAGCGCGCCCATGCAGCGAAGTCGCCCTTTTGGGCAGTTGAGAAAGAATGGCTGCGGGCTTATAATAACCTCTTGCCAAAACAAAACCAAAGCATGTCCCAGCAAGTGGTTTCACCCGCAGCAGCGTTCGCCCTGCTGCACATTGGCGACCTCGACCCTTCAGTGACCGAAGCTGACGTCTACACCGCTTTCAAAAACTTCGCCAGCACGATCTCATTCATCAGCATTCGTCGTGACCCTAAGCAAGGCACTACGGGTTCTGCGAAGATTCAGTTCAACAGTCCGGACGCTGCGAAGAACGCCCGGAAGGAGATGAATGGGGAACTTATCAAAGGAAGACATATCATGGTGGCTGACTTCAATCGGGAGTACAAGAACAAGGCTTCCTCCAACGTTTTCGTGAAAAACTTCTCAGAAGAAGTAACAGCGCGTGACTTGGAACTTGAGTTTTCCGTCTGCGGACACATCATTTCCTCGAAGATTTCCTACGACCAGGCAGGCAAGTCTCGGCGCTACGGCTTCATCCAGTTCGATAGTGCGGAAGCTGCGAGCAAGGCTGCGCTCAAGAATGACCAGGAGTGGAAGGGAGAGAAACTCAAGGTAGAGCACTTCCTGCCCCGTGATCAGCGCGAGAGTTTGTTCTCTCACAGCAACCTCCACGTCTGCGGCTTCAGCCAGGAAACGACCAAGGCCCAGCTCGATTCCCTGTTTAGTAGCTTCGGAGAGATCACCTCCTCCATCATCCAGTCCAAGCAGGTCAGAGACGAACTCAAGATCTTCGGATTCGTAAACTTTAAAGAGTCTTCCAGCGCTGATGCGGCGAAAAGTGGTCTCAACGGAAGAGAAGAACTGGGCGGCATACTGAAAGTTCAGCCCCACATGAGCAAGTACGCTCGCGCCCAATACCTGAAGTCCGAATTCAAGAAAAGACAAGAAAAGTGGAAGCAGACTAACCTGGTCTTCAACAAACTGCCCCCCAGCGTCACAGAACAGAACCTCAGACAGCTCTGCCAGGAGTACGGCAACATCACATCTATCAAGATCCTATTCAAGTCGAATGTCCACTTCCAGGACGGAGCCCCAGTGCATGAGCAGATCCCCACAGGCACCGGTTTCGTAAACTTCGAAAATGCCGAAAGTGCAGAACGCGCTCAAAAGGCTCTGAACCGCACTCAGTTCGAGAAGCAATCCGTGTTCGTTAGTCACTGGAAGCCACGTGAAGAACTGATGCGGTACCTGCGGTCTATCCAGGCGCGCAAGCGTCTGCCTCACCCTGACCTTATGATGTCCTTCATGGCGCCATACCAGAGAACTGCACCCGGAGCCTTCCCCAGAAAGCCTCAAGACACCAGGACCAACCGTCCTGCGCAGCCCGGCTACGCCCCAATGTCTCAACCCCCCAGTGCCCTCAGACCTGTGAGCCACACCCCCGGCATGCCCAAGCCCATCCAGCCCGTCCCCGCCCCCATCACTATTTCCCGTCTGCAAGAAACTGTGGAGAAGCTGCCAGACTCCAAGACCAAGAAGCAAGCGGTTGGCGAGTACCTATACCCTCGCATTCACGCCATGACCAACCCTAATATAGCTGGCAAAATCACGGGCATGCTGCTGGAAATGGACATTCCGGAGCTGGTGAAGCTGAGTGAGGACGCGAGTTTGCTACGGAAGCGGGTCAGTGAGGCTATTGAGGTACTCAGAAGCGCCTGGTCTCAGGATGAGAGAATGCGGCAGTCGCTAGAGCTACTGAAGATGAAGGACGCCTAAGCTAGGTAAGAAGTTAGGAACAACGAAAGTATAGCCTTATGCATCACCATCTAAGTGATACACAGACCCGAATACTGCCAAATACGCAATTTTCTCTCTACACCGCACTTTTCTCTACGTCTCATCCGTTACTTCCATTTCCCCTCTACAAACAATGGATCCCGCAGAGACATTTCACGTCCTTTCCTTCCTAGACGACCGTGTAAGGCTCCTTTGGGCCTTTAGTCTGCTAGCGCACGCCCAAACTCTCAGCCAAGACGTGCAGCGAGCGATATGCGGGTATTTCGGTGAGTCTTTTCCAAGAAAACTAGTAGCAGTTTTCGCAGAAAACCTCCGCATCTTAGACCTAGCAGACGGCACTATGCAATGCACCAAGCCGAAAATCGACTTCGAAATGGGGTGTTTCCTATACCCGATTAGTGAACGGATCGTGGTGTGTATGGGAGGCAGGGAGACGAGTGGAGTGGCGAGTTTGGACGTATTTGCGCAGGTGGTGACGCCACTGAGACCGATGCTGAGTGTGAGGAGCTTCCCTGGAGTGGTCAAAGTGGCGGACTTGCTGTATATCTTTGGAGGGGAGGCTGGGGGAGACTTGGTTGAAAGTGAGGTGTACTCGCTGGGCAGACGTCCATCACGAGCGCTACCCAACATGCAGCACCCAAGAAGCATGTTTTCCCCCTGTGTGTACGCCGGAGACATCCTCCTCCCTGGAGGCTCTCCAGTCATCGAGTCTTTCCACATTCAAACAGAGACTTACACTATCCTGTCCGTCTCATTTCCCTTCCCTGGCATAGCCTCCGTGAGTGTCATTGTCGGGGACGAATTGCTGAGTTTGTGTCTACTTAATCACGTGGGGAAGTGGAAGCTGGGCTCGAGTGGGGACTTCGAGGTGGGCTTCATTGACAAAATAGCCTCGGGAGCGATGGTGTATAGCAGTAGTCCAGCCGTCCTCCACTCCTCCAAGCTGTACTTCGCTGACGTCACAGGTAACTTTACCATCTACGACCTCTGCAGCAACTCCCTTTCCAGCCAGCGCAGAGACTTTCTGTAGCACATACAGACTCTAGTTAGCCTCTCACTCTACGCCTCTCCACTGGACACACAGCATGTAGCCGCAGCCATGCGTCTATGCAGGCAGTGTGGAAGACATGACGGCAGGGCAGGCACTTGACCAGTTGTCCACACAAGACACGCTCCTTGCACAGACATTGCTGTGTTTCTGGGCCTTGGAACTGCTCGCTCTGGATACGATTAGCAGAAATCGCTCCGGTAATATCGACTTCCTCTTCTTCCGGAAGGGGTAAAGGGTGAGATCTGCGGACTGGCCGGAGACGATGGCGGATAGGGTCCGCACTCAATGGCTCGACTAAGGGAGGCTCAGGAGCGCTTTGGCCTTCCAAGCGTTCCAGACCAGTAGCAGTGGCGGGCACTGTGCTTTGGTGCTGTTCTTGGTATAGTAAGCACCGCTCTTGGTGGGACGGGAGGAAGCCGCTGACGACCAGGCCTTTGCTGTGTAGAGTTCACCACGACTCGCAGAACTCGTAGCTTTCAGACATTTCTTTGCAATATGGCTCGAGTCTCGCTTAAAAGCCGTGAGTGAGTCGCTTAGATCGGATTCGAGTCGCGGTATTGCGTGGAAGCTCAAGTCCTGGCTTGACTCTGTGAAAGTATAAATGGCAGTGCTTTTGAAACTGATATAATCACTTACGAAGGCTTTTCTCGAGTACTGAAATGAGAAATATGGAAGAAAGGCTTTTTCGCCAGCAATATCTTAAATATAAAAACTACCTAAGAAGTCCTCAGGCTTTTTGTGCTATTTAGGCTACCCATGTATACAAAACTGCTATCTAAGAGTGTATAAGTGAAATTTCTGTTTTCCCCTTGTCTACAAAATTCCATGCACAAGTGAACAATCCGCACTCAGTAAACCAGCACTCCACAGCAACTAGTCAATCTAGTGAGCTATTAGCAGCCTTTTAGATGAGTCCACATCCATGTTTGCACGTGCTGTATAATGCTACTTTGGCAGGCATTGACTGTGTTCCTGCTGCAGCTAGGGCTGTTTGCTCAGACCCTGCCTGCAGTCACCAAGGACTTGATTATTGTGGGGACTTTGGACGGCTACCTGCACGGGATAGACGCCGACAGTGGTCAGAAGGAGTGGAGCTTCAGCACTGGGCCTCCCCTCGTATCTACCTCGCAAAGCCCCCATCTGAAGGCAAGCGAACGCCTGCTGCCCAGCTCTGAAGGCGACCTCTTCCTCGCCGACTCCAATCACTCCCTCTTCAAATTGTCCTACTCTGTGCAGGAACTTGTAGCTGTTGCGCCTACCAGCGTCAAAGAGTTACCGGGAGTACTGCTCCTCGGCTCCAAGCAAACCAGACTGTATCGGGTCAACGCCGGAACAGGCGGCTACAACTGCGAAAACCTAGAGACCGATACATGTCCAAACGCAGAAAGGATGCTAGAGGTAGCCAGCTTTATGCTGGGAAGGGTGGATTACGGCCTATCCGGGGTCAGTCTAGCCACTGGGGAAGTCGTGTGGAACCTCACAGTCGCTCACTTCACTTCCTTCCAGACAGACAAGATGCCGTACCGCGGCTTGGACAAGTTGGAACTGAACGACAGCCAACTAGCGCTGGTGACTCCCAGTGCGTCAGAGCGCTGGATCAGTCACTTCCAAGAGCCAGTTCAGATTGTATACACTCTGGAAAGCGGCCATACTGTGGCGAGTCCGACTGGCGGAGTGGTGCGCCGGCCCTCTCTGTCTCCCCAAGACTTCTCCTTCACTCGAGTAGGCAGTGCCTACCTGCCCAAAGCCACCTCCGAGTCCTCTCAGTTCAGATATGAAAGTCTGGCTGAAGACCAGAATTTGAACTCGGAACTGCTGTTACTGATGTGGAGGACTCTGGCCAGGTTCATACTCCACAACAAAACCCTACTCATCCTCATCTTCAGCGCTATATCCGTTGGCTTTGTGTCTGGAAAGCTGTATGAACGCAGGACGAAGAAAGGGTCAAGTTGCGAATGTCTGCCTTCAGAGGTTGTGGCAATAGAGGAGGTGGAGCCTATCCCTATGCTCAGTCCAGCTGTGCAGTTCTCTGATACTGATGAGGAAGTCGAGCCTCGGCCTGAGCGCTCTCCCACGCCCAATATATTAACCTTCATGTCCACCCGCCAGGAACAGGCCATTATATCAAAGGCGCAGGCAGGGCCCCAGCCCCACCACCTCATCGAAACCCTGAAGAAGGAAATCGTCGAAATCCCCGAACTAAAGAAACACGAAGCCACAGTCCATGTCACCGCGGAAGTGGCTCTGAAGCAGGAAGACGGCAAACTGCTAAAGAAGGAAACCAGGACTCATGTGACTACCTACAACACTGATAGTCCAGAAGTGCAGGGCTTCTTTAAAGATGCGGAAACAGCTGGAAACGGACATTTGAGACTGCAGGTGACGGATAGTGATGGAAGGCAGTCACTGAGTATCTCTGCAACTTCGAAGGAAGAACAGCAGTCTCGACAAGTGGCAGACACCAACCGCTTCATGGACTCCTTTGAGAACCACGAAATCATTGGGAGAGGGGGGTTTGGGGCGGTGTATAGGGCCAAGCACAAGTTAGACGGCAGGGAGTATGCCATTAAACTCATCAAGTTGCGAGTGGATAGCATGAGTACGGTCCAGCAGCACAAGTTCATGAGGGAGGTGCAGGCGATGATGCAGCTTAATTCCAAGTATGTGGTAAAGTACGTCACCTGCTGGCTCCAAGATGACTTGCAAGGCCTGCTGAACCCCAAAGCCATCAAGGAAGAAATGGACTCTTCCAACAGCAGAGAGGACAGCGAGTCCTCCATCCGTTTCTTCATGGACGAGGAAAGTGAGTCCTGCATACTTGAAAGTGACTTAGAAAGCTCCAGCATTTCCCTTAGCGGCTCCAAGGACTGCCTGGTCAATTTCGTCCTGTTTATTCAAATGGAGTACTGTGAAGGCTCCACTCTGAAGGACTACCTGGGCAGGGAGGATAGAGCAATTGACCGTGCCTTCAACTGCGACTTGTTCTATAGTTTGTTGAAGGGAGTGGAGTATATCCACTCCATGGGGGTCATTCATAGAGACCTAAAGCCTGCGAATGTGTTTCTAGGGAAGGACAAGGAGCCGAAAATCGGAGACTTCGGCCTGGCAACGCTTCAATTCCGCAATGAAACTGGCAGTTCGAGTCGACTCCGGTCAGTGCCCAGCGAGCCCAGCCTAATGAAAGGGGACGGCTTCTCTGTGAACGTGGGAACCCCCTTCTACTTAGCCCCTGAGCAGGAAAGCAGCACACGGTATGACCAGAAGGTCGACCTGTTCCCACTCGGCCTCATCCTGCTGGAACTCAGTTTCCGCTTTTCCACTGACCACGAGCGCTTCAGTACCTTCAAAAATATCCGTGAGAATCGTGGATTACCCGACAGCTTCATCGAAGCTTGTCCGGAAGAAGCAGCTCTGGTGGCCTGGATGACCAGCCCCAACCCGAGAGACCGTCCGAGTGCCAAGGAAGTCCGGGAAAGTGAGAAGATGCGGAGCTGGAAAGAGGTCGTGGGGATGCAGAGCGAAAAAGTAGGTAATCCTCTGTGAAGGCCGTAATAAAGCCACTATGAGAGGACTTTTAGCACATTGTTAGGAAACAGGTAAAGACAACCTTCTTGTTGGGACTGGAGATGTTATTGTACGTTGATAGAACTGTTATTTTAGTCCTACTATTGGTCTATAGGAGCATCTAGGAAACTTTTCAGGCAGCTATTGAGGATTGTGGCGCTTTTGGCGTAACCACAAGGGTGGGAAATATGGCGATAGCTGCTTTATCCAGTAGTGCGGTGGTCAATAGAGGAGAGATAATGGGTATTCTGAGCGTGTTTTTGGGCTTACTGTGGTTGCACGGAGTGTCGGCGGGCTGCCACTCTACTTGCCGGAGATGCTTCTTTCCAGGCATGGAAATCAGCTGCACAGGGTGCTATGCACACGCTCATATGCAGCTTTCCACTGCAAGTCTCTGCCTCTGTGACCATGGCTGGTTCCCTAGTCCCTCTTCCAGCAACTGCCTTGGCTGTCATGTGGACTGCTTGGGGTGCTCTAGTCCCGCTCAGAGTGACTGCAACGGCTGTCCAGCAGGTTCTCACCTGTCTTCTGGCTCAGCGCCGAGTGCCTGTACCTGTGATGTGGGCTACCCTAACCCTGATGCCGCCCACTGTACTCCCTGTGACCTGACTTGTCTGACGTGTAGTGGACTGGGACCAAATGCTTGTGTGACTTGTAGGTCTCTAGCTCAGGTTTCCCTAGGACAGTGCAAATGCAAGGCCGGGTTTTTCCCCAACCCTACCTCAGTCTCTTGTTCGCCCTGTTTCCCGACTTGCGCCACATGCTCCAATGCCCTGCCAACTAGCTGTCAGTCCTGTCCTTCCAACGCTCAGTTAGTAGGCGGGATAAATCCCAGCTCCTGTGTCTGTATGCAAGGGTTTTACCTCAGCGCTGATTCCACTAGTTGCCAAGTCTGTGATCCTTCGTGTCAAGGCTGTGTGGCTGCAGGGATAAATTGGTGTGTGGGGTGCTATGCTGGAGCCAGTCTATATGCGGCTTTCCCCTCTGCTTGTGTGTGTTCTTCCTCAATGTTCCCGAACCCGCATGCTGGATTATGCACACCTTGCAGTCCCCTTTGTAATACTTGTTCTGGAAGCGGAGTTTCTGCTTGTCTAAGCTGCAAGTCGCAGGCTAGCTTAGTGACTACAGCGCCCAGTTCATGCAGTTGTGACTTTGGCTACTATGGTTCTCCAAATGTGGCAAATTGTCAGTCCTGTGACCTTTCCTGTCTCAGTTGCTCTGGAGGTGGTTCAAACCAGTGCCAAACTTGCAAGACACATGCAACGCTTATAGGCAGCGGATCTAGTTCTTGCGGCTGTGTGAATGGGTTCTTTGCTAATCCGCATCCAGGGTTATGCACTGCCTGTGATCTCACATGTGCAAGCTGCCTTACTGCTAGTGCGACTGGATGCAGCAGTTGTAAGCCGCATGCAACGAAGGGCAGTAGTGGTTCTTGCGAATGCGACCCAGGGTACTTTTTGGACCTGACAAGCGGATTTTGTCTGCCCTGTGATGCCTCTTGTCTAACGTGTGCTTCGTCTTCCTTCCTCGGCTGTCTTTCCTGCAAATTGAACGCCTTCCTACCCACAATCCCAACGGACCAATGTGTGTGTCTTGCTGGTTTCTACCCAAATCCCGACTCAGGCAACTGTGCTCTCTGCAGTGTTTTCTGTGGCTCCTGCCTTGATGGAGCTGCAAGCAGCTGTCTTACCTGCAAGTCTAGTGCTAGTTTGATAGGCTCGAGTCCTAGTACTTGTGGATGCGACCCTGGCTTTTATGGACTGCCGCATGATTGTCAACCTTGTCACTTGGAGTGTTTAACCTGCTCTGCAGGAACAAATAGTGACTGTCACAGCTGCAAACTGCACGCAGTTTTGTCCACTACCGCTCCCAGCCTTTGCCAGTGTCTCTCTGGGCATTACCTAGACGCAGGCACTGGCCTGTGTTCGCTCTGTGACCAGACCTGTCTAACCTGCCTAAATGCCACTGCGAGTGGATGCACAGCCTGTAAGTCCTCAGCTCTGCTTTCCTCCGCTCTCCCCTCTCCCTGTGTCTGTCTTCCATCTGCTTTCCCGGACCCTGATCCAAGCACTTGTCAACTCTGCTCTCCCAATTGCCTCACCTGTACAGACGCCAGACCTGAGTCTTGTAAAACTTGTAAAAGCAATGCATTACTACTGGGGAGTGGAAGTGTGGGGTCGTGTGGGTGCAAAGTGGGGTTTTACGGCAGTGCTTCAGACTGCCAGCAATGCGATTCCAGGTGTCTTGGATGTGTAGATGGAGGGAGAGAGGGCTGCTCTGGGTGCTCCCCAAATGCCTACTTAGCCGGCGGAATTCCGTCCAAATGCCAATGTGCGGAAAGCTATTTCCCTTCTCCGGATGTTTCCAAATGCGCCAAGTGTTCAGAAGGCTGTTTCCACTGCGAATCTCTAAGTGTCTGTATCACTTGTAGTCCAGCCTACACCCTGATATCCAGTTCCCATACATGTACTGCCTGTCCTCAATTTTGCCTCACATGCGATTCAGACTTTCTCTGCTCCCAATGTGTCCCAGGAAAGCATTTAAACACTACTGGGGTCTGCAAGGACTGCGAATACTGCGGATCTGCCCTCGAAGCCACAGTCACCAGTCCTTTCAATTCCACGTATGAAATCGCCTTCGGAAGGCCGATTGTTGACTCTGTATCGAAGGAGAATTTCTATGTAAAGACTGAACTGCCTGCGGAAGTGAATTGGACTGTGTCGGGACTGAACCCTGTGTGGGTAGCATTGGAAGGGGGACCGTGGGCTAATGACACGCTGTTCACTTTGGAAATCCTTGGACAGGTTAGGGACGAATTCGGCACTTCGCTGTTAACACGCTATTTCCAGCTTTTTCCGCCTCTCAACTCTATCATTATTCCCCCTGTGGTTAACATATCTGAGCCAGGAGACCTGCCAGTCAATAGCACTCTTCAGACATATACGAAGACTACAGGCTCTGCAGTGGTGACTTCCGCCCTAGTGAGCAGCGCTACGGCTGGGGGAGGCGGTGCAGCTGCCCAGTTGCTAAGCTCCATGCAGTACTTTTCCTACATCTCCTCCACTCACTTCCCTATGACTGAAGACACCAATAGCTTCTACTCAGCACTCAGTCAGAAGTACCTAATGCCCAACTTCTTCGCTCGGCAGAGAACCCCATACCGCAGACTATCGATAGATTTGGAGGCTAACGAGGACTTCCTGGACTCAGCAGGGCCGTTTTTATCCCTAGCGGTCATAGTGGTGACCGTGCACATCTGTTTGTGGCTAATTCAGTACAGCTGTAAGCCGCAGGCCGGCTGGTTCCAGGTCTTCAAGCAGACCATGCAGTGGTCCGTCTACTTCTTCTTATGGTGCTTTTTGTACCTAGACTTACAGGTGCATGCTCTCAGACAAGTCCAAGCCTGGCCTGCTTTCACGGAAGGACGGGCGGTAATGAGTGCTATTGGAGCTGCGTGCTGCCTTGTTTTGGGCCTAGTGACGCCTTTAGTGCTGCTCTGGGTGCTGCTTGCACAGAAGCATACCCTCAACTCGTGGCGATTTTTGGTTGTTTCGATGCGGCCGGAGGGCTGGAGTCGCTACTATTACGTGGTTTTCTTCACTCAACGTCTGATTTACGCCTACTTCGTAGCTTTGCTCCTAGAGCACCCAAACACGCAAAGCATTCTATTCCTTCTCCCAGTGGTCCTAATGCTCGTGTTCGTATCCGCAGTGCAGCCACTCCAGTCTCGCTGGGAAAGGGCACTGCAAATAGCCGGAGAAGTGGACGCTGTGGCAGTCTACGCCCTTCTTTGTGTCTATACACTACGAAACTCCACCCCAGACTCCACAATAACCTGGCTGTTGATAGGACTCACACTCAAGTCCTTTCTCTGCTCTCTCTGTATCGTCCTCATTATCGCTATTCGAACCGTGAAGAACTGGTGTATGGCCTCGAAGTCCAAACGAACAATTACGCCTGAGCCTACGATCTACACAGACACCTGCATGGAGGAGCTGCCAGAAGTCTCTAAGAGTTAGCCCACTGCCCTGTAAATGTGTTGTAGTACTGCTTGTAAGTGTAGTCGTATACCCATCCGTCCGTTCTCTGCTGGGAGTCGTTCCACTGTGAGGAGCCTTGAGCCTGTTGATATCCGCCCTGCACGGGAGCGTTGTAACTCTGTGCCTGAGAGTAGTAGCTCTGCTGATAGTAGCTTTGGTCTGCGGCTTGAGGTGCAGTGAGTGTGAGTTTGATTTCCACGTCATACTGGTCCATCAAGGTCATAGTCTGTATGGCGCTTTCCAAGTTGCCGCTGTTCAGCGCTTCCTGCAGCATGCCTGCCAGCTGAGTGATCTGCTGCTCTTCCATTTCTATATTATTCGACTCGAAGGAAGGAAGCGAAAGGGGCCTTTTGCTTAGATGTGCGCTGGGAGAAGCTTATGTAGGCTGTTTCAATGTGTGATGCAAAGCGTATGATAGGTTTAAACGATGTATAGAGTACAAAGTCTCTAGTTTTGGCTTAAAGTGAAGTTGATGCAGTGGCAAAAAGGAAAGACCTTGGAGAATTCTGCCTGTTTCAGAACTGAAGGGTACAAATCTGCAAGTGGGGACAAACTTCACTGACATCTGTCCTTTTTCCAAGGACATTGAAGAATGGGACAATGCATTGGAGCGAAGTGTAGCTACCCAGGCCTAGGCCAAATTACACACTTCCAGCAGTGGAAGCTTAGGCAAAGTTGAGGACTGAGAGTACTTCCCTACTTATATGGCAGCCGAAGGCTATGGAAGACCATATAATGGTAAAATTTAGACCTGGGTGACCGGGTCACACTCAACTCCACTGATTGATTCAGGCTTCTTCCTTTTCCTTCGTCAGTTGGCAATAGCAGTGCTTCCCCTCGCTTCTGTTGATTCAGGTCATGACTTCAGACTGTGGCTCCCACTCAGCTTAAGTGCCACAGTGCACTTCGAATACCCACTGCTGTGTGCGTGCTATCTGTACTTCAACTTATTTGCCGCCTTCTTTGCCCGGGGTTGAAGCAAAGGCTTATAATGGGTGAGAGCGAACTTGACCTGGTCTTCTACTTCGTGTTCATGAGCCTAGTGCTGGGCGCTATCTGCAGAGAGATAAAGAAGCTTACAAGCATCCCCTACACCCCAATGCTGATAGTGGTAGGGGTTGGCTGGGGCTTGCTGGAGGAGTGGCTGGGGTACACAGGCCGCGCTGCAGACTTCATCGAAAAGATTGAGCCGGTAAGGACTAGGTAGCATGGCATCCTCATGGCAGTGATCCCTGCAATCGCCTTCGACTCAGGCATGCACGCAGACTGGCACACGCTCAAAAAGGACTTCGGCCAGGTGCTGCTGCTCGCGGGGCCTGGAATTGTCATAGTGGCGATCCTAGTAGCAATCATTTTCAAGTACCCTCTGGGCTATGATGGCCTGTCCTGGGCAGAGGCGTTGCTAATAGGGGCCATTTTTTCAGCCACTGACCCGGTGGCAGTCATTGCTATGCTGAAGGAAGTGGGCGCTTCGAACAAGATTGCGGTCATTATAGACGGGGAAAGTCTGCTCAATGACGGCACAGCAATGGTCCTTTACCACGTAATGGCGAACATCGTGAAGACCGGCTCACTAGACATAGGCGAAGTGGTGGGTATGTTCGTCAGACTGACCCTAGGCGCCTGGGCCTTGGGCTTCCTATTCGCCCTGGGGATGTACTACTGGTTCCGCCGTCTCACAGACGACGCCATAGAAGCCACAGGACTGACTCTATTCGCTTCCTACCTCCTATTCCTCCTGTGTGAAGGCACGCATGTGGAAATGTCAGGCATCCTGGCGATCTGCAGTATGGGGTTCTTCCTGAGTGGCTTCAGTGGGAACGTGATATCGCCGATGGTGGAGGAGCCGTTGCACCACGTGTGGGGCTTTATTGGCTGGGTGGCTGAAACCTTCCTGTTCATCCTAGCGGGAGTCATTATTGGGGGGTCAGTCCTACCGACTGACCAAATCGATGGCAAGGACTGGCCATTGTTGCTGCTTCACTTCATTCTCCTCTACTTGACACGTGTAGTGATGCTCGGACTGTTCTACCCAATCCTGAAGTACTCGGGCTACAGTATAAACTGGCGCAGCTTCATCATCTTCGTGCACGCAGGCCTGAGAGGCGGAGTGGCGTTGGCACTGGCTCTCGCGGTCTGGACTGACGCGGAGCACTCAGACCTGCTGCGCAGCAAAGTGGTGTTCCATGCAGCTGGCATCGCATTCCTGACGATCATCCTCAATGGCTGCACTGGCAAGTTCCTGCTCAACAGTTTGGGACTATCGGACAATAGTGGCGAACAGGAACTCGCTATCAACGACGCCACCAAAAGTGTCATCAGTTCGGGAGACCAAGTCATGGCCAAAATCGTGCAAAGTGCTCACTTGACGCAGGCGGACTGGACGAAGGTGGTGAACTACACTGGCACTCGCAAGATTGCGGAGGAAGTCGTGCAGAGACTCACAGCAGGCAAGAGCGTCAAGAAGCAGATGAAGAAGGAAGGACATCCGGACACTGAACTGCTGCAAGAGTATGAAGACCGCTTGACACATGTAGAACGCAGCAAGCGTCTGGCCGAGGCTCGTGCTCGCTTCATCCTGGTGCTGAAATGTCGCTACGACCATTACCATTCGCGAGGTCTGTGTCTGCCCCCTTCCTTTGTCTACCTAGTGCATCAGAACGACATCGCCAATGACTTTGTGGACACCAAACTGAAGACTTGGGATGTGGTGGAGCCCACAGTCCTGCGCAACCTGGTGATGCGGGTTCTGCTGTGTATGCGCAACCTACCGTTGGCCAAGCGATTCATCCACCGACTGATCTACCAGCGAATAGGTGAGGCGTACGACCGCTGCTTGACCTTTCTTACGGCCCACGAAGAGGCGTGGAAGCTGTTTTCGGACGCCCTGCCTGGACTGACCTCAGAGGTAGTGGAGGACTTGCATGCGGAAGTGCGGTCTCAGGTGAGCAGTTGCAAGTTGTTCGTAGCCCAGCACTTGCTGGATGGCTACCATCTGCTCGCTGCAGCGTTTCAGGAAAAGACTGCGGCTGTGCTCATACTCAGCAAACTTGCGGAGACTATTAAGGAGCAGTGCGAGTCTGGAATCATTACTCCTCAGGAAGCGGCGATCATCAGTCAGTCAGTGGACAGCCGACTGTGGGGTCTGTTCTACGAGAACCCTATCAAAGCCTTGCCTGACCTGTTTGAATGCGTGCACGCCTGGCCGCTCCTCAAAGACGCCCCCACGGCTTTCTTAACCGAGCTCGTCAACCAGTCCACGATGCTCTTAATGCTGGATAAAGAGATCCTCTACAGCCAACACCAGACTCTGGAGTGGGTGTACCTCCTTGCACACGGCCGTGTTAATGAAAGGAATGAGGAAGGTGTGGAGTTCGAACACCAGCCGGGCTCGCTTATAGGCGCACAGTTCGTGCTAAGCAATCAGACCGTTCCCAGTACTACAGCTCGAGCAGATATGTGGGTGTTCGCAAGACGCATTTCGGTGGCTGCATTACGGAGTCTCCTGGACAAGTATGAGAAGGATATATGGAGAGCTGCCTATCCTGTTCTGATTATGTTCAGTCAGTCTGTGGGGAAGGTGGGGCCGGATATGTCCAGCAAAGCACTGATTCGAATGGTATCTTCCTCCACAATTTCAGTCAGTAACCCTGGGGAAATCGTGCACATGCCCTTCGGAGGCGTGGCTGTTCCCCAGCTACCCATAATCAATGAAGAAAACGAACAGGACCCTCCAAGTCGCCAAATGTCCAACGGAGTAGTAGTCTTCGACCCACAACACTCTGACGGAGTGCACATGCACCACCGAGCTGCAGTCATCCAGTTCAACCCCGGACTATATGAACTGTGGCAAAACAGTGGCCGCGACATGAATCGAGCCCTGCGAGGACTTTCCGACGACCAAGACGAAAAGGGGGATATTGGCCGCAGGGCTACAGGTCTGTCCGGCAGAGGTCCAGACAGCGATGACGACTTTTCCCCGAAGTAGTAACCGCATTCGTCCATTTCTTAGTAGTAGAGTATGGGCTGTGCTTCAGGGAAGAAGATATCGCGCTGTGCGATTGCGAAGGACTTCGAGCCGCAGACTTCCAATCAGTCTCATCAGGGCAGTCACTCAGGCAGTGACGCTCCTGCAGTAAGTGAGGGCAAATCCAAATCTGTGGCATTTGCAGCTGTCCAACCACAAGCGCCTGTGGCTGCACTGTTATCTCAGCCTCCTGAAAGGCCTGTTCGACCCACTAAGCCTTTACCACCTAGGAAGACTGTGGAGCCTGTAGATTACCCGGAAGCCACAGTGGTGGAGCAGTCGAAATACCTTCGAGAGAAGTCTGAGGCCGAGCAGTTCCGCAGACACAATTCCCAAATCGTGATAAGTGGCTACGAAGCGATGCTGCCTGCTGCCAAAGACCTCGCCCAGGCCAAACACACCTTCGACAAAGGCCGCTTTCGCCAGCTGAACCCCGCCCCCCGGGAGCCGAGTACGCTTCCGCGGACAATAGAAGAGAAGCTGGAGGAAATTCAGCTGTTTGGCACTATTACGGACCCGACTGTGAAGAGCACACTGACGCTGCCGCCTCGCAGACAGACTTCTGTCTTCACAGGCTCGGGCCTGCCCGTCATAGTGCGTCCTGCTGCCAGACAGTGACCTATGCTAAGTTAGACAGACTGCCTGCGCTCTGCTAGTGCAGTCGCCACTGCTGTGAAGAGCTCTGCAACCCCTGTGCCAGCGCGAGCTGAAGTCTCAGTCCAATGCATGTTCCTGGCCCTGGCGTAGTCCGCTGCGAAGGCACTGTCCACTCGCTTGGTCGGGATATCAGTCTTGTTGCCTATCAGGAAAAGCACGCAGTCTGGCTCTGCCCGCTTCAACTCTCTGTACCAGTACTCACATGCCTCGAAGGAAGGGTAGTTGGACACATCGTAGCACACCAAAGCCACAGTGGCTTCCCGATAGTACAGCGGCAGGAGGGCGCGGTAGCGCTCCTGGCCGCCAGTGTCCCAAATGTCTAGGTCCAACAGAGTGCCGGTAGAAAGCTTCAGTTTGTGATGGTAGTACCCTACTCCTACTGTAGCTTCTCCTAGGTCATTATGTCGCTTGTTGATATATCGGTCGATGATGGAGCTTTTGCCCACTCCAGAGTTGCCCAATAGGACCAACTTGATGTGTTTAGAGTCTCCCTTGGGTCTATTCACCCGCAACTCCCCTTCCCCGCCCTGCTCCACACTTCTCCCACAGCCCATATATGGTGTCCTACCTACCTGAAGAAGACACCATTCTCTCAGTCACATTCAACCAAGACTTTTCCTGTTTCACACTCGCCACCACTCATGGATTTAGCGTGTTTTCGACCTTTCCATACGCCTTCCTATGTGAACGCGGTACGCTTTAGCCAGACCTAATCGGCGGAATCGGACTTGCCCAAATGCTGTACAAGACTAACGTTGTGGCACTGGTGGGTGGAGGCCCTAGACCACGCTTTCCTGAAAACAAGGTAGCGCTCTGGGATGACCACCAGTTGCGTCCTGCGAATGAACTGACCTATAAGAGTGAAGTGAGGGGCGTGCAGCTCAGTAGGAACAGACTGGCGGTTGTGCTGGAACTCAAGGTGCTTTACTACAACTTCGAGGACTTGCGACTTATTGACACTATTGAGACTTGTCGCAACCCACTCGGCGTCTGCTGCCTTTCCCAAGACCCACAAACGGAGCTTCTGGCCTGCCTCTTCCTCGCCCGCGGCAATATCCGCATTCAGCTATACTACCAAAAGCGCACACTCGTGACTTCCGCCCACGATTCCTCCATCTCTTGCATGTGTCTTAGTCGCGATTCCAGATTGCTAGCTGTTGCCTCCGACAAAGGCACACTAATTCGCATTTTCCATACAAGTGATGGCCAAATGCAGCAAGAGCTGCGCAGAGGAATAGACAAGGCAGTCATCAACTACATGACCTTTGATGCAAGTGCAATGTGGCTGGCTTGCTGCAGTGACAAGGACTCTGTGCACATTTTCGTAGTGTTGAAGGGCGGGGAAGAGGACGGAAATGCGAGAAATACGACTTCTTCCCTAGGCTTTTTCCGCAAATTGCTGCCCAAATACTTCGATTCGGAGTGGAGTTTTGCGAAACTTCGAGTTTCGGGCAGACACAAAGTCTGCGCATTCGGCCCTGAGCCCGGGTCCTTAATTCGTACTTCCCACTCAGTTGTGTCCTACGAAGGCGTCTACTACCTGGCCAGCTTCGACGTGGAGAAGGGAGGCGACGGAGTGGTGCAGGTGATAAAGCGACTGCCCATAACGAAATCGCCTTAGCAATGGAGCCAGTGCTGGTGCCGTGTAGGTGGGAGGCTAGTGGGTGGTAGGGACTAGGTAGGCGCTATGTGCAGGCGGACTCCCCCTATTGTCCCAAGACCCAGCCCAGACGGTCTAGTCCTGTTCCAGTTTCTCACTTCGTCACTGAGAGCAGGTCTCAATTCACTACCAAAACTCCCCTATCTCCCGAAGTGCACAAACGGACTGCATCTCTCACGCAACGCTCCAGACCTAGTTGTGAACTCACCCTGGACGGTATTCTTCGCAGTCCCTACTCGATACGTCGCCAAGGACAACGCACCTTCTACCGTGGCAGTCCTCTCCAGGCTACTGCACAGTGCTTTAACAAGCGAAGAGATGAGTTTTCGAAGTGGGGAGAACTGCTGCTAAATCGAGGAGTGCAGGTCAAGAGTCACTACCTCTAGATAAGGCGGAAATAGCAAAGTCGAAGACGCATATAGAAGTTAAGTACTTAGACAGTGATATAGTTTGGGATCTGTATAGCAATGGGCAATGGCTGGGGCTATATAGGTCAGGATAGACAGGAGAGAGTATCCCTCCAATAGCTCAGCTGGAAGAGCGTGAGACTGTAGATGTCGCAGATATCTCAATGTCCCCGGTTCGATCCCGGGTTGGAGGACTTTTGTCCCTAGCCAATACACACAGCCTTTCTTCTAGAACATCAGCACAATTAAAGCGATTTTTCAAAACCAGCGCAGATGCGAATTCAGAAGTTTGCTAAATCGCTCGAGAAAGGTCTTAACTCATACTGTATATCGCGCTATTTCCACTTTTCTCAGTACAGTCACGGTACTGCCTGACTCCTCTGATTGTAGCTATGACGGTGGGGATATCTCGGAAGGTGCTGGGGTATATAGGCTGCCAAGTCTTGGGAGAGTACAACCGCCAATAGCTCAGCTGGAAGAGCGTGAGACTGTAGATGTCGCAGATATCTCAACGTCCCCGGTTCAATCCCGGGTTGGCGGACTTTTTTCATTTAATCGCACATACTCTCTACTGTTGTTTCCCGCAGACATATAGCTAGAGCAGAGGGGAAAGCGCAGTTACTAGTCCCATGAATGATTTCGAAAACTCCCATTTTAGCTGAAATCACGGAAATATGCAAAACCCCAAGCGGTGGACGCAGCAGCAACGCTTACAGACCACCCTAAGGTAGTTTTTGCCTAATTCTGCACTGTTCACAGCCATTTCCCTCTCAGAAGCTCCCTGCCTTCCCTCTAATCTACTTTTCCCCTCTATGCTGCAGCCCTTTTCCTGCACCCGAAAACCTCGTCTAACAGTTCCCTGTCTGTTTTTTCTCTACATCCACCCTCCCGACCTACTGAAATCATCCATCCTTTTCCTATATTAATGTCCTTTTCCCCGGGCCTCAAAACTCGTTTCCTGCACCGTGCAGCGGAGTGCAGCATCTGCAGTGCGGCGATTTCCGTGCAAGGCCAGTTGAACAACTGCAAGCACCTTTTCTGTCTGGCTTGCATCCTGCAGTGGGGGGAGATTGAGAACACCTGTCCTATTTGTAAGCGGAGATTCACCAAGGTGACTCCCAGGTGGCACCGGAAATGCTTGTCTTTGAGGAAAGCTGAGAGAAAGGTGTGCTATTTGATAGACAGGAAAAGTCAGCAGGAAGCGGCGGATGCAGGGGTGGGGTATGAAGGAGAACAGCAGACAGGTAGAGACACTACTGGGTGGAGACCGAGCCTATTGTCCTATTTGGAAGACTTGATAAGCGAAATAAGACGGTAGATTAGTTGAGTTCAGGGACTGGGACTAGGAGACATTCATGAAAAGGGATGGAGAGGTATGAAAGGACAGCTGCCCTGCGGTATTGTATCTGCCTGATTGGAAGGAGTAGAGACTTGGCTCACAGACAATCCCTTCTCAGATTGCCGGGGTTACTATTCATTTAGTCTCTATTCAGAGTATAAACTGCCCTTTGCACCTATTGTCGTTTCCACATAGGTTCTCATTTTCCTTCTAGACTTGCCTTGAGAACTAGTCCTCACTGCCTCCATCTTCTAATCCCATCTACCAAAGCAGACTAGTCTACATAACCGCGCCTATATCCGACTTGACAGCCATTATACTGAGACCTGAGAACTACTTTTTCTGCTGTCCAAGAAGCCGCATGAGTTTCCGCTTTTTGCGAGTTTCGCCCAACTTGGAGATCTTGCCCTCAATCGCTTCCCTCTGCCGCTTCCTTCTTTCCACCTTCAACTCGTCCTGCTCCCTGAGGTTCCTCCCCAACAGCCTCGCTTCCTTCTTAGTCTTCTGTATGTAAGAGTGGAAAGTGACTGCGCCAGTGCACACCCCGTCCTGCACTTTGTAGAGTCGCAGGTCCAGTCTGGGTCCGATTTCCACCACTCTGATACTGACCTGAGTGTGGTGCTCAGGGGCCTCTGCGTACTCTGCCTCACTGTCAGACCCGGTCATATTTTGCAGCATCCACTCCCCCACGTCGTTGTAGGAGTTCAGGTTGGGCAGTTCCTTGCGGGTCAGTTTCTTCAAAGACCGACTCAGGTGGGCGAGACGTCTGCGGACGAAGTAGTGGCGGATGTGGAGGATGCCGTCTTGTTCGTAGGCGAGGACGACTCGGTGGCATCTGCTGAGTTTGACTTTCTCGACTTCGAGCCCGGGGAACAGACTTTTGAGCACCAATTCAGTCCACTGATGTGTGATCCCTACAGTGACTAGCAAGGGCGGGGCCTTGTAGTCTGGCTGCAAGAGTGTCTTTTTGGCCTGTGCTTTGCCCACGTCCTGCGCCAAGGTAAATTGTTCGATTCGGTAAGTAATCGTTGGTCCATGTGGCGTTTTGATGAGTTTCAAGTAGGGAGCGGTGGAGGTGAGTGACACCATTACCAGATGCGAGGCTTCCACCTGGTGACTTGTGGCCATGATGTCCTTCAAAGTGCTCTGTGAGGACTCCTTCAGGTGCAGGCTGGTGTTGGGGTAGAGCATGATTCGAAGCTCAGAGACCAGTCGTTTCAGCATCGGCCCGACCTTGCCTCTGCGCACTACCAGTGATAAGGGCTCCTCGTTGTCATCCTCAGTGTGAGTCCTGTGCTTTCGCCTCCTCCGTCCTCTGCGAGGCATTATAGAGAATGGATGACGGGGACGAGTGGGGTCCATGGGACCAGCCAACGAGGAGAGAGGAGCGGCTGCCGTTGCCTACACTCCGGCTCCGGCAAACGCCTAAGAACACAGTCTTTCAAAGACTCTCCACAGGCCGGTATGGGCGCAGTAGCGAGCAAAAAAGCCCCTTTCCTGCCCGAGCGATTTGCTTAATGGACTGCTTCAAAAACTCTATCGAGCCTGCTCGAACTCGACTGAAGGGAAAACAGCTGAAAACACTGCGACTGAGCACTGCTTTCGGAGGGAAGTTCACTGACCAACCAGACTTGAGAGCTTCCATGCAGATCAAAAGCCTGCTGAGGGCGAGAGACAGCCTGGCTAGAGGCTACTTGCTGGGTGCGGACTTGCGGCTTCCCTCTCCGCACGTCCTCAATTTCAGCCTTTCGCCTGTTTCGCTCCCACTTACTCAGCGGGTTAGAGGCGAACCCAAGGGGCCTCCAGATCCCTCCCCTCTGCGCGCCCAGGCAGAGTGCGTCTCCGCCCACCTGCGCCATGCCTCTATATGCTAATCTTAGCGCCTACACTGTCTTCAGCACGACTTGTCCCATAGAGGCCTGAACTTCCACCTTCCTGCCCAGATATTCGCTTTGGCGAGCAGTTGTGTACGTCACCATGTCAGCAGTGCAGGTCTTCACTGCCCCTCTCCACTTTAGTCCAATAACAGTCCCGGCTCCACCCAAACTTACAGTAAGGAAGAAAAGCAGTAACGCTAGAGCTGCAGGGTGCAGACCCACAAATTGATCCAGCAGTATCACAATCAGGTAAAGGAGCAGCCCACTGAAGACTAGGAAATAGGCCCACAGGACCAGAGTGGAGACGTATTGGTAGTGAGGCAGGACGAGAGCACTGAGTTCCTGCAGAGTGGACAGCGGCAGAGGGTACGCTGCAAGAGCAGGGTCACTGGCAGCGTAGTCAAAGCCTTGGTCGTAGTATATGGTAACTGAGCGAGTGGAACCGAGGGATAGACGGCTAGCAGGCATGAAGTCCACTTTGCTGTCCTGCGCTGCACTCAGTTGAGGGTTGGAGAACACTTCCGGGTTGGCAGCGGGGTATATGATTTCCGGCTCGTCACAGGCCTCCTCCAGACTCATTGCTACATCCTGCGAGCCCACCACTATTGGGATCTTGTGAGTGCCGCCGTAGACTTCGGGCAGCGGAACGGGGTTTTCAGGAGGGCCTTCGCCTTCTAATTCCACCTCGTCAGAGATGTACTCTTGCTTAGAGACGAGACCCCAACTCACTCCAAAGCCGCTTCGGTCGTCACATTTCACTCTGCTCCATAGGTTTTTCCGGGGCTCTAAGTCTGCGCTGTAGAAGTGGTCGCTCAGTCCTGCGTAGGCCAAGTTGTAGGGAGCGAAGGAGATTCGTGTGCATTGCGTTACGGTGGGTTCGGATGCGGTGAATAGGAAAATGATCATGTCGTCGCTGCTAGAGATGGAAAAGGCAGTGCCTGCGACACTGAGCATACAGCCCGTGCAGTGCTGAATTTGCACGAGGCCGGAGCAAGGACCGCTGCGGATAGTGCAGTTGGTGCAGCCAGTGATTGTGAGAGTACTCATGAAGTCGAGCAGGGAAATGTCGCATTCCGTCAGTTCTTCGAGAGCGAAGTTGTGGCCTGTGATAGAGCCGGGTAGCTTGCTCAGTGTCTGCTTTTCCTGAAAGCGGAAACTGTATGCATCAGTATTAGGCAGATCCTTCATATTGCACCCGGCCTGTCTACTTAAAGAAGCGGACTCTCTCCAGATGCGCCTCGTAGAGCAGTTTCTCAGGAGCGTTGAAAGGACCGCTATGTCCGCAGGAGAGCGGGATGAGGTAGCCCGCCTTGGCGTACTCCGTTATCACCTTGCACGCAGAGCGTTCCGGCAGCGTAGACGCCAGCGACCCCGACTTCCCTGTCTGTGTGCGTTCTTCCAAGTAGTGACTTACCTTCGTAAGGCTTTGAATGATTGTCTGCACCTGAAGGAAAAGCTGAACCAGCAGTGGATTCGTCACATGCTCATTTTCTCTATATATGGACTGCAGTTCTTCTACTGTGGTGCGGACTTTCTGCACAGATTTGGACCGACTGGTCTGCAAATCAGTACTGTTTCCGTCGAAACTGCCCCAAACATCCAGCACAATTAGCCACATTTGCAGCACTAACTTGGCCCGAGCTAAGGCCTTCTTGGTGTCCTTCCCTGCATAAACGCTGGTTAGAGGCTTCCCGCCGGCATCCAATTCATCAAGCACTCCATACAGTCTGTATATCGTCGCAAGCAAGGACTCGTCGTCTGCTGCAGAGTCGGTTTCTCTGCCTAAGAGCTGGTAGTTGCTCTGGCCGGAGAGCTGCGATAGGCCTTGCGCTACTACTCCTGGGCTTCTTGGACTTCGGTCTCCTTCAGTCTTATTGAAGAAAACAACGACTTTGATGACATTCACCAAAGCATCAAGAAAGCGACTAGTTTCCTCAGGACTGAGAATGTGGAAGTACTTATCCAGTTTGAGCCTCGCTGGCACAAAGCCTGCCACCTGCTCCATTCCCTGCGTCTCCAGCAGCTTCACAGCCACTCCGGATTTGAGCGACGCAAGGTCGTTTATCATGGTATCGTTCGGATCAGCGGATATGACCTTGTAGCAGTCTGCGTAGAGGAAGTCTTGGGCGGAGTCTGTGCCCCACCAGGTGAGAAAGTGGTAGAGGTACTGGGCGAGTTGGCCGAAGTTGTAGTGAGAGACGCTGTTGAGGGAGGAGAAAGTGCGGTCTGCGAAGAGGAAGTCCACTCCGCAGGTGCGAGCGATGTAGGTCGCCACCATGCCTCCGAGGGACTCTCCGTGCACTCCCAACACTCCTACCTTGCGGTTAGATTTGAGGTACTCCGCCACCACTACTCCGTCCTTTTTCAGCCTCATGGGAGTCGGGCGTCCTTTGGTCCGTCCATACCCCCTGTAATTCCACAGCATCACATTGACTCCTGCTCGAATGTAGTACTCCAGCCACTCCGACTGGTAGTACGCAAACTCGTAGAAACCTGCATTGGGGTTGCAAATGAGCATGGTGGGGGACTCGGGCCGGGCATTGTCACACGGCACCCACATGCAGTCTAGCCTAGTACCGTCAGGCGTATTCAGCCAAATTTGTTCTGCGTGGAAGCGAGTCACCATTTCCACTCTCATTTGGTCGATGTTGCCCAGAGTCGTGTCGAACAGCCAGCGCCTAGTCCTGCCGAGTAGGGAAGTTTGCCCACAGGAGCGCAGCAAGTGCTCAGCTAGGCGGTGACAGACACTCAGGGAGTAGTGTGCATTGCTGTTACCCGGGAAGTCCTCAAAAATAACATTCACCCAGTCCTTTTCATCCGTCGTGGAGTCCATCCAATCCCACATTGTGCACGTTTCCGCCCCATTCACGATTATTTTGGTGTCTACGAGAGCAGTTTGCAGTTCGAACATCAGATCCAAAAGTGCCTTTTGGTGCTTTGTTATCAGTCCCTGCTCCTGCAGCTCGTAAAAGGCGTGGATAATTGTGCTGATCATGCGCTTTGCGTGTGTGGCAGCGTCTATTGACCTGGGGAGGAACTCGGATTTGTCCTTTTCTGTGCTGGAATCTAGTAAAATCTCTAAAGCGACCTGCAGGTCCTTGACTCTGAGGAGGATTTGAGTGGCCATTTCCTGGCAAAAGTGGCTTTCGATGGACCGTTTCCACAGTTTCAAAGCCCCTGGGAAGATGAGCACCTCTATAGCCACTCTCAGGACGAGCAGAGTGCAAAGCACCGTGAGGACGAGTGCGCCAGGGAGCGTAAGCAGGCTCGCCAGCAGAGCAAAGGCCAAGTAGACGAGGTAAAGCAGCAGTGCAGCGGCTAGGCCCAGGCTGCCCAGCAGCAGCACCTTCGCTTGACGTCGGGACATCTTTACCATTTCTAAGCGGCAAGCGAAGTAAAAAATGGGACTGGGGTGGATTTTCGCTTGGGTGGTGACGCCAATATACCTCACTGTGCTTATCCTACTCCTTTACCCGCAGAAGTACCTGACTCCCTACGTCCTGCGCTTCCTGCAGGGCAGCATCCTGGTTGCAGAGCGCAAAGTGCGGGTGGTGCACATCATGCTCCTGCTCACTGGCATCTACTTCTACTCCAACTTCTCCAAGAACTTGACGCACGAGCAGACTTTCGAGTACCTCGCTCCGACTGAGAAGTTGAGGAGAGCCAAGGAAGAGCGAGACTTGTACCTGTCAGGGGTGGCGCTAGCCTGCGTGCTGTACACGTGGAGACTGGCAGAGCTAGTGGAGGACTACCAGAAGAGAAAGCGCTAGGCTATATAGAGGTCATGGACTCCATGGTAGCGTCACGGTGAGTAGTTGCGGTCTCGATTTCGCGAGAGGTAAGCACACTTTTCTAGGTGGAACTTACTCGATAGTACACATCTGGCTTCGAGTTCCTCAGGAAGAAAATAGCAGTCTGGTTCCTTACAAGTTTCCGAACAGCCGCAATTCCCAGCACCAGCTCCACCGCCATGAAGATAATCTGCAGTATTGCCACCACCTCATCCACCGGAAACCTCACCTGTATCGCAATGAACTGATACGCTATCAACGGCGCCGCAAACACCACTGTCATCACCATAAAAGCCATCAACTCCGGGAAATTCTCCCTAATGTTCCCTATGAATCCGTAGTACAGTCGAATCCACTCCGAAGCTCCCCACACCACAAGGAAGATAAAGTGGATAAAGCTGTAGGAACTCTTGATAGTGATTTGCTTGTAGCTGTTCGTGCCTATGATGATGACGAACATCAGCAGAGAGTAGTACCAGTTGTAGTAGATTAGGACTTGCAGAGGCAGGCTGGAGGACACTTCGGAGTCTACGACGCGGGTTTTGGCGCTGCGCAGGTACTTGAGCCGGATGGGCGGGACGAGTGGCTGCGCTTCTGTGTCTGCTCTGTTCATATTACTGCCTAAATAGGGGAGTGGGAGGACTCATTGGCGCATTTGCGTGCATGAGAACCCGCGCTGGTGCCATAATAATGTGCGGTATTTTGGGCCTTTTTGGCCTAATGTTCGGCAGTAACCAAGAAGCCCGCAACTTCGCTTCCGATTTGACCAGGAAGTTGCGGCACCGAGGCCCAGACTGGAGCGGGTTCCGAGTGTACCCTCTTAAGAATGGTAAATACACCGTCCTTTGCCATGAACGACTCGCTATCGTGGACCCCACATCCGGGGAGCAGCCACTGTATGGCTGCCAAGACAGAGTGTGCGTGAGTGCCAACGGGGAAATATACAACCACAAGCGACTGAGGGAGGAGTTGGAGGGGCATGAGCTGCACACACAGAGTGACTGTGAGATTTTGGCCCATTTGTATGAGAAGGATGGACCTGACTTCGCCAACAAGTTGGACGGTATGTTCGCCTTTATCCTCTTTGACTCGGAAACTGAGCAGTTCTTCGCCTATCGCGACTACATCGGCATCTGCCCTCTCTACATTGGCTACGGCTCCAGGGGAGAAGTCTACTTCTCCAGCGAAATGAAGGCCATAGTGGACATTTGTCCCCGGCTCCAAGTGTTTCCGCCTGGCAGCTGGTACTCCTCCGAGACTCACAGTATCACCAGATGGTATACCCCCAACTGGTGGAACCCAAGTGTCGTCCCAACCGGCCAACTCGACCTCGCGACTCTCAGACTCAAGTTGGAAAAGGCGGTGATCAAGCGAATGATGACAGACGTTCCCTTCGGGGTGTTACTCTCAGGAGGACTAGACTCATCCATTATCGCTGCCTTAGTGGTGAAACACTCTCAAAACCGAACCGAAGACGAGGAACAAGGTCCGGCCTGGTACCCCCAAATCCACTCCTTCGCCATCGGCCTGCGCGGCAGTCCCGACCTGCACTACGCTGCAATTATGGCGAAACACCTCAAAACAGTGCATCACGAGTTCTATTTCACTGCACAACAAGGCATAGATGCCCTTTCAGAGGTGATATACCACACTGAGACTTATAACGTGACTACTATTCGAGCTAGTACGCCAATGTACTTCATGGCGAGGAAGATTAAGTCCATGGGGGTGAAAATGGTGCTGTCAGGAGAGGGAGCGGATGAGGTGTATGCGGGGTACTTGTACTTCCATAAGGCGCCTTCGAAGGAAGAACTGCACTCAGAAACGGTGAGAAAGGTGCAAGACTTGCACCAATACGACCTCCTGCGAGCCAACAAGTCCATGATGGCCTTTGGTGTGGAGCCGCGGGTACCGTTCCTAGACAAGGAACTACTGGACTACGCCTTCAGCTTCGACCCAGCCGAAAAGATGCCCTCCGGCAACGACCGCAACATCGAGAAGTACATCCTGCGGAAAGCCTTCGAAGACCTGCTGCCTCCTGAAATCTGCTGGAGGCAGAAGGAACAGTTCAGTGACGGAGTGGGCTACAACTGGATCGACAGCATCAAGCAACACGCAGAAGCAAAAATCTCTGATGAAATGATGGCGAATGCAGCGATTCGCTTCTCTGTGAACCCTCCCGCTACCAAAGAAGCCTACTTAATTCGAGAAATGTTTGAGAGGCACTTCCCCAGTCCGGACGCAGTGGCGACTGTGCCCGGGACTCCCAGTGTGGCCTGTAGCACTGCAACAGCTTTGGAGTGGGACGAAGCCTTCAAACGCAATGCTGATGAGTCAGGCAGAGCTGTGTTGGGAGTGCACAGTCAAGCCAAGCAGTTCGAAGACGCACAGCAGCCTAGCAGTTAATTCGGACTTCGGTAACACTAGGGTAAGTCCCTATTTCCCACTGCTAGTCTTAGCACTACAAAGCACTGCTCTGGTTGAGTCTCCGGTCCACCAGCGACACCAGTTCTTTCTGCTTCTGAATTGCCCTATTCCACTGCTTAATGCGAGGCAAGGACTCTCCGGGGTCGGAAGAGTGTCGGATGTGTCCCTGCAGCAGGCGGGTTGGATTGCGCTTCATACTGCGCTGGCGAATTGGCTGTTCGGGACTAAAGCCCAGATGTCTGGTCAATTTGAAGTTGCGGACACTCAACAAGTAGCTGCATACATCTCACCAAAAGCCTTTTTCATCCTGAATAAAGTCCACTTCCAAGTTGTACAGCTTCAAATCCTGCACATTCAGGTAGTGTTTTTCCAGCAGTGAGACTAAATACAGTACTTTGTTGTCAATAGTGTGCGAAGTGGGCAGCTCAGCACTCATCACACTATCAGACTTCGTCAGAACGAAATATGTTGTTCTGGCGATTTCGCCGGACTTCCCTTTCGCCTGCTTGTCCTTTAGGTGCTTCATGCTTATGAGTGAACTCCTTAATGGCACGTTGTTCTTGAAAAGTACCTTTTTCACTCGACTGGAAGCTGCATCCCACGTGGCTCTGATTAGGGAAGAGTGCTTGGATAGGCCAGTCACATACCTCTGCAAGACCTGAGGCCGGTTCTGTGCTGAGAATTGGTTCCACAGGGTAGTTGCTTCTTGGGGGGAAAACAGGGGTCTGCAGGAGTCGTGGCAGTAGGAGCTTGTAGCGATTTTGTGGACGGCTATTGGGATTGGACCTTTGGGCTTGTTGAGTTCCTCGAAAAAGGAACAAGACTCGTAGATCCCCACCTTCGTCACGCTCTCTCGGACGAACAACTCGCCGCTTTCGTAGTCTGTGCAGATGAGAGTAGGCTGCTGCACGCCGAACCCAAGTATAAACGTTTCCGGAACAGTCAAAAAGACTTTCCCTCTCCTCGCCAAGTCCATCAGTACCTGGTAAAATCCCAACTCATTCACAAACTGCAACCTGGCCTTCGATTCCGGGTCATCTAAATCCACTCTCTCCAAAGGCCCAGCCTCCATATATATGGCCAAAGCCCACGTTGTATTCGCTCACCCAGAGCCTCAAAGTCTCAACGGCACTCTGAAGAACATAACTGTCAGAGTGCTGCAAGGCAAAGGGTACAATACCACCTGCACGGACTTGTTTGCGGACAATTTCAGCGTTTACCTGGACAATAAGGAGTTTCCAGGCTTTTCATCGGCTGTCTACTCAGTGTCTGCAGCGCAGCAGTCTGGCCTGCAGAACGGTGACTTGCCAGCAGATATCCAGCGGGAACAGCAGTTGTTGGAAGAAGCGGACCTCATAGTGTTCCAGTTCCCTATGTGGTGGGGAAGTGTGCCTGCGCCCCTGAAGGCCTACTTCGAGAAGGTGTTCCTGTTCAACTGGTCCTTCGGAGGCGCCTACAAGCTGCAAGGCAAGCGCACACTGGTCTGCTCCTCAGTCGGCACTCCCGAAGTCTACTGGAGTAACTCCCGCAAGCACTCCATCAAAACCGTCTACTACCACCTCTTTTCAGGCCTGTTCGAGACCATGAAGATGATCAACCTGCAGCCTATTATCATATACGGCTTTGAGCACATGACGGACGACCAAAAGCGCAGGACTTTGATCGAGTTTGAAAGAGAAATCGCGAATGTGGACTCAAGACCGCTGCTTAGTCTGGCCGAGTGACCTAATTCTAGGCATTGCGGGGAGTACTTAGGACCTGTAATAGGGAAAATGATGGACTACGACCCCTTCAACGTTAATCAGTTCGGAGAGAAGTACCGGAAGTGGCTGAAGGTGCTGATGCTGGCTGTGCCCGTGCTTCTTCTGCTCAGCTTCATCTTCTTCCTCATCTCCTTCGCTTCCTCGCACGACTCAGAAGTTAAGTCCATCAACACCTCGGTCGACCAATGGAACTCAGGAGCAGCGGCAGATCTGATGGCCAGCATTCGCATGATGATGAAGGTGCTGCCCAGTCCTGGACACGGAGTGGTGGACCGAATGACCTATCGGAACACTGAAGACCTGGTGTGGAAGGCAAACAGTGTGCAGTCGGAATTGGGGACTTACCGCCCTTCGTTCCACGCCTACACGAATGATACAAGTGACAAGTTCCCTACGTTGGCTTTCAATGACCAGATGGTTCCCGTGGGTCTTTCTCAAGAAAAATGCGTCTATTTCTCCTGGGCGCCCACTGAAAACTCCGACCGACCACTGGAATACGAAGCTATTTTAGGTCTCCCGCCCTGCCCACTATCCCAGCTAAACGCGCACGACCCTCACATCGGTATCCACATACACGCTTGGACCCAGAAGGAACTGGACATCAACTGCGGCGGCAAGTCCTGTGTGGACTCCTGCAGACAATTGCGGGGCTGGTGGGTCTTTTCCAAGGACCGCCAGTCTGGGACCTGCTACGTCTACGACCTGCTGGACACTATTTGCGTCAAAATCAAGCACACGAAGGACCGGTTCGGCAAGAGTAAGTTCGCGTATGACGGAGGCTGCTTCGGAGGGAACCAGACTGAGAAGTACTTCCACGGAGACCCGGGGGTCGTCTATGAGTTCCAGAATGTGACGGTGGAGGTACGTCTCAGCCAAGACCCCTATGTGGTGGGTATGGGGGTGGCTGGACCGGAACTTGGCTTTTCCACTTCCATGGTGAGTCTTATGTAGAGATGGGCGTCGAACCTCTCCCTACTCTTCTTCCTCTTGGCAGTAGCGGGTGCTGCGGCCTTCGGTGCAGGCCTCTTCTTCCTCAAGGGCTCCTAGACACTAATAGCCTTAGGACCAGCAACTACCTTTCCGTCTCCACATGGTGAATAATGAATTCCGCTGTCGCAGGAGTGCTAAATAAGGTCCTCGGGGACTGGCTAGAGGGCTTGGATGCTGCTAGCCTGGACTTGTCATTACTGAAGGGAGCGGTACGCCTGGGCCCTATTCGAATCCGCACAGATGCAGTGGACCAGTTGGGATTCCCGTTCGTGCTGAAACACGGCTATGTGAAGGGCATTGCTGTCACTATTCCCTGGGCTCATCTCACCAGTCGGCCGCTCAAGATTGACCTGCAAGGCGTCTATGTCTACATTTCCCCGAAGGACCGGAGTCAGTGGAGTCCCGAGTCCGAATTAAAGAATCAGCATAAGGCCAAAGCAGTCCAACTAGCGAACTTCGAGGTACTGAATAGGGAGCAACTGCCCAAAGACCCTGGCTTCACGCAGCGCCTTATCCGCAAAATCATTTCCAATCTCCAAATCTCTATCGAAGGAGTGTATATCCGCTATGAAGACGACATCTCCTCTGTAGGGCCGTTCGCCTGTGGACTGGTCGTGCAGAAGCTACAGGCGCTCACCTGCAACGCTACCTGGACACCTGAGTTCCAGAACGACGCCAAAGTGCTCTACAAACTCGCCAGAGTGGAGGGAGTAGCAGTGTTTCTGGACTCTGCGAACAAGGCTCATCTGTCCAACCCTCGAAACGTCCCTGAAAAGGAGCTATTCGAGGCTGTAGCAGCAATGGAAACGAACCCTGCAACCCTCCTCCCCCACCAATATCTCCTCTACCCTGCTCTCTTGGAAGCCCGCCTGACCCTCAGTCAGGACCCTACCAACCGCTCCCTCCCGCAAGCTGAGGCCAGTGTTAGTCTCGGAGCCCCTGGCCAACCCTTTAAAGTCGCTTTTCAGGTCCCTATGGCGACTCACATCCTCAAGTGCGCAGCTCTTTTCTCCGACTTCACAGTCTTTCAAGCCGGAGTTCTGAAGCTAAACGTCGAAAGTGCATTTGAGCCGGACGAGGGCGAGTACTACCGCAACTTGTACCTCAAATGGAGACACTTGCAAGAGACCAACAAGAAAAAGGCAGCTCAGTTGATATCGGAATTAGAGTCCTTCGAGCGAAATCACACGTTTCTGGACATTTCCAACCAGAGGAAAATGGCAATTCAAGAGGAGGAACTGACCCAGTTGACTGCTGACTTGGAGGAAAAGCGAAAGCAGCTCTCCGCCCCTGCCAAAGCAGGCCGCTTTTCCCGAGTGACCAACTACGTTTGGGGCTCTTCCGAGGACGAAAAGCAGAAAAAAGAAGCAGAACGCCTGCAAGAGCTGCAAATTACTGAGGAGGAATTAAGAACTGCACGGGAAAACCGAGAGAAGTTCCAACAAGAAATGCAAGACTGGGTGCAGGACCAAAGTTTGGAGTTCGATAGCAGTGACAGGACTTGGGACAGGTTCAAACTGCGGGTGAGCATACATGGGTATGAGTTTGACTTCGCTGGGGAAAGGAGGGATTTTCTGCATATGGAAGTCGGCACTTTGGCTGTGGAGGCGGTTTTGAGGTCTGCAGGGATGACGGTTTCCCTCGAAATCCGCGATTTTACCTTAAAAGACGAATACTTGAAAAGCCAGTGCTACCCGAATATCGTGGAATCAGGAGGGTTTGACCTGCACTACCATCAGTCCGCGGACAGTCCAGCAGAGCTGGAAGTCGCTTCCCAACAACTCATCGCAGTTGCCAACCTAGAAAGCCTGCTCGCCCTCGGCACTGAGATTCTTTCTGTTACTGCGGAACTAGTAAACGTTGCAGAGCTCAAGCGAAGGGCAGGGACGAGGAGTGAAGTGTATATGCAGGCGGGGAAGCGGTATTTGGAGGAGACAATAAGTGGGAAATATGCACGAAATCCGATGCAGTTGCGAGTGAATTTAGCAGAGCCCTGCCTTGTGCTGCCTTTCAGCCTGCAGAGTACAGAGAAAATGGTGGTAATTGACCTAGGGAACTTGCAAGCTTCTAGTCTGCTCGCCCCTGCTCAAAGCCCTGATATCGACTATCGGACTATTGGGGAGGAAAGGCTGCTGTATGACCAGTACCACTTTGAACTGAGAGATGTGGAGATCTGCACAGTGTGGAGTTGCGCCTCGGTGCAGATGTGGAAACAAGGGCTTAGGAGTGCTCTGTACAAGCCGCAAGGACTGAGTATGGACCTGAAGGTGAATGCAGTGCCTATGCACCCTACGCTGCCCGCCATAGTGGTTTCAGTCACGAATGACTTAATGCCTGTTATGATATCTGAGAAGCAGTTGTTTGTATTGCTGGCGATAAAGGATAAGTACTTGGAAGAACTCGCAGCTGCCTTTCCCAATAAGGCGGTTGACCAGGGAAACGAGGCTTCGCCGGTACTGCAGGACAGCCACTCCCCGGGAGTTAGTCAGGATAGCAGTGCTGCTCAGCCTACGCAGGTTATCAGCCAGTTTCTGCACGTTTACACCGATAAGTTCTGCATCAACATTAGTCTAAAGGACCAGCCCATATTCAACTTTACAATCGACCGCACTCTAATAGTGGCCTCACTGACTACTGCAGGAGAACTAGTACTAGACCTGAAGATAAAGGACATATTCGCAGACGATTTACGCGAAGGAATAGCCTGGGAGCGAATGCTAGGTGACCCCAACATCCTCGGCCAAGGAGAAATAGCGGCCGATGAGGAAACTGCAGCTTTGGCAGTTATCCAGCAAGTGGGTCTGAGGGCACTGCACTTTGCAGCTTGTGCAGCTTTGCCTACTAACAGTTGCGACTTTACTATGAAAGTGAGTGTGTTAAAGGGTGGGAAGGAGGTGAAAGTACTGGCGAGACTGGGAGACATGTGCGTCACGCTCAACCCCGACTCCATCCAGGCCTTATTCGAAGTCCCTAGCGAGGCCTATCGCCTGCTCGCAGCCTCAAAGCCCTCCCAACTCCTCGTTTCCTCCATGGAAGAACCAATCGGAAGCCTGCTATTCAAGGAATATACCGCTATATCTGTCCCAGTGACCTCTCTGATCAGCGACACTTGCATAGAAGTCAAAGTAGTGATTGACTGTGCTGAGCTGCGCCTTCCCTTCAGCTCCCTAGACCCTCTTTCCAAGGTCTTTTGTCTATATGTGGAGACGGATTTGCTGTATAAAGCTTCGGAATCGTACCGCTACGGCCTCAGTGTAAGCAGGAAAGTGCTCACCTGCACTCCTATTCAGGTGGAAAAGGAGGCCAGAATGGACGTGTATACCGTAGGAATGGTCATTGGGTTCGAGCAAAACGGCCGAATTCGTCCCTGCAGCAGTGAAAAGGGAGAAATAATGAAGCCGTGCAGACTCAATGCGAGCTATTCCCAGACTTGGACGCATATAGGAGTACAGCAAGGTCTGAAGACGGACTTAGACCTGAATTTGGAGACCTTTGACCTGGCTTTCGGGTTCAAAGACCTGGCTTTCTTCCTCGCACTGGCTGAAAAGTGGACTGCGGTCTTACCAGTAAGCAGTGGAAATGCACCTGCTGCAGGGACGTCTAGCAGGCCTGTGGCTTCCCCTGCTAGTTACCCTGTGGTTTGGGTGCTGGATGTGAAGAGTGAGTGCATGTTGTTGGACCTGTGTGATGACACCAAGGGCCGGGTCGTGCCTTTGACCAGGTCTCAGGCTGGCAACTTGAGTGCACAGATGGTCTATTCTGACACGGATTTCACCCTTTCGTTCACAGGGTCAGTAGAGACTTCGTACTATAACTCTCTAGTGGCTTCATGGGAACCGCTAGTGGAGTTTTGGACCTTTGAGCTGCTCGCGAGTCCGAAACCTCTCAAGTCCGCCTCCCAGCCTCACCCAGAATCAGCTGAAGACACCGAGCAGACCTACCTAGACTTCCAAGATGCTCAGCCTTTGGCAGTGCAGTTCAAATCTGCAGCCCCTTTAAGGGTCAACGTCACCTACTCAATGCTGAAAACGCTTTCCGTGGCGATGGGCCTGGTCCAGACCTTCAGAAGCAGCGCTGAAGCCTGGCTCTCTCAGGTGGAAACCGCAAATCCAGGCCAGAACCAGCACTTAAAGGCATTTTACAAGCTTAAAAACAAGACTGGGGAGCGAATATCTGTGCGAGTGGAAGGACCTCAGGTGTCTGAAGCCGATTTCTACTTCGATTTCGACCTTGCGGCGGATTCAACTCAAGTGATAATGCAGCAAACCTTCGAACTAGCTGCAGGCCGCAGTGCTGGAGTGAAGAAATACGCTTCTTTGCTGCAAACGCCCCAAACTCCCTCTCTAGTCTCTCTTACAGTGCCTGTTTTCGGGGTAATTAGCAACGTGTCGGTGGATAAACTGGGCTTATTCGCCTATGAAAGCGCTAGTGGAGGGAAAATCGTAGTGGAAGTGACAGCGAAAAGCAGTCACCTGACAGCTGTGATCCAATCCGCCTACACAGTGGTGAACAACACAGAGGCAGCAGTGCGCTTCGCCACCTCCCTGCCGAGACTAGCAGGGAAGGACAGGGAATTGCAAGTAGCAGCCGGCAGAGCCACAGCTCTCCCTGTGACTTGGACGGAAGCCCTGGACTTGGTATATGTAGAGACTGAGCAGGAGAAGAGGCAGCTGTATGGACCGGAAGCAGGCTTTAGACTGGGGGTGGAGAAGTATGCAGTGGGGGATAGTGTGATACTACAGACTTCTAACGACAGTGTGCCTTTCTCTGTGTTCCTCCTCAACCCTCCTTTCACTGTGCGGAACCACCTCCCTTGCGTGCTCCAAATCGCACTCAACTCTGCACCCAGCACTACTGTTTCCCTGGACCCGGGAGCAGAGCAGTCCCTTTACACCTTTAATCCCCAGGGAAAGGTCGCACTTCAATGCACTATTGACTTGGGACCGGGCCGAGGCCAGGCTCAGACAGAGTTCATCCACTTCCAGAACCCTGATGAACACGTCAAGCTGACCTCACTCACAGGCAACTTAGCCTGCGATAAGCTGAGTTTCAAGTATGTGTCTGCTGCTAAGTTCAACTCTAGCGCTGACCTGGACCTCCAGTTCCGCCCTTCTCTGCTGGAAACCTACCACGGCTCAGTCCTCACTGTGTACAACCAGTACTGGATAATCAACCACACCACCTACACTCTGGACTTCACAGGGAAAAGGGGAGGACTGCGCGTAGAGCCGCATAGTCTGGGCATGGTAAAGTGCAAAAGAAGCGCTTTGAAGGTGAACTTGGCGGAATGCGAGGACGGACCTGCCTCCGACCAATCCGACAGCTTCAACATCACGACTACTGGAGTAGCAGGCCTGATCAAGCTCAGGACCAAGGGAGGGAGGCAGCCTGTGGAGGTGTCGTTGGGCCTTTGCATCGCTGCAGGCACTTGGCCTATACTGGAAAGCACGCTGATTCACATTTACCCCCGCTATATCCTCGCTAATTCCTTCCACTTCCCACTGTATGTCCGCCAACGAGGCCAGTCCACCTCCCTTTCTCTACCTTCCCACTCCTCACTGGAGTACCAACTCCCTAACAGCCTCCTAAACAGACACATCGAACTCAGTCTCGACTCCCACAACTGGACTTCTCCCTTCAGTTTGGACGAAATTGAGGACTTCCAGGTCAGGTGCAGGGGAGAAACTGAGGGAAATGAGGGGAAATGGTGGCAAGCAGAGGCGAAAACCGGCTTTTTTACCTATATCCGAGTTATTGTCAGTACAGACACGGAAGCAACCCTATTCGCGTCCTTTCTGCCTCCTAGAGAAGCGGAAATAGTGATAAATAACGAGAGCGACGAGGAAATTCGAGTCAATCAAGTGGGATTTGGAGGGGAAATGTCGGTTTCTCCCTGGTCCAAAGTGCCTTTTGCCTATGATAACCGCATGGAAGTGGTCAGAAAAGTAACTTTCAGGACTGCTTCTGCGGAGCAAGCTTACAACTTGGACGAAATTGCGAAAGCTTTGAAGCCTTTGGGCGGCTTATCGGTGACTTCTTACCCGGAAATGAGCTCCAAAGTGGTGTTAATACGGAAATCCACTGATAGAACTGCAATGGGGCAGGGGAAAATACTCCAATCCGACACAGGTCGCTTTTCCAACCTCGACTTCACCCTCTTCTTCCCCGGATTCGAGTTATCCCTGCACGACGAAATCCCCACTGAGCGGTTTCTACTGACAGTCGCAGTCCTACAGGCTAAAGTGAAGCAGAGAGTAGGGCAGTCTCCTCAGGAAGAACAGCGCTACACACAGCACAGCCTGCAACTGAGCATTCAGCACGTCCAGCTGGACAATATGAGTGCCGGGACAGCGGAGTTCCCTGTGGTGTTCGGAGGGACGGACGCTGAGGCTGCTATGAGTAGGAGTGCTGAGGAGGCGATTACGCCTTTCTTCCAATTCGGAGTGATAAAGGAGCGAATTGAGAGGTGTGCACAGGGGGCAGTAGTGTCTGCCTTTGACCGCTTTGTACTGGTCAGTGTGACTGTGCAAGCGATGCAGGCCAAAGTGCACCAAGACACTGTGACCGGCCTGCTGAGACTGGCTGCCCGCCTGCTCACAGGACTGCAGGCGCCTGATCGATCGGCTTCCCTCCACTCCAGCTCACTCGAAAGTGTGTGTCCGGCTCTAGCAGCCTCCACACCTGCACTTCCCTGCGCCCCAAGGACTGTAGCCAGCAAAGTATACGTGCACTTGCTGCAGCTCAACGCCCTCAAAGTCACTCTTTCCTTTAAACCCGGGAGAAAGCGAGAAGTCGTGCTGGCCCCCAGACATGCTTTCGGAGTACTGCGCTTGCTGGGAAGTGTGGGCAGCGCTTTCATCAACATCAGCGACTCCACGCTCCACTTCAGCTCCGTAATTGTCTGCGACTCCTTCCAAACTCCCTCCGCAATCGCCCAGCTCGTAGTGCGGAACTACATAAAGCAGGGCCTCCTGCAGTTCTACAAACTCCTCGGCTCTTCCGACCTTATCGGCAACCCAATCGGCCTCATAGACAAACTGGGCACCGGAGTCTTCGAGTTCTTTTCCGAGCCTGTGAAGGGACTGATGCAAGCCAGTCCCAAGAAGTTCGCCAAGGGGCTGGGCAAAGGGGTGAAATCGCTGGTCAGCGGAGTGCTGGCGGGCAGCTTCGGCAGTGTGTCGAAGATCACAGGGAGTCTGTACACTGTGGTGAGGGAAGTGGGCGGGGACGAGGCTAGTGCGGACCGTATCAATGCAAGTGACAGTGTAGCGGAAGGCGTGTATCACGGGGTGAAAGGGGGGATTGTGGACTTGGCAGAGGGAGTGACGGGCCTATTCACTAAGCCGTGGAGAGGGGCGAGGCAGGCAGGAATGCGGGGCTTTCTGAAGGGCGTGAGTTCAGGGGTTGTAGGGGCAGTCACCGCCCCGCTCAGTGCAGTTCTGAGAGTCAGCACTTCCGTTACTCAAAGTGTAGTCGCGCAGACGGAAATGATGGTTGACAAGGCCAAGCAGAGTGGGAAAATGAGGTATGCGCGGCAGTTTGGGGCGCGGAAGGTGATGGAGACGTATAACCACGAGTTGGCTCAGGCGCAGCATATACTGCAGTCCAATACTGACTTCCAGGGAGAAGAATTGGTCTTTTACGTGCGGACCAATGCTACAGAAAAGGTGATTTTGACTCAAATTCACCTTTTCCACGTCGAGAAGTTCGAAGTAATGTTCGCATGTTTGCTGAGTAGCATCAGCAAAGTAAGTATGCGGAGGGGGAAAAAGCGGTTTGTGCTGATTATTGCGCAGGGCGGACTGGTGCGAGTCATTGGCTGTCGGTCCTTTCAGCGGCTTGCAAAGCTGTATCATGCACTGGAAGGGATGAAAAGGCTGCTCGACCTGTCCCCAAGATTAGTTTAGTCCGTAATAAAGGGCTATCGGAGGAATCTCACCAGTCTAAACAATTAGTCCTATTAGTAGAAAAAGAACCTGTGATAACTCAGTCTCCAGCCACGGATAGACAGCTGGATTCGACCTTATTACAAGGGAATCCTCTGTCTTTTCCTACTCAGGCTGCTGGTAGCAGGCTGTGAGCTATATGTGGCTAAGTAGAGTGCAAGGTTATGGAAGTGGACTCGCATTGGTGGCCGAACTGAATGAAAGTCCAGGCTCTCTTATCATCAATTGGTGCTATAAGTATACATTTATCTTCCCTCACCGACAGATTTATGTGTCAATTCGGGCCAGTTCTAGGCCTGCGGAACACTTCTA